>Ga0187892_10004898_pt1 | contig 21832 bp, 16 predicted proteins | sample MA1701073metaG_FD_139345 | JGI IMG/M metagenome (GOLD analysis project Ga0187892, IMG submission 139345) | Bio-ooze microbial communities from a basaltic lava cave in the Kipuka Kanohina Cave System on the Island of Hawaii, USA - MA170107-3 metaG ... | reverse complement strand
TTCCTCTGCTTCACTCTGGGTGACCGCCACTGCCAAACAAGGCGTCAGCAATACCATACCTGTCAGGACCAGAATCAGGATTGTGTGCTTGTGCCGCTTCATACCTACCCCCTTTACACCAGGTCTGTCTTCATCGTGCAGCCGCCCATCGGCATTGTCCTTGATCGTAATGCTGGGGCAGGTTCTCCGCGGCAAACGGGAGGCCCTCTCTTGCGGCCCTCCGCGGATACGCATAGTCTTGCTCAAGCCAACGCCGTCGCATCTCGGCCAGCCGGCCTGATTCATCCAGCCGGAACAGGAGGTCATCCAGAAACCACCGCAGTCGATAGCTCTCTTCAGCGGTCACTATGGCATAGTGCTCTCGCGTCAAGACCAGCGGCTTCCCAGTCGCGAGGAAGAGCTGCTGCCAATCCTTTCGAACTCGCGTCACTATGAACTCCAGAATCGGCTGCTTGCCCAGAATCACATCAATGGCCGGATCCTGGGACTCGAAAGCGGCCGGGAGTGAATCACACAGCACCAATTTGATTCCCGGGAGGTTGGCCTCAGCATACAACTGCGCGCTGGTCCCTTCCTGCACTGCCACCGCGAGTCCCGCCAGTGCTTCATTCAGTGTTGCAAAGCTGTTCGGATTTTCTGGTTTTTGACGCAGGTAGGCACGCATACGATCAGTCACTTCCGGCCGCCGCGTGATCCCACCTAGGCCGCCGTCATAAAAATAAGGAGTTGAGTAGGCAAGCCCTCCCCGCAACGGAGTGGGGACGTTGGCACTGATGGCGGACACAAACAGGTCCAGTTTTCCCTCGTGGAGTTGTACGAACAAGTCTCTGAAGCGAACCAAGTTTAACACCGGGGTAACAGGCTGGCTTCTTTTGCAGCGCTGTGAGAAAGCGGCTGTAATTTCTCGGACCAGTTCGACATCCAGGCCTGTGACGCGGAGGCCTTCGTCTGTATAAATGGCTGGGAAGACGAAGGGCCGACGGGGTTCGATCGCCATCCCCACTTGCAACCTTCCGCGTGCACAGATGGCATCGAGCTCATCGCGGGTGATGGGCCGAGCAAGCTGGATGGCGTCGATCACAAGACCGCATCCCTGGAGCACCAGACCGATCACCAGGACGCAGAGACATGTTTGGATCGCACGACTCAGAACCGAAATCCGGTCAGGAATACCCATTGCTGTGCCTGCCCGCCCTCGCCTCGAAAATCCACACCGTACTGAGTGTACTGAAGTCCCATGTCCACTGAAAGGCCGCGCGCCACTGGAAAGCGTACTCCGATTTGCCCGCCATATAAATGTCCCAGCGAATGATGCCCAGGACCTGGCATGACCGCTCCGCCCAGCAAGCCCGCGTATGGCACCGCGCGATCCTCCAGAGGACCGAAGAGCACGTGTCGAATGAGCCGGTTGATCGGCATCCCCTTCGGGAAATCCAAGATGTCAATGAAGTTGTTCCAGCGCGGATTCAAAAACACCGAGTGTTGATCGGTTTTAAACTCTTGCGTGTGAATGCTGAAGAATTGGTACGTGCTTCTCACTTCCAGATTGCCATAACGGAGAGCCGTGATACCCGCCTGGATGCCGATCTCTCGATCATCCGGCGCAAACGTTTGCTGGCGAAGCATCACGTCGAAGTTAAAGGGCCTGATCGGAAGCACCTCCCAAAAGGCTTCCTGCCCCCTGGCATTGCCCGGTATGAACACCAAGAAGAGTGTCATGAGGATCCTACGCAGGCCTGCGCGGACCAGGTCTGCTTGGCATACCTCGCCCCGTTTTCTGGTCACCTATCTACCTTCTCTGTGGGGTTGAAGAGATGGCACGTTGGGATGAATATGGCACGGGATCTTCTGTGAGTCGAGGGAGAAATAGAACCGGCGGGACCGACCATAGAACAGTCAGTACCGCCGGTACACGTTCAGATATTCCTATTTACGGAGCCGATGGCGGGGTGATTTCCGTTTGAGGCATCTCCACCTTCCACGGAGTCCGACGCATGAGCGGAGTCAGAGAATCCGCTTGGTGGTTTCGACGATGGTGCGTGCACCGACCCCAAAATGGTCTATCAGTTCATCTGGCTTGCCGCTGTGGGGAATCTCCCGCACCGCCAGCTTATGCACGCGGATGCCTTCGCTGCCGACCGCGCTGAGCACCGCGTCTCCCAGCCCGCCATGCTCATAATGATCCTCGACCGTGAGGATTCTCCCCTGTGTGGCCCGTGCGCTTTCCAGGAGAGTGGTCCGATCGATTGGCACAATACTATAGAGATCAATGATCCGCACGGAGATGCCGGCTTCCTTGAGCTGGTCGTAGGCTTTCAAGGCTTCGAACAGGGTCACGCCGGCCGCCACAATCGTCAGTTTGTCCGACTGGCTTTGCCGAACCACTTTAGAGCCACCGATCTTGAAGGGTTCGTCGTTGCCATATAGGATCGGTGACTTAGGCCGGCCGGTCCGGATGTAGACGGGGCCTCTGTGCGCAGTGGCAGCTTCGACCAACCGATGCGTACAGACGGCATCGGATGGATAGAGCACCACCATGCCCGGCTGCGATGCCATCATGGCAATGTCTTCGAGGCCCATCTGAGAAGGGCCGTCCTCGCCGATACTGACGCCGACGTGTGACCCCATCAGCTTGATGTTGGAATGGCTGATAGCAGCCATGCGAATGAAGTCATAGGCTCGAGTCAGAAAGCAGGCGAACGTGGCGGCAAAGGGGATCTTGCCGCATGCAGCCAGCCCAACAGCGGCCCCGACCATGTTCTGCTCTGCGATGAAATTCTCAAAAAATCTGTCGGGGAACTGCTTCCCGAATTTCTCAGTGAATGTGGAGTTCTTTACGTCGGCGTCGAGCCCCACGACCAGGGGATTGGCCTCACCCAATGCAACCAGCGCGGCACCGAAAGCCTCTCGCGTCGCAACAGAGTCACTGAGCTTATAGGCAGGTGGGGCCATGGCCCTAACCGGCCTGGCACCGTTCACGGAGGCTTCAGGCCGCCGGATCTCGGGCTCAATCAAGCCCGGTTTCAATTGACGCGTCAGCTCATCAATCGCTTTCTGCGCTTCTTCGCCTTTCTTCAGCGCCTTCCCGTGCCAATCAGGACGATCCTCGATAAAGGAGATCCCTTTCCCTTTGAAGGTTTGGGCAAGCAGGACAGTCGGTTTCCCCTTGGTACGGGCCGCTTCGTCGAACGCCGCTAGCAGCGCGGCCGGGTCGTGCCCGTCCACGATGATCGCATGCCAGCCAAAGCCGGCCCAGCGTGCGCGATAGCCTTCCATGTTGTGCTGCAACATGGTGGGATCGCTCTGTCCCAAGCGATTCACATCAACGATGGCGCAGAGGTTGTCGAGCACGTAATGCCGCGCCAGCTCCACCGCCTCCCACACAGAGCCTTCCACCGATTCGCCGTCACCAAGCAGGACATAAGTGCGATAGCTGGACTTATCAAGGCGCTTCGCATTCAGCGCCATGCCGACTCCCGCTGCCAAGCCCTGGCCGAGCGAGCCGGTGGCCACATCCACAAATGAGAGCCGCGGCGTCGGGTGCCCTTCCAGGTCCGAGGCCAAGGTCCGCAGCTTGATCAAGTCTTTTTTGTCGAACAACCCTGCTTCGGCCCAGGCCGCATAGAGGAGCGGAGCCGCGTGGCCTTTGGATAGAATGAAGCGATCGTTGTTGGGATGCTTGGGGTTCTTCGGATCGTACCGCATCACGGAAAAGAACAGCGTCGCCACAATGTCGGCAGCGGAGCAGCAACTGGATGGATGCCCGCTTCCGGCTTCGGTGGTGGCACGCACACTTTCGATCCGCAAAGTTGTGGCCTTGTTCCGGAGTGCAGTGATCAGTGCTGGGCTCGCGGTGCTTGAGGACATCTTGTCTCCTCTTCCTTTCGTGACAATACGACTTGCCTCGAATTCTTCGACTCGTGCGCAGCCTAACAAAACGGCTGTGGTGAGTCAATCAGACCGAGGAACGCCGAACAGCGACCAATCAGAACATCCGCCGTTGCACACAGAGAGATGGCTGTGTTACGGTAAATTAGTTTGAAATGATGCACGTTCAGTTCACATTCCCTAGGACACATCTCTCCATAGATGTGTCAACAACTTGCGAGCCAGCGCTCGCCTCGTTGCTCTTTCGGCCACCGATAAACGTTTAACTTCATCACGCAGCTCCGTCTCGCTCCGTGCCCTGGGCCCGGCAGATGGAGGATTATCCGATGTGGCTGTGTTCCCGCATTGGCTCTGAATGTGAGCGTTCTAAGTTATTCAAGGAGCTGCATTTGTCACATCAACCTGTCCTGCAGCAGCCTGAATCGGTCATGTTCAAGAATCCATATCAGAGTGAAGTGGCAGGCCGAGAGCCGGTGCTCGCGGTGGCGTGGCTGCTGTACATGGTGATAGGTGTGACCATGGGCTGTAACAAGGCCCCTGACGAGGCGAGCGGCGCCAAACAGGTGGCGACATCAGCCCGCTCAGGGATTGTGCGTCTGACACCTGAAGCAGTGGCTGGGGCAGAAATTGAAGTCCGTCCCGTTGTCCGTGGTGAGTTCCGCACGCATCGGGATTTTCCCGGCACCGTCCAGCCAAACCAAAATACCCTAGCAGAGATTACCCCGCTTGTCCGTGGGCGGGTCACGGATGTATATGTGGACGTCGGGCAAGAGGTGAAAGGTGGAACCTCGCTGGCCCGGCTGTACAGCAGTGAGCTAGGCCGGGCTCAGTCCTCATACCTGAAGGCTCGTGCGAAACTCCACGAGGCTGAACTGGCTTTTAAGCGCTCAAGGGAACTCTTGGATGACGGCGCGGTCAGCCTTGCAGAATTCCAGAGGCGAGAAGCAGAGCTGCTCGCAGTTCGCGCGGAAGCTCGGGAAGCGCGGGATCGTCTTGAAGTATTGGGCTTACGCGAACAGGATATTCATCGTCTGGACCGTGAGCACATCATCCGTTCCTACGTTCCGATTCAGGCGCCGTTTACCGGCCGGGTTATCGCGCGGAACCTTACCAAGGGGGAGGTGGTAGAGACCAACCACAAGCTATTCACGGTGGCTGACCTCTCGATGGTGTGGGTAGTCGCTAACGTCCCGGAAAAGGATATTCCTTACATCCACAGGGCTGCTGACCGTGACCGTCCAGTGGAAATTCTGTTATCCGCTTATCCACATGAGTCATTTCAGGGCCATATCACCTACGTGAGTGATGCCCTTGACCCCGCCACGCGGACCATGCAAATTCGGGTTGAGGTTCCGAATCCGGAAGGGCGACTGAAGCCTGAGATGTTCGCGTCGGTTCGTATCTTTTCAGACCCCGAACCCAACGTCCTGACGGTTCCGTCCACGGCAGTACTGCAGGACAAGGGCGAGGCGGTGGTCTTCGTACAGCTCGATCCTCAGCAGTTCGAACGGCGGGCGGTGAAACTCGATTCGGAGAGCGGCGACCTGCTCAAAGTGCGAGATGGGCTGCGTGAGGGCGACCTAGTGGTCGTCCGCGGTTCGTTCGTGCTCAAATCCGAATTAGCCCACCAGCAACAAGGGGAACCGTCTGAGTGATCGACGCGTTGCTTTCCTTTTCACTCCGTCAACGCGCGTTGGTGGTGGCCGTCACTTGCCTGCTCACAGTCGGTGGAATCTATACCTTCCAGTCACTCCCTATCGATGCCTTTCCCGATGTCACGAATATCCAGGTGCAAGTCCTGACCGAGGCAGGTGGCCTGTCTCCAGTCGAGGTGGAACGCTTCATCACGTTCCCGATCGAGCTGCAGATGAAGGGTTTGCCTGGCCTGGCCGAGATCCGATCGCTGTCTAAATTCGGACTTTCCCAGATCACTGTCGTGTTCCAGGATCATGTGAATATCTATTTCGCCCGTCAGCTCGTGCTGGAACGCTTGATCGAGGTGCGGGAACACTTGCCTAAGGGGATCGAACCGGTTATGGCGCCGGTGACGACGGGGCTTGGGGAGGTATACCAGTATTTCTTGACCAGGCCGGCGGACCTCGGTGACATTCCGTCCGTGCGAAAACAGGATCTGATGGAGCAGCGGACCATCCAGGACTGGGTGATCCGCCCACTGCTCAAGAGCGTGCCCAGTGTGATCGACGTCAACTCGCTGGGCGGATTCGTCAAGCAGTACCAGGTTCTGGTGGATTCGGCCAAGCTTCGCAAGTACGATCTCGCGCTGCACGACGTCTTTGATGCTGTTGCAAAGAACAACGCCAATGCGGGTGGCAATATCCTGGAACGGCACGCAGAAAAATATATCGTGCGAGGGGTCGGCCTCATTAAGACGCTCGAGGACATCCAGAACATCGTGGTGAAAGAGGTCGGCGGCACACCGGTGTTTGTGCGCGACGTGGCCGAGGTCAGAATCGGACAGGCCGTACGTTACGGAGCGGCTGTGTTGAACGGGAAACAGGAGGTGGTGGCCGGCATCGTCCTGATGCTGCGCGGGGCCAATGCCAGAGAGGTGGTCGAAGGGGTCAAAGAAAAGGTGAAGGCGATCCATCTCGACAATGTCTTGCCGGGAGGTCTTAGGATCGAGCCGTTTTACGATCGCAGCGAACTGGTAACTGCGGCACTTCAGACCGTGCAGAAGGCCTTGCTGGAAGGGATCGTCTTTGTGGTCCTTATCTTATTCCTGTTCCTGGGGAACGTCCGGAGCGCGTTGATTGTGACGGCGACCTTAATTCTCTCGCCGTTGGTGTCCTTCATCGTCATGGACCAGATCGGCCTTTCAGCCAACTTAATGTCCTTAGGCGGTCTGGCCATCGCGGTCGGTATGATTGTGGACGGATCCGTGGTAGTGGTCGAAAACGTCTACCGCTTGCTTTCTGAGGATAGGGAAGAACGGACAAGCCGGCGGGAAATCGTGCTGCAAGCCTCAAGGGAGGTGGGCCGACCGGTAATGTTCGGGATCCTGATTATTATCATCGTGTTCCTTCCGCTCTTTTCCCTTCAGGGCATGGAAGGAAAACTATTCGCGCCCATGGCCCAGACCGTCATGATCGCCTTACTGGTGTCCTTGGTGTTATCGCTCACTCTTTCCCCCGTGCTCTGTTCAATCGCCTTGAAGGGCGGCAGCGAAAAGGACACCTTCCCGGTTCGCTGGGCAAAGCGCGCCTATCGGCCGGTATTAGGCTGGGCATTGAGTCATCGCGCGTTTGTACTGGTGGGATCTGTGATTCTTTTGGCCACCAGTCTGCTTCTCATGCCATTCCTCGGTGGGGAATTCATCCCGATCCTTGATGAAGGCGCGATCACACCCCAGATTGTGCGACTTCCCAGCGTGTCGTTGCAGGAATCCATTGAACTGGAGAAGCGGGTACATCAAGCAGTCCTGGAGTTTCCCGAGGTCCGGATGATCGTCGGCAAAATCGGACGCTCAGAAATCGCGACCGCACCTGAGGAAGCCAATGAGAGTGATCCGGTTGCCACGTTACACCCACGCGACACCTGGACTATCGCTGGCACCAAGCAGGAACTCGTGGATGCGATTCGTCGGCGCTTGACCGAGGTCCCCGGCATCTCGGTCTTGATGAGCCAGCCGATCCAGGAGCGCGTGGATGAACTGATCTCCGGTGTGAAGACCGAAGTCGCGATTAAGCTGTTCGGAGATGACCTCCAAATCCTGAAGGTCAAAGCGGACCAGATCGCGGCAATTATGGAGACGGTGAAAGGTGTGAAGGACGTCAAGGTTGAACACATCTTCGGCCAATCGTATCTCACGGTGGACATCGATCGGCACAAGATTGCGCGACGTGGCATCAACGTTGCGGACATTCAGGAAATCATCGAGACGGCCATTGCCGGAAAGCAGGCCACGCAGGTGTTTGAAGGGGAGCGCCGTTTTTCATTACTCGTTCGCTTCCCAGAAGAACAGCGTAACAGCATAAAGGTCATTGGTGATATTCTTCTCAAAGGCCCTTCCGGAGCACTGATTCCGCTCAGTGACCTGGCCACCATCGAGCTACGAGAGGGTCCCGTGCACATCAGTCGTGAGCAGGTGCGCCGTCGGGTGTACATCGGATTTAACGTCGTCGACCGAGATGTTGAAAGTCTCGTGGCCGAGGGACAGCAGAAGCTGACGACACAGCTTTACCTGCCGCCCGGCTACACAATCACCTGGGCCGGCGCCTTTGAAAACATGCAGCGCGCCATGGCCCGCCTCCGGATCATTGTGCCGATCACCATCGGCCTGATCTTTCTACTGCTCTTCTTCTCCTTCAACTCGGTGCGGTATGCCGCGCTGATCATCCTGAACCTGCCCTTCTCGCTGATCGGGGGGATCGTGGCCCTGTGGGCCACCGGGCAGTACCTGAGTGTCCCCGCTTCGGTCGGGTTTATCGCCCTCTTTGGAGTGGCAGTGTTGAATGGGATTGTGCTCGTGTCCTACATCAACAAACTATATCAGGAAGGGTTTCGTGGAGATGAGGCAATCGTGACTGGGTGCATGCTGCGCCTCCGCCCAGTTCTCATGACTGCTCTCGTCGCACTGTTAGGGCTTTTGCCGATGGCCTTTGCCCAAGGGATCGGCGCTGAGGTCCAGCGTCCGTTGGCGACCGTCGTAATTGGAGGCCTGGTTAGCTCGACACTGTTGACATTGGTCGTCCTGCCGGCGCTCTACCGCTGGTTTCAGGAAGAAAGGCTGGAATAATTATGGGGGGAATGGCCCACTCGCAGGTGGCTGAGGCGCTGACGTGAGGGTGCTGGGCGAATGCCCTCCCACCTTAAGAAGAGAAAGAGCGTCTTTTTTGGAAGAACCGGTAGAGGAGGTAGGCATCAATCGCCACGACAGCCGCTAGGATGCTATAGGCGTCAGGGCTGGGCGCGAGTTTGAGTTCGACGAGGACTCTGGACATGCCAAACCCCACGACCACTGCGTCAAAGCTCATACACAGCCTTCTGAAGACTTCAGGATCCATCCGACTAATCAGGTAGGTCCCCAGAGGAATTCCGACTAGGACGCTCGGCACGATGTAGGGAAGGAGCTGCGTGCTCTCAACGCTATATAGCCCCAAGAAATAGTAGGCGACCGCGGTCAAGGTTGATTCGGCCACTCGGATGAGGCTCAACGCCGCCCTGAACTCTTGTTTGGCATAGCCTTGATTGTTGAAGAGGAGCGCGAGAGGAGGACCAGAGATGGTGGTCACAGAATAGAGCGTTCCTATTCCCACCCCAAAAGGTACCCCGACCAATTTCTCTGAACGGACCGGCTTTCGTACGCCGGCAGCTTGGAGGAGGATTAGGGGAAGAAGGACAAAATACGTGAAGAACTTGACCCACCCAGGTTGAACTATGAAAAGAACGTAGCTGCCAATCATGACGCCTGGGAGCACGCCGAGCAGTATGGGCAACACTCTTTTCCATGTGTGCGGCACGCTCCTTCGATTGATCAGCAAGACATACCCATTAATGACGACCTCCACCATGACCAACGCCGGATTCAAGATTCTATTCGTGTAAAACAGCAATGCAACGGGAACGGTGATGGAGGAGAATCCATACCCTAACGCCCCATTGACCGTCGCAGCTAAGAAGGTGATCAGTATGAGAATGATCTGATCCATGTTCATCCTTTGCGATGATCCGATGCGAAATCACTGAGCGTGTAGTTGTCGAGGATTTCCGCAATGGCATTGCGGACGCTTCCCATGAGATCCTGGATCGGACAGCTTCCCTTCTTGACGTAGGGACAGTCGCTGCATTTTTGATAGGCGGTTTTGCTGACGCATCCGATCGGCGCCAGAGGACCGTCCAGAATGCGGATCACTTGGCCAAGAGTGATTTCGTCCGGCGGCTTGATCAGACTGTAGCCACCATTGACACCGCGCCGGCTGGCGAGAAGACCTGCGTTCTTGAGCGCCAGCAGGATCTGTTCGAGAAACTCGATGGGGATGTGTTGTCGTTTGGCAATTTCATGCCGCTGCAAGAGCGTGCGGCCATACTGGGCAGTCAACTCGGTAAGCGCACGAAGTGCGTACTCGCTCTTCTTTGAAAATTTCATGGCGGCCGTCTCTATTCTAAACTGAATTACTCAACTTTTATCACAATAGCCTGCCCAGCCTGGCTTCGTCAAGCTCCAAATGCATGATCACTGTCAACCAGGTCCTTCTTCGAATGGGTTTCGCGTGAGGAGACCATTGCTTGACGAGCGCACCGGTTTCTTGTTAGTTTGGCAACGCTTCTGAGAGGGTTGTGCCTCTCTCAGGAATGTTCCTGTTTGGCCGTCTGCCTGGCTCCAGACACCGACCCGCGGCAAGCGTAAGGACGACCTGTGACCTTCCAGGAGCTGATCCTCTCCCTGCACCGCTATTGGGCCAACCAAGGCTGCGTTCTTCAGCAACCGTATGATCTCGAGATGGGAGCAGGCACCTTCCATCCCGCGACCTTTTTGCGAGCCCTCGGCCCGGAGCCCTGGCGGGCCGCTTATCCACAACCATGCCGTCGTCCGACTGACGGCCGGTACGGCGAAAACCCGAACCGGCTGCAGCACTATTACCAGTACCAAGTGGTGCTCAAGCCTTCACCGGACGATATCCAGTCGCTGTATCTCGGCAGTCTGGCCCATCTAGGCATCAATCCCAAACAGCACGACATTCGGTTCATCCAAGATGATTGGGAGTCGCCTACGCTGGGCGCCTGGGGCCTTGGGTGGGAGGTGCGCTTGGATGGGATGGAGATCACCCAGTTTACCTACTTCCAGGAGATCGGGGGGATAGAACTCAATCCGATCACGGTCGAGATTACCTACGGCACGGAGCGGATCGCGATGTACCTCCAAGAAGTGGACAGTGTGTACGACCTGGCCTGGTCTGATACGATCGCCTATGGGGATATTCATCACGAGACGGAAGTCCAATGCTCGAAATACAACTTTGAGGAAGCGGATATCAGCATGCTCACCGTCACCTTCCAAGCCTTCGAGTCGGAATGTAAACGGCTGCTTGCCAGCAGGTTGACCTTGCCAGCCTATGATTACTGCATCAAGACGTCCCACCTGTTCAATCTTCTGGATGCGCGTGGCGCGATCAGTGTGGCCGAGCGGACCGGGTACATTGCCCGTGTCCGGGCCTTGGCCCGTCAGTGCGCAGAGAGCTATCTGAGTGAACGCCAGACCCAAGGGTATCCCTTCTTGAAACTACAAGGCCAATCGAAGAGCCAGCTGAAAGGCAAAGCTCTCGTGAAGTCGTAACGCTCGTCACATGGTGAACCCCAAGAAGAAACCCAGAGCGAACCCTTCCTCGACAGGGGAACCAGCACCAGCCGAGCTCCTCCTGGAAATCGGGACAGAAGAACTGCCGTATCAGTTCATCCCCCCAGCCCTCCGTGCCTTAGGGGATTCAGCCGCGCACCTCCTGAAAGAGCATCTCCTTTCGCACGGAGCAGTGCGCACGCTTGGAACTCCGAGACGCCTTGTGTTGGTGGTCGCCTCACTGGCAAGCCGCCAGGCGGCAACCGTTAAGGAGACGATGGGGCCATCCAAGGCGCACTCGTTCGATGCAGCCGGCCAGCCGACGAAGGCGGCAATCGGGTTTGCAGGCTCGCAGGGTGTGGCCGTGAAAGACCTGGAGATTCGGCAGACCCCCAAAGGTGACTATGTCTTTGCGGTCAAACGAGAGCCCGGGCACCTGACTCACAAACTTCTGGCCGATATTTTGCCGTCGCTTATCGAGCAACTCTCCTTTCCAAAGTCCATGCGCTGGAATGAGAGCGGCATGCGGTTCGCTCGCCCTGTTCGCTGGCTGCTGGCGCTCTACGGTGGGAAAGTCGTGAACTTCCAAGTGGGTGGGGTCAAGGCTGGAGACCGGACCTGGGGTCATCGTTATCTCGCGTTCGATGATTTCAAGACAAACCAATGGGTTCGCGTGAAGGATTTCATGTCCTACGTGAAGGCGTTGGAGTCTCACGGCGTGATTGCGGACCAGGATCAACGTCGGGCGATGATTCTCTCCCAACTAACACGCCTGACCCACTCGGTGCGCGGCGATCTGCACCAAGATGACGATCTGTTGGAGCAGGCCATTTATACCGTGGAATATCCGCACGCGATCCTCGGAACCTTTGCCCTCCAGTACCTCTCGCTGCCCAAAGCGGTCCTCATGACTGCGATGAAGGAACATCAGGGGTATTTTTCCGTCATGCATCGAGATGGGACCTTGCTACCCAAATTCATCTCAGTGACCAACATGAAGCTGGCGGACATGAAGCTGATTCGAGAAGGCAATGAACGGGTACTCGCAGCCCGTTTGGCGGACGCCAAATTCTTTTTTGACGAGGATCGGAAGATCAAGCTGGCGGACCGAGTCGAGAAACTGAAGGGCGTGATCTTTCACCAGAAGCTGGGCACACAGCATCAAAGGACCTATCGCATTGTTGCGCTGGCCAGCAAACTCGCAGCTATGTTAGGCGGCGATCAACTGATCAATACCTGTCGTCGCGCCGCTGAGTTGAGCAAGGCCGACTTGCTGACCGGGATTGTCGGAGAATTCCCGACCCTCCAGGGGGAGATGGGAAGGGAGTATGCCCGGCATGATGGAGAATCGGAAGCGGTGAGCCTGGCCATCGGCGAGCAGTACTTGCCCCGCGCGATGGAAGGCGAATTACCTAAGACGCTCGAGGGGAAAATCCTCTCACTGGCCGATCGGATCGACACGATTGTGGCATTCTTCCATGTTGGGATCGTGCCGACCGGCTCAGAGGACCCGCTGGGGTTGAGACGCCATGCATCCGCCATCGTTCGGATCCTCATTGAAGGAAACCTGTGGCTGAATCTGAGCGAGGCGACGAAGCACGGGAAAGAACTGGTACAAGCCCAAGGTCTCTCAGCCTCACCTCATGTAAAAGGCAGCAGTGATCCATTGGATTTTATCGCTGAACGACTCCGGTACTACGGGCGAACCGTCCACGGCATCCGGGATGATGTCATGGACGCAGTGCTGAAGCCTGCAGCCAGAAGCGCCTTTGTCCTATCGGATCTTCTCTCGCGGATGAAAGCGCTGCAGGCAATTACCACGAGGCCGGAGTTCGATCCTCTCATGGTTGGATTCAAACGAGCGCACCGTCTGGTCCAGAAAGAAAAATGGTCTCGTGATTTCATTAACCCCGAACTTGTTCAGCATCCCGCGGAAAAAGAACTCAACAATGTGTTGAGCAAGGTTGAGCCACGCGTTCAGGCTATGATGGCCAAGAGCGAGTATGCCAAGGCTCTGGAAGAACTGGTTCGAATGAAACCGGTTATCGATCAGTTTTTTGTCGGAGTGTTGGTGAATGCCGACGATCCTGCGCTGAGAGAAAACCGATTGTCGATGCTCTACAAGGTGGATGTTCTCTTTCGGCAGTTCGCCGATTTTTCTCACATTGTGGTCACAGGGACCTGAGAGGGTGACGGCACGGTGACTTCTTCGAACGAAGATCCAGCGACATCCTCCAAGCCAGTTGGCCAAGACCACTTGAGAATCCTGAAAGAGAAACAGCTCCGACACTATAGTTATGCTGTGACCGGCGGGATGATTGTGCTGTGCAACGCGGTGTTCTTGCTGGGGCTCTGGGGAAGCGGGGTGAACCTGGACAGTTTGATCCGGATCCCGGATCCCTTCAACCCGACCAAGGATATCTGCTTGCGTCTGAGCTGGCACAGGGTCGCCGGGCTGGAGGAGCCGATTCGCCTCTGCTCCGAGTGGATCAACCTGTCTGACCCCTCAGGAGAAACACACAAGTTTCAAAAGGAAACCCAAGTGGTTCAAGGGGCCGACGGGAAACTGTATTTCGACCACGGCACACGCGTGGACTATCGGTTATTCCTGTTTGGGGCGTTTGTGGTGGCGGTGATCGTACTGGGAGTCTCGCTGAAACGGTATTTGATCGCCCGCTACCGTCAGCAACTCGGCATGCCGAGCGGCAAAATGTCATCCGTCACATAGAGTCGTCATCACTCATCATTTATAGAGAGGATTGGCGTGGGCATCAAGAAATACGTCTATTACTTCGGAGACGGCAAGGCCGAAGGGTCCGGCGAGATGAAAAACCTTCTCGGTGGGAAAGGAGCCGGGTTGGCGGAGATGACCAACCTCAAAATTTCCGTGCCCCCCGGATTCACGATCACCACTGACGCCTGCGTGGAATACTATCGCCAGAAGAAGACCTTTCCCAGAGGTATGTGGGATCAGGCATTGCAATGCTTAAAGAAAGTAGAGCGCTCCATGGGCGCCCGCTTTGGTGATCCGTCAAGCCCGCTGTTGGTCTCGGTGCGATCCGGAGCTCGGGCGTCCATGCCGGGAATGATGGACACGGTCCTCAATGTCGGGTTGACGGAACGAACGGTCGAGGGGCTGGCGGCCAAGACACGGAATGAACGGTTCGCTCAGGACAGCTATCGGCGCTTCATCACGATGTTCGGCAGCATCGTCATGGGTGTTGGACGGGAGCACTTCGAAGAAACTCTGAAGCATAAGAAGGTGGAACTCGGCGTCGTGCAGGATACGCATCTGGACGCGAAGGCTCTCAAGGAACTCGTGGGACGGTTCAAGTCGCTCGTCCGCGAACAGACTGGACGGGAGTTTCCTGACGATCCGCTGGCGCAATTGAAGATGGCTATCGATGCGGTGTTTTCATCATGGTTCGGTGCCCGCGCCGTCACGTACCGACGTCTCTACAACATTCCAGACACCTGGGGAACAGCCATCAATGTGGTCGCGATGGTGTTTGGCAATATGGGGGAGACTAGTGGAACGGGAGTCGCGTTCACCCGCGATCCGGCATCAGGTGAGCGAACCTTCTTTGGGGAATGTTTGATGAACGCACAAGGCGAGGACGTGGTCGCGGGTATTCGTACGCCGCTTCCCGTGCATGCCCTCGCGGAGGCCGTCCCCGGAGCTTATAGGGAACTGGTGGCGACGCATCATAAGCTGGAACGACATTACCGGGACATGCTGGACCTTGAGTTTACGATCCAGGAGAGCAAGCTGTTCATGCTCCAGACTAGGGTGGGGAAACGAACAGGCATCGCGGCGGTACGGATTGCGGTAGATATGGTCAAGGAGGGCTTGATCAGCAAGCGAGAAGCGGTGCTTCGAGTCGCCCCGGATCAGCTGGCGCAATACCTCTATCCGATCTTTGATGCCGCGGAAGAAGCCAAATGTACGGCTCTCGGCAAGGGCCTTCCAGCCGGCCCCGGCGCTGCGGCGGGGAAGATCGCCTTGACTCCCGATCGAGCGGTCGACATGCAGGCACGGGGAGACCGCGTCATTCTTGTCCGGCAGGAGACCAGCCCAGACGATATTCATGGAATGCACGCCTCGCTCGGCTTCTTGACCGCCCGGGGCGGCATGACGTCTCATGCGGCGGTGGTCGCTCGACAAATGGGGAAGGTCTGCGTCGCAGGTTGCGAAGCGGTGGAAGTGGAAAACGCCACGACCGTCAGGATCGGCTCGCTGGTTTTTAAAGAGGGCGATCACCTCTCCCTCAACGGCTCGACCGGTAACGTCTATAAGGGCGATATTCCGGTGGTGGAGTCCGAGGTCATCCAAGTCATACAGGGCAAGATGGATGCGCGCAAGTCGGAGAAATACCAATGCTTCGCCACGCTCATGTCATGGGCGGACGAGATCCGACGACTGAAGGTTCGGGCCAACGCAGACATCCCAGACCAGGCGAGAATCGCCCGAGGCTTCGGCGCTGAGGGCATCGGCCTGTGCCGCACCGAACACATGTTCTTCGCCGAGGATCGTATCCCGATCATGCAACAGATGATCCTGGCTCGCACGCGCGAAGACCGGGAGCGTTACCTGGATCAGTTGCTTCCTCTCCAAAAGCAGGACTTCATCGGCCTCTACAAAGAGATGAAAGGCTTTCCGGTCACGATTCGTCTCTTGGACCCTCCGCTGCACGAATTCCTACCCAAACGCGAAGAACTCATGGTTGAAATCGCACGGTCTGAGTTGACCGGCGAGAATTCAGGTGTCATCGAAGAAAAGCGACGCCTACTTGCAAGGGTGGAAGAGCTGCACGAATTCAACCCAATGCTTGGGCTTCGAGGCTGCCGGCTCGGCATCACCATGCCGGAGATCACGCGGATGCAGACCCGCGCGATCATCGAGGCTGCCTGCGAAGTCGCTCGGGAGGGCAAGAAGATCGTCCCGGAAATTATGATCCCGCTGGTCGGCATGATCACCGAAATGAAGGCACAGAAGGATCTCATCCGAGAGGTCGCCGAAGAGACGATGAAGCGTTGCGGCGTGAAACTCTCCTACCTCGTCGGGACGATGATCGAACTGCCGAGGGCAGCCGTGACAGCGAAACGAATCGCGGAGGAAGCGGAGTTCTTCTCCTTCGGGACCAACGATCTCACCCAGACCACTTTCGGTTTTTCCAGGGATGACGCCGCCAAATTCGTCGGCATCTACAAGACGGAGAACATCCTCGATGCCGACCCCTTTGCCGTCCTGGACCGGGAAGGTGTAGGAGCCATGATGCGTATGGCGATCACGGAAGGACGGCAGGCTCGCCCTGATCTCAAGCTCGGGATTTGCGGAGAGCATGGAGGCGACCCAAGTTCCGTGGAGTTTTGTCATCAGTTGGGCCTGGACTACGTCAGCTGCTCGCCGTACCGTGTGCCGATTGCGCGCCTTGCGGCAGCGCAGGCTGCCTTGATGGGGACTGACACACAGAAACCTGCCGGCAAGCCATCCAAACACCGATCAGCACGGTCGGCCGGTCGCACACACCACACTCGTCAGATCCGGTGACAGACAGGGCCCTGGACAAACAGTATATGGCGCTGGCGCTTCGCCTGGCCGCCAAGGGGCGGGGACTCACCAGCCCCAACCCAATGGTGGGTGCCGTGGTGGTGGCGCGAAACCGGATCGTCGGGCAGGGGTACCACCGACGGGCCGGAGGCCCGCACGCTGAAGCCCTTGCGCTTCGGTCGGCCGGTGATCGGGCGAAGGGCGCAACCCTTTACGTGACGCTTGAACCCTGCTGTCATCGGCTCAAACGCACTCCCCCTTGCGTGCCCTCTATCATTGCGTCCGGTATCCGACGGGTGGTCGTCGCGATGCGAGACCCGAATCCGCAGGTCTGCGGACGCGGCCTTCGCCAGCTTCGACAAGCGGGTGTCAAGGTCAGAGTGGACTGCCTTCGGGAGGAAGCGGAACGCCTCAATGAAATGTATTGCCACTGGATCCGTACCGGCCGGCCGTTCGTGGTCGTGAAAGCCGCGATGACGCTCGACGGCAAGATCGCCACGGCAAGTGGAGAATCACGATGGATCACCGGCGAGGCAGCCAGGCGGCACGTGCATGATCTTCGGAAACGCATGGACGCCGTGATCGTGGGGATTGGAACCGTGCTCCGCGATGACCCGCAACTCACGGTCAGACTCGGATCGAGACGGTCCGGAAGTCACCACGATCGTCAACCGCTCCGCGTGATTCTAGACAGCACCGCCCGTATCCCACCGACGGCCAAGGTATTGTCGCCGGTGGCCGGAGCCAGTGGCAGCCCCAGTGGCCGGACCAACACGGTCATCGCCACCACTGTCAAGGCCCCTCAGCACCGTATCAAGCGGCTGCGGGCACAGGGTGTCACGGTGCTGGTCCTTCCTCGTCAAGATGGGCGCGTGTCCTTGCGAGCCTGTCTGTCCCGCTTGGGACAGATGGGCATCACCAGCGCGATGATCGAAGGGGGGAGCGAACTGAATGCCTCAGCCTTTCGCGCAGGACTGGTCAACAGGATTCTGTTCTATATCGCCCCCAGGCTCTTGGGCGGGCAGGGCGCGAAAGGAGTCATAGGTGGACCGTCTCCCCAACGGTTGGCGGAGACCCTGCCGATTACAGACATCTACGTTCGACGGCTCGGAAGCGACCTGCTCCTGGAGGGAACCCTGCGGACGACACAGCCTGCCAGGCACATGAAATGAGTGTGGGTCACACAGAGCTTTCGCGCGAGCCGCCTCATCGCGCCGGTCACTGACCCTTATCCCTCACTGATTTTGACAGTCCCGCGGCAAAGATGGTACGGTGCTGCGGTGCAAGTCACCCTGCACAAGCGAAGCCTATTCTCGCTCATCAACGATTCACCGTCTTGCTTGACCGTCCCTCTGTGTCTTGCCGCAGGCACTGCACTCCTGGCACTCCATGCGGGCTGTGTCCTGTCCCTCTGCGCTGATGCCGGGGCTGTCTCGACCGAGGCGGACCCTCGGCCTCTCTCGCAGCTCGTCAACGAATTCTTCAAGACAGAGGATGCAGATCATGCCAGGCAGGTGCTCACGGAAATTCTTGGGAACCCCCAGGCAGATCTCACATCCGTAGAGACGATCATCAGAGCCGGACCTCCCTATGGAACAGGTCCGGTGGGGAGGCAGGCCGGGATCCCTCTTCGTGTCGGGAACCGCACTTACCAGTACGGACTGTACGTTCCCCTGTCGTACCGTCCCACGAAAGGTTACGCGCTAGTGGTCTGCTTGCATGGCGCCGGGTTCACGGGCGACGCCTACCTGGAGCGCTGGCAGGCACGGTTGGGCGATGACTATATCCTGGCTTGTCCGACCTTCGTCCAAGGTGCTTGGTGGACGCGTCAGGCAGAGGAATTGGTGCTCGCCACCATTCGTGCAGTCCAGGCCCGCTACCGCATCGATCTGGATCGAATCTTTCTGACCGGCATGTCGAACGGAGGAATCGGGGTCTGGCTCATCGGGAGCCACCAGGCCCCGCTGTTCGCCGGTCTCGCGCCCATGGCAAGCGGGTTGGACGACGTCCTGTTCCCCTTCCTGGAAAACCTGCGGCACACGCCGACCTACCTGATCCATGGTCTGAAGGATCAGGTGATGCCGGTCGAATTGAGCCGTTCCATTGCGAAGGAGTTGACGCGCCTTGGCTATCCGTTCGTGTACCGGGAACATGATCGAGTCCATTCCATTGCCGGTGGTCATTACTTTCCGCGAGAGGAACTTCCCGAACTCGTAGCCTGGTTCGGCGCCCGCCGGCGCGAACCGTTTCCAAAGAAGGTGACGGTGGTGCGCGACGCCACCCACCTGATTAGCTTCGGTTGGGTGCGCATCGATGCCACAGACCGGATCGCGGCTTTGACGGAGAACCTGACTGACACCCGTGACGAGACCATCGTCAACCGGGTCTATGCCAAGCTTGAGGCGGAAATTGTAGCGCCCAACCGAGTCGAGGTACGCACACAGCGGGTAAGACGCTACAGCCTGTTTCTGAACCGATGGCTCGTCGATCTGTCCAAGCCGATCATAGTGGTCACCGACGGTCGGCTGAGCTACGAGGGGCCAGTGATTTCCAGCGTGGAAACCCTGCTACGCGAGGCGCGCCTGCGCCAAGACCGACGTATGCTGTTCCCGGTTCTCTTGAGCCTGCCGGTGGAGGGCGAACCGTGAAGTGGTTCCGAAGCCACGATTCCTCCGGGGAATCTTCGAAGCGCTGGTGGACCGGAACCGGCGTCCTAAGCCTGCTGCTGATCGGGATCCCGGCCGAACCCGCAACGGATCCCTGCACCCTCGTAGCGGAGCAAGGGGGCATCCTCTTCCCGGTCGATCAAGTGGACCCTAGCTGGCGCTGCCGGCTCGGACCGATCGTGAACAGCTATACGACGGTCGGAGTGATTGGCCCGGTTCAGACGCCGATTGCACAGGGGTTCTACAGATATTTGCTCGACCGTCCAATCGTCATCGCATCGCTCGTGCAACGATTAGGCATCGCCAACTTCCAGGCCTCCGCCAGAGGACCGAACCAGTTCTGGGTCAATGATGGGGATGGAACCCAGGGATTGCTCACGCTCATTCATGACGACCAGACGACCCGCATCTATCATATCGACGGATATCATGAGGGAACGCTGCTTCCCCTCATTCGCGCCAAGGCGGTGGTCTTCATGAAGATCAGGCCCGTGGTAACCCAGGAGCGACGACCAGCCATGGAGACCACACTCGTCTCGTATATCCGCCTGGATGACCGCATCCTGTCCGCGCTGGTCTATATCCTAAGGCCCCTGGTCGGGGGAGTGGTCACAAGAAAACTGGCGAGAGGGTTTGACGTGACCAATCAACTGACCACGACGATTGCACAGGATCCTGACCGCGTCGCACAAGAAGTGACTTCGCCGCCATTGCTCGCCCCCGATGAGCTTAAATCACTCAAGACACAGCTCCACGCGATGCGCCACCCTATGCCACCTTCCCAACCCCCACGTCCGACTCCATGACCCAGGCACACAGTTTCTTCCTGCTCTGCGGGATCGGCGTCTTCTGTTTTCTCAGCTACAACCTCGTGCGGATGCCGGTCCTGGCTCTGTTTGCCCAATCGCTTGGCGCCGGTCCGGAGAGCATCGGCCTGGTCGTCTCTGTCTCGACCCTGACAGGGGTGCTGCTGAAGTTGCCATCCGGCGCTCTGTCGGATATCTATGGTCGGCGTCTGCTGCTGCTAGTCGGTGTCCTGGCGTTCGGTCTTCCACCGTTTGTGTATCCCTTCGTCTCCGATCTGGAGACCCTGGTTGGACTGCGGTTCCTACACGGGCTGGCAACAGCGATCTTCGCCCCTGCTGCGCTCGCCACCGTGGCAGAAATGTATCAGACACAACGCGGCGCAGCACTGGGCTGGTATACCGCCTCCACTCAGGCCGGCGCGCTCCTGGGACCGGTTCTGGGAGGATGGTTGGCTTACGCAGCCGGGTTTCCGGTCACGTTCGTGACCGGCGGGATCTTCGGTTGTCTCGGCCTGCTGTTCTTCTTCAGTCTTCGTTTGAATCCGCCTCCACCGCGTGGAGAAAAAAGGCTGGGTCTGGTCCTGGCGGACATGTGGAAAGGCGTCCACATTGTCTCAGGCAATACCCGAGTGCTCGTCACCAGCATCACGGATGCCGCCAAGATGATCGCCAACGGCGCACTCATGGCGTTTCTGCCGATCTATGGGATCTCAGCGGGGCTGAATGCAGGCGAAGTGGGTCTGCTATTCGGGATTCAGGGCATCACCTCCTTCCTTTCCAAACCGGTGATGGGACGAGCCTCAGACCGGTTCGGACGTCGGCCCCTCATTCTGCTCGGCCTCTTGATTTGCGCCGGTACCTTTGTGCTGATCCCGCACACGACCTGGTTCCCTGCCCTGTTACTGCTGGCGGCAGGATTCGGGTACGGCGAAGCGGTGGTGACCTCTTCGACCTCCGCCTTTGTTGCCGACCTGTCCGAGCTCAAAACCCTCGGTGCCGGGATGGGGATGCAAGGCACGATCTCGGACATCGGGCACGCCAGCGGTCCGTTGTTCGCAGGTTTCCTGATCGCCCACCTCAGCTATCAGGGAGCCTTTACCGCGATCGCCACGATCCAACTGGTTGCCGCGGTCATCTTTTGGATCGTGGTGAAACGCTAGTGCCGTTCCAACCATCTGCAGCCCCTGCGTTCAGGCTCATCAAGTTGGAACGGCACTAGCCTTGCGTTAGCGAGCATTGCCTGCAGCGATATGCTAAGATCGGCGAGCGGAATTCAGGAGAGGGCACTAGTGAAACCGGAATTCGAAACGGCCGATATCGTGGTGGGCGTGCTGGCGGCGCTCGGGGTCGTGGTGTTGATTATCGTCTTCGCGTGGGTCTTTAAGGATAGGATGCTGAACAAGTAGATGCGTTAGGTCAGTTGGGTCAGTTATATCTGTTTTGTCAGTTAACGAGAACTGACTCAACAGACAAACCGACTCAACCCACAAAACCCCTCGTTAAGAATGTTTACCGGTATCGTAGAGGAAATGGGCGTCATCAAGACGCTTGAGCACAATCCGAACGGGACCAAGCTGACCATTCTGGCTTCCACGATTCTGGACGACTTAGCGGTCGGCGCGAGCGT
>Ga0187892_10004897_pt1 | contig 21834 bp, 23 predicted proteins | sample MA1701073metaG_FD_139345 | JGI IMG/M metagenome (GOLD analysis project Ga0187892, IMG submission 139345) | Bio-ooze microbial communities from a basaltic lava cave in the Kipuka Kanohina Cave System on the Island of Hawaii, USA - MA170107-3 metaG ... | reverse complement strand
GCCCTGACCTGGTCGGGGAGGGGGGATTTGAACCCCCGGCCTCAGCGTCCCGAACGCTGCGCGCTAACCAAGCTGCGCCACTCCCCGGAAGCCTCCAGACTACCGGCTGCTCAGGGAGCGGCCGGGACCGTTTCGGGGGCGTAGGCGGGGTCCTCGTACGTCCCTCCCGCCAGCACTGCCCGGACCGCCCGCGACAGGCGCATGGGGTCCAGGGGCTTGATCAGGAAGCCCTCGGCCCCTGACCGGCGGGCCAGGAACACATCGGCCCGGCGATCCAACAGCATCAGGACGGGCACGTGGTCGAGCCGGCCGGCCCCTTCCTCGAGCCGGAGGTCCATCACGGTGGCCATGCCGCCCATCTTGCCGATCTGGAGGTCGACGACGGCCAGGTCGGGCGTGCGTTCGAGCACCGCAGGCAGCACGTGCTGGCCTCTCGTGACCTCTCGCACGGTATCCTGAGAGGAGTCGAGGACCGACTTCACGTCCTCGCGCACCCACGGGGCGTCGCTGGCGATGAGCACGTCGGCCACGGCCCCGAAGGGTAGCGCCGACCCCGGCTGGGTAGCATCCTTCTTCGTCCCGGCGCAGTTTGGAGGCCTATTTGCTCCACATCCAGTTGGAGGAGCGCGAGGGGTACACGATCTGCCGGCCCAAGGGAGAGCTCGACGCCTACACCGTCGGGCAGTTCCGCGAGGCCCTGGCCGAGCTGTCGACCCGTCCCAAGCTCCTCATCGACATGTCGGAGGTCCCGTTCGTGGACTCCGCCGGGCTGGGGGCGTTGATCGGTGGTATCCGCCGGGCCCGTGAGGTGGGGGGCGACGTGGCCGTGTGCTGCAACCGTCCCACCCTCGTGCGCCTGCTGCACACGACCGGCTTCGACCGCATCGTCACCGTGACCGACACGGTGGAGGAGGCGGCCCGGTCGCTCACGGAGGATCGGCAGGAGACGAAGTAGCGGCTCCGGTCTCGGGGGGGAACAGGTGGCCGCCCACGGCAGCCAGCCCGTCGAGGTCGTGCACGTCGGAGTCGAGCAGGGGTACCCGCACGGTCGGGCCGGGTGCCACGCGCCGCTCGAGGCCCTCGATCTCCTGGTCCTCGGCGTCGGCCAGGGCGTGGAGGTCGGCCAGGTTGGCCCACAGCGGCCCCAGGGGCGTGGCGGCCAGCGTCCGGGCCCGCTCCCGGTCGGCCTCGGCGGCCCAGCCGGTGGCGAAGCGGGGCTGCATGCGGTTGACGACCAGCCCCTGCACGGCGATCTCGGCCTCGGCCAGCTTCTCGACGAAGAACTCCGCCTCGGTCACCGCGTCTCGTCGTGGGGAGGCGACCAGCACGAACGCCGTGGCCGGGTCGGCCATGAGGTCGAGGACCCGCTGGGCCCGATCACGGAACCCGTCCTCCATGCCCTCGAAGGCCTGGAAGAACGCCACTGCGTCGCTTACGACCTGCCCGCCGACGGTTTTGGAGACGGTGCGCAGGAACGTCTGGGCGGCGGCGTTGACCGCCTTCAGCCCGACCCGGGTGGGGAGCATGAGCAGGCGGAAGACGCGGTTGTCGAGGAACCGGGTGAGGCGGCGGGGGGCGTCGACGAAGTCGAGGGCGTTGCGGGTGGGAGGCGTGTCCACCACGATGAGGTCGAAGTCGCCGCTGGCGTGCAGCTCGTAGAGCTTCTCCATCGCCATGTACTCCTGGGTGCCCGAAAGAGCGCCGGCGATGTTGCGGTAGAAGCGGTTGGCGAGGATGGCCTCGGCCTGCTCGGGCCGGGGAGCGTACTTGCGCACGAGGGCGTCGAAGGTGCTCTTGGGGTCGAGCATGAGGGCCCACAGCTCACCGGGCCAGTCGCCCTGGATGCGGTGGGGTGTGTCGGGGAGGGTGTCGAGGCCGAGGGCGTCGGCCAGCCGGCGGGCGGGGTCGACGGTGACAACCACGCTGCGCCGCCCGATGGCCGCCCCGTGTACGGCCAGGGCGGCCGAGACGGTGGTCTTGCCCACCCCGCCTGGCCCGCAGCAGACGACGACCCGGCATCCGGTGGCGAACTCGGCGAACGTCACGGTCACCCGGCGTCGACCTTCTCGGGCCGGAGGTCGCCCACCGACCGGGCCAGGGCGGCCCCCAGCACGGCGATCTCGGGCTGGTTGATGTCGGCGGTGAAGAGGGCGGGGACGTGCAGCTGGGGCAGCGGGAGGGCGTCGGCCAGGCGGGCCACCTGCTCGGCCTGCAGCTCCTGGCGGGCCATCCGGAAGCGGGCGGCCCGGCGCAGGGCGTCGGCCTCGCCTGGGCGCAGGCCCACGTCGGCGCCGCCGGCCGCCTGCTCGGGCGCGACGTCGAGCCCGTCCACCCGGGGGTAGAGGCCGTTCACCACCACCGGGCCCAGATCGATGCCCACCTGGTCCTCCAGCATGAACGCCGTCTCCACCACCTCGTTGACCGGAGTCTCCTCGGGCAGGGTGACGAGCAGCACCCGGCAGCGGGCGGGGTCGGTGAGCATGCCCAAGACGTCCTCGGCCTGGTCGCGGATGGGGCCCACCGAGACGGTGTCGAGCAGGGTGCGGGGGCTCAGGAGGAACGTGACGGCGTGGCCGGCGGCGGGGGCGTCGAGCACGACCAGGTCGATGTCGGTGCGCTGGACGAGCTGCTTGACCTTGCCCAGCAGCAGGATGTCCTTGATGCCGGGGGCGGCGGTGGCGACCACGTCGACCGCGCCCGTGCGGGTGAGGCGCTTGGACATCCGCCGCAGGCCGTGGCTCTCCAGGTACTCGATGAGGGCTTCGTCGGGGGTGAGCGTGCGGCCCCGGATGCCGGGGGCCAGGGTCTGCTCCTCGTAGGTCAGCGAGGGCGCGCCGAAGGCGGCGGCCAGCCCGTGCTTGCCTTCGATCTCGACGACGAGCACCGACAGGCCGGCATCGGCCGCCATGTGGGCGAGGGCGGCGGAGGCAGTCGTTTTGCCGACGCCGCCCTTCCCGGCCACGATGGCGAGCCGGGTCTGAGCGCAGAACTCACGAGGATCCAACCATCCCCCAACGGGCCTATCTCCGAAGCGTACTGATCGCCGCGGCCGTGCTGATCACGGCCCTGGCCAGCGCGCCGCCAGCGCGGGGGCAGACGGGCCCGGAGCCGCCGGCCCCCACCGCCCCGCTCGACGTCATCGAGGTCAAGGGACGCATCGACGGCATCGAGTCCGACTTCATCACCCGCTCGATCGCCGAGGCCCAGCGGTCGGGGAGCCAGGCTCTGGTCATCCAGCTGGACAGCCCGGGAGCGGTGCTGTCGGAGGGCGGGCTGGACGACCTGATGAACCTGGTCCGCAACGCCGACCTGCCCGTGGCGGTGTGGGTGGGGACGAGCAAGGCCCGGGCCTTCGGTGGGTCGGTGCGGCTGCTGCGGGCGGCCGACCTTTCGGGCATGGCCAACGGGACCGACATCGGCCGCTTCGACGGCCCGTGCCCCGAGTGCCGGCCCGGCGACCCGCTGGTGAGTGGCGACCGGCTCTCGTCGGCGGCGGCGGCGGAGCGCCAGGCGGTCGACGTGGTCACGCCCACGCTGGGCGACTTCATCGTCGAGCTGGATGGGAAGCAGCTCAAGGGCAGGACGCTGGAGACGGCCGAGGTCGTCGAGCGGGACGGCCAGCCCCGGCGGGAGCCGGCCGCCCAGGTCCGATTCGCCAAGCTCAACCTGGTCGAGCGGGTGCTGCACAGCACGACCAGCCCGTCGATCGCCTACCTGCTGCTGGTGCTCGGCCTGCTGCTGATGGTCTTCGAGTTCTACTCGGTGGGCATCGGCATCGCCGGGTTGACGGGGGCGGCGTCGGTCGTCCTGTCCGCCTACGGGCTGGGAGCACTAGACGCCACGCCGCTGGGCCTCGCCCTGGTGGCCCTGGCCACCTTCGGCTTCGCCGTCGACGTGCAGGCGGGCGCGCCCCGGGCGTGGACGGTGATCGCCACCGTGTCGCTGTTCGTGGGATCGCTGGTCCTGTTCCCCGGCGACCTGCGGGTGCCCTGGGTGACGGTGGTGCTGGTGCTGATCGGGGCGGTGCTGTTCATGGTGCGGGGCATGGCCTCGATGGTGCGGGCCCGGTTCTCCACCGCCACCATCGGGCGGGAGTCGATGATCGGCGAATCGGCCGAGGCGACGACCCCGATCGGCCAGGAGGGGACGGTCCGGGTGCGGGGAGCCTTGTGGCGGGCACGGGCCAACCGGGCCACCCCGATTGACGCCGGGCAGGGGGTCCGGGTGGTCGCCATTGACGGCCTGGTGCTCGAGGTCGAGCCCGACGAGCAAGCTGCCGTCGCCCGTCCCGACGACGGCGGCTGAGACGGCGGCACCCGGCCACGAGGGGTCCTACCTGCGACGATGCCGAGAATCGACCCCTTGTGGAGGCCCCTGTCGGGGGGTAATTTTCTCTGACCTGACCGAGGGGGCCAGTTGAGGAGCCAGAGGGCACAGGAGCTGTGGCAGGAGCGGGCCGCCTGCAAAGGGCCGCAGGCTGCCGTCTTCTTTCCACCGTCGCATCTGGAGCGCAAAGACGAGCGGGAAGCGCGCGAGCGCAGGGCCAAGAGCATCTGCGCAACCTGTCCCGTCGTCCGCCCCTGCCTCGACTACGCCGTCCGCATCCGTGAGCCACACGGGATCTGGGGCGGCCTGAACGAGCTGGAGCGGAAGCAGCACATCGCGCAGCGAGCCGGGTAAGCGCTTCACACCGCCGGCAAGCGGGGGCCCCCGATACGGAGGTCGCCCCTCCGGCGCGTCACGCCGTCGGCGTCCATGCGGGCCAGCAGGGGCAGGGCGTACTTGCGGGTCGTGGCCAGGGCCTCGCGGACCTGGGCGACGGTGACGCCTTCGGGGCTGGCGGCCAGGAGGCGGGCGACCTCGCGGGCGGCCGCCTCCAGGGCGGACGGGGCGAAGTAGCAGCCGTCCTGGGCCACCACCAGACCCCGCCGCACCAGCTCCGACAGCTCGGCCCGGCTCACGGTGGGCGGGGGGTCGGGCGGGGTGAAGGGGGCGGCGGCCAGGGCCTCGACGAAGGGATGGCCGGCCAGGGGGTCGACCGCGTCTGCCTGTCGCACCCGGCCGGCGTCGACCGTGACCCCCTCCAGCAGGGGCAGGACGGCCCGCTCGTGGTCGTCCAGGGAAGCCTGGTCGAGGCCGAGGGGCCCAGCCGCCTCGACGGCGGCGCGGACGCGGTCGAGGGTGGCGGCCCGGGCCGTGACCGACACGACCCACCGGCCCACCGTGGCGTCACGGTGCTCGCCGGTGATGCGATCGAGCTCGGCGGCGTCGACCCAGCCCCGTTCCTCGATCACCCGGTCGACGGACAGCGTGGGCCTGGCCTTGGAGGCGGCGAGGACGGGGGCCACATCGAGCACGACCCCGCCGCCCACCGTCTCGTCCCGCCCGCTCTCCCGCAGCACGTAGCGGTCGCCAGGCAGGAGGGGGACACGAACGGGCAGGTGGAGCCGGACGCGGCCTTCGTCCCCGGGTAGGATGGCCTCGCCACCCAGGACCCGCACGCGCACCGCGTGCTCGCCTGACCCCAGGTAAGCCTGGAAGGCGCCGCGGGCGCTGACCTCGTGGTCGAGGCCGGCCAGCACGGCCAGGGAGGCATCGACCATCCGGGTCGGTTGCCACTGGTCGGGGCGGACGAGGGCCGCTCCCCGGGCCACTTCGTCATGGGCCACCCCGGTCAGGTTGACGGCCACCCGGCTTCCCGGGGGGACCGCCTGGCGCTGCTGCTGGAGGCTCTGCAGGGCCCGCACCCGCACCCGCCGGCCGAGGGGGACGACGACCAGGTCGTCGTCGACCCCGAGGGAACCGCCGGCCAGCGTGCCCGTGACCACCGTGCCCGAGCCCTTGGCCGCGAAGACCCGGTCGACCCACAGCCGGGGACGGTCCCGGTCGACCGACACGGGCGTGGCCGCCAGCAGCCGGTCGAGGGCGGCCCGCATCTCCTCCAGGCCCCGGTTGGTGGGGGCGTCGACCTCGACCACCTCGGCCTGCTCCAGGAACGTGCCCTCCACCGCCTCCGAGATCATCAAGCGGGCCAGCTCACGGTCGTCGTCGTCCACCAGGCCGACCTTGGTGAGGGCGACGAGCCCGTGCCGCGCGCCCAGCACCTCGAGGATGCGCAGGTGCTCCTCGGACTGGGGCTTCCAGCCCTCGGTGGCGGCCACGATGAACAGGCATGCGTCGACCGCACCCACCCCGGCCAGCATGTTCTTCAGGAAGCGGACGTGGCCGGGCACGTCCACGAAGGCCAGCTGGCGGCCCGAGGGCAGGGTCGTCCAGGCGAAGCCGAGGTCGATGGTGAGGCCGCGGGCCTTCTCCTCGGCGAAGCGGTCGGGGTCCATGCCGGTGAGGGCCAGGACGAGGGTGGACTTGCCGTGGTCGACGTGGCCGGCGGTGGCCACGACGTGCATGGTCATCCGAGGTCGGCGAGAGCCTTGGCGACCAGCGGGTCGTCGGCCGGGTCGACCGTGCGCAGGTCGCAGACCGTGGCGTTGTCGCGGACTCGGGCCACGATGGGCGGGTCACAGGCCCGCAGCCGCTCGGCGTGGTCGCCGTCCACCGCGATCCCCACCGACGGCAGCTCCTGGCCCGGTACCGACCCGCCGCCGGCCACGGCCACCGTGTCGACCACTCGTCCCACCGCCATGGCCACGGCCCGCTCCCGCAGCGACTCGACGGAGGCGGCCGCCATCCGCCAGAAGGGGATGGCCATGCCGTCGCGCCGCAGGTAGGCCAGGGCCGTCTCCTGGAGGGCGGCGAGCACGAGCCCGCCCGGCCGGAAGGCCCGCATGAGGGGGTGGCGGGCGCAGCGGTCGACCAGATCACGCCGGCCGGCCACGATCCCGGCCTGGGGGCCACCCAGCAGTTTGTCGCCCGAGAACGTGACGAGGGCGGCGCCCGCGGCCAGCGTCTGGCGGGCGGCCGGCTCCCCCGCCAGCCACGGAGGGGGACCGGCTCCACCTGGCAGCCAGGGGGTGTCGGCGTCAAGCAGGCCGGAGCCGATGTCAGCCACCACGGGCGGGCCGAGCTGGGCCAGGGCGGCCACGTCGGCCGCCTCCGTGAACCCGACGATCCGGTAGTTGGACTGGTGCACCTTTAGGATCAGGGCCACGTCCTCGTGCTCGCCCAGGGCCGCCTCGTAGTCACGGGCCCGGGTGCGGTTGGTCGTCCCCACCTCCATCAGCCGGGCGCCCGACTGGGCCATGACCTCGGGCACCCGGAACCCGCCCCCGATCTCGACCAGCTCGCCCCGGGACACCACGACGGCCCGGTCGCGGGCCAGGGCGGCCAGTACCAGCAGCACCGCCGCCGCCCCGTTGTTGACGACCACGGCCGCCTCCGCTCCCGCCGCCCGGGCCAGCAGCGACCCGGCATGACCGCGGCGGGACCCGCGCGTGCCCGAGGCCAGGTCGAACTCGAGGTTGCTGTAGCGGAGGGTGCCCTCGGCCGGGCCGCCAAGGCGGCCCGACAGCGGGGCTCGGCCCAGGTTGGTGTGAAGGAGGACTCCGGTGGCGTTGACGACCGGGCGCAGGAGGGTGGCGGCCACCCGCTCGGCGATCGCCCGGGCCGAGGACGGGTCGCCGGCGGCGATGGCCCGGCGGGCGGCGTCGACCAGAAGCGGGTGGGGGAGGACGATGCCGGCCAGCGAGCGGGCCAGTGCATCGACGGAGGGTGGCCGGTCGGGCACGCCGCGAGGATACGGCGGCGGGAGTTCATGGGATCATGCGGGCCTATGGGGCTCCGGCTGTCGCGCCTTCCGCAGGCGATCGCCACCTTCCTGGCTGTGGCCGTCGTGCTGCCCGTGGTGGTGGTGGGCGTGTCCCTGGGGTCCTACATCTTCCTCCCGCTGCCCACGCCCGCCCTGCCCCGGCCCAACGCCGACATCGACGCGTCCCGCATCACGCACATCTACGACGCCGCCGGCAACGAGATCGGGGTGCTGCGCCGCTTCGACACCAAGGTGCCGGTGAAGGCGGAGGACATCCCTGAGGTCCTGAAGCAGGCGGTGGTGGCAGTGGAGGACCAGCGCTTCTACTCCCACAGCGGGTTCGACCTGAAGGCCGCCTTCCGGGCCCTGTGGGCCGACTTTCGCAACCGCGACGTCGTCCAGGGCGGCTCGACCATCACCCAGCAGTACGTCAAGCAGGTCTACACGGGCGGCGAGCGCACGTTCGCCCGCAAGCTCAAGGAAGCGGTCATCGCCAGCCGCATCGATCGCCAGTTCGACAAAGACGAGATCCTCTACCGCTACCTGTCCCAGATCTACTTGGGGGGCGGCGCCTACGGGGTGGGGGCGGCGGCCGAGTCGTACTTCAAGAAGCCGGTCAACGAGCTCAACCTGGCCGAGTCGGCCATGCTGGCGGGGCTGATCCGGGCCCCCAGCGAGCTGGAGCCGCGGGCCAACCCGTCGGCGGCCGAGGCCAACCGGCTGCGGGCCCTGCGGCTCATGCTCGAACAGGGGCGCATCAACCAAGCCCAGCACGACGAGGCGGCAGCCCAGCGCATCGTCAACGTGGGCAGCGAGCCCGATCCCGACGGGCCGGCCACCCTCGTCCACCCCATCGAGGCCCAGTCGGCGACCGAGCCCTACTTCGTCGACGCCGTGCGCCGCTACCTGAGCGTGAAGTACGGGGACGAGGCCATCTACAAGGGCGGCCTGCGGGTGGAGACGTCGCTCGACGCCCGCATGCAGGAGCAGGCCCGCGCCGCCGTCACCAACGCCCTGGCCGGCACCCAGCCCCCGCTGGAGATGGCCCTCGTATCGGTCGAGCCGTCCACCGGCTACGTGAGGGCCCTGATCGGGGGCCGTGACTTCGAGTCGTCCCAGGTCAACCTGGCCCTGGGGGCCTGCGTCGAGCAACCTCCGCCCGATCCCGAGAAGCCGGCCCCCACCGGGCCCGTCTGCCTGTCGGGCGGGGGCAGCGGCCGCCAGCCCGGGTCGTCGTTCAAGCCCATCACCCTGGCCGCCGCCTTCGAGGCCGGCATCGGCCCCAGCCGGGTCTACAGCGGCCCGTCGTCCTACACCGTGCCCAACTGCGGGGCGGCCAACTGCACGATCCGCAACGTGGAGAGCGGCGGCTACGGGGCCGTCTCCCTGCGCCTGGCCACCGCCTACTCGGTCAACACCGTCTACGCCCAACTGGTGCGCGACGTGGGGGTCAAGGAGACAGCGGAGATGGCCAACCGCCTCGGGCTGACCATGGTCGGGGCCGACGGCAACCGTCCCAGCGACGGTGAGCCCTACGGGGTCAGCCTCACCCTGGGCGCAGCCGAGTCGTCCCCCCTCGACATGGCCGCCGCCTACTCCGTGTTCGCCAACCGGGGCATGCAGCAGCCCGTCACGCCCGTCGTCAAAGTCACCGACGGCGAGGGCCGGGTGCTTGAGGACAACACCACGCGCCAGCCCCGGCGGGTGCTCTCGGAGGCGGTGGCCGACAACGTCAACGACGTGCTCAAGGGGGTCGTGCAGTTCGGCACCGGCGAGGGGGCAGACATCGGCCGGCCCGACGGCACCGCCGGCAAGACGGGCACCAGCGAGGACAACGGCGACGCCTGGTTCGTGGGCTACACGCCCCAACTGTCGACGGCCGTGTGGATGGGGTACTCCGACACCCGCTCCCGGCCGCTACGCAACATCAAGGGGGTCGCCCAGGTCTACGGCGGGACGATCCCGGCCTCGACCTGGAAGGCGTTCATGTCGGAGGCGGTCAAGAACATGCCGGAGGTCACGTTCCCCGCCCCCGTGGCCCTGGCCGGCGACATCGCCGCCGGTCCCCGCCGGGCCCTGGAGCAGACGCAGGTCACCGCCCCGATCCAGATCGTCCAGGGCCCGCCGCCCACCGTGGCGCCCCTGCCGACGATCCCGTTCCCGACCTTCCCGCCGGGGCCCCAGCCGACGTTCCTGCCTCTGCCCACGTCGCCGTTCAACACGACGACCACCCGCCCCGTCGTACCCACGAGCACGACCGTACCGGTGCGATTCCCCTAGTTGGCGATCAGCGCGGCGTTGTGGTGGTGGGGGTGGCGGGCGCCCCCTCGGCAGAGGTGTTGCCGCTGCCACAGCGAAGGACCCGATCGCACGCAGCCCGGATGGGGATGGCGGTGAACAGGGTGTCGGTCCCCCGCCCGCCCGGGTTGTAGGCCAGTGACGTCATCCCCAGCAACTCGCCCCGCTCGTTGACCAGCGGCGCACCCCGCCGCACCTCGTCGAGGAAGATGTTGTGCTCGATGACGGTGTCGCTGGCCGACAACACCACGCCGACCGACATCCGCTGGCCGGCGCCGCCGGCCCACACCTTGTCGCCCGCCTTGGGGGCCACGGTCGCCCACGGCAGGCTCTCGATGGAACCGCCCGTCACCAGCAGGGCGAGGTCCCTGCCCTCGTCCCACGTCCACAGGGAGGCTTGGCGGCTGCCGTCGAGGGTGATCCCCGGACCGGGGTCCTTGGTGCTGGCCCGCACCACCTCGAACGAGGTCAGCAGCAGGGTCTGACCCCCGAATGAGCCGACCACGAACGCGGTGCCGGTGGCGGGCTGGCCCGCCTCGTCGCGCGTCTGGACGGGGCGGACGGTGGCCGCCACCCGCCGAGCCACCTCCTCCTCGGTCAGGTCCTCGGGCGGGCGGGTCGTGCTCGTCTGGGGGTCGACGGTGGGCGGGGGGACGAACGCCGGGGCCGTGGTGGTGTCCGTCTGGGCGGACTGGATGGGCTTGCTGGCATCCACGATGGCCCACGCAAAGGTGGCCACGAAGGCCACGATCACGGCCAGGACGCCTGTCATCACAATGGCCCCTGGGGCTCCCGGCCGCAGGAAGGGGGGTGGTCGCCGCCGCCGGCGGCGAGGGGTGGGGCCGGCCGGCCGGGCGGGCCGGGCGGGCTGGGCCGGCGCAGCTGGCCGGGCGGCCCAGGCGCCAGCGACGCGCGAGCGCACGGTGGCCACCCGCTTGGGCGGTGACCGCTTGGGCTTGCGGGGGCGAGGCGTCGGGGCGGCGCCTGCCGGCCGGGTTTCCCGGGCCTCCTCGTCGCCGTCGAAGGGCGGTGCCGGCGGTCGGCCGGTGGGGCGCGTCCTCGGCGGCTCGGGTCTGGCGTCGACGAAGATCGGCTCCGTCGGGTCGTCCCGGGCCATGGGGTGCAGAGTACCGAGGCCTGCAGACCCGTGAACGCCGCGACAGGCCGGGAAGCGGCCCGCCGGGCAGGGTGTTAGAGCTAGGTGATGCTCCCCGTGCTGTTCCTCGTCTTCCTGGTGATGCCGATCGTCGAGCTGGCGGTGATCATCCAGGTCGGCCAGTCGATCGGAGTGCTCAATACCATCGGCCTGCTGCTGCTGGTCAGCATCGTCGGGTCGTGGCTGGTCAAGCGGGAGGGCGCGGGGGTGTGGCGGCGGTTCCGCTCGCAGATGGAGAGCGGCCACGTACCCGGCAAGGAGGTGGCCGACGGCGTGCTGATCATGCTGGCCGGCGCCCTGCTCATCTCGCCCGGCTTCGTCACCGACTGCCTCGGCGTCCTCCTGCTGCTCCCGCCCGTCCGTGCCGCCATCCGGGCCCGGGCCCTGCGCCGCCTGACGTTCCGCGTCCAGCGCTACTCCTGAGCGGCGCCTGGCCCCTGGTCCCCCCGGTGGTGCCCGGCGGCACACGGTCGTGGCCGACGACTCGACCCGCACGCCTCCCGACCCTGCCCCTGGCCGGTCACGCTCCCGGCGGCGTGCCCTGGGTGTCGACCATCCACGGCGTGCCGAAGCGGTCGACGCACATGCCGAACCCGCCCGACCAGAACGTCTCCCCGAAGGGCATGTTGACCGACCCGCCATCGGACAGGGCGTCGAAGACCCGCTTGCCCTCGCCTGCGTCGGGGGCGACGTAGGCGACCTGCATGCCCTTCACTCCCTCGAAGCCGCCGGTGGGGTCGTCGGAGCCCATGAGGAGGTTGCCGTCGTAGGTGAGGGAGGCGTGCATGACCATGTCGGCCTGCTCGGCGGGGATGGGCGCCTCGCCCGGGGGCGTGTCGGCCATCGTCATGACCGACAGCTCGCCGCCGAAGATCTCCTGGTAGCGGGTGAACGCGTCACGGCAGGTGCCGTCGAAGAACAGGTACGGATGAAAGGCCATCGGTCCTCCTGGGATTGGTTGTCGCCCGTCCGACGATACGGACGGGAAGAACTCATCGCGGCAAGGCGTCCAGGGCGGCGTTGGCGGCGGCCAGGACCCGGGCAGTACAGCCCCCCATGTCGACGGGGGGCAGGAGGCCCTCGGCGATGAGGCGGGCGATCCCGGCGAACGCCGCCCCCGAAGCGCTCTCGGGCGCGTCCACCGAGAGGGGCCGCCCTGCGTCGTTGGCGGCGCTGACGGCCGGCTCGAGGGGGATCTGGCCCACCAGCGGCACCCCCAGCCCGTCAGCCAGGGCCTGCCCCCCGCCCACGCCGAACAGCGGGTACGACTCGCCGTGGTCGCAGGTGAAAGCGGTCATGTTCTCCAGCACGCCCAGCACGGTGAGGTACGAGCGGCGGGCCATGTCGGCCACCCGCACGGCCACCTTCTGAGCCGCCACCGCGGGCGTGGTGACGATCAGCATCTGGGCCCGGGGCAGCAGCCGGGCCAGGGCCATCTGGATGTCGCCCGTTCCCGGGGGCATGTCGAGCAGCAGGTAATCGAGGGGGCCCCAGGCCACCTTCTGGAGGAACTCCTCCAGGGCCTTGGCCAGCATCAGGCCCCGCCACATGATGGCCATGTCCTCGTCGTCGACGAGCAGGCCCATGCTGACGACCTCGATCCTCCCCGCGCCGACCGTGACCTCGTAGGGACGGATCAGGCGACGGTCGTCGTCGGCCCCCAGCCGGCCCTTGACGCCCAGCATGCGGGGGACGCTGAAGCCCCAGATGTCGGCGTCGAGCACGCCCACGGTGAAGCCCCGGGAGGCGAGGGCCGACGCCAGGTTGACGGTCACGCTCGACTTCCCCACGCCCCCCTTGCCGCTGGCCACGGCCAGGACCCGGGTGGTGAGGGGGACCTCGGTGGCGGGAGCGTTGTCGGCCGCCTTCCGGCGGGCCCGCTGCATGACGTCCGTCCGCTGGGCCTGGGTCATCTCGCCGAACTCGACCTTCACGTCGGACACGCCCGGCACCGCCCGCAGCTTGGCCCGCACGTCGTCGCGGATCTGGGCCCGCAGCGGGCAGCCGGCAATGGTGAGGGCTACCTTGACCCGCACCCGCCCGTCGTCGCCGATCTCGACCTCCTGCACCATCCCCAAGTCGACGATGTCCGAGCCCAGCTCCGGGTCCACGACTCCCCGCAACGTCCCCAGGACGTCGGCTTCGGTCAGCGGAGGGGCAGGGGTGGTCACGGATGGATTTTACCGGGCGAGGCCGGTAATATGCCAGGTCGTGGTGGTCGAAGAGGGACCCGAGGTCAGTTCCGGCGACGGCGCCGAACTCGATCCGGGCACCACCCGGCTGGCCGTTCTCAAGGCGCTGGGTGACAACACCCGCTACGCCATCTACCTGGAGCTGGCCCGGTCGCAGTCGCCTCGCTCCACCGCCGACGTCGCCGACACGCTCGGTCTCCATCCCAACACGGTGCGTCCCCATCTCGAGCGGATGCGGGAGGTCGGGCTGCTGGAGGTGGAGGTCGACAACCGGGGCAGCGTGGGTCGTCCCCAGCACCGCTACCACCTCACCGCCGCCGCCCCCTCCCTCGGCCTGGAACCCCCCGCCTTCCCCCTCCTGGCCCGCCTCCTGGCCCGGGTGGCGGCCACCGCCGGCATCGGCCCCGACGACGCGGCGTCGGCGGCCACCGAGCAGGGTCGCGCCCTGGCGGCGAGCCGCCCGCTCCGGCCGGGGTGCGTAGAGGCCCTCACCGGCGCCCTGGCCGAGCTGGGCTTCGACCCGGCGGTGGCCGATGACGGCGACCTGGTCACCATCGCGTTCACCCACTGCCCCTACCGGGAGCTGGCCGAGGCCCACCCGGAAATCGTCTGCCACCTGCACCGGGGCCTGATCGAAGGATTCGTGGAAGAGATCGGCGGCGCAGGTGTTGAACGTTTCGGAACACTGGCCGATCGCGACCCGTGCCAAGTCGAACTGTCGGTCCGGTAAACTGGTACCGACAAGACACCCGAGGAGGATGTCCCAATGAGTCTGAGCGAGCCCATCACCATCGGCCAGCAGCCGATCCTCAACCTGAGCGACGCCGCTGCCGTGAAGGTGCGCGACCTCATCAAGGCCGAGGGCAACGACGAGCTGGCCCTCCGCGTGGCCGTCCGTCCGGGTGGCTGCTCGGGCTTCAGCTACGAGATGTTCTTCGACTCGGAGTTCGCGCCCGATGACACCGTCACCGACGCCGGCGGGGTACGCGTCGTGGTCGACGCCTCCTCCGCGCCCTACCTGAAGGGCGCCTCCCTCGACTACAAGGATGGCCTGCAGGGCGCCGGGTTCGCCATCAACAACCCCAACGCCACCCGCACCTGCGGCTGCGGCTCGTCCTTCTCCTAAGCCCTCACCGACTTCCGCCTCGAAGCCCCCGGGCCACCCGGCCGGGGGTTTCGTCGTTCGGGGGCGCGTTCTGTTCTGTGGCGTTCAGACCACATTCGGCGGCGGAACCACCGCCACGGTGGTCCCGCCGCCTCAGAGCCTGGGCTCCGGGCCGATCCGGCCCACTTCAAGGAGAATGGCGGGCATGAGCACACCCGTGGGCCCCTACACGCCGGTCGTCCGCGCCGGCGACTGGTTGATCCTCTCCGGCCAGGTCGGCCTGGCCGAGGGCAAGCTGGTCCACGGGGGGGTGGCGGCCGAGGCCCGCCAGGCCCTGGCCAACCTGGCCGGCCTGCTCGACGGCCAGGGAGCCTCGGTGGCCCAGGTCGTCAAGACGACGATCTTCCTGCGCCACATCGACGACTACCGCATCGTCAACGAGATCTACGTGGAGGCGTTCGGCGACCACCGCCCGGCCCGGGCCACGGTGGCGGTGTCGGGGCTGCCCCTCGGGGCCCTCGTGGAAATCGAGGCGTGGGCGTGGGTAGGACCGTCCGCATGACCCGCTCCTTCGCCGTCACGTGGGACTACCGCTGCCCCTTCGCCCGCAACTTCCACGAGCACGTGCTGGCCGGCCTGGCCGCCGGGGCGGATTGGGACGTGCGCTTCGTCCCCTTCTCCCTCGATCAGGTCCACGTCGAGGAGGGCGAGGTGGACGCCTGGGACAACCCGGTCGTGTGCCGCAGCCTGCTGGCCGGCCAGGTGGGCGTGGCGATCCGCGACCACTGGCCCGAGAAGTTCCTCGACGCCCATGGGGCCTTGTTCGCCTGCCGCCACGACCACGGGGCCGACCTGCGGGACCCGCGGGTGCTGCGGGACGCGGTGGCTGGGGTGGGCCTTGACCCCGACGCGGTCTTCGCCGAGGTCGACGCCGGCTGGCCGCTGGCCACGTTCCGCAAGGAGCACGAGGCGGCAGTGGCCGAGCACCGGGTGTTCGGCGTCCCCACCGTCGTCGCCGCCGACGATGCCGTCTTCGTCCGGGTCATGCACCGCCCGCGGGGCGACGAGGCCCTGGCCGTTCAGACCGTAGAGCGGGCGCTCGACCTCCTCGTGGGCTGGCCCGAGCTCAACGAGTTCAAGCACACGATCATCCCCCGCTGAGCGCCGGCCTAGGGCTCAGACCCCCCAGCGGGACTGGCCGAAGCGGTACCCCACCGACCGGACGGTCGAGATCAGGTTGGCGTGCTCCTCGCCCAGCTTGGCCCGCAGCCGCCGCACGTGGACGTCGACCGTCCTGGCCCCCCCGTAGTACTCGTAGCCCCACACCCGTGACAGCAGGACCTCGCGGGTGAACACCTTGCCCGGGTGAGCGGCCAGGAAGCGCAGCAACTCGTACTCCATGTAGGTCAGGTCGAGAGGCTTGCCATTGATGGCGGCCTGGTAGGTCTCCAGGTTGAGCATCAGCGGCCCGTACTCGATCAGTTCGGGGCGGGTGCCTGTGCCCGTCCGCCAGAACAGGTGCTTGAGGCGCGCCTCCAGCTCCCCGGGCCGGAACGGCGCCACCACGAAGTCGTCGAACAGATCCTCCCGCAGCTCGAGGTCGCCGAGCTGTTCGGTCCCCAGGACCAGGAGGAGCGGGGCCAGGGGCAGGTCCCGCTTGCGCAGGGCCCGGCACAGCGAGAACGCACCATCGGGGTCGGGCTCGGCGCACAGGATGGCCCCCGACCAGCCGTCGTCGGGCTGGAGGCTCTCGACGTCGTCGGTGCGGCCGACCGCCAGCCACGGGTACCCGCCTACATCGAGGGTCTGGGCCAGCGCCTGCGGCGGCGAGTCCGGGTAGACGAGGAGGGGCTCCATCAGAGGATGGGGAGGTAGCGGTCGATCTCGTAGGGGGTGACCTGGGTGCGGTAGTCGTCCCACTCGGCCCGCTTGTTGCGGATGAACCACTCAAAGACGTGCTCGCCGAGGGTGTCGGGCAGCAGGTCGGAGTGCTCCATGCACGAGATGGCCTCCTCCAACGAGCCGGGCAGGGCTTCGACGCCCTCGGCCATCCGCTCGGCGGGGGTCATCTCGTAGAGGTTGGCGGTCAGCTCGTCGGGCAGCTCATAGCCCTTCTCGATCCCCCGCAGGCCGGCACCCAGCACGGCGGCGAAGGCCAGGTAGGGATTGCAGGCCGGGTCGGGGGCGCGGAACTCGATGCGGGTGGACGACTCCTTGCCCTTGCGGGCCCCCGGCACCCGCACGAGGGCGGAGCGGTTGTTGCGGGCCCAGGCCACGTACACCGGTGCCTCGAACCCCACCACCAGCCGCTTGTAGGAGTTCACCCACTGGTTGGTGACGGCGGTGATCTCCCGGGCGTGCTTGAGCAGGCCGGCGATGAATCCCTTGGCCAGGTCGGAGAGGTGGCACTCGTCGTCGGGGTCGTAGAACGCGTTCTCGTCGCCCTCGAAGAGCGAGAAGTGGGTGTGCATGCCCGAGCCCTGCACTCCCGCCAGCGGCTTGGGCATGAAGGTGGCGTATACGCCCCGCTCCAGGGCGATCTCCTTGACGACGAGCTTGAACGTCATGACGTTGTCGGCCATGGTCAGGGCGTCGGTGTAGCGGAGGTCGATCTCGTACTGGCCGGGGCTGTCCTCGTGGTGGCTGTAGCGCACAGGGATGCCCATGGCTTCGAGGCCGAGGATCGTGCGCTTGCGCAGGTCGGTGGCCACGTCGTTGGTGGTCAGGTCGAAGTAGGACCCCATGTCGAGGGGCCTCGGTGCCGGCCGCCCGTCTTCCATGGAGAAGTAGAAGAACTCCATGTCGGGCCCCACGTAGAACGTGAGCCCCCGCTCCCGGGCCCGTTCCAAGTTGCGCCGCAGCACGTGGCGGGGGTCGCCCTCGAACGGCGAGCCGTCGAGGTTGGTGACGTCGCAGAACATGCGGGCCACGGGCGCGTCCTCACCGCGCCACGGGAGCAGCTCGAAGCTGTTGGGGTCGGGCCGCAGGAGCATGTCGGACTCCTGGATGCGGCTGAACCCGTCGATGGCCGAGCCGTCGAACGTCATGCCTTCCTCGAAAGCCGTCTCCAGCTCGCCGGGGACGATGTTGATCGACTTCAACTGGCCCAGCACGTCGGTGAACCACAGGCGGACGAACCGGATGCCCCGCTCCTCCACCGAGCGCAGCACGTAGTCCTGCTGGCGTTCCATCGTTCCTCCGTCAGACGCACCCGGGGCGCCCGGCGACTATCTTCGCAGGCGAGAAGGCGGGACTCTCCCAGTTCACACTCAGTTCACAAAGGTGCAACGGGAGGGAAACCGGCGGCCGCCATGGTGGAGCGCCGTTATCCCAGTGCGCCCGTGTCGGTGTGGAGGAGGAAAACTGTGGAGGAGCGCAGCCCGTCGGACGTCCTCAAGCTCATCCGGGACAACGGGATCGAGATCATCGACTTCCGGTTCTGCGACCTCCCGGGGTTGATGCAGCACTTCTCGTCGCCCGCCCACGAGCTGACCGAGGACGTCTTCGAGGAGGGGCTGGGGTTCGACGGGTCGTCGATCCGCGGGTTCCAGGAGATCCAGGAGTCGGACATGATCCTGATCCCCGACCCCAGTACGGCGGTGGTCGACCCCTTCGTGCGCCACCCCACGCTCAATCTCAACTGCTTCGTGCGCGACCCCGTCACCGGCGAGCCCTACAGCCGTGACCCGCGCTACGTGGCCCGCAAGGCGGAGGACTACCTGCGCTCGACCGGCTTGGCCGACACCGCCTACTTCGGGCCCGAGGCCGAGTTCTACATCTTCAACGACGTGCGCTTCGGCCAGGACCAGCACTCGGCCATGTACGCCGTCGACTCCATCGAGGGCATCTGGAACTCGTCCAAGGACGAGAACCCCAACCTGGGCTTCAAGCCCCGGTACAAGGAGGGCTACTTCCCCGTCCCGCCCATGGACCACTTCCAGGACATCCGCTCCGAGATGGTCCTGATGATGGAGAAGCTGGGCATCACGATCGAGATCCAGCACCACGAGGTGGGCACCGCCGGGCAGGCCGAGATCGACATGCGCTTCGACACGCTGCTGCGCATGGCCGACAAGCTCATGCTCTACAAGTACGTGGTGAAGAACGTGGCCCGCGCCGCCGGGCTGACGGCCACGTTCATGCCCAAGCCGCTGTTCATGGACAACGGGTCGGGCATGCACACCCACCAGTCGCTGTGGAAGGGCGGCGACCCCCTGTTCTTCTCCGAGACGGGCTACGCCGGCATCTCCGACATGGCCCGCTGGTACATCGGCGGCCTGCTCACCCACGCCCACTCGATCCTCGCCTTCGCCGCCCCCACCACCAACTCCTACAAGCGGCTCGTCCCCGGCTACGAGGCCCCGGTCAACCTCGTCTACTCGCAGCGGAACCGGTCGGCCTCCGTGCGCATCCCGCTCTACTCGAAGAGCCCCAAGGCCAAGCGGCTCGAGTTCCGCTGCCCCGACCCGTCGTGCAACCCCTACCTGGCCTTCTCGGCCATGCTCATGGCCGGCCTCGACGGCGTGCAAAACCGCATCGAGCCTCCCGACCCCGTCGACAAGGACCTCTACGACCTGCCGCCCGAGGAGCTGGCCATGGTGCCGCAGGTGCCCGCATCGCTCGACGAGGCGCTGAACGCCCTCGAAGCCGACCATGACTACCTCCTGGCCGGCGGCGTCTTCACCCCCGACCTCATCGAGACGTGGCTCGCCTACAAGCGCCTCCGCGAGATCGACGAGGTCAGGCTGCGGCCGCACCCGTGGGAGTTCTACCTGTACTACGACATCTAGGTGAGGAGGGCGCTGACCTGCGGTTTTGTTGGTCGGCGGGCGGCCTGTTCCGTCTGCGTTCCGTGGGAGCGACGGTTATGGGCGCGCCCTGAAGGGCGAACGCCGGAGATGACGGCCACTCCACAGTGACGATCGTGGCGACCGTCACGCTTCCCGCTCGGTAGCCGGAGGAGGTTCGTAGAACCGAACCACGCAGTCCTCGGGCCACGCCGTTCGGGCATCGAGCGGCGATTCCCTGACGGCGCGCCCGTCCTCGCGCATCTCATCCAGGGTCGCCCGAAGCTGGCGGTCGAGGAAGCCGAGCCGCCCAGCCTCAGTCCGAAGGTCGGCGAAGGACGCCGCAGTTCCAGCCCGGTTGGCGAGAGCAGCACCCAATCTGCTTCGCTCGTCGAACAGCGGCAGTGAGCCGATTCCGCGCTCGGACGCGGCCCGTCCAGTTGCAGGATCGAGATGCCACTTGACCGGGTTCCAGCACACGAGGCCGCTGTCGCTGTGCGTGGCCAGGACGATCGAGTAGCGAGCCGTCTCGTTCTTCGACGTGATGGAGAACTCACCGGTCTTCACGCCCGACAGGGCCTCCAAGCCTTCACGGTAGAGACGCATGAACGCGGCCTTCCGTTGGTGCTCGCCGGAGACCCCGAGAGCCTGCCGCCAGTGGTCTCCCCCGTAGTGGGCGGTGAGGGCGACTTGGAACGACGACACCTCGCAGAATCGGTAGATCTCGTCTGCGAACCACGTCAGGAGGATCTCATCGCGAGCGCCCTTGAGGCACCTGGTGACCAGATCGAACGGGACACTCTTGATGTCGAATGGGTCGAGAAGCCACAGCGTCGGCAGCGCATCACCCCTCGGGTGAGCCCGTGGCTCGACAACTGAGACGGCGGCCTCGAACGTCGACGCCGGCGTGATGACAGAGGCCTCCAGCCGCGGGTCAGGCGGTAGCGCCACAAGGCGACGAGCAAGGGCTTCGTTCCGGTCCGCCCGGGCCTCGTTGCAGATCAGGCGCAGCGCCCGGAAGCGCTGCCGTCCGCTGTGGTTCAAGTACGCCTTGGCGATCACCAGCGGTGACCCATCCGGCCCATCGCTGTATCGGCCCGGACCAGCGAAGGCGTCGACGATTGTCGCACTCGGGAACGTCTGGAGGATCTTCCCCATCCAGCAATCCACGTACCGCTTGTAGATTTGGTGCTTGAGGAGGGTGCGCGGCTCGCTCGGCCATTCGGTTTCGACGGGCTGGGCCAATGGACCGTCCTACACGTAGTCCAGGGTCGGCATCTCGTCGTAGGTCCGACCCTCCAGTGTGCGGCCGCCGGCCTTCGGCGTAGTTCCGCCCCACTGCTTGAAGAAGAAGGCCACCCCGGCAGCGGCGCACTGGTCCCGCAGGTCTAAGACCCACGCTTCATCCATCGGGCGGGATCGAGGGCCGCTTTCACCACCGGCGATGAGCCATTGGATACCGTCAAGGTTGAGGTCCGGCATTGACCCAAGCAGGGGTTCGGCGCTTACGAATCGGATCGCGGCGTCCACGTCGCGAAGATGGTCGATCCGGAACCTGTACTTCGAGGTCTCGATGCTCACGCCCATCCAGAGGTTCGCCGGCCAGTCGAGGCGGCCACCGATGTCGGCGAGCCGCTTCGAGCGCTTCGTGAGTACCTGATACTGGTGCTGAGGCGTGTCGGCGATCACCTCGAAGACCTGGCGAATGTAGCCCTCGGGGACATCGCTGTGGAACAGGTCGCTCATCGAGTTGACGAAGATCGTCCGCCCAGACGTCCATGACCTTGGAACGCCGAGGGTGTCGGGGTGAAGGGTGAGCCCGAAACCCGGTCCGCTCGTGCGAGGGTCGCCGTCGTTCTGGTACTTCGCCTGGCCCATCGCCTTGAGCCTTTTCGAAAGCGTGAGGGCGTAGCAGTTGTCACACCCGGGCGAGGTCTTGTCGCATCCGGTGGTTGGGTTCCAGGTCGCTTCTGTCCACTCGATTGCGCTGTGGTCGCCCACGGCTGCGCTCCCTCCCTCATTCTGCTCGTCATGTTCTCGGTCGGCGTCGTCCCGCGTCGGGAGATGTTGCACGTCCATCGTAGGCAGGGCCTGCGACACGACCGATGCCGCCGGCGCCCAACATGCGGTCGACGGCGTGGCGCGCTCGGTCCTCCGATGACGGGAAGAGGTGGGCATAGACGCGGAGGGTGAAGCCGGGATCGGCATGACCGAGGTACTCCGCCACCGCCTTCACCGACTCGCCGGCGTCGATCAGCACCGAGGCGTAGAAGTGCCGGAGGGCGTGCATGCCATTGGCCCGGCACGGCTCGACGTCAGCGGCGAGAAGCGCCGGCCGCCAGACGTGAGAGTTGAAGTAGTTGCGGTTGGGCGGCTTGTGCTCGCGGCTCGTGAAGACGAGGCCATCCGCTTCGGCCGGGTGGCGGCGGAGGTGCTCGGCCAGCTCCACGGTAGTTCGGCCGCCCACTGTCGGCGGTGGCCGGGCTCTGGGGTCTCGGCGACGCGTCGGGGCGGAGTGGATCGGCTCACCGCCACTCTGTTGTACGCGGATCGGAACACGCATGTCTGTCTTGCGCGGGATGGCGCCCCTG
>Ga0187892_10004896_pt1 | contig 21841 bp, 25 predicted proteins | sample MA1701073metaG_FD_139345 | JGI IMG/M metagenome (GOLD analysis project Ga0187892, IMG submission 139345) | Bio-ooze microbial communities from a basaltic lava cave in the Kipuka Kanohina Cave System on the Island of Hawaii, USA - MA170107-3 metaG ... | reverse complement strand
GCACGTTTGGCTTCACGAAGCTCCGGGTCGGAGTCCAGAACGAGACCTATGCGGCCGAAGGCGGTGTGCTCGTGGAATCAGGCACGGGCGATCCTGTCAGACAGGACCTGCGGCACGGGACGTTGAGCGGCAGTCCATGGACAGGACAGCTCGTCGCGATAGCGCGCTACCACAGAAGCAAGTGCTATCGAGCGGACTTGCAGGGCGAATACGCCTATCGCTTGTTGCAGGGCGGCGGAACCACCGTCTTCGTACCGAGCGGCTGCAACGCCGTGGCCAATCGAACTTCACCGCCGGAGATCTCCGTCTCCGAACCGATCAGCATCGGAAACAACGGCGAAGTGGCCGCCGTCGCTGGATCCGCCTGCGCCAATATCAACAAGGGCGAGGCTGGTTCACCTTGCGCGAGCAGCGCGGCATTGCTCGAGTTCGACTTCTCCGGTGACGCGATCCCGATCAACGCAACGGATCTGTTCATCCAGGTCGCGTATCGCGGCCCGATCGGCGAGGAGCTCGACGGCATCGCAGTCGGCTCGATCGACGTGCGGGAACCGAGCTACTACTCGATCGCGAACAACGCGGACTTCTACTACTACCAGAACCAGCTCACGCCCTTCGACGACGTGCCGTTCCCGCCGCGACCGGCAGGGCCGGACGCCAAGCGGCTCACCGGTGCGCTGGTGTGCGTCAACGGCCAGCGGATCGCCGCGGGCATCCCGGAGCCGGCCAATAACGCACCGGGGCTCCTGCGCATCGCGATGATCCTTGGAGAAGGCGCGCACGATGTCGCGACGAAGGTCACGATCGGTGGGCGCTTGGGCTCGTCGTCGACGGTGCTTTTCGCCAACATCCGGCAATCCGACTACGAAGCGGGACCGAACATCACGATCGACCCGATGCGATACTTCCGCGACGCCGTGCTGGGTATGGAACCTGCGGCTTTCATGTTGACGGATCCCGGCTCGACGCCACCGCCTCCGGACGTCTTCGCGGAGCTGAGCGCTAAGCTGCCGGCCTTGGGAAGCGATCGGGGCGCGGGGTTGCCGTACCCGATGACCGTGACGTTCCCGACCCCCGATGTGCGCTGCACGGGGCCCTAGGCCGATCTCTCAAGTCTCGCGATCAGGAGGAACGCATGCCGAAGCTCTACGAGAAGACCCAGGATCGCCTGCTCGGAACGATCACGACCGGCGAGCTCTCGTTCCTGATGGAGCAGCTCGAGGAGGAATCGAGCACCGACCGCGACTACTACATCGACGCCGACACGATCGATATGCTGGTCGAGGCGGGTGCCACGACGCAGCTCGTCGAGGTGCTGCGCAAGGGGCTCGGGCCGGAGCAGGACGCCGAGATTCGCTGGGAGCCCGACTGATGGTGCTGCATCTTCCCGCGCTCGTCGTCCTCGCGACCGTGCTGATGCTGTTCCTCGACGCGTGGCGCGTCGGGCGCGCACGCACGCGGCACGGCGTGAGGGCACCCGCGACCAGCGGTCCGCCCGAGTTCGAGCGCACGTTCCGCGCGCAGGCGAACAACCTCGAATCCGCGGTGATGTTCCTGCCGGCGCTGTGGCTGTTCGGACACTACGTCCATCCGCTTCTCGCCGGCGTGCTCGGCTTCGTGTGGATCGCGACGCGGCTCTGGTACTTCTCGGCGTACGCGGCCGGCGCACGCCGCGGCCCGCCGTTCGTCGCGAGCGCGATCGTGCTCGCGGTCCTCGTCGTCGGTGCGCTCGTGTTCGTGGTTCGCGCGATGCTCCTGACCGGCGGCTGAGGCGCGATGCTCGAAACGATCGAACACGAAACCCGGCCCGACCCCGAGTGGTCGATCATCTGGCTGCACGGGCTCGGCGCCGACGGCCACGACTTCGAGCCGATCGTGCCGGAGCTGGTTTCGCGCTCCTGGCCCGCGCTCCGTTTCGTGTTCCCGAACGCGCCGGTGCGGGCGGTCACGATCAACAACGGCATGCGCATGCGCGCGTGGTACGACATCCTCGGCAGCGAGATTGCGGCGCGCCAGGACGAGACCGGCGTGCGCGATTCGGTCCTCAAGCTCGACAAGCTGATCGAGCGCGAGACGTTGCGCGGCATCGCGACCGAGCGGATCGTGCTCGCCGGCTTCTCGCAGGGGGGTGCGATCGCGCTCGCGGGCGGGCTGCGCTATCCGCACCGGCTCGGCGGGATCGTCGCGCTCTCGACCTACCTGCCGCTCGCGAATCTCGGCGACGGCGAGTTCGCCGCGGCGAACCGCGGGCTACGGATCTTCATGGCCCACGGCAGCCAGGACCCGATCGTGCCCGAGTCGCTCGGGGGAATGAGCCGCGACTTTCTCAGAGCTCGCGGCTACGACGCCGAGTGGCACAGCTATCCGATGCCGCACTCGATCTGTGCCGACGAGATCGTCGATCTCGCGCGCTGGCTCACGCAGCGCTTCGAACGAAGCGATGCTTGAAACGCGGCCCGCGCGTGAGAATCCGGCGCCGTCGAGCTGGCTGCCGGACTTCTGCAACCCCGGCACCGCACTGTCGGTCGCGGCGCTCGCCGAGATCGTGCTGCTGGCCGTGCTTTTCGCGCCGCAGCCCGGTTGGCCGGGGTTCTCGCGGCTCGCGACGACGACGCTGTTCGTGCAGTGGCTCGCGCTCTGCGCGCTCGTCGCGCTCTGTCTCGCGCGCGGCCGGCTCGCGCGGCTCGCGGTCGGGATGAGCGTCGCGGGCGCGTTCGCGATCGTGCTGGTGATCCTCGGCGCCGGCACGCTGGTCGCGGTCGCGCTCGACCGCACGCTCGGCTTCGGCATGACACCGGGCTACGGCGAGGCTTCGCATGTCGCGCTGCAGGTGATGCTGGTCGGCGCGCTCGTGACGGCCGGCGCGCTGCGCTACTTCTATGTGCAGGCGCAGTGGCAGCGCGAGGTTCGCGCGCAGGCGCGCGCGCAGGTCAAGGCGCTGCAGGCGCGCATCCGCCCGCATTTCCTCTTCAACAGCATGAACACGATTGCGAGCCTGGTCGCGACGCGGCCGGCGGACGCCGAGCGCGCGGTCGAGGACCTTTCCGAGCTGTTTCGCGCGGCAATCTCGGCGGGCGACGAGCTCTCCGACCTCGGCCGCGAGCTGACGCTGGTCGAGCATTACCTCGCGATCGAGAAGCTGAGGCTGGGCGAGCGCCTCGCGATCGATTGGCAGGTCGGCGCCGGCGTACCGCGCGAGCTGCCGATCCCGGCGCTGCTGCTGCAGCCGCTGGTCGAGAACGCGGTGCTGCACGGGATCCAGCCGATCGCCGCGGGCGGCACGCTGTCGCTCGTCGCGGAGGCGCGACCCGACGAGGTCGTGATCGAGATCCGCAACCCGCGCAACCCGAATCCCGGCGTGCGCCAGCACGGCCACAACATCGGCCACGAGAGCGTGCGCGAGCGCCTGCGCTACCACTTCGGCGACCGCGCTACGCTCGCCGTCGAGTCGGCGCCCGACGCCTACCGCTGCGTCGTGACCTTGCCGCGCGGGTGATGTAGGGTGCGCGCATGCGCGTCCTGATCGCCGACGACGAACCTCTCGCGCGCGAGCGTCTCGCCGCGATGCTCGCGGAGATGCCGGGAACCGAAATCGTCGGCGAGGCCGCCGACGGGCGCGAGGCGATCACGCTCGCGGCCGAGCGCGGCGCCGACCTCGTGCTGCTCGACATCGCGATGCCGGAGCTCGACGGGCTCGAAGCGGCGCGACACCTCTCGCATTTCGACCCGGCGCCCGCGGTGATCTTCTGCACCGCGTACGACGCGCACGCGCTCGCGGCGTTCGAGGCGAGCGCGGTCGACTATCTCTTGAAGCCGGTGCGGCGCGAGCGTCTCGTCGCGGCGCTCGAGCGCGCGCAGCGCTACACCGGCGAGCGCGCGCGCTCGGTCAGCGAACGGCTCGCGGAGCCGGTGCGCCGCACGCACCTCTGCGCGCGGCTGCGCGGCGGTCTCAAGCTCGTGCCGCTCGGCGACGTCGCGTACTTCCTCGCCGAGGATAAGTACGTGTTGGTGCGCCACGACGGCGGCGAAGTGCTGATCGAGGAGTCGCTCAAGGCGCTCGAGCACGAGTTCGCCGAGCACTTCGTCCGGATCCACCGCAACTGTCTCGTCGCGGTCGACCGGATCTCGGGCCTCGAACGCCACGCCGGCGGTCGCGTGTTCGCGACCGTACGCGGCGCGCCGGAACCGCTCGAGGTGAGCCGTCGCAATCTTCCCGGGCTGCGCAAGCTGGTGAAGGCGCTTTGAGCGTGTCGAGAGTGCGGATCGCGACGCGCGAGAGCGCGCTCGCGCTGTGGCAGGCCGAACATGTCGCGGCGCGGCTGCGCGCGCGGCACGCCGGTCTCGCGGTCGAGCTCGTGCCGATGACGACGCGCGGCGACCAGCTCATCGATCGGCCGCTCGCCACGATCGGCGGCAAGGGCCTGTTCCTCAAGGAGCTCGAAGTCGCGCTCGCGGAGCATCGCGCCGACATCGCCGTGCACTCGATGAAGGACGTGCCGATGGCGCTCGAGCCTGGCTACGCAATCGCCGCGGTGCTCGAGCGCGAGGATCCATTCGACGCGTTCGTCTCGAACGCGCATGCGTCGCTCGACGCGCTGCCGCGCGGTGCACGGGTCGGGACGTCGTCGCTCAGGCGACAGTCGCAGCTGCGCGCACGCCGTCCCGATCTCGCGCTGGTCGACCTGCGCGGCAACGTCAATTCGCGCCTGCGCAAGCTCGACGAAGGGCAGTACGACGCGATCGTGCTCGCGATCGCGGGCTTGAAGCGCCTCGGCTTCGCGTCGCGGATTCGTCAGCGGCTCGATCCGCCGGACTGGGTCCCAGCCGTCGCGCAGGGCGCGATCGGCATCGAATGCCGCGCCGGCGACGACGCGATTGCGGCGCTCGTCGCCCCGCTCGCCGATCCGGCGACGTCGACGACCGTCGCGGCCGAGCGCGCAATGAACCTCGCGCTGCACGGCAGCTGCCAGGTTCCGGTCGCGGGTCACGCGCGCTACGTCGGCCAGTCGCGTCTCCATCTCGCGGGGCTGGTCGGCGATGCGGCGAGCGGAAAGCTCGTCCGCGCGGAAGCCGAGGGCGACGCGCGCGAGCCCGAGGCGCTCGGCCGTCGCGTTGCCGAAACGCTGCTCGCGCAGGGTGCGGGTGCTTTGCTCGGGCGTTGAGACCGTGGCGTGTCGAACGGCGTCGAGGAGGGCCGGAACGCGGTGATCGACGAAACGGTGCACTTGTCCGCTCCGAGCGACGCGTGGCCTGCGGCGTTCGAGGCCGAGCGTGAGCGGCTCCCCGCGAGCGCTACGCTGCGGCGAAGCGCCAGGTCGTCGCTTCGGGGTCGACGACGCTGCTCGCATATTCGCAGGGCAAGGCGCTCGTCGTGCGGGAACTGCTGGAAGAGGCTCTGGCGAACCGAAGCGTCGAGTAAAGCCAGTTTCGAACGAATTCGTTCGCTTGGCTTGTTGCCGGTTCTAGTGGGAGTGAATACGAACAATATTGTTCGTATTCGTTGCGCCGGCTCGCAAGTCAAGCTAGATTCGAACGAAATCGTTCGGATTCGTCGTCATGTCAGAACCCGTTTCGTCGCCAGAGGCTCTGGGCTCCCGGATCAAGACCGCCCGGCGTGCCCAGCGCGTCCGGCAGGAAGATCTCGCCGCAACGGTCGGTTCGAGCCACCGCTTCTTGCGTGACCTCGAGCGCGGAGACGCGTCGCAAATCCAGCGCTTGTTCGCGGTGCTGGCCGAGCTCGGCCTCAAGCTGGCGATCGATGTTCCGCCCGCTCCGCCGTCGCGGCCCGCTCGCGGCCACAGGTCATGAGAACGCTCGACCTGTTCGTCGATGACGCGCGCGTGGGCACGCTGCGCGACTCCGCGGATCGCTGGTCGCTCGAGTACGACGCGCCGTGGCGCGCACGGGGCGATGCGTTCGACCTCGCGCCGTCGCTGCCGCGCGCCCAGGGCATCGTCGAGGACGGTGCGACGCAGCGCCCCGTGCAGTGGTTCTTCGACAACTTGCTGCCCGAGGAATCGCTGCGCGAGGCCATCGCTGCCGACACGAAGATCGCCGCGGCGGATGCGTTCGGACTGCTCGAGGCGTTCGGTGCGGAGTCGGCCGGCGCGCTGACCTTGCTCGCGCCGGGTGCCTCGCTGCTGCCGCCGACCTCGCGACCCCTGCCATTCGAAGCGTTATCGGCGCGCATCGCAGCGCTGCCGCGGAAGCCGCTCGCCGCCGATGCGCCCAAGCGGATGTCGCTCGCGGGCGCGCAACACAAGCTGCCCGTCGTCTGGCAGGACGAGCGCCTGCTCGAGCCCGTCGGTTCGGCGGCGTCGACGCACATCTTGAAGCCCGACCACGTGCATCGCGACACGTATCCTCATTCCGCGGCGAACGAGTGGTTCGTGATGACGCTCGCGGCCCGGGTGGGACTCGCTGTGCCGGCCGTGCGGCTGTTGCGCGTGCCCGAGCCCGTATATCTCGTCGAACGGTTCGACCGCGTCCGAGCCGGCGGCGCGGTTCGGCGGCTGCACGCGATCGACGCCTGCCAGCTGCTGGGCGTCGCGCGGACGTTCAAGTATCAGCAGATGTCCGCGGCTGCGCTGGCCGACTGCGCGCGTGCCTGTCGGACCCCGCTCGCCGTAAGGCAGCAACTTTTTCGATGGCTCGTCTTCGACCTGCTCGTGGGCAACAACGATGCGCACCTCAAGAATGCGTCGTTCCTGGTCGGACCCGGCGGTTGCACGCTCGCGCCGTTCTACGATTTGTTGGCGACGGCGCTGTACCCGTTCGACGCCGAGCGCCCCGCCGACGTCGATGCGGCCGAGTTGCCGATGCGACTCGGCGATGCCCGTCTCATGGACGAAGTGCGCACGGGACACCTCGAGGAAGCTGCGCGGGACTTGGGCATTGCTGGAGCAGCTGCGGGTCGCTTCCGTCGCGAGCTCGTGGAACGCGTACCCCGATTCGCCGCGGACCTGCTGCGTCAGGTCGAGGCCTCAGCCTCCTGTCATGCAGGCGAGCTGCGGCTGCTCCGAATGATCGTCCACAATGCCATCCAGCCGATGGCGAGGCGCTTGTCGTGATGCGTCAGCGATATCCGGTGACGTCGGCCGGCTTGCCGAGGTCCTGAACCTCGACCATGTACCGCCACGCATCCGGCCGGCTGCCGTCGCGGTCGGTGAACCCGTAAACCTGCGCGAGCTCGCCGCTCGAAACAGTACGGCCGTTGTAGCGCGCGACCTCGGGATCCGCTGCGAGCGCCGCCACCGCGCGGCCGACGTAGGTCGGGCTCTCCGAGATCGCGAAGTGCGGCTGGATCTTCGTCGCGTCGCGCCAGCTCGCTTCGGTGACGCGGTACGCGTCGAGCATCGCTTCCGAGCGCAGCCAGCCGGGTGTCAATGCGAGCGCCGTCGCGCCGTGCGGCGCGAGCTCGTGGCCGAGTGCGAACGCCATGCGGTTCACCGCGGCCTTCGCGAGGTCGTAGAAGAACGAGACGCGGTAGTGCGTCGCGTTGTACGAATCGGTGCCGTCGGTCATCTCGACGACGAGCCCGCCGCGGCGCCGGATCATCAGCGGCAGGGCGTAGTGGCTCGTGATGGCGTGCGTGTCGACAGCGCGCCGCAAGAGGTCGAGACCGTACGTGAGATCCGACTCCCAGACGGTCTTGTTCCACTCCATCCTCGTTGCGCCCCAGATGTCGTTGACGAGCACGTCGAGGCGATCCGTCTCGCGCTCGATGCGCGCGACCAGCGCCGCGACCTCCGATCGCACGAGATGGTCGACGCGCACCGCGATGCCGCGCCCGCCGGCCGCGTCGACCAGCGCCGCGGTCTCCTCGATCGTCTCGGGCCGGTTCATCTCGGAGCGCGCGCCGTGCGTCGAGCGTCCGGTGCAGTACACCGTCGCGCCGGCCTCGCCGAGCGCGACCGCGATGCCACGCCCTGCGCCGCGCGTAGCGCCGGCGACCAGCGCGATCTTTCCCGTGAGTGGCTGACTCGTCATCGATCGATCCTCCCGGCGCGGCGCAAGTCAGCGGCCGCGGTTCCCGTAGTACCCCACGACCGCGTGCTTCGCCTCTGCGAAGAACAGCCAGCGCTCGACGAAACTCCCGAGCGTCGCACCCACGAGCGCGATCCAGGCGAGCGGGCCGGAGAGCCGCGGCGTCGCGTACATCGCGGCGATCGCGGCGAACGGCACGAACGCAAGCAGCACGAGCGCGGCGACGCGCAGCACGCGCGCGTGCTTGCGCGCGACCACGAAGCCCATCTCGCGCAGCAGGTAGTTCGCTTCCGTGTGCGGCGCCTCGAACGGGCGCACCGCGCCGAGCCGGCCGAGCCCCGTCAGCGAGCCGATCGTCGCAGCCGCCGGCGTGCGATCGATGTGGCGCCAATAGAGCAGCTTGTGGACCGCGATCGCGGCGAACAGCACGGCGAGCGAGACGAGCTGCATCGCGCGCGGCTGCCAGAACGCGAGCGTCAGGAGCGCGAACAGCCAGAGCGCGCCGGTCGCGAGCGCGATGAGCGCATAGCCCGGCAGCACGTAGCGGTTGTGCCACGCCGCGACCGGCTTCAGCGTGTCGTAGATCTTCGCGGTGCAGACGATCGCGACGGCGGCGAGGAGCGCGGTCGCGATCGCGGCGATGCGGCTCGCGGCGCCGAATTCGCCGTGCCAGATCGCGTACGCGAGCGCGAGCGCGGGGGCGAACGTCGCGAGCGAGACGATGCCTTCGCGCGAGAGCCACGAGCTTCGCCATTGCGAGAACGCGCGCCAGGCGCGCAGCGGTTTGCCGAGATGCCACAGCGAGCTCGTCAGCCCGACCGCGACGAGCACCAGCGCCGCGACGAGCGGGATCAGCGCGAACTCGCGGGAGAGCGGCAGCGGCGCACGCGCGTAGTGGACGCCGAGCCAGATCAGGAGACCGAGGCCGGCGCCGGAGAGGGTGGTGAAGAAGATGACGGAGAGGGCGGGGTGCATGTTCGAAGCGCTGGCCGATCAAGTCACTGTGGGAGGGGCGGGAGCCCCGACAGGGTGGCGCCATGGCCGAAGCGCAGCGCTGTCGTGGCTTCCGCCCCTCCCACAGTGACTCCGGAGGCCGACGCTCCGGTTCACCGCGACAGCACCTTGTCGACCCAGCGCAAGAGCGGCGAGAGCTTCGCGCGATCGAGGGGCTCGTCCTTCGGCTCGCTCGCGGCCGGCAGATCGAGCGTCTGCTTGCGCGGCCGGGGCGGGAGGTACTTGTTGACCGGGCGGTAGCCGAGCTCCGGTGCGAGGTCGTAGCCATCGCGCGACGCGACGAGCCGCGAGACCGGCGACGAGGGGTCGCCGAGATCGCCGAAGTGCCGCGCGCGCGTCGGGCACGCCATCACGCAGGCCGGTTGGCGATCACGCTCGTCGAGCGTGTCGTTGTAGATGCGGTCGACGCAGAGCGTGCACTTCTGCATCGTGCCCTTGACCTCCGAGTACTCGCGCGCGCCGTACGGGCACGCCCACGAGCAGAGCTTGCAGCCGATGCAGAGGTCCTCGTCGACGAGCACGATGCCGTCCTCGGCGCGCTTGTACGAAGCACCGGTCGGGCAGACGGTCACGCAGTCCGGTGTCTCGCAGTGCAGGCACGAGCGCGGGAAGTGCACGGTGAGCTTCGCGGTCGGCGCCTCGACCTCGTAGGTGTGCACGCGGTTGAGCCAGACCCCGAGCGGCTCGCGGCCGTACGGGTCCTCGTCGACCAGTGGTCCGAACTGGCCGCGGTCGTTCCACTCCTTGCACGCGACTGCGCAGGCGTGGCAGCCGACGCAGATGTCGAGGTCGATGACGAGACCGAGCTTCCTCGGCGTCGGAGGCGGCAGCGAAGTCACGCGGTCGTCAGCGCTTGCGCGTCGCGCCGGCCACGACCAGCGCCGTGCCGACGACGATCGCGACGATGCCGGCCCATTGTGGAATGTCGCGCTTGCGCTCGACCGACGCCTCGAACTCGCCGATCTTCAAGACTTCCTTGCGCTCGGAGAACTCGAGCAGACCGAGCAGGCTCGCGATGCCGAGCCCGAGCAGGACGACGCCGACGATCATCAAGACACGCATGCGATGGATCTCCGGTTGACCGGACGGGAGCGCCGTCCGTTGGCACAGCGAGGCCGCCTCATGGGCGAGTGTCCGAGGCGGGGGAAAGGCGCACGCGCAGGTCGTACCACGCGGCCTGGCCGGTGATCGGGTCCGCGTTCGCGAGCGGGGTGCGCGGCAGCACGTCCGAGATGACGGGGTTCAGCAGGAATCCGCGCGTCGCTTCGGGCGCATCGGGCGCGAGCCGCCACGCGCCGCGCCGTTTGCCGATCGCGTTCCAGGTCCAGACCGTACCGGGCTCGACGCCGTCGTGGTGGCGAAGCTCGGCGGTGACGCGGCCGTGGTGCGACTCGATGTCGACGAGCGCGCCGTCCGCGAGCGCGAGCGCGGCGGCCGTTTCGGGATGTACGTAGAGCGCATTGCGCGCAGCGATCTGACGCAGCCAGCGATTCTGCGAATGCCACGCGTGGTACATGAACATCGGCCGCTGCGTGATCGCGTGCAGCGGAAACGCCTCGCGATCGATCTCGGCGTGCTCGAACGGCTCGTACCAGATCGGCAGCGGGTCGAAGTGCGCGGCGACGCGTGCGCGCAGGTGCTCGGGCGGCTGGTGCGGACCATACCCCTGCGCCGCGAGCCGGAAGCGCTGCAGCGGCTCGCACCAGAGCTGCAGCACGATCGGCGCAGGTCCCGCGCCGTCGCGCCCGCGCGGCAGGAAGCCCAAGCCCCCGGCCCAGTCGAGGTAGTCGCGGTTCGCCATCTTGTAGTAGCGCGCCGCTTCCGGCACTTCGTGGCGGAAATGACAGCCGTTCTCGACGTAGCGCTCGAGCTGGCGCGCATTCGGCTCGCCGATCCCGACCTTCGTGCCGTCGACGCCGCGAAAGCCCGCGAGCAGGCCGAGCCCCGGCGCGCGCTCGTGCCGCACGATGTAGTCGGCGTAGTCGCGGTACGCCGGCGTGCCGTCGGCGCTCGTCATGCCGGGCAGGCCGAGGCGAGCGCCCAGATCGAGCAGCACGCTCTGGAAGCCGCGCACGTTCCTATCGGCGGCGATGACGGGATGGCGGATCGCGTCGATCGCGGCGTCGGCGTCGGAGATCGGGCGGTCGAGCAGCGAGATGCAGTCGTGCCGCTCGAGATACGTCGGGTCGGGAAACACGAGGTCCGCGTACTGCACCATCTCGGATGAATACGCGTCGCAGTAGATGATGCGCGGGATCTTGTACTCGCCGCTCGCGGCGTCGACGTCGGTGAGCCAGCGCTGCGTCTCGGCGGTGTTCATCGCCGAGTTCCAGCTCATGTTCGCCATGAACAGCAGCAGCGTGTCAATCCGGTACGGATCGCCGGCCCACGCGTTGCGGATCACGGTGTGCAGCATGCCGTGCACCGCGAGCGGGTACGCCCACGAGTACGCATGGTCGATGCGTCGCGGGGTGCCGTCGGCTTCGACCACGAGGTCGGCCGGCGCGAGCGGGTAGCCGAGCGGCGCCGAGTCGAGCGTGCCGTTCTCGCGCCGCGCGCGGCCCGGCTTGTTCGCGGGCGGGATCTGCTTCGGATACGGCGGCTGGAAGCGGAACGAGCCCGGCGTCTCGATCGCGCCGAGCAGCAACTGCAGGAGGTGCAGCGCGCGGCAGGTCTGGAAGCCGTTCGAGTGCGCCGAGATGCCGCGCATCGCGTGCATCGCGACCGGGCGGCCGCGCATCGTTTCCTGTCGGCGGCCGTGCGCGTCGGTCCACGCGACCGGCAGCTCGATCGCGCGCTCGAAGGCGACGTGCGCGAGCTCGCGCGCGAGGCGGCGGATCGTCTCGGCGTCGACGCCGCAGCGTTCGGCGACGGTGTCGGGCGCGTACGCCGGCTCGAGATAGCGTCGAGCGATGTGATCGAACACCGGGCGCGCGCGGCGGCCGTCGGGCAGGGTGAGCTCGCCGACGATCTTCGGCGTGTAGCCGATCGCGTCGGCCGGTACCACGCTGTCCGCGTGCGCGGCGAGCGGCCGGCCCTCGGCGTCGCGCGCGAAGAGGCCGTCGTCAGGCGTACCGTGCGCGTCGATCACGAGCCAGTGCGCATTCGTGTAGCGCACGAGGTAGTCGAGGTCGATGCGATCGGTGCGCAGGAGCTCGTGCACGAGCGCGAGCGCGAGGAGACCGTCGGTGCCGGGCCGGATCGCGATCCACTCGTCGGCGAGCGCCGCGTAGCCGGTGCGGACCGGATTCACCGCGACGAGCTTCGCGCCGCGCGCCTTGAGCTTGCCGAGCCCGAGCTTGATCGGATTCGAGTCGTGGTCTTCCGCGACGCCCCAGAGCATCAGGTACCGGGTGTGCTCGAAGTCGGGCTCGCCGAACTCCCAGAACGCCGAGCCCATCGTGTACATCCCGGCCGCGGCCATGTTGACCGAGCAGAAACCGCCGTGCGCCGCGTAGTTGACCGTGCCGAACTGCTGCGCCCACCAGCCGGTCAGCGCCTGCGACTGGTCGCGGCCGGTGAAGAACGCGAGCTCGTCGGGGTTGCGTCCGCGGATCGCGCCGAGCCACTCGGTCGCGGTCGCGAGCGCCTCGTCCCAGGAAATCGTCACGAACTCGCCCGAGCCGCGCGGCCCGACACGCTTCATCGGCGCCGTGAGCCGTGCGGGCGACTCGTGCTGCGCGATCCCGGCCGAGCCCTTCGCGCAGATCACGCCGCGGTTGACGGGATGGTCGGGGTTGCCGTCGATGTAGCGCACGCGCCCGTTCTCGAGGTGGACGCGGATGCCGCAGCGGCACGCGCACATGTAGCACGTGGTCGTCGCGACGCGCTCGCCGGTCGGGCGGTGAAAGTCGAGGCGGTGATGCGTCATTCGGTCCGGCGGCCGGTAGTAGGCCGGACATCGCGCAGCGATGTCCGGCAGGAGCGCCGGCCATCCTGCGGATGTCCGGCCTACGGCGTCAACGGCGCCGAGCCCGCATTGTGCCGCCCGGCGCCCTCGAATCGCCATCTTTGCGCATCCGGCGGTCGCTACCCTTCTCGCCATGAAATGGATCTCGATGCTGCTCGCCGTCCTCTCGCTTTGCGCGGTCGGCGCGATGCCGGCACCGGCCTGGCAGGAGCGCGAGGACTTCGCGCGGCTCCTCGCCGATGCCGGCGCGACCGGCACGATCGTCGTGCTCGACGAGGAAGCGAAGCGCTGGCACGTCACGAACCGCGCGCGCGCGCAGCAGGGCTTCCTGCCGGCCTCGACCTTCGAGGTGTTCAACGCACTCGTCGCGCTCGATGCGGGGCACGTCGAGCCCGCGCTCGTCGCTGCGGACAGCCTCGCGCACGACGCGCTCGCGCGTCGCACCGGTGAGCCCCGGATGCGCGCGGCCCTAGGTCGCGCCGGCTACGGCAACGGCGACCTGCGCGCCGGCGTCGATCGCTTCTGGCGCGAAGGGGGCTTCCGCGTGACGCCGCTCGAGCAGATCACGCTGCTGCAGCACCTCGCCGATGCGACGCTGCCGTTCTCGCCGCGGTCCCAGGACGCCGTGACGCGCTCGATGGAGCTCGAGCGCGGCGACGGCTGGGTGCTGCGCGGCAAGACCGGCGCGCCGCCGACGCTGGGCGACGGCGCTGCCGGCTGGTTCGTGGGCTGGGTCGAGCGCGACGAGCGCCGCTGGTTCGTCGCGGTCAACATCGACGTGCGCGAGCCCGGGCTCGCGCCACAGCGCGCGGCACTCGCGCGCGCGGCACTCGCCGGAGTCGGCGCACTCTAGAGCGCGACCGACACCTTGAACCCGCCCCAGAACATGCGCTTGCCGTCGAACGGCATCTTCTTCGGGTCCATGTAGTCGGCGAGCCGTGGGTCGCTCATGACCTTCTTGAGGATCCGGTCGCGGTCGCGCCGCGACTTGTAGACGATCCACGAGAACCAGACGACCTCGCCCGGCTTGAGCTTCACGCTCTGCGGGAACGAGGTGTGTTTGCCGGGCTTCACGTCGTCGCCGATGCACTCGCGATACTCGAGCGCGCCGTGCTCCTTCCAGATCTTCCCGGCTTTCGTCGCGAGCTTGCGGTAGGCCGCCGTGTTCTTCCTAGGGATCGGCAGCACGAAACCATCGACATAGAGCGCCATCGGACTTCTCCTGGCATGGACGGGTTCGGTACGGCGAGGCGCCGCACCTGTCATCGCGACGAACGAGCCGCCTTCGTTTCGACAAACCGCGCCGCCGCCGCGGCGCGGGGCTACAATCGCAAGGCCCAGGGATGGACCCATCCGCGCCCGCGCGCGGGGATTTCCCCCCGGTCGGATACCGGACCCGCACGCGGCCGCGCAGCGGAGGTTCCCATGCTGCAAGCCCAAGTGCGGAATCTGCTCGACCAGCGCAGCATCCCGTATCGCACGATCCCCCACGAACGCCACGTTACCGCGCAGCAGATCGCCGCGGCAGCGCACATTCCCGGCGCGGAGATGGCGAAAACCGTCATGGTGAAGCTCGACGGCGAGCTCGCGATGGCGGTCCTGCCGGCGACCGAGCGCGTCCATCTCGGCCGCTTGCGCCAGCTCTCCGGTGCGAACGAGGTTGCGCTCGCGAGCGAGCCCGAGTTCCGCGACCGCTTCCCCGAGTGCGAGCCGGGTGCGATGGCGCCGTTCGGCAACCTGTTCGGGATGCGCGTGTTCGTCGCCGACGACCTCGCGCGCGACGGCACGATCGCGTTCAACTGCGGCGACCACCGCGAGCTGGTGCAGCTCGCGTATCGCGACTTCGAGCGGCTCGTCGGGCCGAAGGTCGGCGACATCGCGATCCACTGACGCGGTGACCGGGCCGGGCGCGACGCGCGCCACGGCCCGGGCCGGTACACTGGCGCGATGACGATCCTCATCCGATTCGCCATCGCGCTGATCCTCGCGATCGCGCCGCTCGGGGCCCGGGCCGGCACGGAGCTCGCGCTCGGCTTCGCGGAGGACATCGACCAGGAAGAGACCGCTGTCGCGACGATCGCGTACGTGACGTGGCATCGGCATCCGTACGAATTCCTGCTCGGCCATCTCGAGGCGCGCGACGACGAGGACCCGAGTCTGTCGCCGACCACGACGTTCGTTGCGGCCTCGAAGCGCCTCACCTGGCGCCGCTTCTACACCTCGCTCGGGGTCGCGCTGACCGACACGAACGACGACAACGACGTGCTGTCGGGGCCGCTGCAGTTCCTCACTGCGCTGGGCTACGGCGGCGAGCGCTGGTCGATTTCGCTCCGGCACCTCTCGAACGCGAGCATCGAAGGGCGCAACCGCGGCGAGACGTTCCTGATGGTCGCGTTCCACTTCTGAAGCGATGGACCGCTACGAACGCATCCTCACGCTGCACCGTATCCTCAAGGCCTCGCGCTATCCGGTCTCGTTCGAGCACCTGAAGTCCGAGCTCTCGTGCTCGCGCGCGACGCTGTACCGCGACATCGCGTTCCTGCGCGACGCGCTCGGCGCGCCGATCGAATCCGAGGGCGAGCAGCACGCCTTCGCGTACGCGAAGGACGAGGGCGAGCGCTTCGAGCTCCCCGGGCTCTGGCTCACGAGCGAGGAGCTGCACGCGCTGCTCGCGGTGCACCAGATGCTGCTGCGCACCGGGCCGAACGTGCTCGGGACCGCGCTCGCGCCGCTCAAGCAGCGGATCGAGAAACTGCTGTCGAACCAGGAGAGCGGCACGCGCTTTCCGGTCGAGCGGATCCGCGTGACGGGCAGCGGCGTGCGACAGCTCGACGAAGCGGTGTTCCGCGCGGTCGCCTCCGCAGTGGTCGAGCGGCGCGAGCTGACGTTCCGCTATCGCGCGCGCTCGACCGATGCGGAGAGCACGCGACGGGTCTCGCCGCAGCGGCTCACGCACTATCGCGAGAACTGGTACCTCGATGCGTGGGATCACGACCGCCGCGCACTGCGCAGCTTCGCGGTCGACCGCATCGCGACGCCGGCGCTCGGCGAAGTGCGCGCGCAGGACGTGCCCGAAGCCGACCTCGACGCGCACCTCGCCGGCAGCTACGGGATCTTCTCGGGCGCACCGAAGGCCTGGGCCACGATCCGCTTCTCGCCGCGCGCCGCGCGTTGGGTCGCGGACGAGCACTGGCACTCGCGCCAGGAAGGCCGCGAGCTCCCCGACGGGCGCTACGAGCTGCGTGTCCCGTATTCGAACTCGCGCGAGCTCCTGATGGACGTGCTGCGCTACGGCCCGGACGCCGAGATCGTCGCGCCGCCGGCGTTGCGCGAGGAGGCGCGGATCTCGCTGAAGCTGGCGCTGGGATCGTACGGGGGGTAGGTCGGCGCTGTCGGGGCTTTCGCCCCTCCCACAGTGATTCCGTGCGCCACGCGTTCGATGCGGCTGGTCGTCACGTGGCGGTCGGGGTCACTGTGGGAGGGGCGAAAGCCCCGACAGCGTGCCGCTCAAGAATTGAGACATCCCCGCCGTAACGTCGCGCGCAGTCCCTCACCGGAGCCGCGCCGTGACAAACGCCGACGACACCTCGCTCTGTTCCACCGCATTCCGCGTCTGGCTCGTCGCGGGTCTCGCGCTGCTCGCGATGCCGGGCGCATTCGACGTCGGGACGCCGGCCGGTCCGCTGTGGGGCTGGCTCGTCGCGATGCCGCTCGCATGTCTCGCGGTGCTCGAGCCGTGTCGCGCGTGTGCGTGGCTCGTGCGGGTGAGTGCCGCGCCAGCCGTGCCGGCGCGCGTGCAGGCGAGACGCCGTTAGGCGTCGCGCACCCCGAGCCGCTTGCGCTCCATCCGGCGCAGGAACTCGTCCATGATGCGGCGGTAGAGGTCCTCGCCGAGATAGGCGTCCTCGATGCCGGCGTCGATCGACGGGTTGTCGTTGACTTCGATGATGACGGTGCGGTCGCCGGCCTGCTTGATGTCGACGCCGTAGAGGCCGTCGCCGATCGGCGAAGTTGCGCGCTGCGCGAGCTTCACGACGTCGGACGGCGCTTCGCGGATCGGCAGGGTCTTGAAGCCGCCCGAGCGCTGCTGACCCTTGTTCGCGCCGTGGTTGTAGATCTGCCAGTGGCCGCGCGACATGAAGTACTGGCAGGCGTAGAGCGGCTGTCCGTTCAGCACGCCGATGCGCCAGTCGAAGTCGGTGAACAGGAACTCCTGCGCGAGCAGCAGCGAGGTGTGGTCGAACAGGTCGTCGACCGCCGTCTTGAGCTCGGCTTCGTTCTCGACCTTCACGATGCCGCGCGAGAACGAGCCGTCCGGGATCTTCAAGACGATCGGGAACCCGAGCGTGTCGCCGAGCTCGGCGAGCTTCTTGGTGTCGTCGCGATGGATGATCTCGGTCTTCGGCGTCGGAAGCTTGCGCGACTTCAAGAGATCCGCGAGATAGATCTTGTTCGTGCAGCGCAGGATCGAGGTCGGGTCGTCGATCACGACCATGTCCTCTTTCTCCGCCTTGATCGCGAACCGGTAGGTGTGGTTGTCGAGCGCGGTCGTCTCGCGGATGAAGAGACCATCGTACTCGGCGATGCGCGAGTACTCGTTCTTCGTGATCGGATCGACCTCGATGCCGAGGTCCTTGCCGGCCTCGATGAACGACTTCAGCGCCTTCTTGTTCGACGGCGGCATCGCGTCGTTCGCGTCGTGCAGCATCGCGATGTCGTAGCGATAGGTCTTGCGCGTGCGGCGCGTCTTCCAGATCCGTTTCGAGAACGTGTCGAGCGCCTGCGCGAAGGCGTCTTCCTGCGAGTCGGTCAGGGTGTGGAAGCCGCCGGGCTTGATCGCGTCGATCTGCCAGACCTTCTGCCGCTCGAACTCGAGCCTCAGGATCGGGCAGGGGAAGATCTCGAACACCTGGCGCGCGAGCTCGGCGAGCGGCCCGTAGTTGGTCGTGCCGAAGTAGACGAGGAGACCGAAGTCGGTCGTGTCGCGGCCTTCGGCGGGCAGGAACTTGGTGAGCTTCTGGTTCAGATCCTCGATGTCGAGGCCGTAGATCGAGCGCTTGCGCAGATCGTTGATCGTACGGACCGACGGGATCACGCGGTGGCTGCGCGCCTCGGCGAGCAGCGAGACGTAGTAGCCGACGCCGAGGTATTTGTAGCTGCGGCAGAGGTTGATGACCTGAGTGCGCTCCTCGTCCTTCTGGGCGATCGGCTGCTTCAGGTACTCCATGGCCGTGATGACGTTGTCGGACGGATAGAACGAGCCCCAGTCCGAGGCCTTTTCGACGACGATCAGCAAGCGACTCATGAGGGCCGCGAGTGTCGCATATGAGAGCCGGGGGCTGAGGGGGGACATGTAGGCCGGAGTGAGCGATCGCGCAGCGGTCGCGAAGTCCGGCGGCGCGGTCGCGCCGGCGCCGGACTTCGCCTTCGGCTCCCTCCGGCCTACGATGATCGCGACCTCAACCTGCAGCCCTCAGCCCTCGTGACCGTTCGCCTCCGTCTCGCCCGCCCCGCCGACGTCCCCGCGCTCGCCGCGCTCGAGCGCGCGAGCTTCTCGAGCGATCGGCTCTCGCCGCGGCAGCTCACCTGGCACGCGTCCGGGCGGTCGAACGCGCGCTTCGTGGTGGCCGAGCGTGGCGGAGAGATCGTCGGCAACGCGCTCGTGTTCTTCCGGCGTGGCGCGCGCCGGGCGCGGCTGTACTCGATCGTGGTCGACGGTACTGCGCGGGGGCTCGGGCTCGGGGGCCGGCTGCTCGAGCGGGTCGAGCGCGTCGCCAAGGCGACAGGTGCGACCGAGCTCGGGCTCGAGGTGCGGACGCGCAACGCCGCAGCGATCGCGCTGTACGAGCGCGAGGGGTACGTGCGCGTCGGCACGAAGCGCCGGTACTACGAGGACGGGGCAGACGCGGCGCGGTATCTCAAGAAGCTCTGACGTCGGCGCGAACGGCCGTCGGGGCTTCCGCCCCTCCCACAGAGCGCGCATCGCACGCTGCATCATTGCGCTGCCGGCCCGAATCACTGTGGGAGGGGCGGAAGCCCCGACGGCGTGACCCTGGTCCTACTCGGACGCCGCCCGCACCGATAACCTAGCCGCATGCTCGCGCTCGTCAACGAATACCCCGCACTCCTCGCGCTCGCGATCTTCCTCGCGCGCGTCTGCGACGTCTCGCTCGGCACGATCCGCATCCTCGTCGGCTTCCGCGGCTACCGCCTGCTCGCGGCCTGCGTCGGCTTTTGCGAGGCCGCGATCTGGGTCGTCGCGGCGAGCCGGGTGATCCAGCACCTCGACCAGTGGTACCTCGTCGTCGCGTACGCAGCGGGCTTCGCGTCGGGCAACTTCGTCGGGATCACGCTCGAGCGGCGGCTCGGGGTCGGACGCGAGCTGGCACGAATCATCTCGTGGCAGGCGCAGACGAATCTCGCGCGGGCGCTCGCCGACCTCGGCTATTCGGTCGTCGAGCTCGCCGGGTCGCGCAATGCGACCGCGGTGCAGGTCATGTACGTCGTCGCGGGCCGGCGGCAGATGCCGGAGCTCCTGCGCCGCGTGCACGAGCTCGACCCGGACGCGCTCTACACGATCACCGACGTCAAGACCTGCCACGGCGAGGATGGCGCGATCGCGGCCACCGCGGCCGATTCGGCGCTGGCGCTGGGGTTCAAGCGCAAATGACGCGATCCGGACCGTTAGAATGTCCGTCGACGCTTCCGGAGACACTATGTCCCTGCGCATCGCCCGCTACGCGCTCGTCTCGACGCTGCTCGCAGCGCTCGCCGCCTGCGGCTACAAGGGCAACCTCGTCATGCCCGACGCGCAGGACGAGAAGGCCGGCCAGGTGAAACCCGAACCCGTGCCCGAGCGCGCGGACGACTGAACCGCAATGGCGGGTCTCGCCTTCACCAAGATGCACGGCGCCGGCAACGACTTCGTCGTGCTCGACCGTCGCGCCGCGACCGAAGAGCTCTCGCGCGAGCTCGTGCAGCACCTCGCCGACCGCCACACCGGCGTCGGCTTCGACCAGCTCCTCACGCTCGAGCGGCCGACTCGCGCCGATGCGCTCGCACGCTATCGCATCTGGAACAGCGACGGCTCGGTCGCGCTCCAGTGCGGCAACGGCGTGCGCTGCCTCGTCGCGTGGCTCGCGCGCGACGGCACGATCGACGACCGCCAGGTGAAGCTCGAGGGTCCGGCCGGCATGGTCGCTGCGCGGATCGACAGCGACGGGATCGTCGCGGTCGAGATGGGCGTGCCGCGCTTCGCGCCGCGCGACGTGCCGTTCGAAGCGACCGAGGATGCGCCGATCCACCTCGTCGACGTCGACGGCCGCAGCATCGAGCTCGGCGTCGTCTCGATCGGCAATCCGCACGCGGTGCTCACGGTGTCCGACACGCACACGGCGCCGGTCGCGACGCTCGGCGCGGCGCTGGAGCGCCACGCGCGCTTTCCGGAGCGCGTCAACGTCGGCTTCGCACAGGTGCTGTCGCGCGATGCGATCCGGTTGCGCGTGTACGAGCGCGGCGTCGGCGAGACGCGCGCGTGCGGTTCGGGCGCGTGCGCCGCGGTCGCGGTGTTGCGCCGGCGCGGCGCGCTCGACGCGCGCGTCGCCGTTACACTGCCGGGCGGTACGCTCGTCGTCGAGTGGCCCGGCGGCGATGCGACGCTGTGGATGAGCGGCCCGGCCGCGTTCGTGTTCGAAGGCGAGTGGATCCGATGAGCGAGACGATGGCGAGGCGCGAGCCCGGTGCGGCCGAGGTCGCGGCGTATCTGAAGCGCCACCCCGATTTCCTGCGCGAGTTTCCCGATCTCGCGCTCTTGCTGATGCTGCCGCGCCAGCAAGGCCAGACCACCTCGCTCGCGAGCTACCAGCTCGAAGTGCTGCGCGACAAGAACCGTGCGCTGAACCGCCGCCTGCACGAGCTCATCGCGATCGCGAGCGAGAACGAGCAGCTGGTCGCACGCGTGCACGCATTCACGCTCTCGCTGATGCGCGCGACGAGCGCGTCCGAGACGTTGAAGCGCGTCGTCGCGACCCTCAACGAGGACCTCGCGACCGACCTCGTGCGGCTCACGCTCTACCGCGCCGTGCCGGGCCAGGAGCCCGCCGACTGGCTGCTCGTCATCGCGCGCGACGATCCGGCGCTGCGTCCGTTCGCGGAGTTCGTCGCGAAGGGCGAGCCGCTCTGCGGCCGGCTCATGCCCGAAAAGCTCGCCGTGCTGTTCGGCGACCGCTCCGCCGACGTGCGCTCGGCCGTGCTGCTGCCGATCCCGATGCGCGGCATGATGGCGGTCGGCAGCCTCGACGCGAACCGCTTCCATCCGGGCATGGGGACGATGTTCCTGAAGCTGATCGCGGACGCGGTGTCGGCGGCGCTCGCGCGCTTCGATGGGCAGGCGTGAGTCCGGCTGCCCAGCTGCTGTAGGAGGGGCCTCAGTCCCGACGCTCTCGCGAAAAGCATCGGGGCTGAGGCCCCTCCTACGTCATCGCATGAAGCACGTTGACGCCATCCAGAAGTTCCTGGCCTACCTCGAACACGAGCGCCGCGCCTCGCCACGCACGATCGAGGCGTACCGCGACGACCTTGCGCGCTTTGCTGCATTCCTCGCGCAGCACCGGCCCGGCGCCGCACTCTCGACCGTCGGCTCCGAGACCGTGCGCACGTTCGTCGCGCAGCAGCATCGCGACGGGCTCGCGCCGAAGAGCGTGCAGCGAAGACTCTCGGCGTGCCGCAGCTTCTACCGGTTCCTGCTGCGCGAGGGTCTCGCGAAGACCAACCCGGCCGAGGCGATCCGTGCGCCGAAGGCGCCGCGCAAGCTCCCGAACGTGCTCGACGTCGACGAGGTCGGCGCCCTGGTCGAGATCGCGGGCGACGACCCGCTCGCGCCGCGCGATCGCGCGATGCTCGAGCTGTTCTACTCGTCCGCGCTGCGCCTCT
>Ga0187892_10004894_pt1 | contig 21842 bp, 21 predicted proteins | sample MA1701073metaG_FD_139345 | JGI IMG/M metagenome (GOLD analysis project Ga0187892, IMG submission 139345) | Bio-ooze microbial communities from a basaltic lava cave in the Kipuka Kanohina Cave System on the Island of Hawaii, USA - MA170107-3 metaG ... | reverse complement strand
CTTCGCCGCCGTCATCGCCCCGCTGCTCCGCCGCTACCTGCCCGGCTGCGGCGAGCCGCGGCTCCAGCGGGGCTGGGCCGGCCACTACGACGTGTCCCCCGACGAGAACCCGATCCTCGGCCCGCACCCGGAGCACCCGGCGCTCCTGCTCGCGACCGGCTTCAGCGGCCACGGCTTGATGCTCGCCCCCGCCGCCGGCCGCCTCACCGCCGAGCTGATCCGCCGCGGCCGGTCCGAGACCTTCGACGCCCGCCCCTACCGCCTCGGCCGCTTCGCCGAGGGCGATCCGGTCGACGACCCGCAGATCTGAGGCCACGGCGGCCCCGGCGGCGGCTTCCGGCGCTGGTGTCCGTGATCAGTCACGTAGGCCGTTCCGACTCTCACACGGCGAGGAACCCGCGCGTGTTGCCTTCCGGTAGCCGCACGCCGACCGCGGCGGCCTCCGCGGAGGCGGCGCCGGGCAGGAGCGCGACGACGAGCACGGCCGTTCTCACGATCCCGATGATCCGCCGTCCTCATCCGGCGCCGGGAAGCGCTTCCCCCACGCGGTGTCAAGGCCGAAGCCGACGATGCGCTCGTAGTAGGCGCGGATCGGCGGGATCGGCAGGTCCGCGCCGGCCAGGCGCTTGACCGTCACGTGGTTCTCGAAGGCCTGGCAGATGCCGAGATGGGGCAGGAAGAGGCCGAGGATGCGCAGCAACTCGCCGAAGAGCACGTCGCGCGCGCCCCGCTGGCGGCTCACGTAGGCCTCGAACTCGGCCACGCTGACGAAGTCCGGGACCCGGATCGACTGCCCTCGCGCGCTCCCGGGGTGCTGCTCGTAGACGCGCCGCGTGCGGTCGATCAGTTCCCGCACGGTGAGGCTTCCCTCGGCGCCCGCGCAGACCTGGGCGATGTCGCCGGCGCCGAAGCCGGCCCCGAACAGATGGGCGAGGGCCGGGATGGCCCAGTCGGTCGGGATCAGGTCGATCGGCACGGCCGGATCGGCCGGAATGACCGGCAGGACGTTCTGCGGAAACAGCCGCATGAGCTGGTGCACGTGGTTGAACTGCTGGACCCGGCCGGACCGGGAGTCCCCCACGATCGAGCTCAGGCGGTAGATCGCGGCCGGCACGTCGGCCATGGCCTCGATCACGAGGCGCTCGGCCTCGTGCTTCGACCGCTGGTAGCTGTTGCAGAAGCCCTCGACCGGCGCGCGCGCGGGAGCCTCCGCGAACACGCCGGCCGCGCGGCCCGCGACGTACACCGTGCTGATGTAAGCCAGCTTGGCCAGCCTCCGGAACCGGCGCGCCACCGCCAGCACCGCCCGCGTCCCTTCCGTGTTCACCGCCCGCGCCGCCTGGAGGGGCAGGCCGAACCGGGTGGCCGCCGCGCAGTGAAGGACCTCGGTGACGGTCCCCTCGAGCTCCTGGCGGCGCAACGGATCGAGCCCGAGATCGGCCCGCGTGATGTCTCCGATGAGGGCCGACACCCGGCGGTCCGCGGTCATCCCGGCGATCTGATCGGGCCGGCGCACCAGCGCGACGACCCGTAGATCGGGCCTCGTCGCGAGCAGCCGCCTCAGGAGGCCGCCGCCCACGAATCCGGTGCCCCCGGTCAGGAGCAGAACCGGCTCGTCCGAGGAGGTCATGCCCGCACCTCCGCCGGGCGCCGGGTCTCCACCGTCGGGTCAGGCGCGCGCGGGCGTGAAGGTATAGCCTCCGGTGAGACACACCTCGTGACGCCGGCCGCCGAGCTCCGGAGGCAAGGTGAAGGACAGCCGCTTCTGGTCCGGCGTGAAGCGCCACGAGACCGCTTCGCCGTTACGGAGCGCGGCGCGGATCTCGGCTCCCGACCGGGAGCCTGCCGCGGGGCGTCAGTGTCCCGGCAGCACCTCGGCCGCCGTCGCCTCCCGCGGCAGCAGACGGTGCGGCGCGAGCTCGCACACCCCGCTCAGCGCGAAGCCGTGGTCGTCCAGGATGTCGCCCTCGGAGCGCAGCACCGCCTGCAGCGGCCTGGTGAAGGCGGGATCGGCGCCGAGGTCCTCGAGGATCTCGGCGAAGGCCGGGAAGCTCATCTGCACCCGGAGCTCGGCGCGCGCGCGCCGCGACCCGTAGTCGAGCACTCCCTGGTTGGCGGACCCCTCGTGGTCCCCCACCATCTCGATGACGAGCGGCCCCGAGTCGAACTGCCGGCCGCGCCAGACGATCGGCACCCCCTCGGGGACGGTGGCCGCGAGTCGAGTCACGTTGAAGCGCACCTGATCATCGCTCATGTGGTCCTCCCTGGGCCCAGCAGATCGCTATCGCCCGGCCGCGCCGGACGGCGCGGCCGGTCCCCAGATCACCTCCAGGCGCCGGTCACGACCGCAGTACGCCCGATAGAGCTTGTAGCGGATCGGATTCTTCCGGTAGTAGTCCTGGTGATACTCCTCGGCGGGCCAGAACTTCGTGGCCGGCAGCACCTCGGTGACCACCGGCCGTTGTAGCCGCTCGGCCACCGCGCGCTTGGACTCCTCGGCCAGCCGGTGCTGCGTCGGATCGTGGGCGAAGATGCCGGAGCGGTACTGGCTGCCCACGTCGCAGAACTGCGCGTTGGCGGTCAGCGGATCGATGTTGCGCCAGAACACCTCGAGCAGCCGGGCGTAGGCGATCTGGCCAGGATCGTAGACGATCTCGACCGCCTCGGTGTGCCCGGTCTGGCCGGCGGAGACCTGCTCGTACGTCGGGTGCTCGGTGCGCCCGCCCGTGTAGCCGGACGTCGTCGAGACCACGCCCGGGAGCTTGTCGAACGGCGGCTCCATGCACCAGAAGCAGCCGCCCGCGAAGGTGGCCTTCGCCCGCTCCTGCGCCCCCGCGGCCCCGACCGCGAGCAGGCTCACCACCCCGACGACGATGACGGCGGTGAGCCGCCGAATCGCCCGGCCCGCGCTTCCCCATCCGTGACGCCCCTGGCCCATGGCGGCGAGCCTACGCCCCGTCGCCCGGCTCGGGTGTCAAATGATCGTGAACAACCGGTCGGACCGGTCCCGGCCTGGCGCCCCCGGCGCCCGGCCGGAGCCGGGGGGCCCCGGTCGCGCGATGCTCGGCCGAGGACCACGCGGCGAGCACCACGAGATCGAGCGGTTCGCTCACGCCGGCCACGACTCGCTGTGGCCGGAGATCGACGGGCGCGGCCGGGCGGTATCCCTGCGCGGTCGCCCGCTCGTACGCCTCGGCGGTGCAGAGGGCGCGGGCGCGCTCGACCTTCGCGTGCTTCTCGAGCTTGGCGGCCAGGTTCACGGGCTGGCCGACGACCGCGTACTCGAGCCGCGCCTCGCCGCCCACCGCGCCGGACACCACCCGACCCGCCGTCGCCGCGATGCCGATCGCGAGCGGCGCCTCCCCGCGGGCTTCCCGCTCGAGGTTCCACCCTTCGATGCGGGCGAGGATGCCCTCCGCCGCGCGCAGGGCGCTGGCCGCGTACGCCTCGTCGCGGATCACCGCGCCGAAGGCGGCCATCATCCCGTCCCCCAGGAACTTCTCCGCGGTCCCGCGATGCTCCAGGATCGAGGGCATCAGCCGGGCCTGGTAGTCGGCGAGCAGCGCGATCAGCCGCTCGGGCGGGATGCTCGCGGCCACGCCAGTGAAGTCCCGGATGTCGACGTACAGGATGGCGGCCTCCCGGGCCTCCCCGCGCCCCGGCACGATCTCGACGCCGCCGCTGATGCGCTCCGCGACCTCCGGGGCGAAGAAACGGGCGAGATCGCGGGCCCGGAGCTCGTCGCTCACCGACCGCAGCAGGAGCCGGTGCGCGCGCCGCATGGCCACCCCGATCAGGATCGTGACGACCAGGATCGCGACCACCTTGTCCAGCTCGGCCCCAAGCAGGAGCGAGCTCGAGTTGAGGTAGTCCACGTAGCTCCGGGTCACGAGGCCCGGGCGGGGGTCGGTGACGAGAACGGCCGCGACCACGAGGAGCCAGCCCGCCGCGGCGGCCACGCCGGTCAGGATCACGAGGCGCGGCTCCAGGAGCAGGGCGCGCAGAGCGATGAAGATGAACACGTAGACCAGGGTGGGCGACTTGAGGACGAAGGCGGCCGGCTGCTCGTACTGGATGTGGAAGGTCCAGATGAGCCCGAGGAGGAGCCCCACGTCGAGCACGCACGACACCGCGCTCAGCCACCGCGGCAGGGCGCGGCGATGGGCCAGGAAGAGCCGCATCAAGGTGAAGAGCAGGTACCCCCCGAGAACCCACGGCACCGGCTCGATCGCGGCGTCGGGCGAGAACGTCTTCGGGGCCGCCGCGTAGAGTCCCCCGAACAGGAGGACGATCGCGGCCTGGACGCATCCGACCAGCACCTCTGCGGCTCGCCGCTCGGCCTCGATCCGGATGCGCACGCGCGCGGCGAGCGGGTGGCCGTTCATGGTGGCACGATGTCGGTCATGTGGTGGTGGCCGCCGATGCGGCGCGGGGCCTCGAGCCTCTGCCCACGATGATCGTCGAGGACCGCGGCCGCCGTGTCACAAGCGTGTCGAATCCGCTTCGCGTGCGCCGGGATCCGGCGCGGTAGACCACCGAGGGCATGAGCGACCACCGTGCCGTCGAGGAGGCGTCGGGCCAGTTCGTCGGGCGCCTGACCTGGGATGAGGTGGCCCACGCTCTCGAGCGCGGCGCCCCGCCATCCTCCCGATCGGCGCGGGGGCCAAGCAGCACGGGCTGCACCTGCCGATGAACACCGACCAGGTGCAGGCGGAGTGGCTGGCTTCCCGCATCGCCGATCGCGTCGACGCCCTCATCTGGCCGACCCTCACCTACGGACACTACCCGGCGTTCGTCGCCTACGCGGGCAGCGGCAGCCTCTCGGTCGCGGTGTTCGAGGCCGCGGTGAGAGAGATCGTGGAGGGGCTCCTCCGAGGCCGGCAAGGGCGCGCTCGATCGGCCCGAGGCGCCGCTGCGCCTCGCCGAGCTCCAGCAGATTCCGGCCGCCGACTGGCCGGCCCTCGAGCTCCGGGTGATCCCGGCCTATCGCCGGCTGGACTGCGCCTGGCCGGCTCACACGATCTGGGCGGCGGCCCGCCGAGTGGGTCCCGGGCGAGGCGCCGGGCTACGCGCCGGCGCCCGTGGCGATCCGCGTGTGGCGGGAAGGGCACGCGGTCAGCCATGCCGCCGTCGGCGCCGTCGAGCGCCGGCTCCTGCCGCTCCTGGAGCGCGCCGCGCGCTCTCGGCCCTGTGCGCCGAGCTGCAAGCCGATCTGGAACCGGAGGCGGCCGCGCGCGCAGTCGGCGGCCTGCTGATGCGCCGGCTCGAGGACGAGCTGCCGGCGGCTCGGGCGTCGTAGCCCACCGCGGCGTCCGCTTCGACGACACCACGCCCCTGGTCGGAATCCGCCGCGCCATCATCGCCCCGCACCCCGAGGCCGCCCCGGCCGGAGGACGCCGATGACCGTCTTGAGTTGCCATCAGCCGCGTCGAGCCCATCGTGCGGGGGTCGATCACGCGATCACGCTAGCGCTGTCGATCTTCCCGGCTCCAGTGACGCCGAGCCGGGATTCCGCCAATCGATGGCCCGGACCCACCAGCGTGGTGCTTGGGCTACCTCGTAATCGATGGCCGACGTCACTCCTGGCGACGGTCGAAAGGTCCTCTTCGGGGGTCATGGCTACGATGCGATCTGGGCCGCGGCGGTCCGGGTCGCCAACGAGCACTTCGACATCCGCGAGCAGAACGAGGCGCGCGGCGTGATCCGTGCAGAGCGACGACTGTCTGGGGAGCCGCCGCGTGGGTCGGGATCCGTATCCGCGGCGGCCTGGCCGCCGCCCGCTCAGCCCGCCAGCACGGCCTCGGTGTACCAGCGGCTCACCAGCCCAGTGATGGGCCCGGGCCGCCCGTCCCCGATGGGCCGGCCGTCGACGCGCGTGACTGGCGTGACGCCGCCCAGCGTCCCGGTGACGAAGGCCTCGGCCGCCGCGTAGGTCTCGGCCAGGGTGAAGTCGGTCTCGCGGGCCACCCGTCCGTGGGCGCGGTACACCTCGAGCACCGTGCGCTGGGTGATGCCCCGGAAGCTGTAGCGGCCGGTGGAGGTCCACAGCTCCTCGCCCCGCACGATGAAGAAGTTGGTGGAGTTGCAGCTCGCCACGAACCCCCGCGGGTCCAGCATCAGCGCCTCGTCGGCGCCGGCGTGGATGGCCTGGATCAGCGCCTGGATCAGGTTGAGCCGGCTGTGGGAGTTGAGCCGGAGGTCGAACACGTCCGGGTGGCTCGTGCGGAACGTGGAGGTGAACAGGGCCAGGCCGCGCGCCTTGACCTCCGGCTTCGGCTGCTTGTACTCGGCCACGATCACGATGGTGGGGGGGCCGTCCACGAAGCGGGGGTCCTGGTTCGGCGTCTTCTTGCGGCCCCGCGTCACCATCAGCCGGACGTGGGCGCCGTCGTGCATGTCGTTCCTGGCCAGCGTCTCCTGGATGGCGCGGGTGATCGCCTCCCGCGTGAGGCCGATGTCGAGGTCGATGGCCCGGGCGCCCTCGAAGAGGCGGTCCAGGTGCGCTTCCAGGCTGATGAGCCGGCCCTGGACCAGGCGCAGGCCCTCCCACACCCCGTCGCCGAGCACGAAGCCGCTGTCGAAGACCGACACGGTGGCCGCGGCGCGCGGGACGAACTCGCCGTTGACGTACACCAGCACCGACGCGTTGCGCGGGTCGTCGACGTAGCCCTGCGCGCTCTCCCGCGGCATCGGCGTCACCGGGTCCATGCTCGCTCCTCCCCAGAGACGCGGGCTGTGGCGCGCGACGAGGGCGGGCACGCCTCGCCCGGCGGCTGGGCATGGGGCGGCGACATGCATCCCCGAGTCACGCGGCGCGGGCCCCCCGGCGGGCGTCAGGCGATGGCGCCGGCCGCCCGCAGGGCGTCCAGGGCGGCGCGGTCGTAGCCGAGCAGCCGGCCCAGCACCTCGTCGGTGTGCTGGCCCGGCGTCGGCACCATCCCCGTGCGGGCCGGCGTCCGCGAGAGCTTGACGGTGGCGCCCGGCACGTACAGCTCGCCCGCCAGCGCGTCCTCGACCTTCACGAGCATCTCACGCTCCCAGAGGTGCGGGTCCTTGGCGACCTCGGGGATCGTCCGCACCGGGGCCACCGGGATGCTGGCCGCCTCCAGCGCCGCGCACACCTCCTCGGTCGTTCGGCCGGCGCACCAGGCCTCGATCTTCGCGCGCCGGTCGCCGCCGGGGAAGCTGCCGGCCAGCGGCGTGTCGTCGGCGGGCCCCCCCACCAGCGTCATGAGCCGCGCGGCCATGTCGCGGCCGGCCGCCGAGATCACCACCCAGCCGTCCCGGGTGCGGTAGGGCGGGCGCCCGCCCTCGCCGCCCTCGGCGCCGGTGGCCACGTAGTAGGCGGTGGGGATCTCGACCATCGTGAGCGCGGAGTCGAGGAGACACACGTCCACCACCTGGCCCTCGCCGGTGCGCTCGCGGTGGCGGAGGGCGGCCAGCGCGCCGATCGTCGCGTGCAGCGCCGTGTACCGGTCCACCACCGAGGAGGCGGTGCCGACGGGGTGGCCTTCCGTCTGGCCGGTCAGCGCCATCAGGCCGCCCATGGCCTGGCCGAGGGAGTCGAAGGCCGGCCGGTCACGGTACGGCCCGTACTGGCCGAAGCCCGACACCGACACGAGGATGACGCCGGGGTGCAGCGCGCGGAGCTGCTCGTAGGCGAAGCCCATGGCCGCCATGACGCCGGGGCGGAAGTTCTCCAGCACGATGTCGGCCGTCGGCACGAGCGCGGCGAAGACCTCCTTGCCACGCGCGCTCCGGAGGTCGAGGCAGACGCTCAGCTTGCCGCGGTTGTAGACGGAGAAGTACACGCTCTGGCCGCGCACCATGGGCGGGTGGCGGCGCGTCTCCTCGCCGCCGGGAGGCTCGATCTTGACGACCTCGGCGCCCAGGTCCGACAGCAGCATGCCCCCGCGCGGGCCGGCCTGAAAGCGCGCCAGCTCGAGCACGCGGACCCCGTCGAGGCACCCCGTCATGGCGCGTGAGGCGGGCGGCGGCCCCGATCCACGGCGCCCGTCCTCATACCGCGGGGAGGCCGCCGAGGACGGCGCGGGTGAGCCCGGGGTGCTCGACCCCCGCCTTCCGCAGGTCGCGCGTGGCCTCGATCCAGTCCGCGCTCCGCGGCAGGACGACGCCGCCCGACCGCACCGCGTACGCCTCGGGCTGGTCCACGCCGGGCGGGGTCTGCCCCCGGTCGCGGAGGGCCCGGGCGGCCTCGATCAGGCGCCGGCGCGTGCGGATGATCATCTGGTCGCTGGCGGCGAGCCGCTCCTGGGTCCGGTCGTAGATCGGCCCCATGCTCTCGGTGACCGCCTGATCCTGGAGCAGGATGCTGCCGATCCCCGTGTAGCTCCCCTCGCGCTGCGCCTTCCGGTCGATGAGGTAGTCGTTCGCCTCGGTGGCCACGCACCGGAAGCGCCCGTACCAGCCGGTCGTGTTGGGCAGCACCTCGGGCGGGCCCACCACCTGGCGGCCGACGGTGCGCGCCGCGGGCGGCGCGTCCCGGCTGATGGTCATGAACAGCGTGTGCTCGTCGTCCATCGGCACCCACGCCCGGACGCGGATCTCCAGCCCCAGCACCCCGGTCGGCACCATCGCGTAGAAGGGGAACAGGAAGTGCGCGATGCGCCAGTACGCGGTGTCGGCCTCGGCCCGGCGGCCGGCGCCGTACATCACGCCCCCGTCGGTGTCCACCACCTCGTAGTCGGGCGCCCGATCGTCGAGCACGTAGCGGGCCCAGGTGCCGGGCGGGACCTCCTCCGGCCGCACGCTGCCGAGGTGCAGGAACACGGTGTGGCCCGTGTCGATGTCGCCCTCCAGGGCCTGCATCCAGTTGCACTCGCGCTGGTAGATCTGGATGGCGGGGTCCGCCGCCAGGATCGGCTCGAGATCCGGCATCGGCGGCGGCGTCGGGCGGGGCCCGAGATAGGCCCAGACGAGGCCGGCCCGCTCCACGCAGGGGTAGGCGACCGCCCGCACCTTGTCCTTGAACGCGCTGCCGGCCGGCTCGCCGGGCATGTCCAGGCACTGGCCCGTCCGGTCGAACTTCCAGCCGTGGTAGACGCAGCGGAGCCCCTCCGCCTCGTTCCGGCCGTAATAGAGGCTCGCTCCCCGGTGCGGGCAGTTGGTCTGGATCAGCCCCACGGCGCCGGAGGTGGCCCGGAAGGCGATGAGGCTCTCCCCGAAGAGGCGCACGCGCAGGGGCGGGCCGTCGGGCTCGGGCAGCTCGCTGGACAGGGCGGCCGGGACCCAGTACTGGCGCATCAGGCTGCCCATGGGGGTCCCCGGCCCGACGCGGCAGAGCAGGTCGTTGTCCTCGTGACTCAGCATGGGCCCCTCCCGCGCTCGAGCGCCTCCGGCGTCCCGGCCTCGCGCCCCCCGCCGGGCCGCGGCCCCGCCGCCCCGCCGACGGCGGAACCGTATCATACCGCCGGCGCCATCCGCCGCGCGCTCCCCGCCGGCGGCCGGCGCGAAGGGTCAGGCCCTGCCGCGCCGCTCAGCTCCCGGGAGCGGCGTCCCTCGCCTGCCGGAGCCGCCGCCACACGCGCTCCCGCGTCAGCGGCATCTCGGTGACGTCGACCTCGAGGGGCCGGAGCGCGGCCGCGATGGCGTTGGCGATGGCGGCCGGGGCCGGCAGGGTGCCGCCCTCACCTGCTCCCTTGACGCCGAGCGGGTTCAGCGGCGAGGGGGTCACGACGTGGTGGACGTCGTAGGCGGGCACGTCCGCGGCGCGGGGCAGCGCGTAGTCCATCAGGGTCCCGGTCAGGAGCTGGCCGTCCGCGTCGTAGACGACCTCCTCCAGCAGCGCGTTGCCCACCCCGTGGGCGATCCCCCCGTGGACCTGCCCCTCGACGACGAGCGGGTTGATGATGGTCCCGCAGTCGTCGACGGCCACGTAGCGCAGCAGGCGGACGGCCCCCGTCTCCCGATCGACCTCCACGACGGCGGCGTGGGCGCCGCTCGAGTAGGTGGACTGGGTCACGTGCACGTAGGCGGCGGCCTCGAGCCCGGGATCGAGGCCGGCGGGCAGGGCGTACCCCGGGCGGGGCGCGCCGGCCAGCGCCGCCACCTCGCCGAGGGTGAGGGAGCGGTGGGGCGCCCCGCGGACGGCGATCCGGCCCTCGGCCAGGACGAGATCCTCCCGGGCCGCCTCCAGCCGATCCGCCGCCAGCGCCAGCGCCTTGTCCCGGACCAGGCCGGCGGCCTGGCCGGCGGAGCTGCCCGCCAGCACGGCGACGCGGCTGGCGAAGGTGCCGACGCCGTAGGGCAGGCCGCCCGTGTCGCCGGGCACGACGCTCACCTGGTCGAGCGGCACCGACAGCGCGTCGCCGACGATCTGGGCCAGCGTCGTCTCGTGCGACTGGCCCTGGCTCGACGCTCCCGAGAACACGAAGACCTGCCCGCCCGGGTCGACCCGCACCCGCACCCCCTCGTAGGGGCCGAGCCCGGTGTCCTCCACGAAGAGGGCGAGCCCGACGCCGACGGCGCGGCCGGCAGCCCGGGCGCGAGCGTGCTCCTCGCCGAGGCCGGGCCACCCGACGGCGGCGGCGACTCGCGAGGCACTCGGGGTAGTTGCCGCTGTCGTAGCGGCGTGGGCCGCCGTCGCGGGAGACGAGCCCCACGTCGTAGGGAAACTCCGAGGGCTGGATCAGGTTGCGGGCGCGGATCAGGAGCGGGTCGAGGCCGAGCCGGGCGGCGGCCAGGTCCAGCATCCGCTCCATCACGAACACCGCCTGCGGCCGCCCGGCCCCCCGCACCGGCGTCACCGGCACCCGGTTCGTGTACACGGCCGTGAACGTCACCTCGTAGTGGGGCACCCGGTCGACGGCCAGCCGCGCGACGTCCCTCCCGATCAATCTCTCGTCTCGCATGGGCGAGAGGGCACCGCGACCCCGTGTCCGTATCTGTCCGTCGACCACCGACCAGTCACTCCCGAAGCAGGGCGCGAAAGCCCGCCTGGACGAAGTGCAGATCGGTAGTCAGCGCGCGGTCAATGCCCCGATCCTTCATCACGATGAACGACATGCAGTCAGTGAGGTTCCACGCCTTGTCCATGCGTGTCGAGAACAGCGTGAACGCCTTCGAGAACAGGTCTCGGCTACCGGAGATCGTCGCGATCTGCCGGTCGTCCCGCACGCTCTGGATCGTAGACACCGCCCACTCCCGATGGTTGACGTGACAGAGTGCGTCCGCGACCTCCGTCAGGACCGCTTCGGTGGTGACCAACCTCCCTGTGATACGGGCGGCCCAGCCGACGGCATGTCGATGCCACGCGCGTCGCGACGGTTGAGGAGCGCGAGCCAGTACACGGTGTCCACGAACAGCTCGCCGCTACTTGCGGGCGCCATGAGCGTAGTGGTCGTGACGCTCCGCGAGATCCTCGGGGAGATCCCTCGGGCCACCGGCAGCGACGATCCGGCGCAGCGCCGCGATGCCGGGGACGCTAGGCACGGGCGTCACTCGCACCCTCACCAGGCTGCCATCCGTGAGGGCAATCGGATCGAGGGGTTCCAGGACTCCTCGGCGCACGCGGGCGAAGAAGATGTGCTCGTCCGCGGTGTCCTCGGGCCCCCTCTCCCGCACCTGCCGCGGCGATCCCCGTGCAGAGTCACGCTTGGGGATAAGCCACGAGAGATGGCCACGCGCTTCGGTCACGTCGACTTCCGGGCCACCGGGAAGCTGGAGCACATACCGATCCGCACGGCGGACAAGATTCAGCTTGCGTTCGCCGCGAGACTGGTCACGGCCGAGCTTCGGGAGCAGCTCGCGGATCCGTTCCGCCGGTAGCCCGAAGTCGACCAGCAACCCGTTTGCCTGGCAGAGGAGAACGACACCAAGAGCGCCGCGCCTCTCGAACTCGCCCGCGTCGAGCCCGAACCACCAGTGCTCCCCGTCCCGCGTATCGCTCGCCATGATGCCGATCGTCCCCCCGGGGCCGGTCGCCCACCGCCCACCTCGGCGATCCAGTCGAAACTCGGCGCCCAGCCGCTCCAGGTACTCCCGCTTGGGACCGTCCCAGCGATCTGCTCGTCTGCCCATGGTCGCCCCCCGGCCACATTCACTATTAACTGTTCTGTACTTGTCACTATAGAACGGGTAATTGGGGCGGGTCGACCTGACCGTTTGCGGGATCACTGGTCGCCGACGCCGATCGGCCGCGTTCACCGCGACCGGTCCCCGATCACCGGGCGGGTCCGCCGGCGGGGGGCAGGATGGCCGAGGGGCTGAGGGAGGCCGGGTTGCGCCGGGGCCAGCGCCCGGCGTCCACCGCGGTCAGGAAGTCGAGCACCGCGCGGTTGAAGGCCTCGGGCTCCTCGAGGTTGATGGCGTGCCCCGACTTCGGCAGGACGACGAGCCCCGCCCGCGGGATCTTGCGCTTCATGTAGAGCCCGGGCTCGAGGCACGGCTCGTCCTCGTCCCCGGTCATGACGAGCGTCGGCACGTCCAGCCGCTCCAGCTCCGGGCCCAGGTCGAACACCGACGGGCGCAGCATCTGCACGCCCTGCATGGTCAGGCTGTGGCCGCGGGCCGAGCCGGCGGCCAGCCGGTCGCGGAAGGCCTGCCACCCCTGCGGGTCCTTGTCCTGGTACTGCACCCGCGCCGGGCCCTGGCTGTAGAAGTCCGCCACCACCCCCATCCCCTCCTCGAAGCGCTTGACCACCTGCTCCGTGTCCCGCCGGAACGTCTCCCGGTCCGGTCCGCTGCCGTAGCCGGCGCCGGCCACCACGAGCGACAGGGCGCGGTCCGGGTGGAGGAGACCGAAGTGCAGCGTGGCGTAGCCGCCCATGGACAGCCCGCACACGTGGGCCCGGGCGATGCCGAGCGCGTCGAGCACGCCACGGATGTCCTCCGCCGCCTGACGCTGGGAGTAGGCGCCCACGTCCTCGGGGACGTCGGAAGGCGGGTAGCCGCGCGCGTTGTACGCGATGGCGCGGTAGCGCCGCCCGAAGCACGCGAGCTGCGGGCGCCAGCTCTCGGCGTCGCCCGCGAACTCGTGCACGAACACCAGGGGCACGCCCTGCCCCTGCTCCACGTAGTGGAGCTGGATGCCGTTGACCGGGATGCGTGGCATGGTCGGGTCCTTTCAGGCGGTCGCCCCGCGCAACGCCCGCCAGAGGCGCTCCGGCGTGATGGGGCGCGAGCCGGCTTCACCGGGCGGAGGAGGTTCCGGGCCGGTCGGCCTCGGCCAGCACGTAGCGCGCGACCTCCGCGTGGGTCGCGAACCACACGCCGGGGTGGACGCGGATGTGCCGGACGAGCCGCTCGAGCAGCGCGATCCGCGAGCGATGCCCGATGATGTGCGGGTGCATGGTGAGGAGGTAGAGGCCGCCCTCGGCGTAGGCCTGGTCGAACTCGGTGGTGAACACCTCGAGGACGGCCGAGGGCGCCGTGTAGGGGCGCAGGGCCGTGAAGCGGTCCATGTTGAAGTACACCGCGTCGTCGCGGATCCACTCGACGGGCAGCTCCACGAGCCCCGTCGGCCGGCCGTCCTCCAGGAGCTCGTAGGGCTCGTCGTCGGCCATCAGCGAGGAGTCGTAGAGGAGCCCCAGCTCGCGCGCGATGGTCACCGTGTGGCCGCTGAAGTCCCACGATGGCGTCCGGAGGCCCACCGGCCGCGCGCCCACGATGCGCTCGAGCGTGTCGGCCGAGCGCTTCAGGAGGTCCCGCTCGGCGGCGGCGGGCAGCGCGCTGTTGCGCTCGTGGATCCAGCCGTGGATGCCGATCTCGTGGCCGGCCGCGGCCACCCGCCGCTGCTCGTCCGGGTAGAGCATGGCGATCACGGCCGGCACGAAGAAGGTGGCCGGGATGCCGTGGCGCTCCAGCAGCGCCAGCACGCGCGGGACGCCCTGGCGGTTCCCGTACTGCCCCTGGGAGAGCTTCCCGGGCGAGGTCTCGCCCTCGCGGAGCGTCCCGCTCTCGTGGTCGGAGTCGAAGGACAGCGCCACCGCCACCCGCGCGCCGTCCTTCCAGCGCTCGGGCTTGAGGGAGCGCCCGGCGCGCACCCGATCGACGATGCCCCGCCAGGTGGCCTCGGGCCACTGCCACGGCTCCTGCCCCGTCCGCGCGTCGTCCATGTCACGCCTCCACCGCCCCGCGGTCATCAGCCGTGCCCGGTCCCCAACGGGGCCGCGCCGCGCGCCGACGCGTGATCTTACCACCCCGAGGACATCCCCTTCGGGTACCCTTGACCGCAGCAAGACGGCAGGACGCTGCTCGACGCGCTCGACCGCATGACCGACAGAGGCATCCGCGGATCGCCGCCGGATGGGCCCCCGCTGCGCCGGCCCGGCATCCGGACGGGCTCGACGGCCGGCCGGCCGGTGGCGGCCTTCGTCGCGCTCCTGGCCGCGGCCCTGCTCGGCGGCGCCGCCGGTCCGTCGGCGCCGACGCCCGACCTGGTCTCCGTTCCGGCCGGCACCCTGAAGATGGGCGCTCCCGACGGCGAGCCCGCCGAGCGCCCGGTGCATCCCGTGAGCGTGTCTGCGTTCGTGATCGACCGGTTCGAGACCACCAACACGGACTTCACGGCCTTCGTCCAGGCCACCGGCCACGTGACCGATCCCGAGCGGACCGGCGTGGCCTGGCACTGGGACGGCGCCTGGCGCGAGGTGGCCGGAGCGGACTGGCGGCGTCCCCGCGGACCCGGCTCGTCCATCGACGGCCTCGGGCAGCATCCGGTGGTCCAGGTGAGCTGGGGCGATGCCCGCGCCTACTGCGCCTGGCGGGGCATGCGGCTGCCCACCGAGGCCGAGTGGGAGCGGGCGGCGCGGGGGGCGGGGGACCGCCGTTACCCGTGGGGGGACGACCCACCGGGCACCGGCGGGCGCTTTCGCGCCTCCTACGGCAGCGATCGCTGCTGCGCCGCCGACGCGGGCGACGGGTTCCTGTTCACGGCGCCGGTCGGCCGCTTCCCGCTGGGCCGCTCGCCCTTCGGCGTCGAGGACCTCGCCGGCAACGTCTGGGAGTGGGTCGAGGACTGGTTCGCCGAGTCGTTCTACGCGCGGTCGCCCGGGACCGATCCCCTGAACCGCACCCCGACCGGCCGGAAGGTCATCCGGGGCGGTGGCTGGGGCAACGATCCCTCGGGCCTACGCTCGACGCTCCGCCACGCGAATCCGCCCGACATCGGCCTGTCCATGGTCGGGTTCCGCTGCGCCCGATAGCGCGCCCCGAATACGAGCATGCCGGCCAGTCCCTTCGGACGCGCTTCGCGGTATCATCACCTCCGATGACGCCAACGGTCACGAGGCGCGCGCTCCTCTGTGGCGTTGCCGCAACCGCGGCCAGGCGGCCGCCGGCGGCGGCGCAGCCTTCGAGGCGCGTGGCCCGGATCGGCTACATGACGTTCAGTCCCGTCGTCGACCGAGGGCCGGGCAGCGCTCACAGCGGATTCGCCAAGGGACTCCATGAGCTCGGCTACATGGAGGGGCAGAATCTCGTCATCGAATACCGACATGGCGGCGGCCGCGTCGAGAACCTGCCGCGAGCAGCACGCGAGCTGGTGGACCTCAAGGTCGACGTCATCCTCGCCTGGGGATACAAGGACGTCGACGCCGTGTTGCAGGTGTCGCGGACCATTCCGATCGTGACCGTCTACGTCTCGGATCCCGTGCGGCTGGGCTACGCGGAGAGCCTCGCACGGCCCGGGACAAACGTCACAGGGTTGACGACCCTGGCCGGGGATCTCACCGTCAAGGGGCTCGAGGTCCTGAAGGGGCTACAGCCGGACCTGGCACGCGTGGGAGTCCTCTGGGACCTTGGGATGGGACCCGCGGAGATGGTGGACCGAGCGGCGTGGCGGCCGGAGGAGGCGTTCCGGGCGCTCGGCATCGCCCGTCACATGATGCCGGTCCGTGATCCCGCCGACGTCGAGGCGGCGTTCGAGGCCGCTCGGCGTGCGCGGGTGGGGGCGCTCATGTTCGGCCCCAGCACGGGCGTCCTGCGGAGCTACCTGGGCCGCATCGCCGAGCTTGCGATCAGGCACCGGTGGGCGACGATTGCCGATCTACCCATCTATGCCGACGGCGGTCTTCTCCTCGCCTACGGGGCGGACATCCACGATCTGTTCCAGCGCGCGGCCACCCACGTCGTCAAGATCCTGAACGGGAAGAGCCCCGCAGAGCTGCCAGTCGAGCAGCCGACGAAGTTCACGATGGTCGCCAATCTCCGAACGGCGAAGGCGCTCACGCTCACGCTGCCCCAGTGGCTCCTCGTGCGCGCTGATCGCGTGATCGAGTAGGCGCCGCAGGATGCGTCGCGGCGAGGGACGGACACGTGTCGGCGACGGGCGGGAACGCCCAGCGGAGGGGGACGCGGATCGATGAACGCGAAGACGAAGGTGCTGGCGGCCCTGCTTCCCCTGGCGCTCGTGGACACGGTGATCCCGGTCCCGATTCTCGGCCTCACCCTGGGTTACGTCGTGCTCGCCCGCCCGCCGTGGTTCGCCGACCTCGTCCGTCGGATCTACGAGGGCGCCTAGCCCAGACCGCCGACGGGGTGGTCCGCGCGAGGGCCGGGGGTCACCCGCCCGCGGTCGGGGGCGGCCCCAGGACGATCTGGGCGGGATGGGAGCGGCCCTCCCGGACCAGCTCCTTGCAGTACGCGTTGAGCCGGGCGGCCGACTGCTCGGTCTCCTGCATGTACTTCTTCCGCATGAACAGCCGGAAGAGCAGGCCGATGACGAGGTTCTTCCCCAGGAACAGATGCTTCTCCAGCCGGGTGGTGCCGGCCCCGATCCGCCGGAACGTGAAGACGGCGGCCCACCCTTGCCGCCGCTCGGTCTCGGTGAAGGTGATGAAGTCCCCGCCCGCCTTGAAGTCGTGCGACACGAGGTGCGGATCCTTCTCGCTCTCCTTGATCACGCAGCGATGGGTCGCGCCGTGCTGGGGAATCTTGTGGTTGAGGCGGTCGCTGTCCTTCAACCCGACCATCCAGTGGTGGCGCGCCGAGAGGTCCGCGACCACGTCGAACACGAGGTCGATGGGCGCCTCGATCACGGTGTCGTGCGTCGCCACCCGCTCGGTCGCCCCCGGCAGGCTGAAGTCCTCGACGGTGGGCTCGGGCACCTGCGCCCGGAGGGCCTGAAGCGGGATGTGGCAGTACTCGACCGGGCCGGAATCGTACTGCTCCGCGCCCTCCTCGGGGTCGGCCCAGGCGGCCTGGCGGATGTCGACCCAGGTGGCGCAGGCGTTGACGAGGTCGTGGGTGAGGAGGACGTACTCGCCGTGCGGCACCTGGTTCTTCAGCAGGCGGTGCGCCACGATCACGTCGCGGCCGAACAGCTTGGAGTGCGTCTTGACCTGGTTCGTGCCAACCTCGCCGTAGTGGGCGATGAACTTGAGCGTGAGGCCGCTGGCCGCGCTGCAGGCGCCGCACTGGCAGATCCGGTGGGTGTCGTAGCGGCGGAGGAGCGCGTGGAAGCGGACGTACATTCGCTGGATCTGGGCCAGCAACTCGGCCGCCGTGGGCGCCGGGCCCTCGCGGTAGAAGAGGATGGCGTCGCCCTCGACCTCCGAGACCGACAACCCGAGCTCGTTGGCGTCGATGAGCGCCTCCAGCAGCTCCTCGATGACGTGCCGGCTGTGGGTGATCTCGGTGACCCGGACGAACTGCGTGAACCCGCTGATGTCCGGGATGAAGAGGAGAGTCGGTCGAGCCGGGCGCGCCACGGTGCTCATGGGGGTCGCGGGCAGGACGACAACGACCGCCGGCACTGTAGCACCACCACCGGCGCCTGGCAAACGGGGCGGGTCGGGCCGGGAACGGGCCGACGCCGGGTCGGCCTCGGCGCCCGGATCGACGCCGCGCTCCCCCCACCGGCCGCCCGCCCGTGACGCGCCCCTAGGCCCCGGCGCGCGGGCCCGCGGTCCGGGGCCCGCGGAACACGCACGTCGACGTTGCGACCAGACGGTCGATGTGCGACAAGGAGCCATGCCGGGGCCCGCGGGGCCGCGACGATCGTGAGGCTCCTCATCCTGAACCGCGACTTGCCCGTGTTTCCCGGACGGGCCGGCCACGAGCACCTGAACACGACGCGCCTGGCCCGGCAGGGGCACACCGTCGGTCTCGTCTCCCTCCTCCACGGGCGGGAGCAGGAGGAGCGGCTCCCCGCTCTCAGCGACGCGGGCGTGCGCCTGTACCTCTGGCGCAGTCCCGAGGTCCACTCGCCGGTCCCCCCGACGCCGGCGGCGCCGCGACGACTCCGGCGGATCGTCGCGGCCGCCTACCACGGGATCAGCAACTGGCGCCGGCATCCCGCGGACACGCTCGTCCAGGACCGCCACTTCCGCCTCATCGCCGGGCCCCTCGTCGACGCGCTCAGCGAGGCGCCGTGGCAGGCGCTGGTCGTCGTCCAGTCGGACTGCGCCCACTGGATCGACTACGTGCCCCGCCCGCCGGCCAGCATTCTCGTGCTGCACGACGTGCGGGCGCTCGTCTACGAGCGGCGGGCCGCCGTCGCGGCGTCGCTCCCGGAGCGTCTGGCCTACCGGGGCGAGGCCCGGCGCTACCGGCGCTTCGAGCGCCGCTACTGCGCGCGCTTCGACCTGGTGGTCACCGTCTCGTCGGCCGACGAGGCGTGGGTCCGCGCGCACTACCGGCCCCGCCGGCTCGTCACCGTCCCGATCCCGGTGGACCGGTCCTACTTCGCGCCGATCCCCGGGGTCCGTGAGGTCCCCGGGCGGATCGTCTTCACCGGCTTGATGGCGCATCCGCCGAACGCCGACGCCGCTCAGTTCTTCGCCCGGGACGTCTTCCCGCGGGTCCGGTCCCGGGTGCCGGAGGCGGAGTTCTGGGTCGTCGGCGGCGAGGTGATCCCGCCGGTGGCCCGCCTCGCCGAGCGGCCGGGCGTCGTCGTGACGGGCTTCGTGCCCGACGTGCGGCCGCTCCTCGCCGAGGCCACGGTGGTGGTGGTGCCGCTGCGGTTCGGCTCGGGCATGCGGAACAAGATCCTGGAGGCGTGGGCCATGGAGAAGTGCGTGGTCTCCACGCGGATCGGCGCCGAGGGGCTGGAGGGCCGCGACCGCGTGAACCTGCTCCTCGCCGACGGCGCCGAGGCGCTGGCCGACCGGGTGGTGGAGGCGCTCGAGGATCCCGGGCTCCGGGACCGCGTCCGCGCCCGGGGCCGGGCCCTGGTGGCCGCCTCGCACGATCCCGACGCCCTCGCCGCCCGGTACGCGGAGGCCATCGCGCGCGCCCTCGCCGAGACGACATCCGGCGACCGGCCCCGGCGCACGGTGGTCGACCTGCGATGGATGCGGCGGGGGGCGAGCGGCCGGGCCGAGCGCTTGGCCCGCACGCTGCTCCCTCACCTGATCCAGGCGGACCCCGCCCGGCGCTACCGGGTCCTGGTACCCGCCCGGGCCCGGCGCGGCCTCGGGGGGCCGGGCGCCTCCAACCTGGAGGTGATGACCGTGGACGGCCCCCGGCGTCTCGCCCGCGGCGCGGCGCTCGGGGCGCTCCACCTGCCGCATCGCGGCCTCCGCCTGCCCTACTGGCGCACCCCGGCGGTGGAGACGCTCGGGCGGGCGGCGGCGCTCGACGCGGACGTCACGCTGTCGATCGCGGACCACGTCCATCCCGACCTCGCCCCGCTCACCAACGTCGTGCTCGTGCCGGCCCTGCCGCCGGAGTACGGGCCGGGGGCGCACGCCGCCCCGGACGCCGACGGGCGGCGCCGGCGCCTCGACCGGACGGTCCAGCGCGCGGCCCACGTCCGCACGGTCTCGGAGTTCGTCCGGCAGACCCTCATCGAGCGCCTCCGCCTCGCGCCCGAGCGGGTGACCACGACCCCCATCGGGGTGGACCCCCACTTCGAGCCGGGTAGCCCGGCGCGCGCCCGCCGGGCCCGCGTGCTCCGCCGATACAGCCTGCCCGCCGGGCAGTACGTGCTCCTGCCCGGCAGCCTGTGGCCGCACCGCAACCATGAGGTGGCCGTGGCCGCCTGGCGCGTGCTGCGCGACGCCCACGGGCTCACGCCCCTCCTGGTCTGCGCGGGACGCGCGCCGGCCGGGGAAGCGGCGGCGCTCCGCGCGCGGATCCGCGCCGCGGGGCTCGAGGACGGCGTGCGACTGCTCGGACCGTGTCCGCCGGCCGACATGCCCGCCCTCTACGAGGGCGCCGCGGCGCTCGTGTTCCCCTCGGGCTTCGAGAGCTTCCCCGTCGCCCTGCTCGAGGCGATGTGGTGCGACTGCCCGATCGTCTGCGCCAATGGTACGAGCCTGCCGGAGGTCGCCGGGGACGCGGCGCTCCTGGTGGATCCCGGCTCCCCCGAGGCGCTCGCCGACGCGCTCAGCCGCGTGCTCACGGACGAGGCGCAGCGACGGACCCTGATCGCCCGGGGGCGCCGTCGGGCCCGCATGTATGACTGGGGCGACTGCGCGCAGGCCATCCTGGGCGCGCTCGACGGCGCGCGTCGCTGGCGCACGGCGTAGACTTCCCGCCGTCGCAGCTCATAACTGAGGGTTACCCTCCTGTGCTCGTCAACTCATAACTCAGGGTTACCGAAGCCATGGCCTAGGCGCCTCCAGGAGGGGACTTCAGGGAGGGGGTGGCTATGTCGGTACCCCCCTGAGGGCGGCGCGGGTCGGGCGCGGCGAGGGCCCAGCGGCGGTCGAGTGCGGCGTCGAGGGCGCGGCGCAGCTGGAGGGGGTGGAGGCTGGGGTAGAGGGCCTCGAGGTCGGCGCGCTTGGCTGGCGACAGGACCCCGGCGGCGCAGAGCCGTTGGTAGGGCGTCCGGGCCTGGTCGTAAAGCCGACGCGTGCGGGCGCCCGCCCGGCGCTTGCCGACGAGCTTCTGGACGGGCTGGAAGAAGTTCACGTGCAGGCGGGCGAGCTGGTAGACGCGGGCGAGTTGGGCATAGGCCGCCTGGGACGCGAAGCGATCATAGCCGATGAGGTGGCGCACGACGGCGCCGTTCTTCTGCTCGACATGGGCGCTGTCGTTCTTCTTCCAGGCGCGGCGGCGGGTGAAGGTGATCCCCTCGCGTTGACACCACCCGTAGAGGTGCTGGTTGATAAACTCCGCGCCATTGGCGCTGTCGAGCCCCACGAGCGGCACCGGGAGCCGCTGGCGGACCTGATGGACGGCGGTGCCGACGCGCTGCTGGCCCTTACCCCAGACGGCCTGCAGCGCGCCCCACGTGGTGGCGATATCGACCGCGCAGAGCGTGCAGAGAGAGAAGCCCGCGGTGCTGCTCCCACCGTGGGCCACCAGGTCGACCTCGCAGAACCCGAGGCGCGCAGCGTCCCACTCCGTGAAGGTGCGGATGGGGATCTGCTCGCGCAGCCACCCGCCGCCGCGGGTGATGGTGGCGCCCCGCCGGGGGTACTGGGCCCGGGCCGACGCCAGCAGGCGGGCCCGGGTGGGGCGGCTGGCCTGCCGCAGGAGCTTGTCCACGTCGCGGGGCAGCGCGAGCTCGTCGCACAGAGCCAGCCGCTCCAGGAGTTCGGGCACAAAGGGGTGGAGCCGATGGGCGCCGATCCGGCCGGTGGCGTGCCACAGGACCTCGGCGGCCGCGGCTACCGCGGGGCCGTACGCGCGCGGGCACCCGCCGGGTCCGGGCCGGGCGCGCGCCCGGGGCGCGCGGCGCAGCAAGCGGATGGCCGCCTTGCGGTGGATGCCGGTCACGGCCACCACCTCGTCCAACAGCCGGGGCTTCTCGGCTCGGCTGGCCTGCTGGTAGCGCTCGCGCTGCACCGCGGCGTACTCCCGAAGGCTGGCTCGTGTCACGGGCACCTCCTGGGGGGCGTTGGTAACCGTGACTTCTGATCTACGTCCCCTCCTCCGGTAACCGAAGTTTTGAGTCGATGCGGCCGCTTGCCTGATCGCCCCATCCGATCTAG
>Ga0187892_10004893_pt1 | contig 21847 bp, 23 predicted proteins | sample MA1701073metaG_FD_139345 | JGI IMG/M metagenome (GOLD analysis project Ga0187892, IMG submission 139345) | Bio-ooze microbial communities from a basaltic lava cave in the Kipuka Kanohina Cave System on the Island of Hawaii, USA - MA170107-3 metaG ... | reverse complement strand
CTTCAGCGCCGCTCTTACGAACGACTCCGCATGACTCGGGGCCAGTGTGGGTCGCTAGTCCTTCACTGTATGACTCTTTCATTCACAACACCTCGCCGGTTTAACCCGGCGCACAAGGAGAAAGCTCATGGCAGTGAAACCAATTCCAGATGGCTGTCACAGCGAGGGACGCTTACGAAAGCGATTTGCACAAGGCGAATTTGAAAGCAAGACCCGGAGTGCGAATGCCAATAGCCACTGATAACTTACGTTAAATTTTTTAAACGAAAGCCTATGAACGTATCAGCAAGAAACGCACAACTCGCGGCCACGGCGGAGAACGATCCCCGCTGGCCATCGGTCGTCGCCCGTGACCCCAGGGCGGACGGCACATTTTACTATTCGGTCAAGACAACCGGTGTGTACTGCCGTCCTGCGTGCGCCGCGCGCCTGGCGCGACCGGAGAACGTCCGGTTTCACGCCACCCTTGAGGACGCCGAAATGGCCGGATTCCGTCCCTGCAAGCGTTGCAAGCCCAACCAGCCCACGCTGGTTGAGCAACATGCAGCGAAGGTCACGGAAGCCTGCCGGCTCATCGAAGGGTCGGAGGATGTGCCGAGCTTGGAAGATTTGGCACAGCATGTCGGAGTGAGTACCTATCACTTCCACCGCGTTTTCAAGAAGGTTACGGGATTGACGCCAAAGGCGTACGCGGCAGCGCATCGCGCCAAGCGCCTGAGAGCTGAGCTCGCTCGGCGCGGTACGGTGACTGAGGCGATCTACGGTGCTGGGTACAACTCCAACGGGCGCTTCTATGAAAAATCGAACCAGGTATTAGGCATGACGCCTACGAATTATCGCGCCGGTGGCGCCAATACGGCGATACGCTTCGCCATCGGCGAGTGCTCCCTCGGGTCTATCCTCGTCGCTCAGAGCGAGCGCGGTGTTTGTGCCATTCTCCTGGGCGATGATCCCAACAAATTGGCGCGCGATCTACAAGACCGGTTCCCGCGAGCCAAGGTGATTGGCGGAGATACCGAGTTCGAGCAGCTCGTCGCCAAAGTTGTGGGCTTCCTGGAAGCGCCTAGATTGGGACTCAACCTGCCGCTCGATGTGCGTGGCACCGCGTTCCAGCAGCGCGTTTGGCAAGCCCTCCGGGAGATTCCGGCCGGGAAGACGGTGAGCTATTCCGATCTCGCTAACCGCATCGGCGCTCCGAAGTCGGTCAGGGCCGTGGCCCAAGCGTGTGCCGCCAATGCCTTGGCGGTGGCAATTCCCTGCCATAGAGTCGTGCGCAACGATGGTGGACTATCGGGCTATCGCTGGGGTGTGGAACGCAAGCGCGCGCTACTGGAAAAGGAAGCGCAGGCGTGAACGCACTGGTTAAGGAAACCCGGGCGATCACACCGGCCAAAGACATGGCTGGCCGGGTAAAGGCGCTCGATTGGGAGCGGGTGTCGAAAGGCCTCGATGCGCAGGGATGCGCGATGATCGAGGCTCTCATCACCCCGGAAGAGTGCGGTGCGCTGGCCCGGCTGTACCCGGTGGATGGCCTTTTCCGTAGCCGGGTAGTGATGGAACGGCATGGTTTCGGACGCGGAGAGTATCAGTATTTCAGCTATCCGTTGCCGGACATCATCTCCGGCCTTCGGACTGCCTTCTACCCGCGTCTTGCGCCGATAGCCGATCGCTGGAACACGGCGATGGGCATCGACATCCGCTACCCCGAGCAGCATGCGGACTTCATCGCGCGTTGCCATGCGGCCGGACAACTCAGGCCCACACCGCTGCTGCTTCAATACGGTCCGGGGGATTACAACTGCTTGCATCAAGACCTCTACGGCGAGCATGTTTTCCCGCTGCAGGTCACGATTCTGTTGTCAGAACCCGGGAGAGACTTCATGGGCGGCGAGTTCGTGATCGCCGAGCAGCGCCCGCGCATGCAGTCGCGGCCGGAGGTCGTGCCGCTTCGGCAGGGCGACGCGGTTGTGTTTGCCGTCAACCAGCGTCCGGTGCAGGGCACGCGCGGTACGCACCGGGTCAAGCTTCGGCACGGGGTCAGCCGCGTTCGCTCGGGGCATCGCCACACGGTCGGCATCATTTTCCATGACGCGACGTGAGAGCGATGGCGAGTTTGCCGCCTTGAGGATTTGGTCGCCGTCGTTCGCCCTTTCGCTCTGGGGATTGCTGCCTTTCACGGCGCCGATTTGCCAACATGCAACGGCATCGGAACCGATGCCGTCTAGAGCTTATGAAGTTACCATTGAGACTGGGATGCCCCACCTCGAAGAGAACCTTCGCTACGGCATAACCCGGGAAATACGGTGTTTGGGCTACCAGGAGCTTTTTTCCGCGTTTCCGATCCTGAATCAAGGATCGCTGAAGGGATGCGCCCTGCACGAGGAAGGTCGCCACGAAGATACCGTTTCCTATCTCTTGATCTGCGAAGGCGGACATGGGACGACGGGTACCGCGCAGTGGCATCTTGGCGCGGACAAAATCCGAGGTACGCTAAACGTCAAGCTGGGCGGCAAGAACATGACCTTCTATCAACGTATCACGGCCAAACCTTTGGGCGAATGTGGGTCCGAGGCGAACTGATTATTCATGACGCAGAGGCTGGCAATCGGTGTGCTCAACGCGCATGCGGCGCGTCATGATTAGAACGACAGGCTCAGGGTGACGCGCACCGAGCGCGGCTCGACCGGATGGAAATGGATGTCGTCCACACCTGCCGCAGGCTCCCCGGCAAGGCGCGAGGTATAGAAATACTCGATGTCGCTGTCCTCGGAATCGAGAAGATTGAAAATCTCGATGCCGAGGCGCAGACCGTCGCGGAGCTTGTAGCCGATGTCGGCATTGAGGAGCGTGGTGGATGATGAGCGCACGCTGTCATTCTCGGTCAGAGGTCTTGGCCCGAAATACCGCACCCGGAGCCCGCCGAAGAAACCCTTGAGGTCGTCGATCGCGACACCGGCCGCGATTACCGTATCGACGGCGCCCGGGATGTGATTCCCCGCGGGGTCATCGTCGGTGAAACGCGCCTTGGAAAAGGCGAAGTCGGCATCGAACACGAGCCAGGGCAGCGGGCGATAATAATTGGTCCACTCGACCCCATAGCGGCGGCTCGGGCGGCTGGCCTCGGTGGCACCGGCATCGCCGATGAAGAGCAGCTCCGAGTCGAGGTCGAGGAGCCAGAACGACAGGGTGCCGTCGAGGTCCGGGATGAGCGCGGTGCGCAGGCCCACATCGAAACCCTTGGCCCGCACCAGCGGGTCCACCGGCTCCACCGGCTGGCCGCTCTTGGGGTCCACCGTGATGGTGGCGCCGCGGCCGTCGTTGCTATGGAAGCCGTAGCCGAGGTTCACGTAGTACTCGGTATCGAACCAGGGACCGAAGATGAGGGAGAGCTTAGGGCTCGCGAGCCCATCGCTGGCGTGACCTGAGTTGCGCGGGTCGTCCGCATCGACATCGAAGGCGTAGAAATCACCCCGCAGGCCCGCCACGGTCCGGAACTTCGGGTGCCAATGGGTGCGGTTCTGGACGTAAGGCGAGACGCTTACCTGATCCACGTGGTCTTTCCGGGTGGTCGTGAGCCGCTGGCGTTGGCGGGTGTTGAAGAGCCCGACGCTCCCGATGTCGTCATAACGGACCTGCAAGCCCACGGTGTTCTCGATATCGAGCCCGCCCCAGGTGGGAAACCAGGAATGGTGGCCGGAAAGGCCATACACCTGGCGCCGGTCCTCCTGCTCGAACTGGTCGCCATTGATCGGGTCGTCGAGAAAGAAGGTGAAGTTCGAGAAGAGGTTCAGCCCATAATCGATGAAATAGCCATGCACATGGGTAGCGCTGTCCGCGGTGCTTCGCCGCCACTCCCCGGAGGCGCTGTAGCGATGGGTGTGGCCGCCGTCGCTCGCATCCAAGGCACCGAAGCGCCCGATGAGTCCGCTGTCCACGGCGCGGCGCGGTATCTGATCGGTGGCGTTCCAATCCCCGCCGTACCCCATGGCGGTCAGATTGAAACCGTTGAGGCCGTCGCCCCGGCTGTAGCGCAGCACACCGTTGTATCGGCGGTAGTCATCCGGGTTGTCCCAGGGACCGTCGTTGTCGAAGACCTCGAAAGCCCCGAGCAACTGGCCGGCCGCGAGCGCCGTCGAGCCGGCCAGGAGGCCGCGATAATAGTCGAAACTGCCCCCCGTGAACTGGACCAGATTATTTGGGAGCGTCTCTGCATAATTGATGTGGGCGGCGCCGGCCGCCGAGAAATCTCCCTCGCCGGCATAGTACGGCCCCTTGCGGTAATCGATGCCGCTAATGATCTCCGGGATCAGGAAATTCAGATCGGTGTAACCCTGGCCGTGGCCGTGGGTGGGGAAATTCACCGGGATCCCGGCGACCCAGGTGGCGAAGTCCGTGCCATGGTCGAGGTTGAATCCCCGTAGGAAAAACTGGTTGGCCTTGCCGGCCCCCGAGTGCTGGGTGACGATCACCCCGGGTACGGTCTCGAGGACCTCGCCGGGGCGCAGGAGCGGGCGCGACTCGATCTGCTCGGGCCCCACCCGGCCTTCGGTGGCCGAGTCGCCGATCCCGATGAGCGAATCGTAGCGTTCGGTGACCTCGATGGGCGGGAGCTGCACGGGCTCATCCCCCTGGGCGGCGGTTAACGGAATGAGGCCCAGGACCGGCAGGCAGACTGTGAACCACAGCGTGAGGCTCCCACGCTGCACCAAGGCGCGGTAGTAGTCGCTCTGAAGACAAAGTGTTTTTGTAGCGTTGTACATGAGTGATCTCCCGAAACGGCCTACAGTCTAAGAGCCGGTCAAAAAACCGAGAACAACTCGGTTTTTTACGCGCGATGGGCGGTCGACTATCATGTACGTATGCGTAAACCCGGAATTCGTTGGCACACCCCCCCGCTGGGGGCGCTCGAAATCCGCGCGCTTAAGGCCGTATGGGCGTTGGTGGAGGCCGATGCGAAGGCGGTGCAGTCGGCGCTGCAAGACGATCATGCTGTGAGTCTCAGCACGGTACAAAGCACGCTGCAGCGCCTGTGTCGCAAGCAGTTGTTGCGCCGCAGTAAGATCGGTCATGCCTACTGCTACACGGCGGGCGTCAAACGCGGCGCACTGATCGGCGACAGCATCGGCGAAATCATCGCGTGCCTGGGGCGTGGCGAGTTGCAACCGCTGGTGTCGACTTTTATCGAGCTCGCGGATGACGCGGACGGCGAGACGCTGGATCGCTTACAACAATGGGTGGACGCCCAGCCGCGTCGTGGCGAGGGCTCTACGGACGAGTCGGAATCATGAACGAGACCTTGGCTATTCTCCCTCTGGCGCTCGTCGCTTTTACGCTACTTGCCTTGTTCTGGGGCGCGTTCGCCGGCGCAGTGTATCGCCGGGTACGTCCCATGATCTTGCGCTACATACCGCATCAGCGTGCCTATATACTGCTATGGATAGGGTCGTGGCCTATAGCTGTGGCGCTGGTCAGCACCTTGCTGACTTTCCTTCCGGCGCTTGGTGCCGCGTTCGTTGACCACCACTGCCATCCCTTGGAAGGATGTATGCCCCATGTCCCGGCCTTGGCCGCGAGCGATCCCGGCCGGCTCGCCGGTCTCATCGTATTGTGCGTATTGATCATCGGCCTGTCTGCGGTGCTGGTATGGTGTGCTCGGCTCCGGCGTGTGGGAGCACGGCTGGCAGCCGGTGCCAAAACCGTGGCGGGGGCGGGTTATCGGGTAATCGATGAAATGTCTCCCATCGCCTGTTCGCTGGGCTGGTTGCGCCCGCAGGTGATTTTCTCGCGTGGGCTCCTGGGCATGACCGATACCCGTGAACGTGCCGTGATACTGGCGCACGAATTAGCGCACGGGCGCCGTTTCGATAACCTGCGACAACTGTGGATGCTGGGCGCGACCTGGGCGTACGGGCCGCGGGTGCGACGCCTTCTGGTGGCGGATTTGCGCGCCGCGTCGGAGCAGGCGTGTGACGCCGAGGCGGCGCGTACCGTGCGAGACCCTCGGTTGGTGGCAGCGACATTGATTCGGCTGGCACGCGCCACGCCTTGCCGCCATAACCTCGCCGTGTGTGGCATCGACGGTGCCGATATCGAGGCCCGTGTGCACGCGCTGTTGGTTCCGGCACACGCCTCCTTCCCCACGTTACCCTGGGCGGTGCTAGGGCTAGCCGCCAGTTCTATCTTTCTGGCGGCGAGTATTGCTCCGTTACATCATGTCTTGGAGTGGTTGGCCAGGTTCGTGTAGCCCCCCTGGGTGGTGACGGTTGTAAGGATAGGAATTTCAACACGAGTTTTGAACGGGCAACGTTTCGTCGGACGGTCAAAAAAAACTTATCCCTCACCCGACCGCGACGATCGATTCGCTCAAGCGCACCTCTTGAGCACGCTTCAATTCCTTCGCCTCTTCTTCCTGCTGCAGGGCCCACATGCGCGCATAGGCGCCACCAAGGTCGATTAGCTCGCGGTGGCTGCCGCGCTCGATGATGCGGCCCCCCTCCAGGACGAGGATTTGATTCGCGTCGACAATGGTAGACAAGCGATGGGCGATCACCAAGGTCGTATGGTTCTGCGCCACCTGCCTGAGATCGGCCTGGATGGTCTTCTCGGTTTTGGAGTCGAGTGCAGAGGTGGCTTCGTCAAACACCAAGATGCAGGGATTCTTCAAGACGGTGCGCGCGATGGCGACGCGCTGTTTCTCGCCGCCCGAGAGCTTGAGCCCGCGCTCTCCGACCAGCGAGTCATATTTGTCGGGCAGCGACTCGATGAAATCGTGGATATGCGCATGCTTGGCAGCTTGAATGATGTCAGCGCGCGACGCGTGGGGTTCACCATAGGCGATGTTGTAGTAGATGGTGTCGTTAAAGAGCACCGTATCTTGCGGCACGATACCGATGGCGCGGCGTAGACTTTTCTGCGTGATCCGGCGAATGTCCTGGTCGTCGATCAGGATGCGCCCGCCGCTCACGTCGTAGAAGCGGAACAGCAAGCGCGACAGCGTCGATTTACCGGCGCCGCTCGTTCCTACTACGGCAACCTTGTGGCCGGCCGGTAGGTCGAAGCTCACATCGTGCAGGATCGGGCGCCGCGGGTCATAGGCGAAATCAACATGTTCGAAACGCACGGCGCCGGGCCCGACGACCAGATCTTTTGCGCCGGGATCGTCTTGAATCTCGGCGTTGATTCCTAGCAGCCTGAACATCTTCTCCATGTCGGCCAGCGACTGCCTGATCTCGCGATACACCATACCGAGGAAGTTGAGCGGGATGTAGAGTTGGATCATCAGGGTGTTGATCAGCACCAGATCGCCGAGCGTCATCGTATGTTGAACGACGCCATCGGCGGCCCGCAACAGGAGCAAGGTCACGCCGGTCGCGATAACCGCGCTCTGGGCGATGTTGAGGCCGGCAAGCGACGTTTGGCTGCGCACCGAAGCCTGCTCCCAGCGCTGCAGGTTATCGTCGTAACGCCGCGCTTCGAATTCTTCATTGCCGAAATACTTGACCGTCTCGTAGTTGAGCAGGCTGTCGATGGCTTTGGTGTTGGCTTTGGAATCCATCTCGTTCATCGCGCGGCGGAACTTGGTGCGCCACTCTGTGATGCTGATTGTCAACACGATATAGATGACCAAGGTCCCGAGCGTAATCAGCGCAAACCAGATCTCATATTGGGTGACGAGGATGATGCCCACGAGCGTCATTTCCAGCAAGGTGGGAACGATGCTGAAGATGAGCAAGCGCATCAGGTTTTCGATCCCGCGCGCACCGCGCTCGATATCGCGGGCCACGCCCCCGGTTTGGCGCTCTAGATGGAAGCGCAAGCTGAGCGCGTGCAAATGCCGAAATACCTCAACGGCTAGGCGCCGGATTGCGCGCTGCGTGACGCGCGCGAAGACGACGTCTCGGAGATCGGTAAATAGCGTCGTCGAGAACCGCAGCAACCCATAGCCGATAAGCAGAAACGCCGGCACCATCAACAGCGCCTTGGGTTGGTTCAGCCCATCGACGATCTGTTTTAGGACCAGGGGAACCGATACATTGGCGAGCTTGGCGACGATAAGGCACGAGAGCGCCAAGACTAAGCGCCCGCGGTATTCCCACAGATAAGGTAGCAATACGCGCAATGCCTTGAGGTCGGCGGGATCGTCAGTCAACGGAGGTCGGCGGGATTCGGAACGCATTTGTATATAAGATCAGTTGCCGGCCGGAGCTGGCGGGGCATCCGGCTACGGGTCACCGGATCAAGCGCTCGATCAGCAATGAGGCGAGATCGCGCCTGCCGTCCAGTACACCGAGGACATAAACACGATCGACATCAAACCGGTAGATGATGCGCCAAGGCCGGACGATGTTCTCTCGGTACGCAAGCACGCCAAGTTGCTTCAACTCTGGAACAAAGCGCCCGCGTTCCGGCAAGAACGCGAGGTTTTTCGCGGAATGTTCAAGCCGGTCGAGGACGGCAAGTGCGTTTTCGACGCTGTCATGGGCAATGAAACGAGTGATCTCTTCAACGTCTACGCGTGCCGTTTCCGTCCATAGAATCTCATAGCGAGGCTTTGCCGCGCTCAAGCTCTTTCCTCAGGCTATTGAAGAGGTCACGTTGACCGACCACTCGATTGCGGCGAATATCGGCCTCGCCTTGCACCAGGAGCTTGAGCATGAGCAATCCCTGCTCGAGCTTGCGGAAGGAGGCTATGTCGTGCACGACCGCCGTGGCCGTGCCGTTCTGGGTCAATACGATGGCCTCGCCGCTTTCCCTGATTCGGGCCAGCAGTTGGCTGGCCTCGCTCTTGAATTCGCTGAGACTGATGATGGATTCGCTCATAGCTATCAAATGAAGTCCGAATTCAGTCAGATCCTAGACTTTTTGGCTGCGCGGTTCAAGTCTCGACAGCGACCGGACGCGAGCGACCTCCAGCGCGAGCACGATGCCGGCGCGACCGAGCCCGACCCCGGCGAGGAGCTCAGCCCCGCGGCAACGCGTAGAACGCGACCGCATTGTCGTGGAACAGAAGGCGTTGCTCTTCCTCCGGACGCCGCGCGACGATCAGCCGCAGCGCCTCGATCCAACGCGCAAGCCCGCCGTGCAGCGTGCAGACGGGCCAGTTGCCAGCGAACAACACGCGTCGCGGCCCGAACGCCTCGAGCACGTGGTCGACGATGGGCGCAACCTCAGCCGCGGCCGCAGCGAGTGGGCCCTCGGGCACGGGCAGCCCCGAGACCTTGCAGACGGTGTTTCCGGCCCGCGCGACCACTTCGATGTCGCGCCGCCACTGGTGAAGGTCGGCCGGACCGAGCCCGACGTTGCCGCAGTGGTCGAGGACGAAGCGCGTGTCCGGACAGGCCGCCGCGAGCGGTGTGTCGGCACGGCGGCACAGATCGAGGACGTGGTGCGCCTCGGTTGTCTGCTGCTCCACCGCGGCATCGACCTCCATGTAGACACTTCGCTCGATGCTTGTCCCGAGCGTAGCTTTGGCATAGTCGTCGAGGAGGAAGCTCCGTGCCAGCGGCACATATGTCGGATCGGCGCGCGTCCAGGGCAGGTCGAAGCGCGTTAAGTCCCAGAGGTGCTGGTGGGTGTCTACGATCGGAATCATGCGCGCCCTCTGTCCTCCTCATCGTGTATAAGCCGCTGGCGCCCCGAGCTCCCGCAACACCTGATCAGGTGTTTTGGTCCGCGGCCCAGCCGAGGTCATCCTCCGTCAAGGCTTCGCAGTTAAGGTCTACCAGGCGGATCGCATAGTGGTTGGGGGGTCAAGGCTGCGATGGTGATAAGCCCGAGCGGCGGCATCAGGGCTTTCTTGCCGATGAGAGGAAGAAAGTACTGCATTCCCCAATAGGTCTTCGGAAATTCCGGGTAGACCATCAAAAGGTGCCGATAGCGCATGCTCATAGCGTCGCGGAACGGGCGGCTCACCTTGGCCCCGGGCAACTGGAGATGATCGGCTGGAAGTACCGCAGCGCCGACGCCTCGTCGATGGGGCTCGACCCGGTCACGTCCCGCCTCTGAGCTCATTCACTACGGCCCGTATCCCCTTTGCAACGTCGGTGAACGCCTCATCGATATCCGTCCAGCTCTTGACGGGCTTGGCGTCTTTCGGCAGGGCCTGCAATTTACCGAAAGGCGCGCCCACCCAGTCGACGTTGCGCAGAATGACCGGGATGACCCGCGCAGTTCTGGCCTCATGGCGCGCCATGCCGCGCTTGAGCTCGATGTCCCAGCAGTAGTCGGAGGCGAGGAAATCGTCGCTGACAAGCAGCAGGATGATCTCGGCGGATTCGAGGTGCTCGTCGATAGCACCGGCCCATTCGTTGCCGGCGCCGATCTTGCGGTCGTGCCAGTCTTCGATCACGCCCTGTCGCTTCAGAATGCTGAGGTGCTTGACCAGCTTGTCCTTGTACTCTTCGTCTTTATGGGAATAAGAGAAGAAGATGCGAATCTTCTTTTTCTGTTCGTTCGTAGGCTCCTCCTTGTCCCTGAGCGTGATGCCGAGCACTTCGGCCAGATCATGCGTGCCGTCGAGTGCGCGCGTTATGTAACTCCAGGGAACGAACCTTCCATCGATCTTATCGTGATTCGTCCAATCGGCCAACCGTTTGTCGAGGCCGAACCACGGGACGTCGAGGTCCTCCGCGATGAGCCGGATCGACTTCGACCGGAACAGGTAGCGGATCCCCTCCACAGCCGCGACGTGATTACCGTCCCCCAGGATCCACTTGGGAATCTGGAGAATGGCGACCTCCGTGTTCCCGCCACCCTGGATCGATGTGAAGCGCCGCACCATCGAACCGCCGTAAGGATCCTTGACTTCGGCATCCGTCACGTTCATCCCACGCGAAGCAAGCCCCGACCGCATCCGCTCGCTCAACTCCGGGCGGAGACGCATGTCGACGAGCGCGGCCTCGGGGTCGGGGCGTGGAGCCGACGGCGTCAGACGATCGAACAGATTCGCAAATCCGCTCGAACGCGCCACGGCCTCGCCGCCGGACTGGATGCCTTTGAGCGAGATCTCGGTCGCCTGCGGATCCATCTCGCCGCTCACACGCTTGCGGACGCCCGGTTGGAGTCGCCCCTGATCCTTGGCACGCTGAGGAGCTGCGCGGCACGCTCGGCGAGTGCGTCGGGATCAGAGTCCCCGAGCACCTCGTGGATGACCGAGTCACTCGGCAGGTGGACTAGGCTGACGCCTTCGCGCTCACCGAATGTACGCAGGCTGTCACCGATCGCTCCGCCGACCAGTACGAGGAACGGGCGTACACCGAGTCCAAGTCCTCCGTCCTTGGCTAGCCGCTCCTGCAGGATGTTCGCAGCCGAAAGCAGGGTGCTTGCCAGCGACCAATCCGAGGTGTTGGCGCCGGTCGCACCCCGTTTGACGCCCACGGCGAGAACGCACTCGCCACCGTAGCAGAGAAAATCGACTTCCTTCAAGAGTGGATCCACTTCCGGATCTCCGGTCGTGGGGGAGGTGATAGCCTTGTAACCCGCGGCTTCGAGAAGCTTCCTGACGCTCTCCTCGGCACCCCGGTCTGCGGTGCTAAGCTGCTTCTCCTTTCCGATCTCCGACAGCGGCAAACTCGTGTAGAACAGGACGACGGTCAGAACCGCGGCGAACGCTGTCCCTCCCGGATCGAGAAGGAATACCGAGACCAGCACGACTCCAATCGCCGGCGCGGCCACCAGCCACAATTTCGCGGGATCCGCCAACAGGGCGAGAAACGGCGTGCGAGTCCCCGGGACGGTGGGGTACAGCTTTGCCGCGAGAGCTTTCGCTACTTCGGCGGGGACGGAAAAAAAAGTGACGATCACCAGGGCCGCGGACGCTCGCTTTCCCCAGACGGAGGGATCCCCGATCAGATCGGCGCCAACGATGAGGACGCTACCGCTAGCAATCCAGTAGAACAGTGCATAGACGATGAAGCCAGTCAGGCTGATGGCAGCGGCCTGTCCTACCGAGCTCCACAGTCCCAGGGCCCACTCTCCCAAAGTGGGCCGAAACGTCGATCTCGACTCGATTCTCCTAATACCAACGAAGCCGCCGACCGCTGCCGCAGCCGCCACGAGCGGAAGCCATCGCCATTCGTCGACCAGCAGCAGGAAAGGAAGCAGGCCGAGTACGAAGCCAAACGCCGTGGCAAGCACTAGCGCGGGCTTGTTCGGGGCAAACGTCTCGGGATCAGAGGGGATCATGCCTTGAACCTTGCGCCTTGTCCGAGGCGACCGGCGCCATCATACGTCCAGCGCGGGCGCGATCACAGCCTCCGACCTTCGGACCCTCCCCTGGGCTACGCCCAAATTGCTCAAAATTGCGCGATCATCCAGCTCGGTGCGGGAAGGATATCGGATCGCATGGCGCTCATTCCCCTCGACCACTTTGCCCCTCCTATCGCTCTGCGCCGCTCACAAGTAAGCGATAACTGCCGCCCTCTTTGGTCCACGGCACAATTCCGACGTAGTAGTTCTTGCCGGTTTCGGCGACCACCTTTAGATCAACGTGCGCTCCAGGGTTATTGCCGCTCGCGCGGCCGATCTCGTTCTGGTTCTGGCCGCGGATCTCGACACCCGCGCCGAGCGTGGATGACAGATTTTCGAATCGGACGATCATCTGCGCCGCGCCGAAATTCTTGAGTTCGTACCAATCCTGGTCGGTCGAGTCCAAGATGCTTGCTTCGATTGCCTTGTCAGCGCTGATGGGCTTTGGCGTATTCGGCGTCTCGTTCGGCTCAAAAGCATCGTAGGCCTTGCGCAGCTTTGTGGTCAGCTTGTAGGGACCGGGAACATTCGACCACTCCGTTATGCTGATCAGATAATCCTGATCCGGGATGACCGCAAACGCGCCCGTAATGTTTGCACCCGTCGCACTCGAATTCCATTGCGCAATCGGGTTTTTGTTCTGGTCCCGCACGTCTAAATTTAACCCCAATCGATCTGACCGCGGTTCGAGGATGACTTCGAGCAAATCACGCACCTTGGTGTTGGCGCGAAACGAGAACCAATCGGCGTCGCCCTCTTGAGCAATTTCCGCGGCCACCGACGAATTAAGCGCAATCTTGTTGGCTTGCGCTGACTCGTTGTTCGGTTCCGTCTCAGCTCCCTTGCTCAGCGTCATCTTCTGATCCCTGGGCGGTGGAGACGCAGCCTGAAGTTGGGCCACGCGCTGAACGAATCCCTCGGTCTTGCTGTTGACTTCTTCCACAGCGCGGTTGGCTTCAGCCGATTTCTGCTGGACAACTTCCGTCCTGCCCTGCGTTTGTGCGGTCTGCGCTTCCTCGACAAAGGTCTTGATCTGCGCCAGGCGTGCCTCCTGCTGCGAACCCTCTTCCTTGCACTTCAAAAACTCTGTCGGTGCGGCAATACAACAGGCTTTCAGCGTAAGCCCGAGCTGGTTTGATTTTTCGTCGAGCTCGCGTAGCTTTTCCCTGCCGATGATTACCGCGCCCCTGGTCTTGATGAACGCGACATCGGCCTTGATGTTGGTCGCCGTGTCTTCGAAGATGGATTCGCATGGATTGCGAGTACGGTCGTAGACAAAATAACCGAGCACAACAACTACTATTGCCGCGGCAATCCCGAAGATTGATTTATGCGTCGTTTCCGCCATCGTTCCTCCCTCAAAAAGTCTCGAGATGCTCGATCAACACCACCTTCTCTTCCGCCGAAAGCTCGGTCCCGTAAAGCGCTCCTTCGTGGTCCTTGTTCGTATAGTCCGGAATGCTCGTCTTGAACTCAAAAAATCTTCAGCCTTTTTCTTCCGCGACCGACGAAACAAAGCCGACTTTTCTCGAAATCGTAAACGTTGTGGCCGCGGAAAAAACTCGGGAGACGTTTGGGACTTGCCTGAGGTAAGTCGTAGAGCGTCGGGGAACGGTGGCTCACCTAGAGTGCGTCAAACCATACACACGTTACACCCGGTCCAAGCTCATGCGGCCCGGGCCGTTAAACACAACGTAGAGCATACCGCCCATAATTGCCAGGTTTTTCTGGAACTGGATTAGCTGCATCTTTACTTGCTCTGGGTCTACCGCCCAGAAGTCGTGAAAGATCAGGGTGGCCGGGATCAGGAAGAGGACAATCGCGAGCGCCGCCCAGCGAGCTTTGTAGCCGAGGGCGAGCAGCAGGCCGCCGCCCAACTCGATGAGGATAGCGATAATCAGCGACACCTCCACCATCGGTATGCCCTTGCCGGCCATGGAGGCCGCAGTGTCCGAAAATCCGGTGATCTTGCTTAAGCCCGAGCTAATGAAGATGAGGGCCAGTAGGACGCGGCCCACGAGGAGGCCAAGTGGTTGTACTGTGTTCATGCTCTATGCTCCTTACAAGTGGTTGAGATCGAGCGTGTCGATCGTGTTTCCCCAGGCATTGACTAGCCGCTCTTGTACATCACGCGCGGCGCCTGCCGCAATCTACTGTCCGCCGAATTGTAACCTCCCTTTGAGAGCAACCCCACCGATATCCGGCCCGCCACGTGTATTTTTTTGACTGAGCGGCGGTACAATAACCCTAGCTACGGCAGGGGACATGGGGAAAGTAATCGCGATTACCAACCAGAAGGGAGGCGTGGGTAAGACCACGACCAGCGTCAATCTTGCCGCCTCGCTGGCCGCGACCAAGCGGCGTGTCCTGCTCGTGGACCTGGACCCGCAAGGCAACGCCACTATGGGAAGCGGGGTCGACAAGCGCTCCCTGTCCACTTCCGCCTACGATGTCCTCACCGGTGAGGTTTCGATCGCGGGCTCCGCCATCCCGGCGGCCGCGGGCGGCTACGATCTGGTGCCGGCCAACAGCGACCTCACCGGGGCCGAGGTGCAATTACTCTCGTTGGACAGCCGCGAGTCCTGCCTGCGCGCGGCGCTGGCGCCGGTGACGGAGAGCTATGACTATATTTTTATCGACTGTCCGCCGGCGCTCAACATGCTTACCGTGAACGCATTGGTGGCGGCCGACTCGGTCATCATTCCCATGCAATGCGAGTACTACGCGCTGGAAGGGTTGACCGCGCTTCTCGCCACCATTGCTACGATCAAGAACCGTTTGAATCCCGCGCTCGGCGTCGAGGGGCTGTTGCGGACCATGTTCGATCCCAGGAATACCCTCGCGAACGATGTCTCGGCGCAGTTGCTGAACCATTTCGGCGCCCAGGTCTATCGCACGACTATCCCGCGCAACGTGCGCTTGGCCGAAGCCCCGAGCCACGGGTTGCCGGCCTTGCAGTACGACAAGACCTCGAGCGGGGCGATCGCTTATCTCGCCTTGGCGGGGGAGATCCTGCGCCGTCATGCGCTCCCCGCGGCCCCGGGCGTGCCGGCGCAAACCGTAGCGGACGGAGCCATGCACAATGAGCATTAAGAAACGGGGACTCGGGAGAGGTCTGGAGGCCTTGCTGGGGGTGGACGCCGCGCCCGGCCTTGCCCCCGCTGGAGAAGTCCGCGCCCTCCCGATCGAGCTGATCCAAAAAGGCCGCTATCAACCCCGGCTCGACCTCCGTCCGGAAGCGCTCGAAGACCTGGCCCAGTCGATCCGCGCCCAGGGGGTGGTACAGCCCATCGTCGTCCGTCCGCTCGGCGGCGGTCAGCGTTACGAGCTCATCGCCGGGGAACGGCGCTGGCGCGCCTCCCAACTCGCGGGTCTGCACGAGATCCCGGCGATCGTGCGCGATGTCACCGACGGGGTCGCGCTCAGCATCGCGCTCATCGAAAATATACAGCGCGAGGATCTCAATCCCTTGGAAGAAGCGATGGCGTTTTCGCGCCTGGTGAACGAATTCAGCATGACCCACCAAGAGGTGGCGGATGCCGTCGGCCGATCGCGCGCCGCCGTGAGCAACCTGTTGCGGCTTTTGGAGCTGCAAGAGGAGGTTAAGCGCAGGCTCGAGGCAGGGGATCTCGAGATGGGCCATGCCCGCGCCCTGTTAGCCCTGGAGGGGCGGGCGCAGATCGAAGCGGCGCAACGGGTCGTTGCCCAGCGCCTGTCCGTGCGGGAATCGGAGCGCTTGGTGCGTCGGCTCCAGGAGGCAAAGCCAGCGAACGAGCGGCCGCCGAAGGACCCCAATATCGCGGCCTTGGAGCAACAGATCTCCGAGCGCTTGGGCGCCAAGACCAGCGTACGCCATGATGGGCACGGCCGCGGCAGCGTGGTGATCTATTACACCTCGCTCGATGAGCTTGACGGGATCCTGAACCATATCAAATAAGGTTACTGCGGAGAATAAGGTCCAAGCCGGCGCGAGCAGCGGATCGGTACCGGAACCGAAGCGCCAGCCCCGTTGACGCTGTCCTTGTTTTTGCATTAGCATGCCGCGCTTGTCCTGATTGGGGGTCGCATGGACCGGGGGTTGCGAAAACTCATCGCCCTTCAGCTTGGACTGACGTTGCTCGCAGCCGGTTTAGGTGCGATCCGGGAGATCGACTGGGCCGTCTCCGCACTGGCCGGGGGCGGTATCGGGACGGCGGCGACCGGCGCGGCGGCGGTGTGTATCACCAGAATCAAGGGGGGCTCGCCGGGGACGCTCCTAGGGGCGCAGATCCTCGCCGAGGTGATTAAAATTGGGGTCACGATGGGTCTTTTCGTCGCGGCGTTCCTTTTTTATGAGGAGGTCGCCGTAGGACCGCTTTTTGTCGCGTACGCGGCGACGCTCATCGCGTACGGGTTGGCCATGGTATTGACTTAAAACGAGAGTTAATGGCAGCGCAAGCACCGCAGTCAACGTCTGAATACATCCTGCACCATCTCACCAATAACGCGCAGGGCTCGGGCTTTTGGACCTTTCACGTAGACACGCTCGCGGTCTCGGCGATGATTGGATTCGTCGTTTTCGGCTTCCTGTATTGGGTGGGCCGCAAGGCGAGCCCGGGCGTGCCCGGTCGCTTGCAAAATTTTGTCGAGATGGTCGTGGAGCTTGTGGACGGCTCGGTCAAGGGGATCTTTCACGGCAAGAATGAGCTGGTGGCGCCCTTGGCGCTCACGATCTTCGTCTGGGTGTTCGTGATGAACGCCATGGATCTCTTACCCATCGATCTCCTGCCGAAGCTCGTGGGTTATGCCGGTGTTCACGAATTCAAGTCGGTTCCGACGACCGATCCTAATCTCACTTTCGCCATGTCCTTGTCGGTCTTCGGTCTCATGATCTATTACAACTACAAGATCAAAGGGGCCAACGGTTTCGCGCACGAAGCCATGTCCAAGCCTTTCGGGCCGAAGCTGGCGCCGATCAATGTGCTGTTTAGAATCATCGAGGACATCGCAAAACCGCTGTCGCTGGCGTTGCGGCTTTTCGGGAACATGTACGCCGGTGAGATGGTGTTTATCCTGATCGCGCTCTTGCCGTTTTGGGCACAGTGGCTGCTCGGTGCGCCGTGGGCAATATTTCACATCCTGATCATCACACTGCAAGCGTATATTTTCATGATGCTGACGATCGTGTACCTCAGCATGGCGCATGAAAGTCATTGACATTTATTCCCCGCGGTGTTGCCGCGGGGACCTTAGCAATGGGGTTTCCAAAGGGGAGTGGCGCAGCTCTCCCCGTTGGTCAAGGGCGAGGTTCATACCCCGCCCGCGAAGTATATTGATTAACTATAGGAGAAAGCTATGGAGCTGGTGAACGTATTGAGCAACGTCCAGGGGCTCGCGGTGCTCGCGGTGGCCTTGATGCTGGGCTTAGGCGCGTTGGGAGCGGCCATCGGCGTCGGTCTCCTAGGAGGTAAATTTCTCGAAGGGGTGGCGCGCCAGCCCGAGCTCGCCAACCTGCTCATCGGTCGGTTCTTCCTGGTCGCGGGCCTCGTCGATGCCGTACCCATGATCAGCGCGGCCATGGGCCTCTACGTGCTGTTTGCCGATCCCTTCGGCTTCAGCGACGCGTTGGCGAAAGTCGCCGGCGGTTAAGCACGCGCCTGGGCGCTAAATCTAAAGTTAAGGACCTCGACCGTGAATATCAACGCTACCTTGCTTGGCCAAGCGATTACCTTCGCGATCCTCGTCTGGTTCACCATGCGTTTCGTGTGGCCGCCCTTGATGGGGGCGATGGAGGAGCGCGCGAAGCGCATCGCCGACGGTCTCGCCGCCGCGGACAAAGGCCGGCACGATCTGGAGTTGGCCGAAACGCGCGCCAAGAGCATCTTGCGCGAGGGCAAGCAGCAAGCGCAGGAAAACATCATGCACGCCCAGAAACGTGCCGATGAGATCATCGAAGAGGCGAAGGCAAACGCGCGAACCGAGGGCGAACGCATCGTCGCCGCCGCCCGCGATCAAATCACGCAAGAGACCCAACAAGCCAAGGAGCAATTGCAACGGGAAGTGGCCAGGCTCGCGCTGGTGGGCGCGGAGCAGGTCTTGATGCGCGAGGTCGATGCCAACGCGCATCGGGACGTACTGGATAAACTCGCGGCCCGACTGTAAAGCGATGCAAGAGACAGCAACCTTGGCGCGCCCCTATGCGCAAGCGGTGTTTGAACGCGCCCGGGAGAGCGGTCAATGGGACGAATGGTCCGGCGCCTTGGTGTTTCTACGGCTGTTGATGCAGGATCCAATGATGCACAAGATCGCCCTCGATCCGCGCATCGAGATCTCGATGCTCGAGCGGCTAATCTTTGATCTCGCCGGGGATAGACTGACGCTCGAAGTCCGCAATCTCATTCGTGTGCTTCTCGACAGTGAGCGGGTGCAGCTATTGCCGGAGATCGCCCGGCTTTTCGAGGAGCTGCGCGCCGAAGCCCAGGGGAGTGTCGATGTGGAGGTCATATCCGCTTTTCACCTCAGTGCCGAGCAAGAGCAGGTGATCGCCGCGGCCATGAAACGGCGCGTCGGCAAGGATCTCAAGGTGACAACGCGCATCGATCGGGGGTTGATCGGCGGTGCAATCGTGCGCGTCGGAGATCTCGTGATCGACGCTTCCTTGCGGGGACGCTTACAGCAATTGAGCACGCGGTTTAATTGATTGATCAAATAGATTTCGGCTGCGCGGCCTGCGCCGCGCAGAGTGAATAAAGTGAGACTCTAAAGATGCCAATCAGCGCAATCGAGATCAGCGATCTCATAAAGAAGAAGATCCAGGAATATGATCTCCCGACCGAGGCCCGCACCGAAGGCACGGTGGTGAGCCTAACCGACGGTATTGCCCGCATTCACGGACTGAGCGATGTGATGCAGGGCGAGATGATCGAGTTTCCCGGAAGCGTGTACGGCCTCGCGCTCAATCTCGAGCGGGATTCCGTGGGCGCCGTCATTATGGGCGGTTACGAGCACCTCAAGGAGGGTGATGTCGTGCGCTGCACCAAGCGCATCTTGGAAGTCCCGGTCGGACCGGCTTTGCTGGGCAGAGTCGTCGATTCGCTTGGGATCCCCATCGACGGCAAAGGACCGATCGCGGCGCAGGAATCCTCGCCGATCGAGAAGATTGCGCCCGGCGTCATCACCCGGCAATCGGTCAGCCAGCCGGTGCAGACGGGACTGAAAGCTATCGACTCGATGGTGCCCATCGGCCGCGGCCAGCGCGAGCTCATCATCGGCGACCGGCAGACCGGCAAGACCGCGCTCGCCATCGATACCATCATCAATCAGCGCGGCACCGGGGTGAAGTGCGTTTACGTGGCGATCGGCCAGAAGGCCTCGTCCATCGTTACCGTCGTGCATAAACTCCAAGAGCACGGGGCGCTGGAGCATACCATCGTGGTGGCGGCGAGCGCCTCGGAGTCGGCGGCGATGCAATACATCGCCCCGTACTCGGGTTGCGCCATGGGAGAGTACTTCCGCGATCGCGGCGAAGACGCCTTGATCATTTACGACGATCTCACCAAGCAAGCGTGGGCGTACCGGCAAGTTTCCCTGCTGTTGCGGCGGCCGCCCGGTCGTGAGGCCTATCCCGGGGATATCTTCTACCTCCATTCGCGCCTGCTGGAACGGGCCTCGCGCCTGAACGCCGCCGAGGTCGAGAAGCGTACCGGCGGCCGGGTGAAAGGCAGGACCGGTTCGCTCACGGCGTTGCCGATCATCGAGACCCAGGCCGGCGACGTGTCCGCCTTCGTGCCGACCAACGTGATTTCGATCACCGACGGGCAGATCTATTTGGAGACCGACCTCTTCAACGCGGGCATACGCCCGGCCATCAACGCGGGGCTTTCGGTGTCGCGCGTCGGCGGCGCGGCCCAAACCAAAATCGTTAAGAAACTCGGTGGCGGTATTCGCTTGGCGCTGGCCCAGTTTCGCGAGCTCGCGGCCTTCGCTCAATTCGCCTCCGATCTCGACGAGGCGACCCGCAAACAGATCGAGCGCGGGCGGCGCGTGACGGAGTTGATGAAGCAAAAACAATATTCGCCGCTCACGGTCGCGGAGATGGCGGCGAGCCTCTATGCCGCCGATCGGGGCTATCTCGATGACGTCCCGCTCGATCAGGTGGGGCCCTTCGAGGCGGCTTTGCATAGTTTCGTGAATAGCGAGCGCGCGGATTTAATGCAACGCATAAACGAGACCGGCGATTTCAACGATGATATCGAGGCGGGCTTGAAAGCCGCCTTGGATGACTTCAAGTCAAATCATGCGTGGTGAGGCGGGCAAGAAAGGTAATTCTTAAGGTGGAGATCGATGGCGGCAGGAAAAGAAATCCGCACTAAGATCAAAAGCGTTCAAAGCACGCAAAAGATCACCCGCGCCATGGAAATGGTCGCGGCCAGCAAGATGCGTAAAGCGCAAGAGCGGATGCGCACCGCGCGCCCCTACGCGGATAAGATCCGCAAGGTGGTTGCGCACCTCGCGCACGCCCACAGCGAATATCACCATCCCTACATGATCGCGCGCGAACCGCGGCGCGTGGGCATGATCGTGGTGTCCACCGATCGAGGTCTCTGCGGCGGGCTCAACGCGAACATGTTTCGCGCTACCCTATTGCAGACGAAGGAGTGGGACGCCAAGGGGATCGGTCTCGAGGTGTGTACGATCGGCGCCAAGGCGGCCGGTTTTTTCGCCCGGGTGGGCGGCGCCATCGCCGCGCAGGCGAGCCATCTGGGTGATGCCCCGCGCCTCGAAAGTCTGATCGGCACTGTGAAAGTCATGCTCGATGGGTATAACGAGGAGCGTATCGATCGACTGTACATAGTCTATAACCGCTTCGTGAACTCGATGACGCAGCAGCCGAGGATCGAAGCGCTGCTGCCGCTTCAGGCCGATCCCGGCGGGGAGCTTAAACACCACTGGGATTACCTGTATGAGCCTGAAGCCAAGGAAGTATTGGACCACCTGCTGCAACGTTACGTGGAGTCGTTAGTGTATCAAGGCGTGGTCGAGAACATCGCCTGCGAGCAGGCCGCCCGGATGGTGGCGATGAAGAGCGCTTCGGATAACGCCGGGAAGCTCATCGACGAATTGCGGCTGGTGTATAACAAGGCTCGGCAGGCGTCCATAACTCAAGAGCTGGCGGAAATCGTGGGCGGCGCCGCGGCGGTTTGAAAGTCAATTTAGATTTCGCCACCACAGGGTATGCAACCCCGTGGGGCGACCAAAGGGGAGAGCTGCGCCTCTCCCCTTTGGAAACCCCATCGCTACGGTCCCCGCGGCAAGACCGCGGGGAATAGATTTTTAGAGACGAGGATTAACAATGGCGAGTAGCGGAAAAATAGTGCAAATCATCGGCGCGGTGGTGGACGCGGAGTTCCCGAGCGGCGCCGTGCCCAAAATCTACGATGCGTTGTTGGTGGAGGAGAGCGGCACCACGATCGAGGTACAGCAGCAGCTCGGCGGCGGCGTGGTACGCACCATTGCGCTCGGATCGACCGATGGTTTGCGGCGCGGGTTGAAGGTCGCCAACACGGAGGCCCCGATCTCCGTTCCGGTCGGGCAAAAGACGCTCGGGCGCATCATCAATGTG
>Ga0187892_10004892_pt1 | contig 21852 bp, 22 predicted proteins | sample MA1701073metaG_FD_139345 | JGI IMG/M metagenome (GOLD analysis project Ga0187892, IMG submission 139345) | Bio-ooze microbial communities from a basaltic lava cave in the Kipuka Kanohina Cave System on the Island of Hawaii, USA - MA170107-3 metaG ... | reverse complement strand
GTCCGCGCCCGACGGGCACACCATCTTCTTCGCCAATCACGCCACGCTGGCGATGAACCCGGGGCTGTTTTCGAAGATGCCCTACGATCCGCTGAAGGACTTCACCGCGATCTCGCTGGTGGTCACCTCGGCGAACCTGCTGATGGCGCATCCTTCGGTGCCGGCCAAGGACGTGCATGAACTGATCGCCCTCGCCAAAGCCCACCCCGGGAAGCTCAACTACGGCTCGCAAGGAATCGGCTCGTCCGGGCAGGTGGGCGTCGCGATGCTCGCGCACATGGCCGGGATCTCGCTGGTGCACGTGCCGTACAAGGGGCCGGCGCTTGCGACCCAGGACCTCATCGGCGGGCAGGTCCAGCTGCTCTTCGACACGGTGTTCTCGCAGCTCGCCAACATCCGCGCCGGCAAGCTGAAGGTGCTCGCGATCTCGAGCCGCGAGCGCCATCCGCTGCTGCCCGACGTGCCGACGGTGGCCGAGCAGGGCTTCGCGGGCTTCGAGGTGATCCCCTGGTTCGGCCTGGTCGCGCCCGCCGCGACGCCGCCCGACATCGTCGCCAAGCTCAACGCGGAAGTGGTGCGCATCCTTCAGGACGAAGCGCAGCGCAAACGCCTCACCGACCTCGGGCTCACGGTCGTCGGCAATACGCCCCAGGCCTTCCAGAGGCACATCAACGACGAGCACGCCAAGTGGACCAGGCTGATCCGTGAGCTGAAGATCAGCGCGGAATGAGGTAACGCGCCGCGATTCACCTGCGGTATCTGAATCACCGCGACGTGCAGGCGCTCGCCATGTCGGACGGCGAGATCCTCGACGCGGTGGAGGGCGGCCTGCTCGCGCAGGGACGCGGCGAGGCGGCAATCGAGCCGCGCACGCACCTCGTCCCGGAGAAGAACTGGCCGGGCCACTTCAACGTGCTGCGCGGGTACCTGCGTCCGCTCGCGCTCGCGGGGGTGAAGATCGTAGGCGACTTCTACCGCAACTACGAGCAGGGCCTGCCCTCAGAGCTTGCGCTGCTCAATCTCTTCGACCCGAAGACCGGAGCGCCGGTGGCGGTGATCGACGCCTCCGACATCACCGACATGCGCACCGGCGCGCTCACCGCGATCGGCGCGAAGCACCTCGCGCGCAAGGACGCGAAGGTGCTCGGTCACATCGGCGCGCGCGGCACCGCGTACTGGAACGTGCGGCTGCTCGATTCGATCTTCCGCTTCGACGAGATCCGCGTGCACTCACGCCGTCCCGAGAGCCGCCAGGAATTCGCCTCTCGCCTGCAACGGGATCTCAAGAAGAAAGTCGTGGTCACCCAGGACTGGGAAAGCTGCGTGCGCGGCGCCGACATCGTGGTCGAAGCGTCGCGGCTGACGAAGCCCGAGCCGCTGCTCAAGACCTCCTGGATCAAGAAGGGCGCCTGCGTCATCCCCTACGGCACCATGAGCGCAGTGGAGCTTTCGCTCACCGACATCATGGACAAGATCGTGATGGACGACTGGGGGCAGGCGCACGCGGGTCCGTTCGGCGCGCTGCGCGCGCACGTCGATACAGGTCGCCTCTCGAAAGAGAGTCTTTACGCAGAGCTGGGTCAGATCGTCGCCGGGCTGAAACCCGGGCGCAGCCGCGGCGACGAGACCAACCTCTTCTGGCACCGCGGGCTCGCGCTCTCCGACATCGCGCTCGGGGCTGCCATGCTCGGCAAGGCGAAGCGCCTCGTGCCGCAGGAGACAGATTACGATGTGCTGCATGGGGTGCTTGCCGCTTCGCGGCAGTACCCCGGCATCTGGTGACGGAGGGACGGTGCCCATGAAGCGAATGATCCTCGCGATCCTCACAGCCCTGGCCGCGAGCATTGCCAGCGCGCAACCCTATCCGGCAAAACCCGTTCACATCGTCAATCCGTTCGCTGCGGGCGGAGTGCTCGACTTGCTCGCGCGTGTAGTGGCACAGAAGCTGAACGAGGCCTAGGGCCGGCCGGTGATTGTCGACTCGCGCGCCGGCAATGAGCGACCTGCTGGGCGGCCAGGTGAGCTTCATGTTCCTGTCGATGCCTTCGGCGCTCAAGAACGTGCAGGCCGGCAAGCTCCGCGCCCTCGGCGTAGCGAGCCGCACGCGCTCGACGGCCGCGCCCGAACTGCCGACGGTGGCGGAGCAGGGTTTCCCCGATTTCGAAGCGGTGTCGTGGTACACGCTGATGGCGCCCGCTCGCACGCCTTCCGACGTGATCGAGAAGATCGCAGCCGCGTTCTGGGGCGATTTCATCCGCAAGCAGGGCATCCGCGGCGAGTGAGCGACACTCGATGAGCACCGAGCATGAACCCGCGAGGTCCGCTTAACCCCAGACCCGGCGCGTGGTTTCCGTCATCGCCTCGAGCTTGCGCCACTGCTCGTCTTCGCTGAGCAGATTGCCGCCGATACCGGACGCGAAGCCGCACTGCGGGCTGAGCGCGAGCTGATCCAGTGAGATAGAACGGGCCGCTTGGTCGATTCTTTTCGTTAGTTCGTCCACCGTTTCAACGCGCCCGGTCTTGGTGGTAATCAGGCCCAGGACCACGGTCACGCCCTTCGGCACGTAGCGCAGCGGCTCGAAGCCGCCGGCGCGCTCGGTGTCGTATTCGAGCAGCAGCCGGTCGTAGCTCAAGCCGCCGAACAAGGTCTCGGCGATCGCGTCGTACTTGCCTTCGCGGTGCCACATGCTCGCCCGATTTCCCCGGCAGATGTGAAGACCGAATACGGTGTTCTTGAACCCACGGATGACGGCGTTGTCCGCCTCCACAGCCCGCCGCAGGTTCTTCAGCGGGTCCTCGCCGCGCGCGCGCATTCGCTCGAGGGTCGGCGGGTCGACGTAGCCGGTATAGCTCGGCTCGTCGATCTGGACGTAGTCGCAGCCGGCGGCGACGAGCTCGCCGACCATCTGGTGCTGGATGCGAACGACATCGTCGAGGAAGGCATGGCGGCTCTCGTAAATTCCTTTTGAGCTCTCCAGGTCGCACATCTGCGCGACCCGGTCCGGGCCCATCAGGGTGATCTTTACCGGGGCTCGCGCCACGGAGCGCGCAAACCGGTATTCCTCGAGCGGGAAGCTCTTCACGAGGCGCAAGCGCGCGGTCGCCGGCGCGCGGAACGACACCACCGCGTCGTCGCCCCGGGTGAGCGGCCGCTCGTGCGCGGCGCGGTTTTCCGGGTTGGCGAGGAAGTTCCTCCACGAGCCGCCCCATAGGTCCCAGCCCTCGACCTCGGAAAAGCTCACCTGCCAGTTGAGACGGCGGTACTCGCCGTCGGTGACGACCGGCAGGCCGACGGCTTCCTGCCTCGCCACGACCTTCCGGATCGCGGCGTCCTGCGCGGCACGCAGATCGTCGCTCGAAATTTCCTGCAAGGCGAAGCGCCGGAACGCGTCCTTGAGCGCTTCGGGGCGCAGCAGGCTCCCGACGTGATCGGTGCGCGCCGCAGCCAGGCGGGGCGTGGATCGTGTCGTTTCGCAAGGCTTTGTCATACCAAGGTCTTTCTTCCAGGCAATCGGGAGAATGGTAGTCGCGGCGTCTGGTTTGAGGGGAAAATCGGCGCATGGCTTCCACGCCGCTCGACCGCGACCCGGCGCAGCCCGATGCGCCGGGGAGCCGTGATGTCGAGCAGGCCCTGCGGCAGAGCGAGGAGCGATTCCGCAGCCTGACCGCGCTGTCCTCGGATTGGTACTGGGAGCAGGACGAAAACCTGAGGTTCACCTACGTCTCCGGCCAGTCCGAAAGCGCGACCGGGAGGCGGGTGGCGGCCGCGCTCGGCAAAACCCGCTGGGAGCTGGATTACGTCGCGAGCGAGGCGACGTGGATAGCGCACCGCCAGGATCTCGCCGCGCGCCGGCCGTTCCGGGACCTCGAGCTGATGCGGATCGATGCCGATGGCAGGCAGCGCTGGTCGACTCTGAGCGGCCAGGCGGTGTTCGACGACACGGGCCGGTTCAAAGGTTACTGCGGCATCGGGCGCGACATTACGGCGCAGAAGCGCACCGAGCAGCTGCGCGCGCTCGAGCTGACCGCGGCGCGTCTCTTCGCCGAGAACCCCAAGGCGCGCGATGCGCTCAAAGCCGCCATCCAGGCAATTTGCGAAACCGAGCATTGGGACTGCGCGAGATACCTGTGGGTGGACGCCGCGGCAGGCGTGCTGCGCTTCGGGGAGGCATGGAGCGTGGCCGATGCGGACATCGAGCGCTACATCGAAGAATCGCGCAGCATGGTTTATGCGCCGGGAGTCGGGCTCGCCGGCAAGGTATGGCAATCGCGGCAACCCGTCTGGACGGTCGATATCGAAAACGATCCGCGGGTCGCCCGTCCCGCGCTTGCGCAAAAGACCGGCATGCGCAGCGGCTTCGTCGTCCCCGTCGCCGCGGAGGGAAATACGATCGGCGTGCTGGTGTTCCAAAGCCGCCATTCCCGCGAACCGGATGAGCAGGTGCTGAACACGATGCAGGTGGTCGGCGGCCAGATCGGGCTGTTCGTGCAGCGTTCGCAGGCCGAGCAGGCGCTGCAGCAAAGCGAGGCGCGCTTTCGCAGCCTGACCGGCCTGTCCGCGGACTGGTACTGGGAACAGGACGAATGCTTCCGCTTCGCCAACCTTGCCGGCCCCGGCGCCGCCGCGATGGCGCGGGGCGGCGATCCCTCGGTCTACCTCGGCAAGGCGCGCTGGGAGATTCCGGATCTGGAACCGATAGAGGGCGACTGGTCGCAGCACCGCGCGCAGCTCGAGCGCCACGAGCCGTTCCGGGACGTGCTCATGCGCCGGCGCATGGATGACGGCACGACGCGCTACATGAGCGTGAGCGGCGAGCCGTTATTCGATCCGGCCGGGCGTTTCGCGGGCTATCGTGGCGTCGCCAAGAACGTCACGGCGAAAGTCGAGGCCGATCAGCGGCTCGCGCGCCTGGCGCAGTTCGACTCCCTTACCGGCCTGCCGAACCGCGCGCTGCTGAGCGATCGCTTTTCCCAGCTCATCGTGCAGGCACGCCGGCACGGGCGGTCGCTGGGCGTGCTGTTCATCGACCTCGACCGGTTCAAGATGGTGAACGACACGCTCGGCCACGCCGGGGGCGACGAGCTGCTGAAGGAAACCGCGCGGCGCCTGCAGGCCTCGGTGCGCACGGGCGACACGGTCGCGCGCATCAGCGGCGACGAGTTCGCGGTGATCCTGGGCGACCTCGCCAGGATCGAGGACGCCGCTATCGTGGCGCAGAAAATGATCGAGCGGCTGGCGCAGCCGTTCAGCCTCCTCGGCCGCGAGACATTCGTTACCGCGAGCATCGGCATCGCGGCGTTCCCCGCCGATGGAGACGACGCCGAAGCGCTGCTCGCCGCCGCGGACGCCGCCATGTACCGGGCGAAGGAATCGGGCCGCAACGCCTACGAGTTCTTCACCGCCGAGATCAGCCAGCGCACGCACCGGCGCGCCCGGCTCGGCTCCGAGCTGCGCCGCGCGCTCGAGCGCGAGGAGCTCGCGCTCGCCTACCAGCCGAAGCTCGAGCTCGCGAGCGGCGCGGTGTGCGGCGCCGAGGCGCTGCTGCGCTGGAGGCATCCGCAGCAGGGAGAGCTGCTGCCCGGCGAGTTCATCCCGGTGCTCGAGGAGACAGGCCTCATCGTGCCCGCGGGCGAATGGGTGCTGCGCCGCGCATGCGCCGACCTGAGGGCGCGCCAGGCGGCAGGAATCCCCTTGCTGCCGGTCGCGGTCAACCTTTCCGCGCGGCAGTTCCGTCAGCCGGATCTCGACGGCCGCATCCGGTCGTTGCTGCGCGGCGAAGGCATCGATCCGCGGCTGATCGAGCTGGAGATCACGGAGAGCCAGTTGATGGAGGATCCCGACTACGCGATCCGCGTCATGCATGCGCTGCGCTCCGAGGGCATCGGCATCGCCCTCGACGACTTCGGCACCGGGTATTCGAGCCTTTCCTATCTCACGCGTTTTCCCTTGACTGCGGTGAAAATCGATCGCTCCTTCGTGGCAGGCATCCGGAGCGCTGATGGAGATTCAGTCATTGTGCGCACCATCATCGAGATGGCGCACACCCTCGGGCTCACCGTCGTTGCCGAGGGCGTCGAAGAAGAGAATCAGGCCGCCTACCTGCGCAGGCACGGCTGCGAGCAGGCGCAGGGCTACCTATTCGCCCGACCCATGCCGGCGGCAGACTTCGATCGGTTGATCTCCCTGCCGCGGCCGGCTGCTCATGGCTTGGCAGGATCGACCAGGAAATTTCCGGCCTCGAAGCGCACGTAGGGGTCCCGCGATCCTGCGGGATCGGCGCCGGCGGCGATCGATTCGAGCTGCCGTTCGAGCAGGCGCCGCAGCAGCGCAACGCCTTTGTCGCTCGTCACGAGGTGCTCCTCGGAGTGCAGCGTGATCCCGCCCTGCCCGGTTTGCGCTTCGTAGTCGCCGGGAAAACGCTGGTGCTCGTCCTCGGTCAGCTCGGCCCACGGCTTGCCGCCGGGCCTGGAGCGCATGCGCCCGAGCTCGCCCCGCGCCCTGACGCGCCCGGCGACATAGATGCGGAAGTGCGTGTCGTCGATCGGCAGCACCCAGCCGATCGATTCCACGGCGCCGTACCTGCCGACGCGCAGATCGGGCACGACGCGCAAAGTCGGGAGCGCGGCCTCGGTGATCCGCTTCAGCACCTTGCCGTCCTCGAGCGTGCGCAGCGTGGTGACCTTGACGCCGCGCGCCGTAGTCTCGAACTCGACCTTCGGCATCAGCGCCATCTGCGGCACGAACTGCGCGCCGGAAAACGCGGCGTGCAGCACCGGGACGTGGAACGGATCGACCACGTTCTCCCAGTGCTGCAGCCAGTTGCACGGCACGATCGCCGGGCCGCCCGAGCCGATCGAGGAATCGTCCGCCTCGACGAGCTCGCCGGGGCCGAGCGTGTCGAGGCATTCGTAGCGGGGCAGGGGAGGCTTCCTTTCCGGCGGCCCGAGGTAGGCGAAGGCGAGGCCGTAGCGCTCCTCGACCGGATACCAGGGCTGGCGTATCCGGTCGCGCCGCGGGCCGCCGTCCGGCTCGCAAGGCTGCTCGAGGCAGCGCCCTTCGACGTCGTAGAGCCAGCCGTGATAGCAGCAGCGGATGCCGCGCTCCTCGACCCTGCCGTAATAGAGCGTGGTGCCGCGGTGCGCGCAGCGCGGGTAGAGCAGGCCCGGACGCCCGCGCCCGTCGCGGAACAGGATCAGGTCCTCGCCGAGCGCGCGCACTTTCCGCGGCACGTCGCCCGCATCCGCCGCGAGGCCGACGGGATGCCAGTAGCGCCGCATCAGCTCGCCCATCGGCGTTCCCGGCCCGACGAGCGTCAGCTCCGCCCGGAAAGACCGCTTCACTCGATCTTCGCGCCCGAGGCCCTGATCAGTGCTTCCCATTTCGGCAAGTCAGCTCTTACGCTGGCGGCGAACTCCTCCGGCGTGTTGCCCACCGGTGTCTGGCCCTGCGCGATCATCTTCTCGCGCACCTCGGGCAGCGCGATCACCGCTTTCAGCTCTTTCTGCAGGCGGTCGATCAGCGGCCGCGGCGTGCCCGCGGGGGCGTAGGCGCCGACCCAGATCGCGAGGTCGACGTTGGCGACGCCCTGCTCCGAGAAAGTCGCGAGCTCGGGCATCGACGCGGAGCGCTGCGGCCCGGTCATAGCGATCGGCTTGATCGCGCCCGCGGCGATCTGCGGCTTCGCGCTGGTCGGGCTGGCGAAGGTCATATCGAGCGCGCCGTTGCGCACGTCGAGGATCGCCGGCACGTCGCCTTTGTAGCGCACGTGCTCGAGCGCAAGGCCGAGATCGCGCTTCATGATCTGCCCCGCGAGATGGCCCCACGAGGCGATGCCCCACGAGCCGTAGGTGACCGGCCGGCCCTGGGCCCGCGCCCATTCGATCAGACCCTTGAGGTCGCGATAGGGCGCCTGCGACGGTGCGACGAGCAGCACCGTGCCGTACGAAAGCTGCGTGATCGGCGCGAGATCGCGCTCGGGGTCGTAGGGCAGCGAGCGCGCGAAGAGGAAGCGGTTGTTCACGGCGGTCGACATCGTGGTCACCATGAACGTGTGGCCGTCGGGCGCCGCGCGCACCAGCGCCTGCGTGCCGACGATGGTATTGGCGCCGGGAATCGGCTCGACCACCACGTTCTGCCCGAGCCGCCGCCTGAGCGGCTCGGCGAGCACGCGGCTGTAGATGTCGATCGCGCCGCCGGGATTGAACGGCGTGATCAGCTTGACCGGGCGCGAAGGATAATCGCCCTGCGCCGATGCGACGCCGCAAATAATTGCGGAGAGCGCGATCAGGCTACGCCACATTGTTCTACTCAATCTTCGCGCCGGCGTCGCGGACGGTCCGGCCCCATTTCGCGAGCTCTTCCTTGATGAAAGCCGCGAACTCCTCGGGCTGGTTGGCGACCGGCGTGGCGCCCTCGGCCGCGAGCTTCTCCTTCATGTCGGCGGAGTGCAGCGCTCTTGCGAGCTCCGCCTGCAGGCGCATGACGATCTCGCGCGGCAATCCCGCGGGCCCGAGCACGCCGGCCCAGGAATTCACGTCGTAGCCGGGCAGCCCCGACTCGGCGACCGTAGGGATTTCAGGCGCGGCGGGCGAGCGCTGGGCCGTGGTGACCGCGAGCCCGAGAAGCCGGCCGCCCTTTACTTGCGGCAACACTGCCGGCATGGTGGCGAAGGTGATTTGCGCGTCGCCCGCGAGCACGGCCGTGTTTGCCGGCGCACCGCCCTTGTACGGCACGTGCACGATGTTCACCCCGCCCATGTTCTTGAAGAGCTCGCCCGAGAGATGGCCCGGTGAGCCGTTGCCCGACGAGGCGAAGAACAGCGCTCCGGGTCTCGCCTTCGCCGCCTGCAGCAGCTCGGCCACCGACCTGAATCCCGCGCCCGGATGCGCGACGAGCAGCAGCGGATACGACGCGGCGAGCGTCACCGGCGTGAAGTCCTTGATCGGGTCGTACGGCATCCTGCTGTAGAGGTGCGGGTTGATCGCCTGGCTCGCGACGGTGCCGAGGAAAAGCGTGTAGCCATCCGGCGCGGACTTCGCCACGGCCTCGCCCGCGATGTTGCCGCCCGCGCCGGGACGGTTCTCGACCACGATCGGCTGCCCGAGCGCCTGCGAAAGCTTCGGCTGGAGCATGCGCGCGAGAAGATCGGTGCTGCCCCCCGCCGGGAACCCGACCAGCAGGCGCACGGGCTTCGTGGGATAGCCCTGCGCGTGCGCGAGCGGCGCCGCGGTCATGCAGGCAGCAAGCAGCAGGCCGGCCAGAACACCGCGACTATGTCGTTGGACCATGCAGCTCCTCCTCTGTCGAGATCATCGGCAGTATGCGCTCGGCGCGGGCCTCCAGCCACTCGGCGAGGCTCGCCATGCCTTCGCCGGAGGTGGCGACCGTCCTCAGCACCGGCCGCTCGGGGCCGTTGTGCCGCAGCGCGAGCATCGCGCGCAGCTCGCGTTCAGTGCGCGCGGCATCGGGAGAGTCCGCTTTGTTGATGATGAAGGCATCGGCGATCTCCAGGATCCCGGCTTTCAGGGCCTGCACCTCGTCCCCCGCGCCGGGCGGGCAGAGGACGAGCCGCGTCGCGGCAAGGCCCGCGATCTCGACCTCGGACTGCCCCGCTCCTACCGTCTCTACGAGCACGTAGTCGAAGCCCGCGGCGTCGAGCACCTGCACCATCGCGGCTGCGCCGGGCGCGAGACCGCCGAGATGGCCGCGCGCGGCGAGCGAGCGGATGAAGACACGCTCGTCGGCCTGCATCTCCGCCATGCGGATGCGGTCGCCGAGCACCGCGCCGCCGGTGAAAGGGCTCGAAGGATCGAACGCCAGCACCGCGACGCGCCGGCCGCGCGCCAGCAGCTCCCGGATGAGCGCGTTGATGAGGGTGGACTTGCCCGCGCCGGGCGGGCCGGTCACGCCGACCACGCGCGCGCCGGTCGCGTATCGCGCGAGCGCGGCGCGCAGGCCGGAGGCGTGCTCCGAGCCGTCCTCGATCGCGGTTAGGGCGCGCGCGAGCGCGCGGCGGTCCCCCGCGCGGATGCGCTCGGCCCAGGTGGCGGGCGCGTTCATCAGACGACGATGAGCGGCTGGCCGAAGCCGAGCTCGCGGCGCAGCGCCGCGCAGATTTCGCCATGCGTCGCACCCGCTTCCGCGGCCTCCACGACCGCGGCCATCACGTTCTCCTTGCCTTGCGCGGCGCGCGCCAGGGCGTCCAGCCCCTTGCGCGCGGCGTCGTTCGAGCGAGCGGCTTTGTATTCGCGCACGCGCGCGACGTGCGCCTCCATGCGCGCGCGCTCGGGGTAGTCGAGCGACCGATAAGCGTCCGGGTCTTCCTCGGCCGTATAAGCGTTGACGCCGACCACCGGCTGCTCGCCGCGCTCGACGCTGCGCTGGAACGCAGCCGCCGACTCGCCGATCATGCGCTGCACCAGGCCCTGGCGGACCGCCTGGTACATGCCGCCGGCGGCGTCGATGCGCGCGATGATGGCTTCGATGCGCTCCTGCATGCGGTCGGTGAGAGCCTCGAGGTAGTGGGAGCCGCCCAAGGGGTCGATGACGTCGGTGAGGCGCGCTTCCTCGCGCAGGATGTTTTGCGTCGCCACCGCGATGCGCGCCGCTTCCGCCGTCGGCGTCGAGAACGCCTCGTCGTAGCCGTCGGTGTGCAGCGACTGCAGGCCGCCGAAGATGCCCGCCATCGCCTGCGCGGTGACGCGCGCGATGTTGTTGAGCGGCTGCTGGCGCGTGAGATCCGCGCCCGAGGTCTGGGCGTGGAACTTGAAGCGCCAGGATTTCGGGTCCTTCGCGCCCAGGCGCTCGCGCGCGAGCTTCGCCCAGATGCGCCGGCCGGCGCGGAACTTGGCGATCTCCTCGAAGAAGCTGATCGAGATGTCGAAGAAGTACGTGAACCTCGGCAGGAACCGGTCGGGGTCCATGCCGCGCTCGAGGCAATCCCCGGCGTACTGGACCGCGGAGCAAAGCGTGAACGCCATCGCCTCGGCGGGAGTCGCGCCCGCCTGCTGCATGTGCTGGCCGACCACGGAGAGCGGGTTCCACCCCGGCGCGCGCTCGTTGCAGAAGGCGATGTGGTCGGCGAGCACGCGGCGCGCGCCGGCGAGCTCCAGGCGGAAGAACATGTGGTTGGCGACGAAATGCGACAGGCAGTCCGACTGGTTGGAGGTACCGGTAAGCCGCGTCCACGCGATGCCGCGGCGCTTCGCCACCGCGAGGAGGAGCGCCTGCAGCGTGAACGGGGAGGGGTCGTTCATGCCGCAGGAGATGCGCTCGAGCGGCACGTCGCGGAACGCCCGGTCCATGTCCTCGACGGTGTTCACCACCGTGCCGCAGGTGCCGAGAAGCTCCACCGGCGCTTCGTCGGCGTCGTAGCCCCGATACACCGAATTGCACGGAATGAGCGAGATCGCGCTCGCGCCGTGGGCGAGGATCTCCCGCAGCCGCGCGTTGTAGTCCTCCGGCGTGCCCAGGCCGATCAGTTGCCGCTGCGTCCAGCTTCGCCCGCGGTGCATCGACGCATAGATGCCGCGCGTGTACGGGTACTCGCCGGGGAATGCGGCTTCCGGTGCGCCTTCCCCCGGCCAGTCGCGCGCCGTGTAGAGCGGCTGGACCTCGATGCCGGAGCGGTTGGCAAGGCGCTTGCCGGCGCCGGAGCTGGCGTCGAACGCCTCGCGCCAGCGGCGCTCGGCGGCCTCGAATTCGGTCATGGGAATGCTCGTTCCTTCATGGCACGCGACTTTGCGGCGAGGCTGCGCACCTCGGCGGCGATGTCCTCCAGCGCGGCGCCGGGGTGGAAAACTCGCGCCACGCCCGCTTCGAGCAGCTCGCGCTCGTCCTTCGCCGGCACGATGCCGCCCACGACCACCTGCACCTCCCCGAGGCCCGCCGCGCGCAACGCCGCCATCAGCTTCGGCACGAGCAGGTGATCGGTGGCGAGCGACGAGATGCCGATCACTTCTGCGTCCTCCTCGGTCGCGAGCTTGACCACGGCGGCGATGTCTTGCCAGGGCGGCGTGTAGACCACTTCCATGCCCGCGTCGCGCAGGGACGCGGCGACCACGCGGCTGCCGCGGTCGTGGCCGTCGAAGCCGATCTTGGTGACGATCACCTTGGGCGGCCGCTCAGGCATGCTGCGCCTCCTTCAGGAGCTTCACGAACTTGCGCGCCAGGCCGCGCGGCGAGTCGCGCCCCTCCGGGCGGAACCAGAAACGCGACCAGTTGAGCGAGCCCAGCAGCATCAGGCGCAGCGCCCGGCGGTCGGTCTCGGCCGGCAGCGGCAGCTCGGCGACGAGCTCGCGGAACAGGCCTTCGTACTCCTCGCGCAGCGCCGCGAGGCGCCTGGCCACGCGCGGCACATCCTCGGGCAGCACGCGGATCAGGACCTGCGCGTAGTCGCTTCGCTTGAGCACGGTCTCGAGGTGCGCGACGCACGCCGCCTCGAGCCGCGCCCACGGCCCGGATTCGCGCGCCGCCGCGCCGCGCGCCGCGTCGACGATCTCGCGCACGCCCGCTTCGTACACCGCGGCGAGCAGCTCTTCCTTCGCGGGGAAGTGGTAGTAAAGCGAGCCCGGCAGCATCCGGGCCGCCGCGGCGATGTCGCGCATCGAGGCGCCGGCGTACCCCCGCCCGGCGAAGAACTTCGCCGCAGCGTCGAGCACGGCGGGCAGCCGGTTGTCGGCGCGGGGCGGTTTCGCAGGGCTGGCGGAGCGCATAACCTAGCAAACGATCGTTTGTCTTATACACCGCCTGCGCTAGTTGGGCAAGCGCTGCCCTTCGGGCCGAAACGCATCCTCGCTTCCGTCGCCGTAGTCGCGGGCATCGTCCTGCTCGCGCTCGGCGGCTGACACCTTGCCTGAACCCCGATGAATCACACGCTGACCACCAGGCCGTCGTATGCGCACTCTTCCGGGACGTTGTCCACCTGCGCCAGCATCTCGCGGCTCATGTGCGTGAGGATGACGCGCTTCGCACCGAAGCTCTCACGGTGTGCCGCGATGGTCGGGTAGTTCAGGTGCCACTTGACCGGCTTGTCGTAGTAGTACGACTCCGCGATGAACAGGTCGGCGCCCGCGGCCACCCTGGCCACGTCGTCGGTCCACTCCGTATCGCCGGTATAGGACACGACCTTGCCGCCGATCTCCACGCGGATCGCCGTCGGGTTCGTCTCTGCCGTGTGGCGGGCATGCTGGGGCGTCACGACGAGATCGAGCACGTGGTGCGGTCTCCCCGGCTCCATCTCGAGCCACGTCAACGGAAACTTGGGCGTCATCACGTGCGAACCGGGAAACAGCGCCTCACGGATCGCGCCCATACGACGCTGCAAATCTCGCGGGCCGGCCACGACGAGCGGGCGCGTACGCTTGGCGCCGAGCATGGCGTCCATCAGCAGGAACGGCACACCGCCGCAGTGGTCGCCGTGCAGGTGCGTGAGCAGGATCGCATCGATCGAGTTGTGCTCGAGGCCCTGCTGCGCCAGCGCGATGAGCGACGACGTGCCGAAGTCGATCGCGACGCGGGACTGCGGCCCGTCCACGACGATGCACGTCTGGAACCGTCCGCCGCTGCCGAAGGAGTCGCCGGAACCGACGAAGCGCACGCTGACGGCCATCAGATGATTCCATCCTCGCGCAGCGCCGCTCGCTCCGCCGGACCGAGCTTCAAGAGGTGGTCCAGCACGTCATCGGTGTCCTGACCAAGGATCGGCGGCGACCGGCGGAAGCTCACGGGCGTCTCGGAAAGCTTCAGCGGACTGCCGATCAGCGGCGCCGCGCCTGCTCGGTGCTCCATCTCGACTTTCATTCCGCGATGCAGCACATGCGAGTCGGCGAACATACGGTCGATCGTATTGACGGGGCCGCACGGCAGCCCCGCCGCCTCCAGCGCGTCGACCCACTGCTGCGTCGTCTGTTACCGTGTCAGCTGCGCGACGCTCTCGACCAGCTCGGCACGGTGCTTCACGCGCAGCGCGTTCGTGGCAAAGCGCGGATCAGCTGCGAGCTCCGGCGCGGCGGCGACCTCGCACAGCCGCCGGAATTGCGTATCGTTGTTGGCGCCGAGGATGACGTGCCCGTCACTGGTCGGAAACACCTGGTACGGCACGGTGTTCGGATGGGCCGTGCCCCAGCGACGAGGGACTTGCCCGGACAGCAGGTAGTTGAGGCCGACGTTGTAGAGCCAGCCCACCTGCACGTCGAGCAGGGCGATGTCGATATGCTGCCCGTGCCCGGTGCGGTCGCGGTGGCGCAAAGCGCTGAGGATGGCGACCGCTGCGTACAGGCCGCTCATCACATCGTTCACCGCGACGCCGACCTTGACCGGTGGCCCGTCTGCTTCCCCCGTCACGCTCATGATCCCGCCCGCGCCCTGTGCCATCAAGTCGTAACCCGGACGGGCGGCGTACGGTCCGTCCTGTCCGTAGCCGGTGATGGAGCAATAGACGAGTCGCGGAAACTGCTCGCGTAGCTGCGCGTACCCGAGGCCATACTCCGCGAGCCCGCCGACCTTGAAGTTCTCGATCAGCACGTCGGCCTGCTCGAGCAGGCGCAGCACCAGCGCCGCGCCTTCGGGTCGAGCGAAGTTGATCGTCACCGAGCGCTTGTTGCGGTTGGCGCTGAGGTAGTAGCCGCTCTCTGCCGTCTCGCGGCCATTGGCGTCGCGCAGGAACGGGGGCCCCCACGTTCGCGTCTCGTCTCCGACACCCGGGCGCTCGATCTTGATGACGTCCGCACCCAGATCGCCGAGCATCTGCGTGCACGACGGACCGGCCAGCACACGGCTGAGGTCGAGAACGGTCATGCCGTCGAGCGGGCCGGTCGTCGCCTTCACTGGGCGCTCGCGCAGCAGCCGCCGCCGGCTTTCGGGGCTTCAGTCTTTATGAACGACCTCCTCCTGTGGTGTGGCGGACCGCTCCGCCGGGATGTGAGTGGACGGAGCACTGTCGTCGGTCGCGAAAACCGCGGCTGGTGGTGGGACCAGCCAGCGGAAGAGCAACGTCGCGGCGCCAGCACCGACGAGCTGGGCAGCGATGAACGCCGGCACGTCCGCCGGTCGGATGCCGGCGAACGTGTCGCTCGCCGACCTCGCCAGCGTGACGGCGGGATTGGCGAATGACGTCGAGGCGGTGAACCAGTAGGCGGCCGTGATGTAGGAGGCGACGGCGAACGCTGCACGAGACAGGTTGAGCCGGGCGCAGCCCCAGATGACCGCGAGCAGGCCGAAGGTTGCGACGAACTCGCTGAACACCTGCGCCGCGCCCGTCCGCGCGTGACGCGACGCGAAGAAAAGAGGTTCACCGAACATCAGATGCGCGGCGGCGACCCCGCCGAATGCCCCGATGACTTGCGCGACGATGTATGCGGGGACGTCGCGCCAACGAAGCCCACCGTGAAACGCGTCGGCGAGCGTGACCGCCGGGTTGAAATGGCCACCCGAGATGGGGCCCAAGGTCAGGATCAGCGCGACGAGAGCCGCGCCCGTCGCCAACGTGTTCGCGAGCAAGACGACGGCGACATTGCCGCCGGCCAACCGCTCGGCCATGATTCCCGAGCCGACGACCGCGGCGAGTAGCATCGCCGTTCCCACCGCCTCCGCGACGGCCCGCCGGTCCAGGCTTGGGCCACTCATACTCTCGCCCTCACGCGGGCCGCGCCGCATCGTGCTTGAGCCACGCCTCGATCCGAGTCTTGACCTCGTCGCGTACGCGCCGGAAGACCGTCAGTCTTCGCGAGTCGCTCCCGACTGCCGCCGACGGATCGTCGAAGCTCCAGTGCAGACGGGTGGCCTGGCCGGGAAAGACGGGGCAGGACTCCTTGGCAGTGTCGCACCGCCGAGGTGGCGCAACAGCCCCTCCGCCATCTGGCTGCGGGCGGAGTTGTGCGTGCAAAGAAACAGCACGCGCGCGCGGGTCATCACGGCCGCGGCTTGAGCGCGCGGACGAACGCGCTCATGAACTTGCCGTCCACCTGCGGGGCGATCGACTCGGCATCGGGCGTCAGTCGCACCGTCTCGCGGCGAGCCGCAGCCGCGACGGGCGCAACGCCCCGATCATCGACTCGATCTCCGCGATCCGTTCCGGGTTGAGCGCGTAGTAAATCCAGCGCCCCTCGCGGCGATCTCGGAGCAGGCCGGCATCCTTCAAGCACTTCAAATGGAACGAGAGTCTCGACTGCGCAGCGTCGAGAGCGTCCGTCAGATCGCAGACACACTGCTCCCCCCCACGGAGCTTCTCGATAATCCCGAGCCGCGTCGGATCGCCAAGGGCCCGGAACAACGCGGCAGCGCGCTCCAGATCAGTCGTCGTTGTCGCCACGGGCACTTCAATATATCAAATAGACTTGATCAGTCAAGTCCGGCCCGCCTCTTCGGTTCTAAGTTTGAGAACGTTCTTTATCGCTATTGTTCGTCGCGCCAGCCACCACCCGACGTCGTGTGCATGGCAGCGATCCGTGTTCCGGCGCGACGCCGAGCTCGCGCGCGAGCTCGACGACACCTGGAAGCGCATCGAGCCGATCGCCAGGATGGCCTCGGCGAAGTAGCGCTCGTCGGTTCGCCGCCGGTCAGTTCGCCTTGGCGCCCGAGACGCGGATCACCTCGGCCCACTTCGCGGTCTCGGCGCGCACGAAGCGCTCGGCCTCGTCCGGGCTCGAGCCGATCGGCTCGATGCCCATGGCGCGGAACTTTTCGGCGATTTCCGGCGCGCGCACTGCGCGCTGCACTTCGGCGGCGAGCTTCTGCAGCGCCGCGGGCGGCGTGCCGCCGGCGACCCACAGCGACTGCCAGGCGTTCGACTCGAAGCCAGGGAAGCCGGATTCGGCGATCGTCGGCGTCGCGGCGAACTCGGCGAGGCGCTCGCGCGTCGCCACCGCGAGCAAACGCACGGCGTTCGCCTTCACCTGGCTCACCACGTGCGGGCCGCCGTCGATGGCGAAGTGGATCTGGCCGCCGAGGAGCGCGGTCATCGACTGCGCCCCGCCCTTGAACGGCACGTGCACCATGTCGAGGCCGGCGCGCGACTTGAGGAGCTCGCCGCCGAGGTGCGAGATGGTGCCGTTGCCGCCGGAGCCGAAGCTGAGCTTGCCGGGGTTGAGCTTCGCGTAAGCGACCAGCTCCTGCACCGAGCGCACCGGCAGCGACGGATGCGCGACCAGCATGAAGGGCACGGTGCCGAGGATGCTCACCGGCACGAGGTCCTTGTAGAGCTGGAAGGGCAGCTCCTTGTAGAGCGCCGGCATGACGCCGATCGAGGCGGCGCCGACGAGGAGCGTGTGGCCGTCGGGCGCGCTCTTCGCGACGAAGTCGGCGCCGATCACGCCGCCGGCGCCGGGCTTGTTCTCGACGATCACCGCCACGTTCCAGGCGGCGCGCAGGCTCTCGCCGACGAGGCGTCCGAGGAGGTCCGAGGTCGCCCCGGGCGCGAACGGCGCCACGATGCGCAGCGCCTTCGACGGATAGTCCTGCGCAAATGCCGCGCTCGCGAAGAGCGCGGCGCACAGCGTAACGGCAGCTCGCAGCATGTCGAATCTCCTCTCGTTCAGCTCGCTCACTCGGCCTTGATGTTCTTGTCGCGAATAAGCTTCTGCCACTTGTCGCGTTCGGCGGCGAGCCATTCGCGCGCCTGCGCCTCGGGCATCCTGGTGGTCCGGAAGGTAACGCCCCGGCGCGGGTGTTGTACATGGCGCTGGAGTTGAGCAACAGGAGTTGGAGGCTTGCGTTCGGCGCTTGGTCCTTGTCGCCTGGCTCCTGGTCCCAGTTCGAGCGCTCGCGCCGCTGCAATCTGCCGACCAGGCCCGCGAAGGCAACGCCGCACTACAAGGGCCTGCCCTTTTTCGAGATCAGATCTTCCATCGAAGACAGACTCGCGTTGGCTTCGCCTTCAGAAACCGCTGCGATAGTGCAGGCAGTAGCGCTCGATGTTGCCGGGCAGCCAGGTGGCGTAGTTGCTCCACGACTCGTACTTCGGCAGCTTCACCTCTTTCATCGCCGTGTCGTAGCACTTGCCCTCGTCCGCGGCCTTCTTAACCTCGGCCGCGAGATCGCCCATGTATTGCAGGAGGTTGCGCACGTCCTGCTTGTTGCCCAGTCGCCCGCCCGGGCCGGGATGACCCGGGATCAGCCGCTCCCAGTCCATCGCAAGGACGCGCTTCAGCGATTCCTCCCACTCGTCGAGCCAGCTGTCCGGCATGGCTCGCCAGTGCACCGACTGGATCGGAATGAAGTCGACCGCGAAGATGATCCTCTCCCTCGCCAGGCGCATGACGAGGCTGCTGTCCGAGTGGTTGCGGCCGACAAACACGAGCTCGAGCGTCGTGCCGCCGAGCGTCAGGGTGCGCTGGGTGTCGACCACCTCGTCGGGGAGCACGACATTGGGGGGCCTGAGCCACTCGAGACGCTTCTTGGCATTCGCATGAGCGATGAACCGGGCGCCGGCGTCCTTGAACGGCTGGCCGCCGGTGATGTGGTCGTAATGGCTATGCGAGTAGACGACGTACCGGATCGGCTGGCTCGTCACCTTCCTGATCTCGTCGATGTAGGTAGAGACCGCCTGAGGCCGGCCGAGCCCGATCGGATCGGTCGCGATGACCCCTTCGGAAGTCACGACGAACATCGCCTGGTGGCCCTGATAGCGGAAGACGTAGACGTTCTCGGTCCCTTCCACCTTGGTCGTTGCAAAGACCGGAGGCGGGGTTTGAGGCCAGACCGAGCCGGTGGCGAGCAGAGCTACGGCGGCTATGAAGAGATGACGCATGGGTGACGTCTCCTGTTGGTTTGGATCCGACTCTGGTGAACAACGGCGTCAAGCGCGCTATTCCGCGGCTGGAAGTAGATCCCTAGTCGGCCTTGATGCCGGCCTGATCCACCACGCGCCGCCACTTGGCGATGTCGGCGCGGATGATGGCGGCGAACTCCTGCGGCGTGTTGCCGACCGGCTCGCCGCCGAGCGAATCGATGCGCGCGCGCAGCTCCTCGGTCTGCAGGATGCGCGCCACCTCGTCGCGCGTCCTCGCGATCACGTCCGCCGGCGTGCCTGCCGGCGCGATCAGCCCGAACCACGCCACGGTCTCGAAGCCCTTCAGCCCGGACTCGCTCACCGTGGGCAGCTCGGGGACGAACCTGGAGCGCTGCGCGGTGGTCACCGCGAGCGCCTTGATGCGCCCGGCCTTGATGTGGCCCATCGCCGGCGGCAGGTTGCCCATGAACATGACGACGTTGCCTGCGATGAGATCCGTCAGGGCGAGCGTCGCGCCTTTGTACGGGATGTGCACGATGTCCACGCCCGCCATGCTCTTGAACAGCTCGGCCGAGAGGTGCGCCGAGCTGCCGTTGCCGCCCGAGCCGTAGCTGTACTTGCCCGGGTTCTTCTTCAGCAGCGCGATCAGCTCGGCGACGCTCGCCACGCCGAGCGCCGGGCTCACCACCAGCGCGTTCGGCGCGCGCATGATTTGCGTGATCGGCGCGAAATCCTTCTCCAGGTCGTAGGGCAGGTTGCGGTACAGGCCGCCGTTGATGCCGTGCGAGCCGGCGTTGGCCATGATCCAGGTGTAGCCGTCGGGCGCGGCCTTGGCCGCCGCCTCGGTGCCGATGCGCCCGCCGGCGCCGGTGCGGTTGTCCACCAGGATCTGCTGGCCCCACGCCGCGGTGAGCTTCTCGCCGATCAGGCGCGCCATCACGTCCGAGCCGTCGCCCGGCGGGCTCGGCACGATGACGCGGATGGGCTTGGCGGGGAAGGTCTGCGCGAGCGCGGCGGAACAGAACAGAAACGAAAGCAGAAGCCATCTCATGCGAAATCTCCCTTGATGTCGAACGGCGCGGGCAGCGCCGCGCTTCCCCTGGCCGGTTGCTCGAGCCCCGGTGCAATCTCGAAAAATCGCGGCGTCTCGCCGTGCTGGTATTCCAGCCTCTCGCAGGATTCGAGCGCCGCGCTCAGGTGCACGCTGTGCGCGTGGCATACCGGGCCGCTCGGATTGTGCAGCGAAATCGCGCAGCCGTGGCGCGCCGCGAGCTCGGCGATGCGCAGGCACTCGGCGAGGCCGCCGGCGTACTTCACGTCGGGCATCACCAGGTCGTACAGGCCCTGCTCGAGCAGCGGCCGGAAGCCCTCCGCGCCGATGAACAGCTCGGCGCCGGCGAGGCGCATGCCGGCGGCGTTGGCCCTGCTGCGCAGCCGCTTGATCGCGGGATAGTTCTCCGGCGTCTCCGCGATCGGGCACTCGAACCACGTCACGCCGAGGCGCGCGCATTCGACGAGGGCTTCGTCGGCCTTCTTCACGTCGAAGCGCCAGTGGCAGTCCACCTGGAGCTCGGCGCGTTTCGCGAGGGCTTGGGCCGCCGCGGCGACGCGCTCATAGCCGGCTTCGATGCCCTGCTTCTGCGTTGGCGTAACGCCATCGAAGGGAGCGATCTTGACGGCACCGAAGCCGAGCGTGACGGCTTCGGCCGCGCGAGCGGCGAAGCCGGCGGGACTGCGATCGGCGGTACCGCGATTGATGTTGGCGTAAAGCGCCACGCGGCTGCGCTTCGCGCCGCCGAGCAGGTCTACCAGCGGCCGGCCGGCCGCGCGCGCCTCGAGGTCCCACTTCGCCTGCTCGACCGCGCTGTACGCCGCCGCGCTTACGAGGTCGGCCGGGATCGGTCCGAGCGTCGGCAGCCTGCCGTTGAAAGCTTCGATCTCCGCGGCGACCTCGGCGCTGCGGCCCTCGAGCGTGCCCTCGCCCCAACCCTCGGTGCCGTCCTCGGCGAGCACGCGCGCGAATGTCCATGTTGTACGCGGCGTGACGCGGATCGGCCTCGCCGCCACCGAGGCGATGCGCGGTACTTTCAGATGCTCGCCTCGGCCCACTTCGCTAAGCATATACTCGATCGTAACGTCTCTCGAGGCCGCGCTATGCGATATAAAACGTTGAAATACTCGGTGAGCGCACGCATCGCGCGCATCACGCTCAACCGGCCGCGCCGCCTCAACGCTATCAACTCGCGCATGCCCGGCGAGATCCGGCGCGCGGTCGAGCAGGCAAATGCGGATGACCGGGTGCACGTGGTCGTGCTGGCGGGCGCGGGACGCGCCTTCTGCAGCGGCTACGACCTGAAGGAGTTCGCCGAGTCGAAGACGCCGCTCATCCAGGACATGCCCTGGGACCCGATGCGCGACTACCAGGTGATGAAGGCCTGGACCGAGGACTTCTTCTCGATCTGGCGCAGCTACAAGCCGGTGATCTGCAAGGTGCACGGCTATGCGGTGGCGGGCGGCAGCGACATCGCCCTGTGCGCGGACATCGTGGTGATGGCCGAAGAGGCGCGCATCGGCTACATGCCCGCGCGCGTCTGGGGATGCCCGACGACCGCGATGTGGGTCTATCGCCTTGGCGCGGAGAAGGCGAAGCGCATGCTGCTGACGGGTGACACGATCGACGGCAAGACCGCCGAGCGCATGGGCCTGGTGTATCAGGCGGTACCCGCCGGCGAGCTCAACGCCGCGGTCGACGCGCTGGCGAAGCGCATGGCGGGCGTGCCGAAGAACCAGCTGATGATGCAGAAGCTGATGATCAACCAGGCCTACGAAAACATGGGGCTCGCCGGCACCCAGATGCTCGCGACGCTGTTCGACGGCATCACCCGGCACTCACCCGAAGGCCTGTGGTTCAAGCGCTATGCGGAACAGCACGGCTTCCACGCCGCGGCGAAATGGCGCGACAGCGGCAAGCCGATACCCTAGGAAAGCATCCATGTCCTCGGTCTATCGCTACACCGTGCCGCTCGCGGAAACGCAGTGGCGATTCCCGGCGGGCGGGGAGGTCACGTTCACCTGGGACTACGACGCGCGCTCGGACGAGCTGCTGAAGCTCTACGCGAAGGGC
>Ga0187892_10004890_pt1 | contig 21862 bp, 19 predicted proteins | sample MA1701073metaG_FD_139345 | JGI IMG/M metagenome (GOLD analysis project Ga0187892, IMG submission 139345) | Bio-ooze microbial communities from a basaltic lava cave in the Kipuka Kanohina Cave System on the Island of Hawaii, USA - MA170107-3 metaG ... | reverse complement strand
GCCCGTGGCGGTCCAGCTCGTGGCGCGCTACGGCGACGAGGCCACGCTCTTCCGCCTCGGGGCCCAGCTCGAGAGCGCCCGCCCCTGGCTCGCGCGCAAGCCGGCCCTGGCCTCCTGAACTAGGACACCGGCTCCATCAGCTCGAGACGATTGCCGAACGGATCGTCGACGTAGACCCGCTGGTATCCGGGCAGCGGCCCGTCGTCGACCACCCGGTAGCCCTCCTCCCGGCATCGACGGACGATCTCGGCCAGGCCGTCGACCACCGGCGCGGGATGAGCCTTCCGCGCCGGCCGGAAGTCCTGCTCGACGCCGAGGTGGATCTTCACCGCGGGCGTCTCGAAGCAGACGCCGCCCCGCTTGGCCAGCTCCGGCGGCTTGGGCCGCTCGGGCAGCCCGAGCAGTCCCTCGTAGAAGCGGCGGGCCCGATCCTCCTCTCCCGCCGGCATGGCCAGCTGCACGTGATCGATCGACCGGACGGCCACGCGGTCGCCTCCGGCGCGGATCATCGCGGCAGCGCGGCCAGCAGCGGCTCGAGATTCTTCGGGTCGGGCTTGAGCGTGCCGACCCCGTAGCTGCGCACCGCGGCCACCACCGCGTCGTTGACGGGCGTGGGCACGCCGAGCCGCCGCCCCTGCTGGCCCACGTAGCCGTTCAGGTAGTCGATCTCGGTGCGCCGCCCCTTCATCACGTCCTGCAGCATGGAGGGGCGGCCGCCGCTCAGGAAGCGCGCGCTCGAGGCCAGGTCCGCCTCGACCGCCGCGAAGCCCTTGCCGTGGCCCGCGTCCACGAAGCGCTGCGCCTCGATGCCGTAGATCGGCTCCACCTCGTGACCGGAGGCGCGGCCGACCTGGATGACCTCCGCCGCCACGTGGATGGCGATGCGGCGAGGCGTGGGCTCGGTCCGCACCTCGGCCGAGCCGAGCCCGCTCAGCCCGGCCAGGGGGTTGGCCATGCAGTTGACGGCCAGCTTGGACCAGCGCTCGCCCCAGAGGTTGGTGGTGAGCTTGGTCGGCGCCACGTCGTTCATGATCCGGACCAGCTCCCGCGCCCGCTCCGTCTCGCGGCCGTCCTGCTCTCCGATCTTGAAGCCGATCGCGCCCGAATCGGTGCGCATCGCGTGCCCCGGCTCGTACATCCCGGCGCCGATGGTGATGACGCAGCCGAGGCAGCGCGCCTTGCCGACCACGGTGGCCACGCGCTCGTCGTTCACCCCGTTCTGGAAGTCCACCACCACTCCGTCGGGCTGCTTGAGATAGGCCAGGGCCATCTGGGTCGCCCACTCGGTGTCGTAGGACTTGACCGAGACGAAGATCGCGTCGAACGGGGTCGAGACCCCCTGCAGCTCGTGGATGTGGAGCGCCTTCACCGGGATGGTGTGCTCCCCGCAGGTGCCGCTCAGCTTGAGCCCGCGGCGCTTCATGGTCTCGACGTGCTCGGGCCACTGGTCCACCAGGGTCACGTCGTGTCCCGCCCTGGTGAGAAGCCCGCCCACCACGCAGCCGATGGCGCCCGCGCCGATGATCCCGATCCTCATGCCGGTCGATTCCTCCGTTTGGAATGGCGGAAACACGTCGTGATGTGGTCGTCGACCATGCCGGTAGCCTGCATGAACGCGTAGCAGATCGTGGGCCCGACGAAGCGGAACCCGCGCTTGACGAGCGCTCTACTCATCGCGCGCGACTCGACGGTCTCGGCCGGCACCTGCCGAAGCGACGCCCACCGGTTGCGGATGGGCTCGCCACCCACGAACTGCCACAGGTAGGCCGCGAGACTTCCGTGCTCGTCCTGCACGGCCACCACCTGTCGGGCGTTGACGACGGTGGCCTCGATCTTCAGCCGGTTCCTCACGATACCCGCGTCACGCATCAGGGCCGCCCGCTTGCGGCCGTCGAAGCGGGCGACCTTCGCGGGATCGAAGCGCGCGAACGCCTTCCGGTAGTTCTCCCGCTTGCGGAGGATCGTCGACCAGGACAGCCCGGCCTGGGCGCCCTCCAGGATCAGCATCTCGAAGAGATGGCGGTCGTCGTGGGACGGGACGCCCCACTCGGAGTCGTGATAGGCGATCTCGAGCGGGCCACCGTTGGCCCACCCGCAGCGGGTCGGCATGGGGTCCTAGACGGCGTCGGGGTCGATGCCGTGTTCCTTGAGCTTCTTGCGCAGGGTGTTGCGGTTGATGCCGAGGAGCTGGGCGGCGCGCACCTGGTTGCCCTTGGTCTCGCGCATCACCGCGCGCAGCAGCGGCTTCTCCACCAGCCCCACCATCAGGCCGTGGAGATTGGCCGCGGCGTGGCCGCGCAGCCCGCGCACGCACTCGTGCATCTTGCGCTCGATGATCCCCTCGAGGGAGGCGTCGGTGCCCACCGCGGCCGCCGCCGCCACCGGGCCGATGGGCAGGTGCTCGGGCAGGATCACCCCGGTGGAGGCCATGACCATGGCTCGCTGGATGACGTTCTCCAGCTCGCGCACGTTGCCCGGCCAGTCGTAGCCGACCAGCCGGTCCATGGCGTCGGAGGCGACGACACGCTCGCCGAGGGTCTCGGCGTACTTGGCCAGGAAGTGCTCGGCGAGCAGCGGGATGTCGCCGCGCCGATCGCGCAGAGCAGGCAGCGACAACGTCACGACGTTCAACCGGTAGAACAGGTCCTCGCGGAACCGGTCCGCCTTCATCATCCCTTCGAGATCGCGGTGAGTCGCCGCGAGCACGCGCACGTCCATGCGGATCAGCTCGTGCCCGCCCACCCGCTCGAAGGCGCGCTCCTGCAGGGCCCGCAGCAGCTTCACCTGCAGCTCGGCCGGCATGTCGCCGATCTCGTCGAAGAAGAGGGAGCCGCCGTGGGCCAGCTCGAGCTTGCCCAGCCGGCGCTCCTTGGCATCGGTGAAGGCTCCCTTCTCGTGGCCGAACAGCTCCGACTCGAGCAGGGTCAGGGGGATCGCCGCCGCCGAGATGCCCATGAAGGGCCGCCCGGCCCGCCGGCTGTAGTGGTGCAGGGCCCGCGCCACCACCTCCTTGCCGGTACCGGACTCCCCGCGCAGCAGCACGCTGACGTCGCTGGCCGCCACCCGGCCGATGACCTTGTAGACCTCCTGCATGGTCGGGTGGCGGCCCACGAGGGCGCCGAACTCCCACACCTCCTTGAGGCCGGACCGCAGCGCGGTGACCTCCTGGGTGAGGCGCCGCGCGGTGAGCGCGCGCTCCGCCAACAGCAGCGCCTCGTCCAGGTCGAAGGGCTTGGCCAGGTAGTCGTAGGCGCCGGCCTGCATGGCCTGCACGGCGGTCTCCATGCTGCCGTGGGCGGTCATGATCACGACCTGCGCGTCGGGGCGGTTCTCGCGCACCTGCTTGAGCAGCGACAGGCCGTCGATGCCGGGCATGCGCACGTCGAGCAGGATGAGGTCGAAGGGCCCCTCCTCGACCTCCTTCAGGGCCGCGGTGCCGTCCTTGACCGCGGTGACCTGGTAGCCGGCGCCGCGGAAGCCCTTCTCGAGCACCCAGCGCAGGCTGTCCTCGTCGTCGGCGATCAGGATGCGTCCGTCGTTCATTTCCTAGTCCTTGGTGGTGGAGGACAACGCGCTGCGTCCTGGCCTCTTCGCGCCTTTGGCGCTCATCGGGCTATTGGGAGGAAGCAGGAGACGGCGGTGCCCTTGCCAGGCGCGCTCGAGATCTGGATCGCACCGTGATGCTCCTCCACGATCCGGTGGCAGAGGGCCAGGCCCAGGCCGAGCCCTTTGTCCTTGGTGGTGAAGAAGGGCGTGAAGAGCCGGGCGCGCGTGGCTTCCGGAATGCCCTCCCCGTCGTCGATCACCTGGATCTCGGCCATGCTGCGCTGGCCGTGGCCCAGATCCACCTTGGCGAAGAGCGGGTTCATGCTGAGCCGGGTGACCAGGGTCAGGTGCCCGCCGCCCGCCATGGCCTCCACCGCGTTGCGCACGAGATTGTGGAAGACCTGCAGGATCCGGTCCTCGTCGGCCAGGATCGGCGGCAGGCTCGGGTCGTAACGTCGGAGGATCTGGACACCCCGCTGGCCGGCCATCTCCTCGGACAGCAACGCCACGCGCTCCAGGAGCTGGTGGACGTTCAGCGGCACCGGGCGCAGCGTCACCGGTCGGCCGATATCGAGCAGCATCTCGATGATCCGGTTGACCCGGTCCACTTCCTTCAGCAGCACGTCGGTGTACTCGCCGAGGCGTGCCTCGTCGGCCATCTCCCGGCGCATCAGCTGGACGGCGCCGCGAATGGCCCCGAGGGGATTCCGGATCTCGTGGGCCAGCCCCAGCGCGATCTGACCCGCCGCGGCCAGCGTCTCGCCGCGCCGCACCTCCGACTCGAGCTGGTGCAGGCGTGTCATGTCGCGGATCACCGCCACCGCGGCTTCCACACCCCCGCTGCGCACCGCCAGCGGCGCGGTGACCACGCTCACCCGCACCGGCCGGCCGTCTCCGCTCTCGATCACCGCCTCCGACTCCGAGCGGCTCTCGCCGGTGGCCAGCGTGTCGCCCAGGTGCCGCACCAGCGAGGTGTCGGGCGGAAAGATCTCCTTGACCGCGCGGCCGATGGTGCGGCGCGCGGAGCGTCCCAGCAGCGCCTCGGCCGCGGGATTCCAGAGCACCACGCGGAGGGCCTCGTCCACGCCCACGACCGCGTCGGGGAGCCCGGCGATGAGCGATTCGTAGTCGAGGCGCGGCATCGCGGGCGGCCTCAGCCCGCTCGGGCGCTCATGCGAGCGCCAGATCCGGCACCGCGTTGAGGGTGAGCGAAGCCCGCTCGCCCGCCTCCAGGCGATCGTGGCCGGCGGCCGCGATCATCGCCGCGTTGTCGGTGCAGAGCCGGCGCGAAGGCACGTGCAGGGTCCACCCGCGCTCGCGACACTCGCCCTCGAGCCCCTCCCGCAGCGCGGTGTTGGCGGCCACCCCGCCGGTGAGCACGATGCGCCGCACGCCACAGCTCCGCGCCGCTTTCGCGGTCTTGCGCACCAGCATCTTGACCGCGGTGGCCTGGAAGGACGCGGCTACGTCGGCCACCCGCGCGGGATCGAGGGGGCCCGCGCGCCGGACGTGGAGCGAGACCGCCGTCTTGATGCCGCTGAACGAGAAGTCGGCACCGCCGTCGCTCATGTTCGCGGTCGGGAACACGATCGCGCGCGGGTCCCCTGCCCGCGCCACCCGCTCGATGGCCGGGCCGCCCGGATAGCCCAGGCCGAGCAGCTTCGCCACCTTGTCGAAGGCCTCTCCGGCCGCGTCGTCGCGCGTCTGGCCGATCCGCTGGTACCGCCCCGGCTCGTGGGCCAGATAGAGCGCGGTATGGCCACCCGAGACGACCAGGGCGAGGAACGGGTGGGTTGGAGGCTCGCCCTCGAGGAACGCCGCGTAGATGTGGCCCTCGAGGTGATTCACGCCCACCAGGGGCCGCCGCCGCGCATAGGCCAAGGCCTTGGCCGCCGAGCAGCCGATCAGGAGCGAGCCCACCAGCCCGGGCCCGTGAGTCACCGCGACGCCGTCGACGTCGTCCAGCGCGATGCCCGCGGTCTCGAGGGTGCGGCGCACCACCGGCATGAGGACATCCAGATGGCGTCGGGAAGCCAGCTCCGGTACCACACCGCCATAGGGTGCGTGCACGTCGTCCTGCGAGGCCACGATGCTGGAGAGCACCTTGCGGCCGCCGTCCACGACGGCGGCGGCGGTCTCATCGCACGAAGTCTCGATGCCGAGGACGATCATGAGCTATAGATTAGCGCGCCAGCTGGGATACGGGTACCAGGCGCAGCCCGCGCGCCTCCCAGCGCGGCACGTACTCCTTGAGCAGCCTCGCGGTCAGGGGATGGCCGTGGGCCACCACGATCACCTGACCTCGCCGCTCGGCCCATCCTGCCACCTCGTCCCAGCGGGCGCGGTCCCCGACCTCTCCGCGGGCGTGATCCACCAGGATCTGCCGCCGAGCCGCCCGCACCCCCGCGTCCCGCGCCTCGTCGAAGGCCACCGACTGGCTCGACGTGTACGCGTCCACCAGGAAGAGGCGCCGCGCGGCCAGCACCTCGAGCAGCGCCCGCATCCGGGCCCGATCCTCGGTGAGCCGCGAGCCCATCCGGTTCATCACCCCCACCGCCGGCGCCACCGCTTCCAGATGCGCGCCCACCACCTTCTGGATCTCGGCCGGCGGCATGGACATCAGCAGCGCTCCCGGGCCGGGATCGAGCTCCGGATACCGGTAGGGCTCCATGGGCAGGCCCAGCAGCACCTCCATCCCGGCCCGGGCGGCGTCCCGGGCGATCGCGGCCGAGAGGGGCCTTGCGGGCATCACGGCCACGGTCAGCGGGCGCCGGATCTCTCGCAGGACGTCGAGCACGTCACGGCGGCTGCCGAGATCGTCGACGACGATGGCCACCCGCGGCGCCCCGGGTGGTGGCGGGGCCGTCTCCGGTCCGGGATTCCCTCGAGGGAGGGCCGCCGGGGTCCGGGCGGCGGATCGCGCTCGTTCGAGCCCGAGCAGGCCGGGCCCGAACAGGCTCGCCTCGCCGTGCCGGGCCTGCCACTGGTCGAGCCCGACCACCGCGACCAGTAGCAAGACGATGATGCCGGTGAGAGCCAGCCACACTCTCGCCGGCATCGATTCGCTCCGCCCGCCCTAGCGGGCCTGGGCCTGCGGTCCCGCCGGCACCGGCCGGCTCTTGTCCAGGATCTTCATGGCCTTGAGCAGGTCGAGGGCGCGCTGCAGCTGGGGATCACGCTTGAGCTGCTCCTGAGGCGTCTCGGTCGCGGGGGGCGGGGTCGGCGCCTCGCCGCCCGGGGCTACCGCCGTCGTCTTCGGGCCCTCTACCAGGATGTCGGGGGTGATACCCTTGCCGTGGATGGACCGGCCCTTGGGCGTGAAGTACTTGGCGGTGGTCAGCCGAAGCCCGGAGCCATCCGAGAGGGGAATGATGGTCTGCACCGATCCCTTGCCGAAGCTCTGGTTGCCGAGCACCACCGCCCGTCCCCAATCCTGGAGCGCGCCGGCCACGATCTCGGAGGCGGAGGCGCTGCCCTGGTTGACGAGCACCACGATCGGGAAGTTGGTGAAGGTCCGCTTTCCATTCGAGGAGAAGCGCATGTTCTGGTTACGCACGCGACCTTCGGTGTAGACGACGAGCTTGCCCGGCTCCAGGAACTTCTCGGTCACCTCGACGGCCGCGGTGAGGAGCCCGCCCGGGTTGTTGCGCAGGTCGAGCACCATCCCCTGGATCTTGCCCTCCTTGGCGTATTTCTCGAGCGAGGTCTCCAGGTCGTTGGCGGTCTGCTCCTGGAACTGGCGGAGCCGGACGTACTCGATCCCGGGCTCGAGCTGATTGGTCTTCACCGACTGCACCCGGATCTGCTCGCGGGTGATCAGGAAGTCCTTCGGCTCGGTCCAGCCTTCCCGCACGACGGTGATCGTGATCTTGCTGCCGGGCTTGCCCCGCATGCGCTTGACCGCGTCGGCCAGCTGCATGTCCTTGGTGGAGAGCCCTTCGATCTTGAGGATGCGATCGCCGGGCTGGATGCCCGCGCGGTAGGCGGGCGTGCCCTCGATGGGCGCCACCACCGTCAGCACGTCGTCGCGCAGGGTGATCTCGATCCCCAGGCCGCCGAACGAGCCGCTCGTCTCGACCTGCATCTCCCGGTACATCTCGGGGTCGAGGAACGAGGAGTGCGGGTCGAGCCCCCGCAGCGTGCCCTTGATCGCGTTGTAGATGATGTCCTTGGGCGGGACCTCGTCCACGTACTGGCTTTGCACGATCGAGAGCACCTCGGTGAAGAGGCGCAGGTTCTCGTAAGTGGCCGCGGTGTCGTTGCCCTTGCTCGCCACCCCGCCACCCAGCGACAGAGTGAGGACGAGGAGCAGCGCGGAGATCATGACCACCTTCTTCATGTGCCGGATGGGCCGCATCGTTTACGCCTCCGTATGTACCTTGCGCTCGTGCTGACTACCCTTAGCTACTCTCTCATATTCGCTCGGCTCGCCTTCGGCTGCACCTCGCCCTACCCTCTTGGGCGCAGCCACTGGGTCGGGTCCTGCGGCTTGCCCTCGTGCCGGACTTCGAAGTACAGGCGCGGCCCTTGCAGCGAGCCGGTATCCCCGACCGTCCCGATGATCTGCCCCTGCTTCACCTCGTCGCCCTCCGTGACTCTGATGTCGGCCGCGTGGGCATAGATCGTATAGTACTCACCGCCGTGATCCACGATGATCAGGTTCCCGTAGCCCCGGAACCACCCGGTGTATACCACGTGGCCCGGGAACACCGCCGCGATGTTCGAGCCCTCGGTGGCTTCGATGTCGATCCCGTTGCGGAACGTCTTCGTCCCGAATCGGGGGTTGACCTGCGGGCCGTACTCGGCCACGACGCGACCGTCGGCCGGCCACGAGAGCCGCCCGCGCAGGGCCGCGAAGCCCGTGCCGGACGCGGTGTCCCCCGGCGCGGGCCGGGCCGGCCGGCCCGGCGGCGGCACCTTCGCCACCGCCCGCCGCTGCTTCTCCTGCAGATCGCGGACGAACGCCTCGAGCCGGCGAGTGGCCTCCGACAGCTCGCCGACCATGCGATCGTGGTAGACGCGCTCGTCCTTCACTCGAGCCAGGAGCGCCCGCCGCTTCGCGGCCTCCTGGTCGAACTCGGCCCGCTCCTGCTCGGCCTCGGCCCGCAGCGAGGCCAGCTCCCGCCCGCGCGCCTCGACCCGGCTCTTCCGGTCCGCCAGCACCTCGAAGGTGACACGATACTCTCGAATGAGCCGCGCGTCCACCGTGGCCAGGGTGGTCAGGTGACGGAGCTGCACGGCCTGGGCCACCGGGTCGTCGCCCGAGAGCACGATGGGCAGCACCCCGCCCTGCGCCTGTAGCTTGTAGAGCGCGCGCAGCCGCCGCCCGAGAACATCTTCCTGGCCGGAGCGGCGCGTCTGGAGCCGTCCGATCTCCCCCTGGAGCTCACCGATGTCGGACTGCGCCTTCCGGATGCGCCCGTCGAGCGTGGCGACCTGCTTGCGCTTCTCGGTGAGCCGCTGGTCGATGGCCTCCAGCTCGCTCAGCACGCTCGCCTCGCGCTTGCGCGCGTCGGCCGCCTTCTGGCGCTCTTCCTTGAGCCGCTTCTGAGTCTGCTGCAGATCGCGCTGCTTGTCGCCGATCTCTGCGCTCTCGCGCTTGGCCGACTGGGCCCAGCCCGCGGCGGGGGCCATCAGGGCCGGCGCGATCACCAGCGAGAGCCCGAGCAGCCAGGCGCGCCTCATGCCGGTATCCGCCCGCGAGCCAGGAGACCACCCACCGCCCCCAGCGTGGCGCCGGCCCCGATGAGCGCGAGGGCCTGGAGCGGAGACAGGAACAGGACCCGCTCGAGGCCGATCGTCACCGGGAGCAACGGCTCGAGCCGGGGCACCGCCAGGGCGTACGCGATCTCGAGCGTGGCCAGCGCGACGATCGCCGCCACCAGGCCCTGGGCCATCCCCTGCAGCAGCCGCGGCCAGCGGATCACGCTCTCGGTGGCCCCGACGAGGCGCATGATCTCCATCTCGTCGCGGCGCAGGTGCAGCACGAGGGTGGTCGCGGTCGTCACGGTGAGGATCGCGGCCACCGCCAGCACCGCGCCCACCACCAGCCCCACGCCCTGGAACAGGCGCCGGAATTGCTCCAGGCCTTCCACCCACTGGCTGCCGCCCTGCACCTCTTCCACCTCGGGCAGCGCGACCAGCCGCGCGACCAGCGCCCGGGTGCCCTCGGGCGTCGCGATGGCCGCGTCGGGCGTGACCTCGACCGAGGCGGGCAGCGGATTTCGCGGGAGCTGATCGGCGACCTCGGCCTGGCTGCCGAGCGAGCGCTTGAGCGCGCGCAGGGCCTCGGCCTTGGAGACGAAGCGCAGACGCTGGATGCCGCCCACCGCCTCGATCCGCTGCATGACCTCCTCGAGCCTCGGGGCGGGCGGCTCGTCCTTCAGGTAGACGATGATGCGCACACGGTCGCCCCACTGATCGATGGCGCGCCCGAGGTTGAGCGAGAGCAGCCAGAAGCCGCCCAGAGCGGTGAGCGAGAGGGCGATGAGCAGGATGGCGCTGACGCCGACCCGGCCCGCCCGTCTCAGGTCGCGCATCGCCTCGTTGAAGATGAAGCTCAGCAAAACCTTAACCCCTCTTCATCTTCAACATGGCTCTGCCATGTTGACCGTGGGCCATCTCGGTCGGGTCGACCCGGGGCGCCCGGCTTCTCATCCTTCGTCCTTGACGAGTCGGCCACCCTCGAGCCGGAGGGTGCGGCGTTTGAGCTGCGGGACGAGGCGGGCCTGATGGGTGGCGAAGAGCACGGTGGTGCCGCGGCTCCAGATGTCCTTGACGAGTCCCAGGATCTCGGCCGCCATCTCCTCGTCCAGGTTGCCGGTGGGCTCGTCGGCCAGGAGCAGCCCAGGCGACTTGACGATGGCCCGCGCGAGCGAGGCCCGCTGGGCTTCGCCCTGGGAGAGCTGGTTCGGGTAGGCCTGGGCGCGCGCCGAGAGCCCCACCGCCTTGAGCGCCGCGAAGGCCTTGGGCGTGATGTCGCGCCGGGCCGTCCCGAGCACGCGGAGCACGAAGGCCACGTTCTCGAACACCGTGCGCCCGGCCAGGAGCTTGGAGTCCTGGAACACGATACCGATGGAGCGCCGCAGGCGGGGGATCTCGGAGCGGCGGAGTTCCATGACGTCGAAGCCCGCCACCTCGATGTCGCCCTCGGACGGTGCCTCGGCCCCGTAGAGGAGCCGGAGCAGCGTGGTCTTGCCGGCGCCGCTGGCGCCCGAGAGGACGACGAACTCCCCCTTGGCGATGCTGAACGAAATGGAGCTGAGGGCGGCCACCCGGGAGGGGCCCGCTCCGAAGACCTTCGACACGTGCTGCAGCCGAATCATGGGCTGCATTCCATTTTACCTAACTATTTAAACTTTCGGAAGTTTCTCCCCCAGAAGCCGATTCACCACACCTGGACTTGCCTTGCCCTGCGTCGCCTTCATCACCTGGCCCACCAGAAACCCCAGCGCGGCCTTCTTTCCGGCCTTGTAGTCCTCCACCACCTTGGCGTGCTCGGCCAGGACCAGGTCCACCGCGGCACTGAGCGCGCCTTCGTCGGCCACCTGGGTCAGCCCTTCCCGGCTCACGATGGCCTGCGCCGTCTCACCCGACTGGTACATCTTCTCGAAGACGTCCTTGGCGATCTTGCCGCTGATGGTGCCGTCGTCCATCAACCGCAGAAGGCCGACCAGATTGCCGGGGGGAATCGGGCTGGCGGCGACCGCGCGATCGTCATCGGCGGGCAGCTCGCGGAGCAGCTCGTTGAGCACCCAGTTGGCGACGATCTTGGGCTTGTCCGAGTCGCGAGCGGCCGCCTCGAAGTAGTCGGCGAGACCCCGCCCCTGCGTCAGGATGTCGGCCTCGTAGGCCGAGAGGCCGTACGCGCCCTGAAAGCGCGCGCGGCGGGCCACCGGCAGCTCAGGCAGGCGGGCCCGCACCTCGTCCACCCAGGCGGACTGCACGTCGAGCGGGGGCAGGTCGGGCTCGGGAAAGTAGCGGTAGTCGTGGGCGAACTCCTTCGAGCGCATCGAGACCGTCACCGCCCGGTCCGGATCCCAGAGGCGGGTCTCCTGGACGATTCGCTCGCCGGTCTCGAGCGCGCGCGTTTGCCGGTGGATCTCGTACTCGAGGGCGTCCCGGACGTTCCGGAACGAGTTCATGTTCTTGATCTCGACCTTGGTGCCGTACTCGGTTTGCCCGCGCGGCCGGAGCGAGATGTTCGCGTCGCAGCGGAGCGAGCCCTCCTCCATGTTGCCGTCGCACACCCGCAGGTAGACGAGGATCGCGCGCAGCGCCTTCAGATAGGCGGCGGCCTCCTCGGGACTCCGGAGATCCGGCTTGGAAACGATCTCCATCAGGGGTACGCCGGCCCGGTTGAAGTCCACGCTGCTCGATTGGGCGGTTTCGAGCGCCCCCTCGTGGAGCAGCCTGCCCACGTCCTCTTCCAGATGCACCCGCTGGACCCCGATCTCCCGGGGGGGGCCGCCCGCCTCGATCGCGACATGCCCGTGCTCGGCCAGCGGCTCCTCGTACTGGCTGATCTGGTAGTTCTTCGGCATGTCCGGGTAGTAGTAGTGCTTGCGCGCGAACCGGTTGAGCGCGTTGACCCGGCAGCCGATCGCCAGCGCGGTCATGATGCCGAACTCGATCGCGCGACGATTGATCACCGGAAGGGAGCCGGGCATGCCCTGACAGACCGGGCAGGTCTGGGTGTTGGGCGCCGCCCCGAAGGCGGCCCGACAGCCGCAGAACATTTTCGTCCCGGTGAGGAGCTGCGCGTGGACCTCGAGGCCGATGACCGTCTCGTAATTATTCATCGCGCTTGAATGTGAATGACTCCGGTTTGCGGTTTGGCCTCTTCGGGCCTTCGGCCCTCATCGGGGCGCCCGCCCAACCGGGTTCGTCTCCATCGTGGGCTTGCGCTTGTGCCACGTGGTGACCTGCTGGTAGGCGTGGGCGGCGCGCAAGAGCTTGGCTTCGTCGAAAGCCCGGCCGATGAGCTGGAGCCCGATCGGGAGGCCCATCTGGGTGAAGCCGCCGGGGATGGACACGCCGGGGAGCCCGGCGAGGTTGACCGGGATCGTCAAGACGTCGTTCAGGTACATCTGGAGCGGGTCTTCCTTCTCGCCCATCTTGAACGCCACCCCCGGCGTGGTGGGCGCCACGATCAGGTCGACCCGCTCGAACGCCTGATCGAAGTCGCGCCGCACCAGCGTCCGGACCTTCTGCGCCTGCCCGTAGTAGGCGTCGTAGTAGCCGGCGGAGAGCGCGTAGGTTCCGAGCATCACACGCCGCTTCACCTCGGCGCCGAAGCCCGCCGCGCGGGTCTTGCTGTACATGGCGATCAGGTCGCGCGCGCCCGGGGCCCGCAGCCCGTACTTCACCCCGTCGTAGCGGGCCAGATTCGAGGAGGCCTCCGCGGGCGCGATGACGTAGTAGGCGGCGAGCCCGTACTCGGTGTGGGGCAGCGACACCGGCTCGGTGTGGGCGCCAAGCTTCTCGAGCGCGCCGATGGCCGCGCGAATGGCCTCCTCGACCTCGGGGTCCATGCCGTCGATGAAATACTCGGCGGGAACGCCAAGCGTCAGGCCCTCGATCCCCTCACCGAGTCCGGCTCGGTAGTCGGGCACCGGAACACCCACCGAGGTCGAGTCCATCGGATCGACGCCCGCGATCGCCTGCAGCATCAGGGCGGCGTCCTCCACGTCCTTGGCGAAGGGGCCGATCTGGTCCAGCGAGGAGGCGAAGGCGATGAGCCCGTACCGGGAGACGCGCCCGTAGGTGGGCTTCATGCCGAGCACGCCGCTGAAGGCCGCCGGCTGGCGGATGGAGCCGCCGGTGTCGGTGCCAAGGGTGATGGCGGCCATGTCCGCGGCCACCGCGGCGGCCGCGCCACCCGAGGAGCCACCGGGCACGCGGGCCAGATCCCACGGGTTGCGCGTCGGGAAGAAGGCGGAGTGCTCGGTGGACGAGCCCATGGCGAACTCGTCCATGTTGAGCTTGCCGAGCAGGAGGGCGCCGGCCACGTACAGCCGCGCGACGACCGTCGCGTCGTAGGGAGGGACGAACCGCTCCAGGATCTTCGAGCCGCAGGTGGAGCGGATCCCGCGCGTGCAGAGCACGTCCTTGAGGGCGATCGGCACGCCGTCGAGCGGGCCGCGGGGCGTCCCGGCCCGGAAGCGCGCGTCGGCGTCGGCGGCCCGTCGGAGGGCCTCGTCTCGCGTCACGGTGAGGAACGCGCGCACCTGGGGGTCGAGCGCGTCGATGCGGGCCAGGTATTCGGTCACCGCCTGCGTCGGGGTGGCCTCGCCGCTCCGGTACCGGGCTCCCAGCTCGTGGGCGGTCAACGCGGTCAGCACGACGCCACCTCGCTACTCCTCCATGATCCGGGGGACGCGAAACAGCTCGCGGTTTCGGTCGGGGGCGTTGGCGAGCATCTCGTCCCGCGGCAGCGACGGCGTCTCGACATCGTCTCGCAGCACGTTGGTGAGCGGAACCGCGTGAGAGGTGGGCTCGACGCCGGTGGTGTCGAGCGCGCGGAGCTTGTCGATGTAGGAGAGGATGCCGTCGAGCTCGCGGCGCATGCGCTCTTTCTCGGCGCCCGACAGCTCGAGCCGCGCGAGGCGCGCGACGTGCTCCACGTCTTGCCGCGAGATCTTCGTTCTCTCTGTTGCCACGGTTAGCTTCTCTTCATCTTCAACATGGCTGAGCCATGTTGACCGTGGGCGAGATGGTCGGGGCGACCCGCCGTCGTCACGTTAGATTTCCTCGAGGTGGGCGTACTGCAGGGACAGGCGCTTGCGGCCGACGCTCGCGAAATGCACGGTGGCGATGACGTCGGCGCCCTCGCGCTCCATGCCCACCAGCAGGCCTTCGCCCCAGCGGGCGTGGCGGAGCTTGGCGCCCAGGCGGAACGGGAAGTCATGGTCCGCCTCGGGCTCGGACACCACGGGCGTCACCGGCTCCGGGCGCCGCGCGTTGATCAGGTGGAGCTGCTCCTCGGGGATCTCGAGGAGGAAACGCGAAGGCTCGGCCACCCCGTAGCCCTGGACACGGCGGTGGAGCGCATAGGAGAGCAGCAATCGCTCCCGGGCCCGCGTGATGCCCACGTAGCAGAGCCGCCGCTCCTCCTCCAGCCCCTCCGGCTCCAGCATGGACCGCGAGTGCGGGAACACTCCCTCCTCGAGGCCGGTGAGGAAGACCACGGGAAACTCGAGGCCCTTGGCGGAGTGCAGCGTCATCAGGGTCACCCCGCCCGCCTCCTCGTCGATCTCGTCGGTGTCGGCCACCAGCGCGACCGAGTCGAGGAAGGCCTCGAGCGTCACCCGCTCGACCCCCGCGGCCTGCTGGGTGGCGATGAACTCCTCGGAGGCGGCGACCAGCTCTTCCAGGTTCTCGAGCCGGGCCTCCGCCTCCGCGGTGCGCTCCGCCTGGAGGGCGTCGCGATAGCCGGAGGCGGCGCAGACCTCGTCGATGAGGGCCGGGACCGTGGCGGCGGTGGAGCGCTCCGCGAGGCGCGCGATGAGGCGCGCGAACTCCTCGAGCGCCCGGCGCGGCTTGCCCGCGATGTCGGGCGGCAGCGTGGCGCAGAGGGCCAGCCGCGACGCGCCCACGGCCCGGGCCCCGTCGGCCAAACGGTCGAGAGTGGCCTTGCCGATGCCGCGCGCCGGCGCGGCCACCGCGCGGCGGAACGCCACATCGTCGAACGGATTCGACACGAGACGGAGGTAGGCCACCACGTCCTTGATCTCGCGCCGCTCGTAGAAGCGAACCCCCCCTACGATCAGGTACGGGATGCCGGCGCGACGCAGCGCGTCTTCCAGGACCCGGGACTGGGCGTTGGTGCGGTAGAACACCGCGATCTCGCGATACGCTCGACCGTCGCGGTGTACCGCGCGGATCTTCTGGGCGACGAAAGCGGACTCTTCGTTCTCGTCCCAGGCGCGGTAGACCTCCGCTCGCTCCCCCTCGTGGTTCTCCGTCCAGAGGCGCTTCTCCTTGCGGGCGGTGTTGTTGACGATCACCGCGGAGGCGATGTCGAGGATGCGCTTGGTGGATCGGTAGTTCTGCTCGAGCGCCACCACCCGGCAGTCGGGATAGTCCTTCTCGAAATCGAGGATGTTCCGGAGATCGGCGCCCCGCCACCGGTACACGGACTGGTCGGGATCACCCACCACACAGAGGTTCCGGTGCTCCTCGGTCAGGAGCTGAACGATGCGGTACTGCGCACGGTTGGTGTCCTGGTACTCGTCGACCAGCACGTGCGTCCACACCGTCCGGTACCAGCGGAGCGCCTCCGGCACCGTCTCGAGGAGCCGTACCACCCGGAGCAGCAGGTCGTCGAAGTCGAGCGCGCCCGCCGCCCGCAGCTTCTCCTCGTAGAGCCGGTAGAGAGACGCGATCCGCTCCTCGCGGGGGTTCTTGACGAGCTGCTCGACGTCGGCGGGCGACCGCATCTGGTTCTTGCAGTGGCTGATGCGATGGACCACCGTGCTCGGGGTCAGCGTGCGCTCGTCGAAGTCGAGCTCGCGGAGCGCTTCCTTCACGAGGCTCTGCCGGTCGTCCTCGTCGTAGATGACGAAGGACGGCCGGAGCCCCGCTTGAGCCGCGCGCTCTCTCAGGATGCGGACGCACGCGGAGTGGAAGGTGGCGATGAGCGGCGGGCGGATCCCCGCCGGCAGCAGCAGGTCCTCCACCCGCTGCCGCATCTCCTCGGCCGCCTTGTTGGTGAAGGTGACGGCCAGGACGTGGCGCGGGCCGATGCCCTCCCCCGCGAGCAGATAGGCGATGCGGTGGGCGATGACGCGGGTCTTGCCGCTGCCCGCCCCGGCTAGGACCAGCACCGGCCCCTTCGTCGTCGTGACCGCCTCGCGCTGGGGCGGGTTCAGGGGCGCGAGGAGACTCTCCGCGGTCACTGCGGGGTGCGGCATGGGAATTTACCTTACCACAGCGGCTTGGCGAGGCGCAGCCGCAGGCGAGCCGAGCGGATGCAAAAGAGAAGCTTCCGGTGGTCTCGCCGTGCCCCTCACCCTACCCTCTCCCCAGAGGGGAGAGGGAGAAGTACCTACTCGACCGTGACGGACTTGGCGAGGTTGCGCGGCTGGTCGACGTCGCGACCGAGGCGCACCGCGACGTGGTAGGCCAGCAGCTGCATCGGAATCGACAGGAGCATCGGCGTGAGCAGATCGCCGGCGGGCGGCACCGCCAGCATCAGGTCCGCCTTGGCGGCGAGCTCGCGGTCGCCTTCGTGGCCGATGGCGATCACCCGGCCATCGCGGGCGCGCACCTCTTCGAGGTTGCTCATCATGCGGTCGTAGGAGGCGTCCCGAGGAGCCAGCGCGATGACCGGGAAGCCATCCTCGATGAGCGCGATGGGGCCGTGCTTCATCTCGCCGGCCGGGTAGCCCTCGGCGTGCACGTACGACAGCTCCTTGAGCTTCAGCGCGCCTTCCAGCGCCAGCGGGTAGTTGATCCCGCGGCCGAGGAAGAGGAAGTTCTTGTGGCGCGAGACCTCGCGCGCCAGCTCCGCCACCGCGTTCTCCATCTCGAGGGTCCGCTCCATGAGCCGCGGCAGCTCGAGGAGACCCTGGATGTGCTTTCTTCCGTCCTCGGCCAGCAGCATGCCGCGGCGGCGCCCCAGCCAGAGGGCCAGGAGGTAGCAGGCGACCAGCGTCGCGGTGAACGTCTTCGACGACGCGACGCCGATCTCGGGCCCCGCGTGGGTGTAGAGCGTGCCGGTGGCCTCGCGCGAGAGGGCGGAGCCGACCACGTTGGTGATGCCGACGATGGGCGCGCCCTTGGCGCGGGCGCTCTTGACCGCGCCGAGCGTATCCGCGGTCTCCCCCGACTGCGAGAGCGCCACCACGAGGGTCTCCGGTCCCAGCACCGCATCCCGATAGCGAAACTCCGAGCCCAGGTCGACCTCGGCGGCGACACCGGCCAGCCGTTCTATCATGAAGCGGCCGACGATGGCGGCGTGATAGGACGTCCCGCAAGCGACCAGGACGATTCTCTGGATGCCCGCGACGACTTCGGGATCGAGCTGTACGTCGGGCAGCACGACCGTGCCGCCCTCCGGCTGCACGCGGCCCCGCATGGTGTCGGCGGCGGCCCGCGGCTGCTCGTAGATCTCCTTGAGCATGAAATGCCGGTAGCCACCCTTCTCGGCGAGGATGGGATCCCACAGGATCCGGTTCGGCGCCCGCTGCACCGGGGCTCCGTCGAGCTGGGTGATCTCGACTCCGCGTCGGGTCACCACCGCCACATCCTCGTCTTCCAGGACGACCACGTCACGGGTGTGGGAGAGAATGGCCGGGATGTCGGAGGCCAGGTAGGTCTCGTTCTCACCGAGGCCCACCACCACGCTACCCGCTCCGAGCTTGGCCGCGACCAGGCGGTCGGGCATCTGGCGGTGGAGCACCACGATGGCGTAGGACCCCCGTAGCTCCCGCAGCGCCCGTCGCACCGCCTCGTCGAGGCGCGGGGTGTCCTTGAGGTGCCGCTCGACCAGGTGCGCGATGACTTCGGTGTCCGTCTCGGACTTGAAGACGTGGCCCTCGGCCTGCAGGCGCTCCTTGATCGGGAGGTAGTTCTCGATGATGCCGTTGTGCACGACCACCAGCTCGCCGGAGCCGTCGGTGTGGGGATGTGCGTTCTCGTCGGTGGGGCGGCCGTGGGTGGCCCAGCGGGTGTGCCCCAGGCCGATGCGGCCCTCGATCGGCTTCTCGCGCAGCAGCCCTTCCAGCACCTTGATGCGCCCCGCCGCGCGGCGGATCTGCAGGCCCGCGGGCCCGATCACCGCGGCCCCGGCCGAGTCGTAGCCGCGGTACTCGAGCCGCTTCAGCCCCTCGAGCACGACGTCGATCGCGCTCTTCCCCCCGACGTAGCCGACTATTCCGCACATGAGCCTACTCCTGGCGCTTGGGCTTCTTGTCCTTGCCTTTGCGGGCGACCCACCCCTCACGCGTCTCCTGCCGGCTCCGCCCCACCGCGAGCGCGCCCGGCGGCACGTCCTTGGTGATCACCGAGCCCGCCGCCACATAGGCGCCCTCGCCGATCGTGAGGGGCGCCACCAGGCTCGAGTTCGTCCCCACGAACACGCGGTCGCCGATGACGGTCTCGTGCTTGGCGGCCCCGTCGTAGTTGCAGGTGATGGTGCCGGCCCCCACGTTGACGCCCTCACCCATCTGGGTGTCGCCCACGTAGGACAGATGCGGCACCTTGGAGCCGCGCCCGATCCGCGACTTCTTCAGCTCCACGAAGTTGCCGATCTTGGCGTTCGCTCCCACGTGGCTCTGCGGGCGCAGGTGGCAGAAGGGGCCGAGCTGGGCGCCCTGGTCGACGGTCGAGGCCGCGAGCACGCAGTACGGCTTGAGCAGCACGCGATCTCCGAGTGTCGTGTCGGCCACGTGGCAGCCCGTGTTCACGACGCACTCGGCGCCGAGGGTCGTTCGGCCTTCGAGGATCACGCCCGGATGCAGCACGGTATCCGGCCCGATGGAAACCGTGTCGTCCACGTAGGTGGTGGCCGGGTCGATCACGGTCACGCCCGCACCCATCAGCCGATCGAGGATCCGGCGCCGCATGATGCCCCCCAGCTCGGCCATCTGCTTGCGGTCGTTGACGCCCAGGCACTCGCTCGGATCCTGGGTGATCACCGCCTCGAGGCGCTGGCCCTGGCGGGAGAGGATCCCGACGACGTCGGTCAGGTAGTACTCGCCCTGCTCGTTCTCGGGTGTCACCTGGGCCAGCGCGGGCCAGAAGCGCTGCGCCTCGAAGCAGTACACGCTGGTGCCGATCTCGCGGATCTGCCGCTGGGCGGCGGTCGCGTCGCGATGCTCGACGATGCCCACCGGCCGGCCCTGCTCCCGCACCACGCGACCGTAGCCGGTGGCATCCGGCACCTCGGCGGTGAGGAGCGTCGCCGCCGCCCCGCTCGCGACGTGGTGATCGACGAGCCGCTTGAGGGTGGCTTCGGAGAGGAGCGGCACGTCCCCCGGGAGCACCAGGAGGGTGCCGGGACCGTCACCGCAGGCCACGTGAGCCTGCAGGACCGCGTGGCCGGTCCCGAGTCGCTCCTTCTGCTCCACGAAACCCGCGGCGGTCTCGGGCGAGACCGCCGCCCGGACCTCATCCGCGGCCCGGCCGACGACGATCACCACCCGCGCCCCCAGGGCCCGGGCCGCGCTCACGGGATAGGCGATGAGCGGGCGACCGCAGAGGGCGTGGAGGACCTTGGGGCGCGCCGATCGCATGCGCGTGGCTTCGCCCGCGGCGAGGATGACGGCGGTGAGCTGATTCATGGTAGCGACCATGTTAGCACGCGGCGTGCCACACATCGGACGCCAGCCGAGCACGGTGAAACATCAGCCACGACGCCTTGTTGTCCTCGGGTCTCCGTCCGGATCAGCGAAGCCTGTTGCGGAGATGAGACAAGAGGCGCCCCATCCTGTCGGGCAGGGGACACGAAAAGCTCATGGCCTCATCGGTCACCGGATGCGCGAGGGCCAGCGAGGCGGCGTGCAGCGCGACACCGCCGAGCCCCTCGACGAGATCGGTGAGCCCAGGATCTCCCGCGGCGCCACTGCGGCGGCTCCGATAGGCATCGTCTCCCAGGAGGGGATGGCCGAGGGACGCGAGGTGGACACGGATCTGATGGGTCCGCCCCGTCTCGAGCTGGCACTCGAGGAACGAAACCGCCGAAGCGCCGCTGCCGAAGCGCTCGAGGACCCGGAAGTGGGTGACCGCCCGCTTGCCTTTGCCCTCCTTCACCACCGCCATGCGCACCCGCGAGCGCGGGTCGCGCCCGATGGCCGCGTCGATCGTGCCCTCGGGCCGCCGGACGGACCCCTGGGCCAGGCAGAGGTAGCGTCGACTGACGGTGCGCCGGGCGAGCTGCGCGGTGAGCCCGTCATAGGCCTGCGGGGTCTTGGCCAGCACGATCAGCCCCGAGGTGCCCTTGTCGAGGCGATGGACGATACCGGGGCGCTTCGGGCTCCCGACCGGGGCCATCTCAGGGGCGTGGGCCAGCGCCGCCGCGGCCAGCGTTCCCCCGCGCTGGCCGGCACCGGGATGCGTCACCATGCCCGCCGGCTTGTCCACGACCAGCAGATGCGCATCCTCGAACACCACGTTGAGGGCTATGGCTTCCGCGGCCAGCCCTTCCGACGGCGCCGGCGGGATCGTCACCACCACCCGCTCCCCCACCCGCACCCGGTATCCCGCTTTCACTACCCGCCCCTCGACCAACACCCTCCCGGCCTCGATCAACCCCTTCACCCGCATCCGGGACAACTCCGCCAACCGCTCCGCAAGCCACTGATCCAGTCGCCTCCCGGCCTCACCGCCGGCCACGGACTCGGCCCACTCCCGGGTCTGCTGCCTGCTGTCTTCCGCTCTGACCAAGAGACTCAGGAAGAAGGGGGGGCGGTAAGCATTCGGAGCGCGAGAAGGGCCACCCCGACGGTGATGGCGGAATCCGCCACATTGAACGCCGGCCAGTGATACCCGCGCCAGAAGAAGTCGAGGAAGTCGACCACCGCCCCGAAGCGCGCGCGATCGATCAGGTTGCCGACGGCCCCCCCGAAGATGAGGCCGAGGGCCAGCGGCGTGAGCCGGCCGCCTCCTGGCAGCATCCGAAGGCCCACCGTGGCGAGCACGGCGAGCGCGCCGATCGACAGGAGCGCCACGAGCCAGCGCCACGCGGGCGGGACACCCGCGAGCATCCCGAAGGCGAGCCCAGGGTTCATGACGAGGGTGAGCGAGAAGAAGCCGTCGATCACGGTCAGCGGGAGGCCGGGAGGCAGGCGCTGGAGCGCCCAGTACTTCGCGAGCTGGTCGAGGATCAGGACGGCCAGAGCCGTGGCGGCGGCCGCGGTCACCGCGCGAGCGCCGTCACGACCGGCGTGCAGCGCTCGCAGAGCGTCGGGTGCGCCGCGTTCTCGCCCACCCGCCCGCTCCAGGTCCAGCAGCGCTCGCACTTCTTCCAGCCCAGGGCCTGCGCGGGCACCACTTCCAGCACGAGGCCGGGGATGTCCTGGCTCTCGTAGTGCACCGCCTCGCGGGCCGCCCGCTGCTTGAGCCGGGTGCCCGACACGTTGAACAGGGTGGTGAGGAGGGCTTCCCCCTTGGCTTCGAGCAGCGGCAGCCACTGCTCCTCGGGTGCGCTCGCGATGTGGAGCACCGCGTCGATGCCCTTGCCGATCTTCCTCTGCTGCCGGCTGGCTTCGAGCGCGCGCGAGACCTCGCCGCGCACCTCGAGCAGCCGCTCCCAGTCGGCGGCGAGCCGCTCGTTCAACCACTCGCCGCGCTCCTCGGGAAACAGGACGAGGTG
>Ga0187892_10004889_pt1 | contig 21864 bp, 21 predicted proteins | sample MA1701073metaG_FD_139345 | JGI IMG/M metagenome (GOLD analysis project Ga0187892, IMG submission 139345) | Bio-ooze microbial communities from a basaltic lava cave in the Kipuka Kanohina Cave System on the Island of Hawaii, USA - MA170107-3 metaG ... | reverse complement strand
CACAGTGTCTGCTAGAATCTCGAATGATAGACATGACGAGCTTAGAGAACGATGTAATCAGCTCGGATGCAGCATCAATGAATATCTCTCCGCGGCACTCGACTTGGCACTTACGGGTTACAGCGGGTTCGATTTCGACCTTGACGACGATGAAGAGAAAGAATCACAGGAATCATGTAAAGCTCCGGATTCGCCGCAAACCTATCATGTGAAGTTGTGACCTAGCTAGTCAGCTTGACGACTCAGCAGATCCAGAATTCTTGTTGCGAGTGATTTTCACCTGTGACGAACTATGATCGATAGAAGCCTTTGAAGGTTCGAATTTATGCTTCCTTGCAGTCCTTTCGAAAAAGTTGGTAAATGCCTTGCATTCCTTGTAGACTTGACCGGAAGATGTAATGGCCTTGTCAATATTAGCCATAATCTCATTCATCCGGACAATTTCCGCATTTGTTAGAGTAACAAAAAATGATTCTGCAGAATCAACATGAATATTTCTCTGGTTGTCAATTCGTAAGCCTCGTTTTTTCAACGCCTGCCATATTTCATGAACCGCTGCTTTGTCTGTGTGAAAAGTGCCGGAAAGCGATAACGCCAACCCGCTAACAGAGCGCGATTTACCACCTTTTTTGATCCTGAATCCAACAAAGTTCGCAAATACATCTTGCATGAGCTTTGATGCAACGAATTCTGAGAACTTTTTCCTATTCGAGTAGATAGCCCTGTTGCCTGCAAGACCACCGTAGAACTTTTTCTGGTAGGGAAATTCCATACAACTTGCAGTCTCTGTTCGACGAAAGTGTTGATAAACCTCAAGAAAATGTGGTATGCTCGACATCGATGAAATTACGAATCCATCCTTTTGAAGAAGCTTATTGACTACGTCGATAGATGGAGAAATGTTATGCTCTTTTGTTTGCCTATACTTCATGTATTTTTCTGGATGCCTAGCAAGAGTCAGGTACTGACCGACTGTATGCGGAGATATGCCTAACCTTTGTGCGATCTCTTCTTCCGAGTGACCCTCTAATCTAAGGTTCACGGCCTCTCTGATACGTGGACTAAGGTCTGGAGCTACGAAATTGTTGTCTCTCGATCGTGCACCTGTTGTCAACTTGACCTTCGGTTGCCTCTCGTCTTGCCCTTACCATAAGGAGTCTTCGCGTATAGCATCGACCTGTAGGTTGACCAGGATACCTTCTTATCCAGTTCATCTAGCCTGTATGTTCTTCTGAACTTGAGCAGATACTTCAGTTCTGTTCTAGAAATGGAAGTATCTCTACATAATACTTTCAAATGTGACTCGACAGTAAGCCCGGATTGTTCTGCCTTACGAAGAAATGAAAAAATTGCATCAGCTAACTTCCACTTCGCAAAAGGGTCAATATTACCCCGAAGGTTTTTGACTCGTACAAGCATTTCCTTGTAATCTCTCTCAAGCGTCGTCATCTTCTCTGGAGCGTCATTGACGTTGGCAAGCTCACTAAGGTCTGCAGTCGCGCCAATCCTTTCGGAACCTCCATCATGCATCTTGGCGATACGCACGTGAAGTGACTTTTTCATATTGAAACTGTACTCCACTTAAGAAAGAATTCTCGAAGATCATCCATTGCTTCATTGACAGTCTCTGGCGGTCTACTTTGAATAAGCTCCATATACACAATTCTAAGCGTATTCATCATCTCAACACTGTATCCAAGGCCTCGAGACTTTGCATATACAGGGTGCCCACGATTGATTATGATAGCCTCGGGATCTATCCATGTCTCTTTAGGATTGCCGGGTTCATCCACATAATTGATTCGGATACCTGTCTTAACGCGTCTTTCCGTGTGCTCTCCCTTTTCCTTACCCTTGGGAGATTCCAACGGAGACTTGCCACCTGATGGACCGGGAACTTTCACACCTGCTCCTCCCTTCTGTCCCCCGACGACTCCTGCAGTTTCTTGTCCTCCTTGGATCAAGGATGTAGTAATATCGCCGTCAGGCGATTTCACTGCAACCCTCGCCTTTCGCATATCCATAAAGGGATTATATTTGATTAAATCGGGCATTTGCAACGATTGAGCCAAAATCTTTTGGATTTCACTCTGCAAGGCAATCTCATGTGTTGTTCGCGTGCCATGTTTCTTCTCTTCCAACGCATCGATAGATTTGAGCCAGTCGCGAACGATTCGGAACATTTCTTTTCTAAAGTTCGACGATAGAAACGGATTTTGGCTGTGCTTGAACGCAGTCTTGGTTGTGTTGAGTAGAGCGGTAAGTGGGTCAGAAACCATGTGACCGCATATCCTAGATCGAACTTGAGATTTGATTGAGTAATCCAGCCCAAACCATTCCGACTGTATGGTCTTTCCAAAGACCGAAATCTCAAATCCCGGAGCTCTTTTCGCGTCCTTCTTTGCATGCCAAAGTATGCCTCGGTAGGTGCTATTACCGATTTTGGCCTCGAATTCATACTCTTTCAATGCTTCCGGTCTCCAGGCTTCAACCCGCTTGCCATTGACGAAGATCTCGCATTTTCTGCTAGACAATCCCAGAAGTATCGAATTGTAGTGTCGTTGAATTATTTCGATGAGTGTTTTTTCACTTGCATCGCTCATATGTTCGGGATTTATCACTAATTCATAATAGGTGCCATCCTGCGCAAGTTTTGATGGGCTCGTATATGTCCAACGGGGTTCTCCATTTACTAGGGTTAGATAGCTTGCCAACGAACTGCCGATTTTTCTTGTTTCTGTGAATATGGATTTCCCAGAAGGTAAGAAAACTAAGTACAGCTTCGCCCCGATTCCCGCAAATCCTATTCCTTCACCCTTAGTCTTGGACGAAATTGCGAGAGCATGATAATTGGCCTCAAATTCCTCCTTCGTCATTCCTTTGCCATTGTCCGAAATAGAATAGTAGAGTTCGCCTTGTCTATTATCCAGAGTCAAGAGAATCCGAGAGGCATTTGCGTCGAGAGAATTGGCAACAGACTCTATAACCATGATTTCAAAGGGATCATATGGGTAGGCTTCTATGAAATTCTTAATGATTGCTTGCAGGTCTATACGAAGAGGCTGCCAGCTTCCGTGGCTCATAGCTTCATGACTCGAGAACGAAATAGAAAAGCATATTGTTGTCATGATTTGCTTCAATAAGATATCATGAACGACGAAAACTGTCTCAATGTCTATGGTTCAAATATTGCGAGAGATGTTGAAAATACTGACTCAGTAACTGCGACTCGCAATAGTGGATATATAGTCGGATTATCTGTCACAAAACATGCCTATCGAGGACTTTTCTTACGAGAGGACTCCCCTTAGTCCAAAACCTTGGACAGCTGGCAAGCTTTTTGACTTGTATCAGGCCAAGAAGCTGGTCTTCAATACCGAATACCAACGGTCAGCCGTATGGAAAAGACCAAGGAAGCAGCTTCTCGTAGATTCCATACTCCGTCAGTATGACATTTCTACGATTTTTCTTAGGCAATGTGAGGATGGTACTTTCGAGTGCCTTGATGGCCAGCAAAGATTGCGAGCTATTTTTGATTTCATGAAAGATGGCTATCCATTATCTCCCGATATTACTCCGGAGATTGAACAAGAAATAATATACTCGAAGTTGCCGGATGGTCTCCGATCTCGCATAAGAGAGTTCATTGTAAATTCGAATCTGGTAAGCAATATTGATGAAGAAACCACATCAGATATTTTTCTTAGACTTCAGGAGGGAATGCCTCTTAACTCTGCTGAGAAGCTAAATGCGATGCAGGGTAGGATGCGTCGCAGAGTTATCGAATTATCTAGACACCCTTTTTTTGCCAACATTGGAGTAGCGGATAATAGGTTCGCACACAGGTATCTAGCAGCTCAAATGATTTCCCTCGCTGTTGCCAAGACCCTAATTGATACTAAGTTCAGGTCAATCAAGAAAAACTATCTTGATTATAAATCACGAGACTTGCCCAGCGCCTTAGTAGAACGTATAAAGTCGAACCTCACTCTCCTCGAGAACTCACTAAGAACAAAGGCGTCAGCAATTAGATCGAGAGCCGATATCATAACCCTCTTTACAGTTGCAAACACTCTTCGCGGAGAGTATTCTATCACCGATATCGAGAAAAACTTCGGTAAGTTCATCCTTAGTTTCCTCATGAAGATCGAAGAATACGATTCGCTTCCGACTAACAACAAGAATAGGGAGATTTTTGCGAAATATGAAGACGCGAGAAGGAGTTCAATAGATACTTCGAAGAACATTAGAACAAGGCACGACATCATGTTATCGAAGTTTCTAGAGACCAATCCAAGCGTCATCCCCAAAGACCCGAATAGATTATTCAGTGAAGCCGAGCGTCTAGCGCTTTACTTGCGGGCTGACGGAAGGTGTGAAAAGTGTAAGAAAGCAACGAAGTTTGAGGATGGAGACGCAGACCATAAGAAGAGGCATGCTGACGGTGGCAAGACCATCCTGTCAAATGGCCGATGGCTTTGCGCTTCATGCAACAGATCTCGTGGCAAGAAGAGATGAGGGGATATATCAAGAGTCTGATCCATATTTTCTGGATATTGTCATTTACGAGGAAACTCGTCCTTCGGTGCAAAACACCATCATATTCTGAACAGCTATTTTTGCGATCGTAATCTCCTGACACATCGACATGCCATCTCTTCTCTTTATGCCATGCTTGAACTCGTACAGCCTTTCGAATTGGAACCTTCGCTCCAATAGTTCAAGGAATCGCCCGATCAGCCCGGTATCAAGAATGACCTTTCCTTCCCTAGTCCAAGCGTATTCCGATTTCTTGATCATCCTGCCATGCGTCGGCTCTTCTACTGCAAGCTTATACACCGCAGACTCAACCAGCCACCTGAACGGCTCGATAAGGTCATAGACCAGAGCCCGAAACGAAGTATGCATTGTATGAAAGAATCCATAGTAAGGATCCAAACCCATGCCATTGACATACTTGGCGATCTCCCCCGCAAGTACGGTATAGCCGTAGTTCAGCAACCCATTGATAACATCAGACGCATACCGATTCGACAGAGAGATCCCTCCTCCATGCCTTGAGAGGAAACGGTATTTCTCATTGAATAATTTGGCGTAATTCCTGAAGTAAAGGTGTCCTGCTCGCGATTCGATGGTAAGAAGATCCCTCTTGTCTCTTGCATTTTCAATCTTCGCCCGATACGATGTCAGGCCATCGATAGCTTCCTGAACCTCTGGCCTTTGGATTGATTGCAAGAACGTAATCTGGCTTTCAAGCTTTGAACGTAGAAGCTGTTTTTGCAAGTATGCGACCTTTTCAGGATTCCGAAAAGTATCATACTGTGCCATCCGATGGTTTGTCGCAGTAGGACTGGACATGACCTGATGCATGGCAGTAATCAGATTGCCGTAAGTGTCGGTCAGGATGACGTTGATGTTTTTCTCCGTCAGTAGCTTCAAAGCTTCAGTGGAAATGTACCCTTTGCCAGAAATGACTATCCTCTCATAAGGGATCTGGGTTACGAACCATTCCTCTACTTGCTGTTGGCCTGTGAAGATATCCTTTCCACCCTTCAAGCATACTTTGTTGTTCTTCAATGACACAGAAACTCCGTACCCTCGCAGAAGTTTCACGTTATAGTGGTTCTTTTGGCCTTTTAGCGTCATCGCATATCACGCAACTTCTTGTCGCGACCTTCGATAACGTCATGACATGGACGACAGTAAATTATGATATTGTCCCAGCTATCATTCTCTGAATCTCCATCTTTGTGATGCAATGTAAGATGCACGTCAGGTTCCTTTCCGCCGCACTTCTTGCATCGTGCTCCAAGACGCCTCAGAATGGCAGTTTGATTGAATCGCTTCCTTTTCGCCATCGGTACTTTCGTTATGACGCAGCTATTTCAGCAATCTCCAACCAATCATAACCTACGATATTGTCTAGAAGCGGCACAAAAACGTGCGTAAGAGGGGGGGATTGTATTTTTACTCTTTGTCGATAAATTCGTCCGGCGTTGGCGGGTCCGGGTTGAGGCCCTTTCTCTTCCTTACATCTCCAACCAGTGTCCTAAAGATCGAGTTTGGAACCGGCAGCCATGACTTGAAATAAGTGTTCCAGAGCGCCTTTCCTGCAGTGGCACCCCTCATCTTCTCCGACAGGTCAAACGTTTCTGAAGCCGGCACTTCGCCCTGAATGATAGCAACTATTCCTTTCTGCTCCACGTTCAAGAGTTTGCCACGCTTGCCAGCTAGAACTCCCCCTACAGCTCCTATCTGTTCCTGCGGGCACTTTACTTCGACGCCAAGTATCGGCTCTAGCAATACAGGGTCTGCGATCAGCATCGAGCCTAGCATGGCCCTTCTGGTAGCCGGCATGAGCTGCGCTAGCCCCCTGTGAGCAGGGTCCTCGTGCGGCACATAGTGGTGAAGGACAAACTTTACTCCCCTGACTTGTTCCTTCGCAATAGGTCCGTTGTGGATCACGTCGTCAAAGCCGGAGCGGATAGAGTCCATCGATTCCTGGAGAAACTGGACACCCTTTGTCTCGTCTACGAGCATGTTGCCCGAGATGTCAATGGCCGAAACGCTCCTTGCCTCGTCAGCGCTCCATCCCTTTTCCCTGAGTATCTTTGCCATCTCTTTTTTGTCCATGTCTTCCTTTATCTTGCCAGTCCTTATCATGTCCAAAATGTCATCCTGCAGTGGCTCGATGCGCATGAATATCTTGTTGTGCTTGTTGGGCGACTTGCTCATGATGGGCCCGGCCTTTGCCCTGATGGTCTCTCTATAGTTGATCAGCGGCTGGGTGGTGACGATGTCCAGTCCAGCCTCCTGCAAAAGTGATGTCGCAATCTCGAGGTGGAGCACTCCCATGCCTGCCATCAAAGTCTCGCCCGTCTCTTCGTTTATTTTGACAATCAGGTTCGGATCTTCCACGGTAATCCTGCGGAGGTTTTCAACCAGCTTTGGCAGATCCTTGGGATGCTTTGGCTCTACAGCTATCGTGACCACCGGCTCGGAAACGTACTTTATCGATTCAAACGCCGGGACGCCCTTTACGGTCGATATGGTTTCGCCTGCAACAGCATAGTCGAGTCCGAGCAGTGCCGGGATATTGCCGGCTGGAATGACGCTGACTATTTCCCTCGTGTTTCCCATGTAGATGTTGACTGACTGGACCCTGCCGGGCCTCTTGGCGTCGATAAGGAAAATGTCGTCACCGTCCTTTATCGTGCCGGAGTAAAGCCTCCCCGTCGCAACCCTGCCGGCCTGTGGGTCGACGTTAATGGTTGTGACCATCATTAGCGCGGGGCCCTTTTCGTCACATGCCACCAGAGATTTACCAACATCAGAATTTAGATCGCCGGCCCAGATCTTTGGGATTCTGTATTTCTGAGCCACGTGAGGCGGAGGATGGTGCTGGACGACCATGCCAAGAACAGCATCATGGAGTGGAGACTTTTGCGCGAGCTCTTTGATGGCGTTTGGATCTTCAGATGTGTATGCTTCATAGACTTCCTTGAAGCCTATCTTGGTCTTGCTCCACATGCTAAAGTTAAAGCCCCACCTGTCCTTTGCGGAGCCAAATGCAACAGTGTTTCCCTGAATGCTGACCTTCCACTTTTCCTTGACTTCCGGCTCGGCATAAATGTCGATTAGCTGGTTAAAGTGGGTGATAATGTTCATTAGCCACTTTTGCATCGCATTTGCGTCCAGCTTTAGCTCCTTGACAAGCCGGTCTATCTTGTTGATGTACAGTACCGGCCTCACGCGCTCTTCCAGAGCCTGTCTTGTGACTGTCTCTGTCTGGGTCATGATGCCTTCGACAGAGTCCGATACCACCACTGCGCCGTCAATCGCTCGGAGCGCGCGGGTAACTCTGCCTGTAAAGTCGATGTGGCCCGGAGTGTCTATCATGTTGACGACGTACTCCTTGCCTTCGGTTTCGTAGAATAGCGTGACGTTTGCTCCCCTGATAGTCATCTGCCGGTTCTGCTCGAGCTTCATAGAGTCAAGTGCCAAAGCCTGGCCGGCGACAGAAGGGGAAATGATGCCTGACGCTGCGAGCAGGCTGTCGCTCATGGTAGTCTTGCCATGGTCTACATGAGCGATGACTCCAAAATTTCGTATCTGGTCCTTGTTACCAATAATCCTCAGGATATCCTGAGTTGACTTGAACTTCGGCATGCACTCAACCGAAAAAAGTTTTGAGCAGGACTATTAAATGTATCTTGGCTGCGATGAACTACGCCGGATTTCCGGTCACTTCATCATCTTGCGGTAGTCGCCTTCAAGAACTCCGGCTTCTTCATGCAGCCTGTCGATATGTTTTGAAAGCCCTTCCGTTGTGTCAAACGGCGAGCCGCAGTAGGGGCACTGAAAGTTCGCCTTTGCGGCGTTTACAGTGTACGATATTGCCTTTGTGTCTATAATGCAGGCGGCACCTCCGGAAATCGCGTTCTCTTCTACTGCCAGGGATATCTTTTCCATCCTTTCCGAAACGTCTTCTCGAAATAGCATTCCCAGCGCGGCGGCGTACGCGTGAACCATGACCTGCCTGACCTTGTTCTTGTCCATCAGAGCAAGTGCTTCTTTGATCGTAGTCTGTGGGTTCACGGCCAGCACGGGGCTTGTCATTATCTCGCGCAACTTTACTTTGCCGGGGTTTCTTCCCTGGGAGGTCACCTTGAACAGCACGTCCGTCTTGCTGACGATTCCCACTACCTCTCCCTTGTTGGAGACGAGTATGCTTCGTGCATTCTTTTCCTGCATGGCTGCCAGCGCCTCTTCCGCGGTGCTGCTGGTTTCAAGTATTGCGATATCTGACTTCATTACCTCGCCCACGGGCGATGCCAGAAGAGCCGCAATGTTGCCGGCAGTCACGCTAGCGTGCTCGGCACCGGGTCCGTTTCCTGGTGAAGTCATCCCACTTGTTCTAGACAACAATGTTGTATTTTAGCACTTCTATAAAAAGAATTCAAATTAGGCAAATGACCCCTTTCCAATCCTGCAAGTTTCACACTATTATTCGATTATAAGCAAAAAGTTTAACTATTTCCGTTGCAGTGTGCAGCTCTCATGTCAACAAACAACTCTACGAGTGAGCGGACGGTCAAAGTGACAGAAACAGGGAGTCTGGCCTAGAATGGTATTCAAGTACATCGATATCCTTGGAGAGTCAACAAAGGGATTCGACGATGCCGTGCAGAACGCCGTTACCGAAACGGCGCAAACGGTAAAGGATATCAGGACTGCGGAAGTGACAAAGATGAACGTGATCGTATCAAATGACAAGATAGTAGAGTACCAGGTAGTGATGCGCGTGGCGTTCAAAGTAAAGAGAAAATAGGACGTCGAGTCCTATTCGCCAAAGAGCGGATCACCATGCCGTCTGCATTAGTTTAATATTGACAGCCCATGAACCCTGAGACGATGGAGATAACGGTCGGCCATACGCCCGACGCCGACGACGCGTTCATGTTCTATGGCATGGCCACCGGCAAGGTCAGGTCCAGGCTGGCCGTCAAACATGTCATCGAAGACATTGAAACGTTAAACAAAAGGGCGTTAAAGCACGAGCTGGATGTCACTGCCGTATCGGCACATGCATTTGGCTATCTGGACGACTATGTCATTCTAAAGAGCGGCGGCAGCTTTGGCTTAGACTATGGCCCGATAGTCATTGCGAAAAAGAAAATGAATGCCGCCGAGCTTGCCAGGACAACGATCGCTATCCCAGGCAAAATGACTTCGGCCAACCTTCTTCTCATGCTTGCGATAGGCAGGTTCAAGGCAGCCGAGATGTCGTTCGAAGCCATACCCGACGCTGTGGAATCCGGCAGGGCAGACGCAGGACTGGTCATACACGAGGCGCAGATAACCTATGACAGAGAAAAATTTGTGAAGGTGTTTGACCTGGGTGGCTGGTGGGCTGCCAACAATGCGGGGCTTCCTGTCCCGCTCGGAATTAACGTGGCGAGCACGCGTTCAATAGACAGACAGACAATAGAGGATTTCAGCGAGCTCTTTACAAGATCGATTGCCTACGGGCTTGATCATATCGAACAGGCGATAGACTATGCGATGCAGTACGGCCGAGGGCAGCCAAAGGAAACGATCGCAGAATTCGTAAAGATGTACGTTAACGATCTCACACTCGACATGGGTCAGAAAGGCAAGAATGCGATTGAAAAAATGTTTGAAATGGCGGTGGAGAAGGGACTGATAGAAAGAGACGTAAGGGTCGATGTTGTCTAGAGCCTGTGAAGGATGTTGAAAAAAGTGTCCCGTTGCGCCGGCTCCCGCTTTATTTCCCTTACCATGCTTGCCAGCTCTTGCAGGGTCGTCCCCGAAGACTTGCCTGCTGCCCTGAATATTTCTTCAGAGTGCGCCGTCCCAACCATGTCGTTTCCGCCGTACGAGAGCGCCACCTGGGCCACCTTCTTGCCGAGTGCCACCCAGTAGACAGAGATGTTCTTTAGCACGCTTGCCAGCAGCAGACGCGATACGGCGATCACGCGCAGGTCGTAAGGCGATGGGCTTTCTGCCGTTACTAGGCCCTTTTGCTCAAGCTCGGTGTTCTCGAGGCTGAACTTTAGTGGAATAAACGTGGTAAGGCCCCTGGTCTTTTTCTGGAGCTCTCTCATCTTCAGGACATGATCGACAATGTGCTCAGGTTTTTCGACATGCCCAAAGAGCATCGTGCAGTTGCTCCTTATCCCTAGCTCATGCGCCTGGCGCGCCGTGTCAAGCCATTCCTCGCCGGAGCACTTGCCCACAACTATTTTGTTCCGCGTTTCAGGATGAAATATCTCGGCACCTCCGCCAGGCAGCGCGTCAAGGCCAGCGGTCTTTAACCGCGACAGTACCTCTTTGATAGAATTTTTTGTCAGCCTTGCGATAAAAAAGATCTCTGCCGGAGTAAACGCCTTGATGGTGACCTTTGGCCTTTCTGCCTTGATAGCCTTCATCATTTTTTCATAGTAGTCAAGCCCCAGCTTTGGGTGGAACCCGCCGACTATGTGGAGCTCGGTCGCGCCAAGCTGGTCCACTGCTTCTCTCGCCCTTGCAACGATCTGATCCGCAGTAAGGGTGTAGGCGTCTGACTCGCCGCCTTTTCTGTAAAATGCGCAGAGCGGGCAGCTGGCCGCGCAAATGTTAGTATAGTTCAGATAGTAGGATGAAACAAACGTAACGGTGTCGCCGCAGAGGTCGCGGCGAAGCTTGTCAGCAGCCCATCCCAGAACAAACAGGTTTTCTTCCTGCATGAGCTGCACGCCGTCGCTGTACGAGAGCTCCTCACCTGCAAGGGCCTTTTCAAGCGCAGGAGTTCCGCCTGCAAGCGGCTCGCTCTTTTGCAAACATTGATGACTGCTCCAGAGGTCATTATAAATCGTTGTCAGGCGAGGACTTAAAAGGAATAAATATCAATAAACGCCCACGAACCACAGTTGCAGAACAAACTGGTGCAAGATTTTATCAGAAAATCAGAAATCAACGACATCTTGGACCGCGCTCTTGCGGGGAGCCATCTTGGTCTTGATGACTGCATCAGGCTTGTCAAGTCCGATGACGTGTACTCTATGGGGCTTGTGGCCAACATCCTGCGGCAGCGCCTCTTTGGAGACACTATTACTTTTATCAACAACATTATCCTGAATTACACCAACGTCTGCGTGACCTACTGCAAGTTCTGTGCGTTCTATCGGCCGCCAGGACACGAGGAAACCTATACCGTGCCATTGGAAGAAATCGTCCGGCGGGTAGCAACATCGCGTGAAATGTTTGGCATTACCCAGGTGCTGATACAGGGCGGCCACAACCCAAACTTGGGCATTCAGTACTATGAGGATGCGTTCAAGGCGATAAAGAACAAGTGTCCCGAGGTCGGGATTAACGGACTTTCGCCTTCCGAAGTCGACATGATCGCCAAGGTGGAGCGGAGCAGCACGAAAGAGGTGCTTGCCCGGCTAAAGGTGGCAGGAATGGACACGTTTGCCGGCGGCGGGGCGGAAATCCTCGAGGACAGGGTCAAGGAAGTGATCAGTCCTCTAAAGATAAAGAGCCACGAGTGGCTGCGCATAATGGAAGAAGCACACCAGCTGGGCCTGAAATCGGTGGCGACAATGATGTACGGAAGCGTGGAAACCGACGAAGAACGCGCCAGCCACATAATGAAAATCGCGGAGCTCCAGGCCAAGACGCGCGGCTTTATGGTCTTTATCCCCTGGAGCTTTGAGCCGAACAAGACAGAGATACAGGCTGAGGGACTGATCAAGTACCCATCTGGCGGCCTCAATCTGCTGAAAATGATTGCTATTTCGAGGATAATGTTCTCTGGCCTCATCGATCATCTGCAGTCTTCATGGCTGACGAATGGGATCGGAATGGCGCAGCTCGCCCTGAATCACGGCGCCGACGACTTTGGCGGCACCCTCATCGGTGAGGAAGTGGTGAGCGCGACGGGAGCCAGATCAACAGAACTGACGTCTGATCGCATAATAGCAGCTGTCAAGCAGGCCGGCTTTCGGGTTGCAGAGCGTGACAATTCGTACAGGATTATAAAGTACCACTAAAGTACTCGCGCCATTTCTTGTCCACCATATTCTTGGTCTCCTCGTCAACCTCGGCGAGCTGTTGGATCTCACGCGTGTATCCTTCCTCGCGGGTTTTCGTCGTGGCGTCGATTCCGAGCTTTGACCCAAGATTCACAAGAGGCGACGCCGGATCCAAAGTATCAGTTGGCGTGTTGTTGATGATGACAGTATCGCGGGCTGGATCGGCGCGCGTAGTCACGGCCCATATTACATCGTTCATGTCGTGCACGTTGATTTCGCTGTCGACTACGACAAACATCTTTGTCAGCGAAAGCTGCCCCATTCCCCAGAGCCCCATCATGACCTTCTTTGCCTGCCCGGGGTACTGTTTCTTTATCGATATTATTGCAAGCCCCTGAAACCACCCTGCGGCAGGCATGGAAAAATCGACCACTTCTGGATGGAACATCTGCACTAACGGCAGGAACGAGCGCTCTATAACCTTGCCAATGTACGCGTCCTCGAGTACCGGCCTGCCTACAACGGTTGTCAGGTAGATGGGATCCTTTCTTCTCATGATTCCAGTCAGCGTAAAAGTTGGAAACGGCTCGGCCGGAGTATAATATCCCGTGTGATCTCCAAACGGGCCTTCCAGCCTGATGTCGTTGGGATCCACATAGCCTTCGAGCACTATCTCTGCGTTTGCGGGCACTTCAAGATCTACCGTCTTGCACTTGACCAGCTTCACTCCCTTTTTTCTTGCGATGCCGGAGAAGAGGAACTTGTCCATTCCCTCCGGAACCGGCGCGACAGCGCTGAATACGGTCGCCGGGTCCGCTCCTATCACTACGGCAACTTCGATCTTTTTGTTCTGCTCCTTGAGCATCTTGTAGTGCTGCGCCCCGCGCTTGTGGATCTGCCAGTGCATTATCGCGTGCCGGTCGTCGACTATCTGGATCCTGTAGACTCCGAAATTGCGGATTTCAGTTTCCGGATGCTTTGTGACAGTGAGGCCAAAAGTAATGAAGCGACCGGCATCTCCTGAAAATGACTTTAGCACTGGCATGGAATTCAGAGACGCGCTGTCAGTTTCTGTTATCTCGGTTACCGGCCCGCTATCAACATACTTTGGCCCGTACTCGCCTATCTCTGACAACTTGGGCAGCATCTTTAGCTTGCCTAGCACGCCGGCCGGCATCTTCATCCTCGTAAGATCTACTATGCGCCTGCCGATATCGACAAAATCGTCGGTCTCTAGCGCAATCCCCAACCTCTTCATGCTTCCAAAGGCGTTGCCGAGTACCTTCATCTTTGAGCCTTCGACGTTTTCAAAGAGCACCGCGGGCGAGTCCGCAGAGTACATCAGCCTGCGCATTATTTCTGCGATTTCAAGGTGCGGGCTGACAGCTGCCTTGACGCGCTTTAGCTGGCCTGCCCTTTCGATGGCTTCGAGATACTCGCCCACGCTTTCAAACGGCATCTGCCAGCAGCTATTGAGAGAACTCTAGATAAGCGTTGCCAAATGCTCATTCAAAGGGATCGAGAGTACAGTAAGCACTCAACAAACTTTGGGGCTGCTAGTTGCGCCTGCCCTTTAGGAAGGTGTTTGTGTCCTTGCGCACAAGTGGAATTATCTTTTTCATGATAATGTCGTGGACATTTCCCTTGTTCACTTCAAACGACAGTAGGAGAACATAGTAGAGCCTGCTATTTTCGTCCGCTATTGGAATGGTCGCCCTGATTATCTTTGCATAGTGCGACATGGCATAGTTCACCTTGCCCAGCAGGTACTCCCACCGGAGCCGGGTATACTGGCGCGTCGCGGCGGTAATTGCATATTGCACCCTTTCCTCCGGGCTGAGGATCGGCTTTAGCCCCTTCCTGTCAGCGGTCGCGACAAGGTGGCCATCTTCGTCCGCAATGCCGGCAAACCTAATCGTCGGGTCAAGCGTTACTATCTTATCACAGAATTCTTGGAAGAACGATTTCATTCATTATCTCTCGAGTTTCAGGGTATATTTGATTTTCTTTTGAGGCGGGCAAGCTGTCACTGGCAGGCTGGATTGAGCTATTTAGCTAGAAATAGCGGCGTTCTGATACATCTATTCGATAGTCGTTTGCGCTCATGTCTCTCATTTGCACAAGACCCTCAGAATCAAATTCCCAGTGCTCATTTCCGTGTGTCCTCATCCAATGACCTGTTTCAGAATCTCGCCATTCGTATTCAAAGCGAACAGATATCCGATTATCTCCATAGGTAAACAGCTCTTTCATTAACTTGTAGTCGAGTTCTCTGGCCCACTTTCGCCTAAGGAACTCGATTACTGCGGCCCGGCCCTTCAGAAACTCGGTGCGGTTTCTCCATACGCAGTTTTCTGTGTACGCCATGGCTACAGCTTCAGGATTTCTACGATTCCACAGACGCTCCGCGGCTTCCACCTTTGCTTTCGCGGTTTCCGATGTAAACGGTGGTCTCGGGCCGCTCATTGCGTGGTGATGCGCTGCGCCGGATAAAAGTCAGAAAGTAACCTGAAGGTAACCGAGTGAACAAATAGTTGCCAGGTTACCGTAGTGTCACCCTTCCATATCCAATACCTGCCTGAATCTTCTGGGTTTCCTGTCTCGGAACACGTCTGCTGCGCAGTACCTTGAAGAGAACTCGCCCATTTGTTCGAGAATGGGTCTGAGGTGTCCGGCCTTTTCAGTCAGCTCATATTCAACCCTAAGTGGCATTTCGGGATAGACGTGCCTCTTGACAAGCCCGTCCCGCTCCATCTCCCTGAGCCTCAGTGACAGGGTCTTTGAATTAATCTCTTCCACCGAATCTAGGAGCTCGTTAAATCTCGACTTTCCGTACAACATCATGTCGCGAAGTATGAGCACCGTGAATTTTCGTCCAATGAGATCGAAGGTATTGTAGATCGGACATGATTTTAGCTGTGGTGATTCCAAGTTACCAATCCTTCACCTGCATACAATTTGGTTACTTTCTAACTTATATGGCTTACCTTTCTTCATCTAGTTACAAATGGTGGAGGTGAAATAATGAATAAAGTGGCGATATTCGTATTTGCAGACACTGGAGCAAAGGAGGGTTTGGGCCGCGTCGTGAACGCATTAGAGACAGCAAAAGAATTCGCAAACGATGAAGTGCGACTCTACTTCGATGGTACTGGTACCAAATGGCCCGCAGAACTAGCCAAGGAGGATCATATTGCGCACAAGCTGTACGAGTCCGTGGCAGGCAAGGTCGCGGGAGCCTGTTCGTTCTGTGCAGCGGCCTTTGGGGCAACAGAGGCGATCAAGAAGGCGCGAATCAGACTTGTAGACGAATTCGATGACCACATCAGTGTAAAGGGACTCCTTTCAGCCGGGTTTCATGTCATGAATTTCTAAAGGCAATTCTCGGCTCAGGACCATTTTCATTTTTTTGAACATGAACGATGTGCATGAATACATGCGTGATTTGGAATAGTGGAGGTTTATTAGTTGCATGTAACGGTTTACGCTCATGAATCAACCAAACCCGGCGGACGTTGTAAAAAATCTGATTGAAGCCATTAACCAAGGCGATCTGGATAAAGCGTTGAGCTTTTACGAGCCTAATGCCGCCTTTATCGTTCAGCCCGGAAACATCACTCGAGGAAGAGATGGAATTCGCGCCGCGCTTCAGGGATTTATTTCACTAAAGCCTTCAATCAAGGGGGAAGCACCTCAGATGGTTGAGGCAGGAGACATCGCACTTTATTGTTCTAGATGGACCTTACAAGGTACCCTTCCTGATGGTAAACCCGTAGAAATGAGCGGAGTTTCTTCAGATGTACTGCGCAAGCAAACTGATGGACGGTGGCTTGTCGCTGTTGATAACCCTTGGGGAACAAGAATCGTGGCCTGACTTTGTGGTTGCAAGAAAATCAATCAATTGCCTGGCAGGGCCTTTACAGAATTGACTCGGCAAGGACCGCTCTTATGCAAATACTTATATTCGTTTTAAAGGGCTACTTGCTTCGCTTTGTCTACTCAGGAAGTTGTGACTCTAGAAGATCGCAAGAATTCGCTGATGAACAGGCGCGAGGTCAAGGCGCTGTTCAGAGGCGCCGCCGGCAAGATCAAAAGGACCGAGGCGGTAGAAAAAATGGCTGCCCAGCTTTCGGTTGACAAGAAGCAGATAATCCCAATAAACTTGATCTGTGAAACCGGAATGACTGATGTTCATGCGGTATTCTACGTTTATGAGGACGAAAAAGAGGCCGGAAAGCAGCTCCCGCGCTACAGGATGCTCAGGACACTTCCAAAGGAGGAAAGAAAAAAGATACTGGATGATGAAAAGGCAGCAAAGCTAAAAGCAAAGCAGGAATCTGCGGCATCAAAGGGAGGCAGCGCTCCGGCCGCTGGTGGGGGTAAGAAGAAGTAATGGCTGACAAGAAGGCTGTAAAGGGCGAGGTTTCAGTTTACAAGTTCTACAAGGTGCAGGGCGACAAGGTAACCCGGTCAAAGAGGGACTGCCCCCGTTGCGGGAAAGGAGTATTCATGGCGGAACACAAGGACAGGCTCACATGTGGCAGGTGCGGTTTTACGGAATTCACGCACAAAGAACAGGCCAAGAAGGGCAAAAAGTAACCTATTTCGCGATTTCACGCAGTTCCTTCTTGATGGCCCGCGCCACAGAAGGAACCAGCACTGGGTAGAATGATTCTATGTACCGCCTGCTTTTTGACAGCGACCTTACGTTCGAGCCATCCCGTGCAACGTCAAGGTAGCCACACAGGAACGCCCTAGTTATTCTGGCAGCGGCAGAAATATTTCGCGTTGTCTTTAATCCCCAACTCAAAAACTCTGCTAGGTCCCAGACCTGATCGCCGGAACTAAAGACGAACTGCTCCAGGTCTGTGAAACAGAGCCCATTCTCGGCCGCGATCACGTTCTTTGGTTTGATGTTGCCGAGGCTCGCTCCAGCGTTGTGGATCCTGGCTACCTGAGAGCCAGCTTCAGTCAGCAGGTAAAGCTCGTCGTTTCCTTTGATGCAGCTCCTTATCACATCTGCAAGAGTTCTCCCCTCTACAAATCGCGTAACGAGCAGCTTTCTGTCCAGGACTACCGCCTCTATCGCAGGGGTGCAAAGGCCAAGGCCCCGGACGTACCTGATGGCCTTGTATTCCGACCCGAGTCTTGAAATCGGGTCCACCTTGAAACGCTTTACAGGGGCGGTCCAGAGGCTCAGCGCCGCCCACTTTACTGATTTTGTCCTTGCGAGCTCTTTTACCGCGATTTTGTAGTCACCAGAGTCTGTCCGGAGAACGTAGAGGATGGTCCTGCTGTTGACATTTCCGAGCCGGCGTTTTCTTGAAACTGAAAAATTCTTGACTCCTCGAAAGGCCATCAGGTCTGCGAGCCAGTCCTTGCTGTCGGCTATGAGCTTGCCCTCCGCGAGCTGCCAGTAAGTTCGCGGATATATCATGAACGTCGGAAGTTCGACTCGCTGCCTTGCATGGCGGCGGATCTTTGACTCTGCTTCTTTGATGGCGAGATGGTAGATCCTTCTCCCCGCATAGGTCTGGACTATATACGACCCGAATTCCTGCAAACTCTTGGTCAGCTTTAGCCGGATCCTGTCCCTGTGGACGGTGATGCGCTTTTCGGAAATCTGCAATAGATCGTCACTTTGGGAGAACAGCTGGCTGTCTTCGGAAATTATGTCATGAAGGGCCTTGCGGTAGCCAGCAAGTGCAAAATTCAAGTTGCGCTTTGCTTCCGGCCCGGCGTAGGTCCTGTAGTAGCTGTATACAGCACTTGGATAGAGCGACATTCTCCGCTTTATCTTGGCAAACGCGATGTACTCTAGCGGAAAGGTGATCTCGGTGCCGAGAATTCCGGCAGTGTTCACAATGTTCTCGAGCTCCTCCAAGATCACTCTTCGCTTGTAGGTGCGCTCTATGGAATCGAGCATTTCAGCATTAACGATCGGCTCGTAGACATGCAGGAGCCGGCCGGCTGCAAACTCGCCCAGCAGGCCGCGCCGGGCATCAGCTTCGATCGAATGGCGGCTTACTGCAAGGATTGAAACGTCGACCCCGGACTCGCTCAGGTAGACGTACTTTATCGCGTACGGATATTCTTCGAGGACCAGGAACAGGTCGATGTCGCTGTCAGACCGTGCATAGCCTGCCGCCTTTGAACCATAGATGCATGCGGCAACCACCTTGCGGCCCTTTGCGACCCTGTCAATGCATTTCTTTGTTGCGAGGAGTTCTTTCGGCGAGAGGCTAGACATAGCCGCCGTTTCTTTTCTTTCTGAGCTTTACACTTTCAAACTCGGAAATCTTGTCCCTGACTGCCTGGTCCACCTGGAGCCGGGCCATGGCCTCTATCGGGATCTTGATTACGTTGGCGTCTATCGGCACCCTGGTGGTGGAAAGGCGTTTGTTCATCCAGAGCTTGATCGCCTTGTCCTCGAGCTTGAAGTCACGAAAGCCCTCCGGAAAACGTGTGGTGATATGCTTTACCAGCGTAGGATCGGACTTGAAGACTGCCCTTTCTTCAAGCAGCCTTCCCGAGTCGGCATATGTCCCTTCGAAAAGGGTGCCGGACACCTCATCAGATATCACCCTCATCTTTACTATCCTGCTCACAAGTTCAAGATAGTGCGTGAATTCGTGGGCGAGAATCGCGTGTATCGTCCCCTTTAGGCCGTACGCGATGAGCGGGGCAGTCACCTGCACGACGACTCGCAGCAGCCTGTCATCGCCCACGACGGGTATCGTCCTTGCAAAGAAAATGCCCATGTGGGTAAATTCTACGGCCGACGTGGAAACGACCAAGCTCGGCTCGACGTAAAAGTATGGATATTTTAGCCCTGACGCTGCCTCAACCCTCCTGATGCCTTCCTCCACGAGCGGGAACCTCTTGATTATAATGTCATGGATTCTCTGGGGGATCTCGCGCGCTGCAAGGGCATTTCGAACCTTGTAGAGCGGATCAAAGCTGCTCATTCTTTAGCTGCTCACAATTTGCCCCGCTGAGACAAAAATGTTACTGAAGTTCTACGCCAAGGATGTCAAACTTCACGCATTCGCATTTGCACCCAAGGACTTCTGAAATGTTTGGCTGCATGTACTCCTCGCCGCCGACAAACTGCTTTATCATAAGCCCGCCATCCGCAACAACAGTCAGCGCAAGGTTGCTAGAATCGATCTTGCGCACGTTTGCTGAAAGGATCCTCTTTGTAGCCACTTTAGACCGGTTATGGTAGCTTACTTGTCTGCCTGCAAGCTCTCTGAGCAGTTGCAGTTCCTTTTTGGTCAGGGCCCTGTCGCACCTGACATGAATTCTTGTCTTGACAGTAAAGCGGGGCTGGGTAGTTGGCAATTCGTCTACCACAGACAGGACTGCGCGGACCCCTTTGCCTCTGATTATTATTTTTCTAAAGTTTCTTTTTCGCGGGTCCGAGACTCGTGAATAGAATGGCCGGCCCCTGCCCAGCACCTGGCTGTTCTGGTCTTCGCTTCCAATCCATGAAAATCTGGGCGTTATGCCCTTGGTTGTCGCCATCAGTTTTTTTGCGATCACGCCTTCGATGCTATAGTAGCCCGAAAGCCCGGAGTGATTGCAGGAGCCGCAACCCTTTCCCCCGCATTCTGGACACCTGTCCTGCTTTTGAGGCATACCTGAGGCTTTCTTTGTGTAACGGCCGGCAAAGGCAAGGGACCTGGACCGGGCCGCTACGTCAGCATTATTTTCCTTGTCGATAGCCAGACTTATCGTAATGTCCGGCCTTAGATAGTCGACTTTTCTCCTGGTTTGCCTGGCGAGCGTCATTCCGAGCTCCCTTGTAAGCTGGCTCTTCACGCTTTCCATCCCGCGAATCTTTAGCCTTGCCCTGAGCGCGTCCTCCCTCTCGTAGATCTGTGTTGGAAGTGTGGCACCAACAAGAAAGGTGTCAAACTCGTAACCCCTAATGGCAGTCCTGATCTTTTCTACCAGAGAATCGAGTTCTTCCATAAGACCCCTGCAGATAAAGCAGGGCTGGCTCGGCTTTTCCCGTAAAGCGCTCCCGTGCCTTTCAGAGCAGCGACGGCAGAGCTTGTACTGCTTTAGCTGCGCTGTAGGAGAACCGCTGTCATGAGCCAAGACCAAGCCTTCCAAGGAACCCTCCCCCTCTTCCCTTGTTGCGCTTCATGAAATCCTTGGAATCATTGTAATGCTTTATCATGGCCTTGATCTCGCTTTCGGGCAGGCCGGATCCCCTGGCTATGCGCTTTCTCCGGGATTCGTTGACAATGTCCGGCTCTTTCTTTTCCGCCTTTGTCATGGACTGGATAACGAATCGCCACCTTTCCATCCTTACCTGCATCGCATTCAGCTGATCCTCCTTTACCATTCCAGAAAGCCCCGGAAGATTGTCAAGTACATTTTTGAACCCGAGCTTGCTCGCCGAATCAAGCTGGGCGTAAAAGTCCTCTATCGTGAAATTTCCCTTCATTATCCTCTTGGCCTGGTTTTCGTCGGCCTGAACCTCGAGGTTCTTTGCCATTTCGAGCAGCGCCTTTATGTCGCCCATTCCAAGCAGCCTTCCTACAAACCGCGTCGGCGAGAACTGCTCCAGATCATCGATCCTCTCGCCGGTGCCGATGAACAGTACCTTGGCCCCGGTAGCAGCGGACGCGGCCAGCGCGCCGCCTCCTTTGGCCGTGCCGTCGAGTTTCGTAAGGACGATGCCTGCAACAGGCGCCGCCTTGTGGAAGGCTTCGGCCTGCTTGAACGCCCCCTGGCCTATTGTGCCGTCGATAACAAGTAGAACGAGATCAGGGGTCACCACCCTGTACATGTCGTTCATTTCCTGCAGGAGGCCTTCCTCCTCCTTGTGCCTCCCGGCGGTATCAATGACAACTACGTCCAGGTTCTGCGGCTCGAAATGTTTCAGCCCTTTGCTTGCTATCGAGACAGCATCCTTGTTCTCCTCTTCGCCATAGACCTCGACGCCTGACTTGCTGCAGTTCATTTTCAGCTGGGTAAGGGCTCCCGGTCGCCAGGTGTCGGCACCTATTACTCCTACCCTGTAGCCATGCTTTGTGAGCCACCTTGACAGCTTGGCAGTAACCGTCGTCTTGCCGCTGCCCTGGATTCCCAGCATCAGCACGGTGTTCTGCCTGCCGGGTTTGAAGAACGAAGTGGCGGCCGAATGGTCGTCTTCGGTCGACTTCTCTATCGTCCTGATGGTTTCTCCGGAATATCCGAGCATCTTGGCCAGCTCGCCATAAAGGATGGTTACAATGTGGTCCTTGCGCGAAAGACCCTTTGGTGGTTGCTCGTTGAGGGCGCGCTCTTTGAGGGTGTCGGTGATTGACTT
>Ga0187892_10004888_pt1 | contig 21865 bp, 22 predicted proteins | sample MA1701073metaG_FD_139345 | JGI IMG/M metagenome (GOLD analysis project Ga0187892, IMG submission 139345) | Bio-ooze microbial communities from a basaltic lava cave in the Kipuka Kanohina Cave System on the Island of Hawaii, USA - MA170107-3 metaG ... | reverse complement strand
CCCCCCGGGCCCGGCCGCCCGCGGGCCCGGGCCCGGGGGCCCCCCCCCCCCGCCCCAGGGGCCGGCCCCCCCCCGCCCGGCCCCCCCGACCCGGGGGTCCGCCCCCCCCCCCGCTACCCGGACCGCCGCACGAGACACAGCCGCCGGTGCCAGGGGTACCGGCGGACCGCCGCGTCCACGAGCCCCGCCGCGTCGCAGAGCGCCCGCACCTCGGCCGCCGTGTAGGCCCGGCGCACGGACAGCGGGCCGTCGTGGCGCGACAGGGGGCTCCGCGCGAACAGCCGGGTGACCAGCCAGACGAGGAGGAGCCCGGCGCGGCTCCGCTCCAGGTCGTTGACGACGAGGCCGGCGCCGGCGGCCGCGGCCATCTCGGCGAGGGCCACGGCGGCCGCGTCGGGCTCCAGGTGGTGGAGGGTGAGCGCCGAGATCACCAGGTCCACGCCGCCCGGCCGCACGGGCAGGGCCCGCGCGTCGCCGCGGACGAGGACGATCTCCGGATAGCCGGCGAGGCGCCGGCGGGCGATCCCGAGCGTGTCGCCGTCGTGGTCGAGCGCGAGCACGTGGATGGGGCGCCGCGCCCGCCGGGCCCAGCGCACGACGGCCACCGGGATGTCCCCGCACCCGGCGCCGACGTCCAGCACGATGAGCGGGCGGCCCGGGGGGAGCCGCCCCGCGAGGCGGGCGACGTGCCGCACGGTGAGCCGGCGACCGCCGAAGAGCGCGTTGAGCCGCGCCACGTCCCGGAGGCTCTCGGCGCGCGCCTCCACCGCCACGAGGCCGTCGAGCCGCTCCGGGGTCGCCTCCGCCCGGGGCAGGGGCGGCAGCAGCCTCACGCTACCAGCGCAGGAGCGCGCCCTCGGCGGCGAAGCCGGGCCCGAGCGCGATCATCAGCCCCCAGTCCCCGGGGGCGGGATGGCCCGCGCGCAGCGTCTGCTCCAGCACGAACAGCACGGTCGCCGAGGACATGTTGCCGTACCGCCGGAGGACCTGGCGGGCGTGGGCGACCTGGGCCTCGTCCAGGCCGAGGAGGCGGCTGGCCCGGTCGATGACGCGCCGGCCCGCCGAGTGGAGCACGAAGTGCCGGACGTCCTCGCGCTTCAGCCCCCCGGCGGCGAGGAGGCAGTCGGCCATCTCCTGCATCATCCCGGCCCCGATCCGGCGCACGTCCTTGGACAGCACCACGCGAGGCCGTCCGCCGGGGTACTCGAACCCCATGGCCGAGAGATGCTCGGGCCGGAACAGCGTCCGGTGCGCGACGATGGCCGGGCCGCGCCCGCTCGTGTCCAGCGCGACGGCGCCGGCGCCGTCGGCGAAGATCGCGTGGGCGACCGCGCTCTCCAGCCGCTCGTCGTCGAAGTACGTGGTGGAGCAGATCTCGACCGCCACCACGACGGCGCGGTGGTCCGGGAAGGCGCGCAGGTGGTTCCAGGCCTGCTGCAGCCCGACCATGGCGCTGGCGCAGCCGGTGTCCCCCACGTGCACGCGCTGCACGCCGGGGCGGAGGCCGAGGCGGCTGACGAGGTGAGCGTCCAGGCTCGGGCACAGGCGGCCCGTGCAGGTCGTCGTGCCGAGGAAGTCGACGTCGGCGAGCGTCCAGCCGGCCCGCTCCACCGCCCGCGCCACCGCCTCCCCGGAGAGCTCGAGGGCGCCCCGCCGGTATCGCTCGGCCAGGTCGTCCACGCTCTCGTCGGGCGTGAACGTCGCCGGGTCCATGAAGAGGTACCGGCCGTCGATGTCGCTGTGGTCGAAGAACCCGCGACGCTGGGCGTCCGCGTACCCGGTCATGCGGAGCACCGTGGCCTGCTCGTAGCGCCACCGCGGCACCGCCGTGGCCACGGCCGCGATGCAGGGCGTGCCCATGCGGCGGAGGATACGCTCGCCCTCTTGCCTTGTCCACCGCGGGCGGGCACTATCGGGTCGCGGGCGGCCGACGCCGCGCGGGTTGGCCGGATCCGCTCGCACCCAAGGAGCCGCGATGCCGCTCTACTCGTTCGAGGGCAAGTCGCCCCGCGTCCATCCCACCGCCTTCGTCGCGCCGACGGCGTGCCTGATCGGCGACGTGGTGGTCGAGGCGCACGCGTCCGTCTGGTACAACGCCGTGGTGCGCGCCGACTTCAGCCCCGTGGTCGTGCGCCGCGGCGCCAACGTGCAGGACTGCGCGGTGCTCCACGTCACCCCGCTCGCCGGCGTCGAGGTCGGGCCCGGCGCGACGGTGGGCCACCTCTGCCTGATCCACGCCGCCACGCTCGGCGAGGAGTGCCTGGTCGGCAACTCCAGCACCGTGCTCGACGGCGCCAAGATCGGCGCCCGCGCCATGGTCGCGGCGGGGTCCCTGGTGACGCCGGGCACCGAGATCCCCGAGGGCGTCCTGGCCATGGGCGCGCCCTGCAAGGTCCGCGGCCCGCTCGCCGGCACGGCGGCGGAGCGCTGGGTGACGATGAACCCGGCCGCCTACCAGGCGCTCGCCGAGCGCCACCGCCTGGGCGTGGGGCCGGCGTGAGCGGGCGGCGCCCCCCGAGCCGCCGGGGCGCCCGGCCCGCCGCCGGCCGTGCGGGCCACATCCTCCTGACGGGCTTCGAGCCCTTCGGTCCCGACGCCCTCAACCCCTCGCGGGAGCTGGCCAAGGCGCTCGACGGCCGGGTGGTCGGCGGCCTCGCGGTCCGCGGGCTCGTGCTGCCGGTCGAGCACCGGGCCGCTCGCCAGCTGGTCGACCAGGCCCTCGGCGAGCCCGGCCTCCGGGCCGTCGTGCAGCTCGGGCTCGCCGGCGGGCGGGCGCGGGTGGCGCTCGAGCGGGTGGGGGTCAACGCGATGGACTACCCCATGCCGGACAACGCGGGCCGGCTCGTCTCGGACGGGCGGTGCGACCCCGACGGCCCCGCCGCCTACTGGGCCACGCTGCCGCTCCCGGCCATCCTGCGGGAGCTGACCGCGGCCGGCATCCCCGCCTACCTCTCCTACACGGCGGGCACGTACCTGTGCAACTTCACCCTCTACACGACGCTCCACGCCGTCGCCCGGCGCGGGCTCGACGTGCGGGCGGGGTTCGTGCATCTGCCGTACCTGCCCGCCATGGTCGCCGCCCACGGGCTCGAGGAGCCCAGCATGGACCAGGCGCTCATGCAGCGGGCGGTGGAGATCGTCCTCGGGCTCGCGCTCGCCTGACGGGGCCGGGAGACGCCGGCCCGGCCCGCGACCGCCGCGCGACGCCGTCACGCGTGACCGTCCGCCGGCGACGCCCGCGCGCGCCACGGCGCGGCCGTCCCGCGGGGCTCCGCTACTGGGCCGTCCAGCCGCCGTCGATCACCAGCTCCGCCCCCGTGACGAACGAGGCCTCGTCGGAGGCCAGGTACAGCACGCCGAGGGCGACCTCCTCGGGCTCGCCGTAGCGCCCGAGCGGGATGCGGGACACGGTCAGCGCGTAGCTCGCGGGGTCCCGGCGGCGCGCCTCCGTCATCGGCGTGACGATGGGGCCGGGATGGACCGAGTTGACCCGGATCCGGTCCTTCGCGTACTGGATGGCGGTGGCCTTGGTGAGCAGGCGGACGGCGCCCTTGGAGGCCTGGTACTGCGGGCTCGAGTTGTCGACGCCGACGAGGCCGAGCTGGGAGGAGATGTTCACGATGGAGCCCCCGCCGGCCCGGCGCATGGCGACAATGGCCGCGCGGGTGCCGAGGAAGACGCCGGTCGAGTTCACGTCCATCACCCGGTTCCATTCCGCGAGCGTCACGTCCTCCACCCGCCCCGGGCCCCCGACGCCGGCGTTGTTCACGAGCACGTCGAGCTTGCCGAACCGGCGCTCGGCGGCGTCGACGGCGGCCGTCCAGTCGGCCTCCCGGGTCACGTCCAGACGCACGGCGACCGCCTCGCCGCCCGCGCCCCGGATGTCGGCCTCGACGGCGCGCCCCTCGGCGTCGAGCACGTCGCCGAGCACCACCCGCGCCCCTTCGCGCGCGAAGAGCCGCGCCTCCACGGCGCCCATGCCCCGCGCCGCGCCGCTGATCAGCGCCACCTTGCCCGCCAGTCTCATGGTGCCGTCCTCTCCGCCCGCGGCCTCCGCGCATCCCGTCCTCCGGCCACGCGACCGAAGGGCATCACACACCGGGAGACCGGAGCCGTCAAGGTGGCCGCTGGCGCCTCCCGATCGAGGGCGACGCCGGCCTCCCCCCGCGCGGGGTCGGCGTCCGGCCGCCGCTCACGAACGGGCTGCCGCGGATCCAGAAGCGCCAGGGTCGCGCCGCCCACGCGCCGGCGTAGTCGATGCCGATGCGCGGCCCCCGGGCGACCGTGAAGGGGGCGGCGGGGGCCGGCCCCTCCTCGAGCCACACGCGCTCGCTCAGGAGGTCGGCCCGGTCGTGCGCCCCGTCGATGCCCAGCGCCAGGCAGAGCGCTCCGGGGCCCCTCGCGAGCGCGGGGTCCGGACGGCCGGGCCGGCGGCGCCGCATGAGCGAGAGGCCCTCGAGGGGCTCGAGCGCGCGCACCAGGACGGCGTGGGGCACCTCACGGACCCCGGTGACCACGTTGAACTGGTGGTACATGCCGTAGACGAAGTAGACGTAGGCGGTGCCGCCGGGCCCGTACATGCTCTCGGTGCGACGCGTCCGCCGGCCCCCGTAGGCGTGCGACGCGCGGTCGGCCGGCCCCCGGTACGCCTCGGTCTCGACGATGATCCCCGCCACCCGGGTCCCGCCCGGCGTGGGCACGACCAGCCGCTTGCCCAGGAGGTCCCGGGCCACGGCGAGGACGCCGGGGCGCGTGTAGAACTCCCGCGGCAGCTTCCGGCCCGGCGCCGGAGGGATCATCGGCCCCGGCCCGTCACGCCGGTCGCCCCGTCGCCACCATCCGTCCGGCGCCGCCGGCCCGCGCCCCGGCCGCCCACCGGTGCCGCCGCGTTGACAGACCCCGGGCCGCGTGCAAGATAGCGCCCAACCGACCGCGGCGAGGGGACGAGGGGATCATGAGCGGGCCACGGACCACCGGCGAGCGAACGACCGCGCGTGGGATCCGGGTGATCGCCGGCGGCCGGGGCGAGGCGCTCCTCGTCCTGCTCCACGGCCTCGGCGCCAACGCCGCCGTCTGGGACCCGATGATCCCGCTGATCGAGGCGTCCTGGCGCGGGCGGTGGCTCATCCCGGACCTGCGCGGGCACGGGCGCTCGGCCCACGAGGGCCCCTACGGGTACGCCATGCACGCGGCCGACGTGGCCGCGCTCCTCGCCGAGGAGGCGCCGGCCCACGTCACGCTCGCCGGTCACTCGTTCGGCGGCGTCGTGGCCGCGCTCGTGGCGTCGGGGTGGTTCGGTCCTCGGGTCCACGACGTGGCGGCCTTCGGCGTCAAGATCCGCTGGACCGCCGAGGAGACGGCGCGGGCGCTCGAGCTCGCCGGCCGGCCGGCGCGCGCCTTCCCGACGCGAGAGGAGGCCATCGAGCGGCACCTCCGGCTGTCCGGCCTGGCCGGCCTCGTGGATCCCGCCTCGCCGGCGGCCGCGGCCGGCGTCGTCCCCGCCGGCGGCGAGTACCGGGTGGCCATGGACCCGCGCGCGTGGAGCTGCGTGGGCCCCTCCGTGGAGACCCTGCTCGGGGTCGCCGCGCCCCCCGTGCGCCTCGCCGCGGGCAGCCGGGACCCGATGGTGACGCTTGAGGACATGCGGCGGATCGATCCGGCCGCCCGGCTCTTCGACGGCGCCGGCCACAACGCCCACTGGGAAGCCCCGGCCGAGGTCTGGCGCTTCATCCGCGGCGCGTCCCTCCCTGGCTCCCCCGCCTGAGCCCGCGCGGCTACTTCACGAACCCCAGGACCGGGTCGTAGTACTTCCGCAGCGTGTCGGAGCCGTCGAGGGCGGCGTACACGTGCTGGTAGTCGCGGAAGATGTACGGGAGCTGGAACACGCTCATCTCGGGCACGAGCGTGGACAGCGGCGCGGTGGTCATCGGCGAGAGGTCGACGGTGCCGAGCTGGACCTGCTGGCCGACCTCGCGCTCGCCGCCGAGGGCCCCCGAGTGGTGGTGGATCACCTTCAGCTTGCCGCCCGTGAGCTCCGCCACCTTGTCGGCGAACTGCTGCGCCGCCTGCGCGGTGCCGTGCTTCGGCGGGTTCACGTTGCCCATCACCAGCTCCTTCGGCTGGGCGACGGCGGGGGCGGCCCAGGCCCGGGCCACGGCGACGAGAACGACGAGCCTCAGAGCGATCATCGAGGCCCCCTTGGTGGGCCGGGGCCGATCGTCCACGACCCGCGGCGTGTCCAGCGCGTGGGCGGCGGACGGCGCGGCGCCGTCGGTCGGCCCGGACGCGCGCTCAGTCCTTCGGCAGCCCCAGCACGCGCTCGCCCAGGATGTTGCGCAGGATCTCCGAGGTGCCGGCGCGGATGCCGCTGCCGCGGGCGAGCAGGCAGTAGAACTCCCACTGGCCCTCGTCGGGAGCCCACTCGCTGCCGGCGGCGATCTGCGAGTAGGGGCCGATCACCTCGGTGGCCAGCTCGGCCAGGTCCTGGTCCACCTGGCTCCAGAACAGCTTGGCCGTCGAGCCCTCGGGCCCGGGGTGGCCGCCGCGCAGGATGCGGGTGAGGCTCCGGTACCCGCTGAGCGACAGGCAGCGCTCGGCGATGGCGATGGCGGCGACCTTCTGCCGCACGAGCGGGTCCTCGGCCGCGCTGTGGCCGTTCCGCTTGGTGCGGCGCGCCAGGGCCACCAGCCGCTCCAGCGCCGTCCGGAGGCTGATGTGGCGGATCATCGTGAGCACGTCGCGCTCGTGCATGAGCGTGGTGATGGCGACCTCCCAGCCCCGGTTGACCCCGCCCACGACGTTGGCCGCCGGCACCCGCACGTTCTCCAGGAACACCTCGTTGAACTCGGCCTCGCCGGTGATCTGCCGGAGCGGGCGCACGGTGATGCCGGGCGTCGCCATGTCGAGCAGGAGGAACGTGATGCCCTTGTGCTTGGGGGCGGCGGGGTCGGTGCGGACCAGGAAGAAGCCCCACTCCGACACGTGGGCCATGCTCGTCCACACCTTCTGGCCGTTCACGACGTACCAGTCGCCGTCCGGCACGGCCCGCGTCTGCACGTTGGCGAGGTCGCTGCCGGCGTTCGGCTCCGAGAAGCCCTGGCACCACACCTCCTCGGCGGTGAGGATCCGGTCGAGGTGGCGCGCCCGCTGGGCCGGCGTGCCGTGCTTCATGAGCGTGGGCCCCAGCATGCTGAGCCCGCCCCGGTTGATGGGCTGGGGCGCCTCGGCGCGGGACATCTCCTCGTAGAGGATGACCTGCTCCAGGAGGGAGGCGCCCCGGCCGCCGTACTCGGACGGCCAGTCGATGCCCACGTAGCCCGCCTGGTGGAGCGTGCGCTGCCAGCGGCGCAGCCGGTCCACCTGCTCGCGGTCGGCGCGCGTGGACGCGAAGCCGCGCCCCTTGAGGTCGGCCGGCACGTGCCTGGTGAGCCAGTCGCGCACCTCCGCCCGGAACGCCTGCTGCGCCACGGTGAAATCGAAGTCCATCGTCGCCCTCCACACGTTCGGGGGCCGTCGAGGCCCCCGTCGACGCGTCAGTGCATGACCGACCCGCCGTCGACCATGATGGCCTGGCCGGTGATGTTCCGCGCGTGCTCGGAGGCCAGGAACACGGCCGTCCAGCCGATGTCCTCGGGGGTCTGCTCGCGCTTCATCGGGATGATGTCGGCCACGCGCTTGTCGAAGACCTGGCGCGCGGTCATGCCCCGGAAGGCGGGGTTGGTGTCGGCGATCCACTGGGCCAGCTTCTGCCAGAAGTCCGTCCACAGCACGCCGGGGCAGATGGCGTTGGCGGTGACGCCGTGGGGCGCGAGCTCCTTGGCGATGACCCGGGTGAGCGTGATCACCCCGCCCTTGGCCACCGAGTAGGGCGGCATCGTCACCGCCGCCAGCGGCCCCGCGATCGAGGCGATGTTGATGATGCGCCCGGCCTTGCGCTCGATGAAGTACGGCGTGATCTCCCGACAGCACAGGAAGACCGACTTGAGGTTGACGGCGTAGGTCCGGTCCCAGTCCTCCTCGCTGTTGTTGGTGAACGGCATGCCCGGGGCCGAGGCCATGCCGGCGTTGTTCACGAGCACGTCGACCTGGCCCATCTCCGCCCGGATGCGCAAGAGCGCCGCCTTGACGTCCGCGGCCCGGGTCACGTCGCAACCAAGGGCCAGGGCCTTGCGCCCGAGCGCCGCCACCTCCCGGGCCACGCCGTGGGCGTTGGCCTCCTGGATGTCCGGGATCGCGACGTCGGCGCCCTCCTGCGCCATGCACAGCACGATGCCGCGGCCGATCCCCGAGCCGCCGCCCGTCACCACCGCCACCTTGCCCGCAAGTCTCATGCGCTCCACGCTCCTTGGGTCGCGCGGGGTCCGGCTCAGCCGAGCTCGTCGGTCGCGGCGTGCTTGCCGGCCAGCCGCCCGAACACCGCGCCGGCCATGAGCCCGGTGCCGCCGGGGTAGTTGTTGTAGAAGAGCCCGCCCACCAGCTCGCCGGCCGCGTAGAGCCCCGGCATGGGCCGGTCCTCGGTGGACCGCACCCGCGCCTCGGGGCCGATGCGCACGCCGCCGAAGGTGAAGGTGATGCCCGTGGTCACGGCGAAGCCGAGGTAGGGCGGGGTGTCGAGCGGCAGCGCCCAGTTGGACTTGGGCGGGGTGATGCCGCGCGTCGCCTTGCCGTCCTTGACGGCGGGGTTGAACTCGGCGGGGCCGACGGCGGCGTTGAACGCCGTCACCGTGCGCACGAGGCCCTCCACGTCGATCTCGAGCTTCTTGGCCAGCTCCTCGATCGTCCCCGCCTCGGCGCGGGTCACCTGGCGGATGCGGTACTCCTCGCGCAGGAGCGGCGCCACCTTCTGGTCGAAGAGCTGGAAGGCCAGGCGCCGGGGCTGCCGGATGATCTCCCGCCCGTACTTGACGTAGGTGTAGTTGCGCATGTCGGCGCCTTCGTCGACGAAGCGCTCGCCCCGGACGTTGACGATGATGCCCAGCGGGTAGGAGTGCTTCTGGAAGTTGTCGCCCACCCCCCGGTCGCCGTGCCAGGGCGCGTTGGCGTCCCAGGCCACGGCGTGGCACGAGGACCAGTGGCCCCAGGGCATGGCGCCCGCCTGGAGCGCCGAGCGCAGCACCTCCCCCGTGTTGTGGGGCGTGCCGCGCACCCGCGCCAGGTCCCAGTCGGGCCCGAGGTAACGGGCGCGCATCTCCGGGTTGGCCTCGAAGCCGCCGGCGGCGATGACCACGGCCTCGGCGGAGAGCCGCTCGGCCCCGCGGGGGGTCAGCACCTCGACGCCGGTGACGCGGCGGCGGTCGTCGGTCAGGAGGCGCGTGACGCCCGCCTCGAACCGCACGTCGATGCCGGCCCGCGCCGCGGAGGCGTAGGCCATGTCCACCAGGCCCGGCCCGCCGCCCACCGCCTCCAGCACGAGCCCGCCCCAGAAGCGAAAGCGCGGGCCGATCTTGTAGGCCTGGCGCCCGAACATGGGGATGAAGCGGATGCCGTGCCCGCGCATCCAGCGCACCGTGTCCTGCGACTGCCGGACCACGGCCAGGGCCAGGTCCGGGTCGGCCAGGTCCTCGGTCACGCGCATCAGGTCGTCGAAGAAGGCGTCCTCCGTGTAGGGGTCCACCTCCATGGTGGCCGCCTCCTCGTCGGACATGTCCCCGACCACCTGCCGCAGCTCCTCGAAGCTCTTGAACGCGAACCGGAACCCGCCCGCGGTGAAGAACGAGTTGCCGCCGCGCCAGCTCTCGGGCGCCTTCTCGAGCACGGTGACGCGCGCCCCGTGCTCGCGGGCCGACAGGGCCGCGCACAGGGCGGCGTTGCCGCCCCCCACCACGATCACGTTCCGCCCGTCCCTCATGAGGTCTCCCTCCCCGGTCGTGCCGCGCGCGTCATTCTATACTGTTCGGCAACGGCGCGGAGCGCCGGGGGCCCCGCCCGCCCCGGGGACCGAACGCCTCGGGCTGGCCAGGCCACCGGCCCGGAAATAGACGGGCGGAGCGCTCCGTCTCTCCCGCATCGAGAAAGGAGGTGGGCCCATGCGTCGGCTCATCGCTCTCGTAGTCGCCGTCGCCCTGATGGTCGGTCTCGCCGCGCCCGCCGCTCACGCCGGCAGCACCGCCGCCCACGTCGCCCTCGGCCTGGCCTCGTTCGCGGTGTTCGGCCACCTGGTGGGCGCCCTCGCGACGCGCCCGGTGTACGCCCATCCCGTCCCGGTCATCGTCCACCGGCCGGCCTACCCGCGGGTCGTCTACACCCAGCCCGCTCCCGTCGTGGTCCGGTCCGCCCCGACCCCGAGCGTCGTCCACTATCCTCACGGCCGGTACGAGCTTCGCGGGGACGGGGTGGCGACCGCGTACCACTGGGTGTGGATCCCCAACCCGCCCCCGCCGCCGGCCGCTCCGTCGCCGCCGGCCCCGCTGCCGTAGCCGGCTCACCCGCGCCGGGCCTTCGCCGCCGGCGAGGGCCCGGCCCGCCGGCCCCGGGCGCCCAAGGAGCCGGTCGCCCGCCTCCCGGCGCGTATCCCCCGGGCCCCCCGGGCCGCCTCGCCCGCCCCCGCCCGCCCCGGAGCGAGCGCCGCGTCGAGCCGCCCTCCGGCGGCGTCGAGCCGGCGCGCGGCCTCGACCTTCCCGACGCCGAGCCGCGCCATCACGATGGCGGCCTTGACCCGATCCCCCGCCGACCGGAGCAGCGCCGCCGCCGCCCGCGCCCGCACGCCGCCCATCTCGCTCACGAGGACAACGGCGCGCGCGCGGAGCTTGGCCGAGCCCGGCCGGAGGTCGACCATGCGGTTGCCGTGGACCTTGCCGAGGCGGGCGAAGGCGGCCGTGGTGAGGGTGTTGAGGGTGAGCTTCGTGGCCGTGCCCGCCTTGAGCCGCGTGGAGCCGGCCAGCACCTCGGGCCCCACGCGGAGCGCGATCACGCGTCCCGCCGCGCGACGGGCGACGCCGGGGTTGGCCGTGACGAGGACGGTGGCCGCCCCCCGCCGGCGCGCCGCGCCGAGCGCCCCCCGCACGAACGGGGTCACGCCGCTGGCGGCGACGCCGACGACGATGTCGCCCGCCCGTACGTGGCGCCGGACCTCGCGGGCGCCGGCCCGCGCGTCGTCCTCGGCGCCCTCGCGCGAGCGGAACACCGCCGGGCGCCCGCCGGCCATCACGGCCTGCACCAGCCGGGGCGGCGTGCCGAAGGTCGGCGGGCACTCCGCCGCCTCGAGAACACCCAGGCGCCCGCTGGTGCCGGCGCCGACGAAGATCAGCCGGCCGCCCCGGCCGAGCGCCGACACCACGTCGTCCACGGCCCGGGCGATGGCGGGGGCCGCCCGGCCCACCGCGCGCACCGCCTGGCGGTCCGCCGCGTTCATGAGCCGCGCGATCCCGAGGGCCGAGAGCCGATCGAGCCCCTGGCTGCGCGGGTCGGCGCGCTCGGTGGGCAGCCCTCCGTAGCGCGCGGCGCGCGCCGTCACGTTTCTCCTTGGTGGCGCACGGGGGCCACCCTACCATGGGAGCCCGTGGGCCGGGTCTGCGTCGGCCTGGACGTGCTCACCGCGCGCCGGCCGCGCTTCCTGCGCGGGCGGCGCGTGGGGCTCGTCTGTCACCAGGCCTCGGTCGACGCGGGGCTCGGCCACGCCGCGGAGGCCATCGCCGGGCTCCCCGGCGTGCGGCTGGCCGCTCTCTTTGCCCCCGAGCACGGGCTGGGCGGCGCGGCCCAGGACCACGCCCGCGTCCCGGCGTCCCGGGACCGTCGGCTCGGGGTCCCGGTCCACAGCCTGTACGGCGCGCGGCTCGCGCCCGACCCCCGGACGCTCGACGGGCTGGACGTCCTCGTCGTGGACCTGCAGGACGTGGGGGCGCGCTACTACACCTTCGTGTGGACCATGGCGCTGGCCATGCGCGCGGCGGCCGCGGTCGGCGTGCCGGTGGTGGTGCTGGACCGGCCCAACCCGCTGGGCGGCGTCGTCCTCGAGGGCAACCGGCCCGACCCCCGCTTCGCCTCGTTCGTCGGGCTCCACCCGCTGCCGATCCGTCACGGCCTGACCATCGGCGAGCTGGCCGCCTACCTCAACGCGACGCACCGGCTCGGCGCCGACCTGACGGTGGTCCCCATGCGGGGCTGGCGCCGCGCCATGCGCTGGGAGGACACGGGCTGCCCGTGGGTCGCGCCCTCGCCCAACATGCCGACGCCGGACACGGCCCGCGTTTACCCCGGCGGCTGCCTGCTGGAGGGCACCAACCTCTCGGAGGGACGCGGCACCACGCGGCCGTTCGAGCTGGTCGGCGCGCCCTTCCTCGACGGCCACCGCCTGGCCGCCGCGCTCGACCGGCGCCGGCTCCCGGGCGTCGCCTTCCGCCCGGCCGCCTTCCAGCCGACGTTCCACAAGCACGCGGGGCGCCTCTGCGGCGGCGTGCAGGTCCACGTGGTCGACGCGGGGCGGTTCCGGCCCGTCACCGCCTACGTGGCCCTCATGACGGAGGCCCGTCGCCAGGCGCCGCGGCGCTTCCGCTGGCGGCGGCCCCCGTACGAGTTCGTGCGGGACCGGCTGCCCATCGACCTCCTCTCGGGCGGGCCCGAGATCCGGGTCGCCGTCGAGCGCGGCACGCCGCCCGCGGCGCTCGGGCGGCGCTGGCGGCGCGGGCTCACGGCGTTCGCGCGGGCCCGGCGGCCCTACCTCGCCTATGCGTGAGCGGCCCGGCGGCGTGGGTAAAGCGTTCGCCAATGTGAGGAACCTTTTCCTGCCGCCGAGGCCGGCCGGCGCGCGGACGGCGGCGTCCCGAACGCGGCCGAGCCGGCGCGGATTTGGCCGTTGACGGGCCCGCCCGGGCCGGGGTATCAGTAGGCAAGAGTCTTGCACACTCCGTGTCGACAGGCCTCGCCGCCGGCGAGGCGGAGACACACGACGCCACGGCCATTCCTGCACAGCGCGAGGACCATCCGATGACCACCACAACGTCCGTGGAGAAGTGGGTGGAGGAAACGGCGGGCCTGCTCGCGCCGACCCGGGTGCTCTGGGCCGACGGCTCCAAGGGCGAGTACGACCGGCTGGTGGAGGACATGCTGCGGGACGGTACGCTGCTGCCCCTCAACCAGCGGACCTACCCCAACTGCTATCTCCATCGGAGCCACCCGGGCGACGTCGCCCGGACCGAGCAGCTCACCTTCATCTGCACCAGGAACCGCGAGGACGCGGGCCCCACGAACAACTGGATGGCCCCCGCCGACGGCAAGGAGCGGGTCGGCGGGCTCCTGCGGTCGGCCATGCGCGGACGCACGATGTGGGTGATCCCCTACCTCATGGGGCCGGTGGGGTCGCCGATGAGCCGCGTGGGCGTCATGGTCACCGACAGCGCCTACGTCGTGGCGAGCATGCACATCATGACCCGGGTGGGGCCGGTGGCGCTGCAGCACATGCGGGACGCCGAGGACTTCGTGCCGGGGCTGCACTCCATGGGCGACCTCTCGCCCGATAGGCGCTTCATCCTGCACTTCCCCGAGGAGCGGCTCATCTGGAGCGTGGGCTCCGGCTACGGGGGCAACGCGCTGCTCGGCAAGAAGTGCCACGCGCTCCGCATCGCGTCCTGGCAGGCGCGGCACGAGGGCTGGGCCGCCGAGCACATGCTGATCCTCGGCGTCGAGGATCCCGACGGCCAGGTGACCTACCTCGCCGCCGCCATGCCGAGCGCCTCCGGCAAGACCAACCTCGCCATGGTCGTGTCCAAGCTCCCCGGCTACCGGGTGTGGACCGTGGGCGACGACATCGCGTGGATCCACGTCGATGGCCAGGGCCAGCTCCGCGCCATCAACCCCGAGCGCGGCTTCTTCGGGGTGGCGCCCAACACCAGCCCCAAGACCAACCCGAACGGGCTGGCCATGGTCCAGTCCAACACCATCTTCACCAACGTGGCGCTGACCCCGTCCGGCGAGCCGTGGTGGGAAGGCATCGGCACCGAGCCGTCCCCCGGCCTCCTCGACTGGCAGGGCAAGGCCTGGCAGCCGGGGGCGGGCCCGGCCGCCCACCCCAACTCGCGCTTCACCGTCTCGGCCGCCCAGTGCCCGTCGATCGCGCCCAACTGGGAGGACCCGCAGGGCGTGCCCATCTCGGGCTTCATCTTCGGCTCCCGGCGCACCCGGGTCGTCCCCCTCGTGTTCGAGGCCCTCGACTGGCGGCACGGCGTGTTCCTCGGCTCGGCCATGAGCACCGAGACCACCGCCGCCATCACCGGGCAGGTGGGCGTCGTGCGGCGCGACCCGATGGCCATGCTCCCGTTCTGCGGCTACAACATGGCCGACTACTTCCGCCACTGGCTCGACATCGGCTCCCGCCTGCGCACCCCACCCCGCATCTTCCGCGTCAACTGGTTCCGGCGGGACGCCGACGGGTCGTTCCTGTGGCCGGGCTACGGCGAGAACGTGCGCGTCCTCAAGTGGATGCTGGAGCGCATCCGCGGCACGGGCCAGGCGGTGGAAACGCCGATCGGCTACGTGCCGGCGCCCAGCGCGCTGGACACGGCCGGCCTCGACCTGCCGGCCGCCCGCCTCGAGCAGGCCCTGGCCGTCGACCGCGGCGAGTGGCGGGAGGCCCTCGGCGAGCTCGGCCAGTTCTACGAGCAGTTCGGCCCGCGGATGCCGCGCGCGATCTGGGAGCAGCACGCGGCCACGATGGGCAAGCTCGGCGGCTGAGCCCGGCCGTCTCCCTCGTCAGGCTCGCGGCGCGGGCACCCGCACGCGCCAGTGGGGCATGTCCGGCTGGACCGCCTCCTCGAGCGTGAGGGGCGGGCGGGCGCGGAACGGCTCCCGGCGCACCGGGCAGGGCTCGTAGTCGCAGATCGCGCAGTACACCCGGTGGCAGGGATCGGTGTGGAACACCAGCTCGCCCTCCACGCCGAGCTCCTCGATCACGCGGGTGGCCAGCGTCTCCGCCACCTCGTGGGCGTGATCCACCGGCCAGAACTCCGGCACCACCAGGTGCGCGTCCACGTGATGGAAGCGGCCGGCGCGGATCGCCCGCAGGTGGTGGATCCGGATGATCCCCTGCCCGACGTGGGGGCGGAGCGTGTCGAGCAGCCGCGTCAGGAGCCCGGTGTCCTCCTCGTCGAGGAGCCCCGCCGCAGCCTGACGCACCAGCCGCCCGCCGGTCCACATGAGGTTGAGCGCCACCGCCGCCGCCACGAGCGGGTCGAGCCAGGACAGGCCGGTGACCTTGACGGCGAGCAGGCCGGCCACGATCCCCACGCTGGTCCAGAAGTCGGACAGCACGTGCTGACCGTCGGCCACCAGGGTGAGCGAGTCGTGCCGGCGGCCGGTCCGCACCAGGTACCAGCCGAGCGCCAGGTTCACCAGCCCCGCCGCGAGCGTGATCGCGAGCCCCCACTCCAGCCGCCGCACCTCCACGCCCTCCAGGAGGCCCCGGGCCGCTTCCCAGAGGATGAGCGCGGCGGCGAAGGCGATGAGGCCGCCCTCGAAGGCGGCCGAGAAAAACTCGATCTTGCCGTGGCCATAGGGATGGTTGCGGTCGGCGGGGCGGACCGCGAACAGGAGGCCCCCGAGGGCGAACACGGCGGCGACGACGTTGACGATGGACTCGAGCGCGTCGGAGAGGATGGCGGTGGAGCCGGTGAGCCGGTAGGCGACGTACTTGGCCCCGAGCAGGGCGGCCGAGACCACGAGGGAGACGAGCCCGGCGGTGAGGCGCACGCGGTCGGCGTCGTCGAGCTTGAGCCGGAGCCCCATGCGCACGATCATACCCTCCCGGGCGAGGCCGGTCGGGGGAAGGCGGTCACCCGCCGGCGCGCCGTCCCTCCCGCGGCCCGCCGTCCAGGAGCGGGGCCAGCAGCACGGCCAGGGCCATCGTCCCCAGCGTGCCGACGATCACGAGCCACGACCAGCCCAGCGTGATCCGGCCCGTCTCGCTCGCCACCAGGAGCCACAGGTTCACGGCCGCCATCGCCACCATGGCCACGACGTTGGCGCGGTTGGCCCGCACCCGCGTGAGGAGCCCGAGCAGGAACACCCCGAGCAGCGAGCCGAACGTCACGCCGGCGATCTTGAAGGCGAGCCACAGGAACTGGTCGAAGAACGAGAAGCCCCACGCGAGGGCGGCCAGCACGAGCCCGAAGCCCGCCACCGCCGCCCGGGACGCGGCCAGGTAGTGCCGCTCCGAGGCCCCGCGCACCACCCGCCGGTAGAGGTCCGTCACGAAGGACGCCGAGAGCGAGCCGAGCGGAGAGTCGATGGAGGCCAGCACGATGGCCGCCAGCACGAGCCCGCGCGACATCTCGGGCATGGCCGTGCGGACGAAGTGGGGCAGGATCTCGTCCGGGCGCGAGACGGGCAGCCACGGGCGCTGGGCGTAGTAGGCGTAGAGGCCGGCGCCGACCGTGAGGTAGATGGCGAGGGTCAGGAGCGTCCCGAACGGCGTCAGGGCCAGCGTGCGCTGGCTCTCCCGCCGCGTCCCCACCGTGAGCAGCCGCTGCATCAGGTCGTGGTCCGTGCCGAAGGCGGCCATGGACCCCACGAAGCCGTTGAGCAGCGCGAGCCACACGATGTTCGGGTCCGTGAGGAGGCGCCGCCAGAAGTCCGGGGCGCCCGGGGCCGGGCCCCAGTCGATCACGTCGAGGCGGCCGGCGGCGCCGGCCGTGGCCAGGATCCCGCCGAGCCCACCGACCTGGGCGGCCAGGAAGGTCAGCGTGACCACCCCCGCCACCAGGAAGGTGCCGGCCTGGAAGACGTTGGTCCACACCACGGCCTTGACCCCGCCGAGCGCGATGTAGGCGATGGACACCGCCGTGAACAGCGCGATGACCGCGGACACCGGCCAGCCCACCAGCACCGCCACCGCCACGCAGGCGGCCATGAGCCGCACACCCGAGCCGAGCAGCCGCGTGACGAAGAAGAACGCCGCCCCCGCCACCTGGCTGGCGGCGCCGAAGCGCACCCCGAGGAACTCGTAGATGGTGGTGCAGTCGTGCCGGTAGAAGGCGGGGATGAACAGCCAGGCCACGGCCAGCTTGGCCAGGCTCGCGCCGACGAAGAACTGCACGTACTCCCAGTTCTCGCTGTACGCGGTGGCCGGCACCGAGATGATGGTGACCGCGCTGATCTCGGTGGCGAGGAAGGACAGGCACGCGGCCCACCACGGGATCTGGCGCCGGGCCAGGAAGAAGTCCCGCGTGCCCCGCTGCTCCCAGGTGAAGGCCCCGCCGATCAAGAGCAGCGCGGCCAGCGCCACGGCGACCACCACGTAGTCGGGCCAGGTGAGCGCGCCGGCTGCCGGTACGGCCATGGGCGCCGTCATTATGCCCCGAATTCCCTGGGCCCCCGTCGCGCCCGGCGGCAGAATGGCCCCGTGTCCCGGCGACCCGCGTCCTCGAGGCCGGCCCGCGGGCGCGGCGTCGGCGGCGCCCGGCCGGCGTCCGCCGCCCGGCGCGGGGCCGCGCGCCCGGGCGGGGCGGTGGTCGCGGGGGTCGATCTCGGCGGGAGCTGGCTTCGCGTGCTCGCGGAGACGGCCGGCGGGCGCCGGCGCGCCCACCGCGAGGGCGCGCCCCGACCCGACGCGCTCCGCGCGCGCCTGCGGGCGTCGTGGCGCCGCTGGCGCCTCGCGCCGCGCGACGTCTCCGCCCTCGTGCTGGCCTCGCGCGGCGTCTGGACGGCCGCCGAGCGACGCGCGGCCGCGCGCCGGCTCCGGGGCCTCGCCCGGCGCGTCCTCGTCGTCGCCGACGTGGAGGCCGCGTACCGTGGCGCGCTCGGCGACGCCCCCGGCATCCTGCTCCTGGCCGGCACCGGCTCCATCGCCCTCGGCCGCGACGCCGGCGGACGGTGGGCGCGGGCCGGGGGCCTCGGTCCCCTCGCCGGGGACGAGGGCTCCGCCTTCTGGATCGGCCGGCAGTGGCTGATCCGCCTCGACGATCGCCGGGCGGCGCCCGGATCGCCCGGCGGCCCACGCCCCGCCCGGCGGAGGGCGCGCCGCGCCGGGCGCGCCCGGCGCGGGCCGACGGGAGCGGCCACGGTGGCGGGGACGGCCGCGCTCGCGCCCCGCGCGCTGCGCGCGGCGCGGGGAGGATCGCCGGCGGCCCGGCGCATCGTGGCCGAGGCCCAGCGCCACCTGGCGGCGCTCGTGGGCGAGGTCGCGCGCCGGCTCCGCTTCCGGAGCCCCGTCGCCGTGAGCTGGGCCGGCGGGCTGCTCGCCGACCGCGCGCTGCGCCGCGGGGTCTGGCGCGCGGCGCGCGCGGGCGGCCTCTGCATCTCGCCCCGCGCCCCCGCTGCCGGCGGCGCCGAGGCCACCCTCGATCTCGCCCGCCGGCTGGCCGGCCCGTCGACCCCGCCCGCGCCGCCCGCGCCAGGCCGGCCCCGGCGAGCCCGCGTCAGCCGGCGCGGAGCCGGCCGGCCGCGCGCCGCCCGAGGGCCCACGCCACGGGGCCGGTGAGGGCCGCGGCCACGCCGACCAGGGTGTTGGTCCAGCCGGCGGTGGCCAGCGCGAGGAGGCAGCACCCGGCGGGCAGGCCCGCCGCGACCCACATCCCCGTCGCGCCGCCCCCGACCCGCCACGGCCGCGGCAGGGCGGGCTCGCGGAGCCGGAGGGCCACGAACGCCGCCAGCTCGAGGAGCAGCGCGATCGAGTAGAGCCAGATGTTGAGGACGATCAGCTCCTTGAAGCTCCAGAAGGCGCCGACCAGGTAGCAGGCGCTGGAGGCGAGCACGGCAACCCACGGCACGCCGTGGCGCGAGGAGACGCGGGCGAGGACGGCGGGCATGTGCCCCGCGAGGGCCAGCACGAAGGGCAGGCGGGAGTTGGTCAGCAAGAGCGCCAGGAAGAGGCCGGCCGTGGCGACGAGCGCCCCCGCCGCCACGGCGCCGCCCAGCCACGGTCCGCCCACCGCCTGGGCGGCCACCGGCCAGTGTCCCGTCTCCCACGCGCGCCAGTCGGTGGTGGCGGCGAGCGCCGCTCCCATCGGGAGCACGTAGGCGAGCGCGATGAGCGGCAGGGCGGCGAGCAGCGCGCGGCGGAACGCCGTCTCCGGCGCGCGCGTCTCGCCGAGGCACGTGCTTGGCGTGTCCCAGCCCGAGTAGTTCCACATCATGACGGCGAGGCCGAGGCCGAGCCCCTCGAGCCCGCCCTGCCCTTCGGCCATCAGCGGGAGCCACGGCGCGTGGCGGGCGCCGGCCAGCGCGGCCAGGGTGAACGCGCCCACCGGCAGGAGGGCCAGGACGCCCAGCGCCACCGCGACCCCGCCCGTGACCCGCACCCCCAGGAGGTTCAGCCCCGTGAGCCCGCCCACGAACAGGAGCACCACCGCGAAGCGGCCGGCGCCGCCGAGGTCGGGCCACCAGAACGCGAGGTAGTCGACGAACAGGGCCGGGTACACGGCCACGTCGACGAAGCTGTTGAGCCAGCTCCACCAGCCGCACTGAAACGCCCAGAAGGGGCCGAAGGCGCGGCGGACCCACGCGACGTAGCCGCCCTCCTCCGGCAGGGCCGAGCCCAGCTCGGCCATGACGAGGGCCACCGGGAGGCTCCAGACGAGCGGGGTCACGACGAGCAGCAGGAGGGTGAGGCCGGGTCCGAAGGCGGGGGCGGCGTCCTCGAGGCCGTAGGGCCCGCCGCTCACGTTGAAGAAGACGACCGCGACGAGGGGAAGCGTGCCGAGGCCCGGACGGAGCCGGGCGCTCACTGCCCGAGGGCAGCCCTGATGAGGTCGGGGAGGCCCCGCAGCCAGTCGTCGAGCGGGGTCTCCGCGTCCACCACGATCTCGATCTTGCCGCTCGGCAGGCGGCGCACGCGCCCCTTGCCCGTCCCGAGCGGGATCACGATCTGCTCCCGGTGCACGCCCATCGCGTCGGTGACGGCGAAGATCTTGTTGATCTCGTTCATGCCGACGGCGTCGAGCATGGGGCTCCTCGGGCGGGCTCAGGGAGCGCTGCGGATGTCGGCAGGCGGACGGTCGCCGCCCGGGATGACGACGGTGCGCCCCTCCTCGGGGATCACGCCGTGGAGCGTCGGCACGCGCGCCCCCGTGTCCGACAGGCGCCGCTCCCAGTGGCCGGGCACGACGATCACCCGCCCCAGCGGGGGTGAGTAGATCCGGCGCTCGGGCACCCAGCGCTCCGGCGGGGCCTTCGGCTCCGGCAGCCTCGGGAGCGGCTGGGCGCGCGCCCGGTCGATCGCATCCGGGGGCCGCACCGGCGACCCCTGCGCCGCCGCCCCGCCCACCCCGACCAGCAGGGGCAGCGCGAGCGCGACGCCCACCATCCCACGCGCGACGAGCCGTCTCATGGAGCAGAGCGTAAGAGGACTCACCCCGCTCTGCAAGCCATCCCGCGGCGAGCGCGCGGTCCACGACCGCGGGGCTGGCGCAGCGACGGGGCCGCGGGCGGGGGCGAGCGGGCCCGGGGGCCGGCTGACCCGTTCCCCGCCGAGCGTGACCAGGCCCACCACGTCCCGAATGGGAACGGCTCGCCCGTGAGCCGAAGCCCCGCCCGTCGTGGTCAGAGGCCCCGCCCCCCGGTCGCGGCGAGCACGCGGTCCACGACCGCGGGGCTGGCGCAGCGACGGGGCCGCGGGCGGGGGCGGGCGGGCCCGGGGGCCGGCTGACCCGTTCCCCGCCGAGCGTGACCAAGCCCACCACGTCCCGAATGGGAACGGCTCGCCCATGAGCCGAAGCCCCGCCCGTCGTGGTCAGAGGCCCCCGGGCCCGCCCGCCCCCGCCCGCGGCCCACGCCGCACGCACCAGGTCAGCGGGCGTGGACCGCGCGTCCTACGCGACACCCAGCTCGGCCGCCACCGTCTCGATCTGCGTCCAGGTCTGCTCGTCGATCGGGATGCCGTCGCGGCGGCGCTCCGCCTCGAGCCGCGCCTCGGGCTCCCCGGGCACGAGGATGCCGGCCGAGCCGGGCGCGAGCGGCGCCGAGCGCACCCAGTCCAGGAACGTCTGGACCTGGGCGTGGAACTCGGCCAGGGGCAGGAAGCGCTCCACCTCGAGGCAGATCATGAGCGTGCCGTTGGCGAAGAGGCCGGGACCGGGCCCCGCCGCCCCCGTGCCCGACAGGATGCCGCCCAGGATCTCCACCGCGAGGGAGAGCCCGTAGCCCTTGTGCTCGGCGGCGGGCAGCACGGAGCCGGGCGGGTCGCCGTAGAAGACCTCGGGGTCGGTGCCGGGACGGCCCGCGCTGTCGATGAACCAGCCGGGCGGGGCCGGTTGCTTGCTGTTCCGCTTGACGCGCAGCTTGCCTTCGGCGACCACGCTGGTGGCGAAGTCGAGCAGCATGGCCGCGCCGTCGGGGCCCGGGATGCCCACCGCGTGGGGATTCGTCCCCAGGCGGCGGGCGGCGCCGCCCCACGGCGTGACGTTGAGCCCGTGCACGGCGTTGACCCAGAGCAGGCTCACCAGGCCCGCCCGGGCCGCCATCTCGGCGTAGTCGGCCAGCCGCCCCACGTGGGTGGTGCGCGACAGCCCCACCGCCGCCAGCCCCGCGGCGCGCGCCTTGGCGATGCACAGCTCCATGCCCCGGCGCGCCACCACCTGGCCGAACCCGCGGCCGCCGTCGACGCGCGCGGTCACCGCGGTCTCGGCGGTCACGCAAACGGGCGAGCGCGGGTCCACGGCGCCCGCCTTCACGCCGCCGTGATACTGCGGGACGCGGATCACGCCGTGGGAGTCGTGCCCCTTGAGGTTGGCCCGCACCAGGAGCGTCGCGATCCACTCTGCGTCCTCCGGGGGCGCGCCCAGGGCGGCGAAGATCCGCACGCAGCGATCGGTGAGCCGGGTGGCGTCGATGGTCGGCATGGCCGCTACGATACACGAGCCGCGGCGCGGCCGTCTGCTCCCCGCGCGCCCCCTCCACGCGGCCGGCCGGTGGCGTCCGCGCCGCGCCCGGGACCCGTGGG
>Ga0187892_10004887_pt1 | contig 21869 bp, 22 predicted proteins | sample MA1701073metaG_FD_139345 | JGI IMG/M metagenome (GOLD analysis project Ga0187892, IMG submission 139345) | Bio-ooze microbial communities from a basaltic lava cave in the Kipuka Kanohina Cave System on the Island of Hawaii, USA - MA170107-3 metaG ... | reverse complement strand
CCGCACGACCGGTCGCCGCCCTGCGAACCCGACCTTGGCCATCCGCAGCGAACGGGCGCCGCCCAGCTGGTACCCGACGGCGCTCGGCGTCCAGGCGTGGTAGGCCATCCACAGCTGGCCGCCCGTGTCGGTGAAGAACTCCTGGCCTCCGGGGCCGGCCGCGGCGGCGCCGGAAACGAACCACGGCCCGCGGCGGGTCCGCTTCCGGTAGGGCCCGAGCGGCGAGGAGGCGGTGGCGTACCCGACGGCGTAGTTGGGCGACTCCCACCAGTTGGCCGAGTAGAACAGGTAGTAGGCGCCGCCGGCCTTGACGATCGACGGCGCCTCGACCAGCGGCGCCTCCCACCCGCGGTCATGGCCCAGCAGTTCGGCCGGCTCGCCGACCAGCGCCAACCCGTCCTCGCGCAGCCGCTGGCCGAACAGGCCCGAGGGGCGGTTGAAGGCGTTGTCGTCGCTCTTCCACAAGAGGTAGGCCGCCCGGTCGTCGTCCACGAACGGGCTGGGGTCGATCGACCCGCCCCGGTCGAGCTGGAAGATCAGGGGGCCGACGCTCGTGTCGACGAACGGGCCCGCCGGATCGTCGGCGGATGCCGCGGAGATGGCCTGGCGCCCGGAGGCAGGCTCCCAGGCCGAGTAGTAGAGGACGTAGCGGTCGCCTCGGGCCAGCACGGCGGGAGACCAGGTGCGCCCCTTCCGGGCCCAGGCCGGGAGCTGCGGGAGGGCGTCGCCCAGCCGCTCCCATCTCTCGAGGTCGGTCGAGCGCAGCACCTGGACGTTGACCGGCCCGGCGTTGGTGGCGTAGGCGTAGTACGCCGAGCCCACCCGCAGGACGTGCGGGTCGGGGAAGTCGTCGGGATGGACGGGCCCGCCGGGGGCGGCGACTGCCCGCCGGGGGCGCGACGTGCAGCCGTCCCACACCGCCGCCCAGATGCGGCGGGCCCGGGCGGCAGGCCCTAGAGGTCCCAGCGCACGACCTCGAGGGGCTCGTAGGAGCAGAACGTCCCGGTGCGGATCGATGCGCGCAGGTGGCTGCCCACGGCCGGCTCGAGCCGCTCCACTTGGTCGAGGCTGATCCGGATCCGGGTGGCGACGGCCCGGCGCGCCCGGTCGAAGATGTCCCCGCCGTCCCCCCCGGCCAGCGCGGCGATGCTGTCCCGTTCCGCTCGGGCCAGGGCGGCGCGGACCGCATCGCCGCCCGCATCGGCCTCGGCCGCCTCGGCGGCCAGCTCTCCCAGGCGGGCCGCACAGTCGGCCCGGGCGCGGCCGTCGAGCCACGGCTGGCCGCGGTCGGCCGCCAGCAGGTCGGTGACGTGCACGGGCTTGCCCCGGGCCGCCAGCAGGCGGGCGACGTCGTGCAGGCCCGGCGCGTCGCGGAGGCACGCCGGCGCCGCCCCCGCCCCCACCAGCCAGCAGTCGCCCTGCGCCCGGAAGACGGGATCGGGTCCGAGCGGGCTGGCGCCAGTCGCCTCCATGCGGGCGAGCACCAACTGGGTGGCGGCCGCCAGACCGTCGACGGCCAAGCGCCGGTAGATCGTGGCCGCCGACCGGAGGAGTTCGAGGGCGTGATCCCAGTCGCCGTCCCCACCTTCGGTGCGCAGGAGGGCGGCCAGGTGGCGTTGGCAGTGGGCGAGCCACAGGGGCGCCCCCACCCGCTGGTGGGCGGCGACGGCGTCCGCGAAGCGCCCGATGGCCTCCCGGGCGCGGCCCTGGGCCTGTGCCAGCCGCCCCAGGGCGTAGGAGACGGACCCGTAGAACACCACCCCGCCCTCCTCGACGGCGCAGTCGGAAGCGTGGGGGCGGAGCCGGCGCGCCAGCGTGGCCAGGCGCTCCTCGTCCCCCCCGGCCTCGATCGCCGCCGCGGCGTGGGCCGCGAGCGCCGGGCCCGCCAGCCGGCCCGGGGCGAGAACCGCGCCATCCCCGTCCAGGAGCCGTCCCAGCTCCCGGTCCAGTTCTTGGCGGGCGGCGCCGTCCCGGCCCATCTCCGCCAGAAGCAGGGCGTGCAACGCCGGCACGCCGCCCGAGCCGCCCGAGCCGCCCGCGCCTGCTCCCGCTCCCGCTCCCGCGGCCAGCAGGAGGTTCTCGGCCTCGGCCAGGCGTTCCTGATCGCGGCGCAACGAGACCAGCAGCAGTTGCGCGCCGATCCCCGCCCCGCGCTCGAGGGCCTCGACCGCGGCCCGCTCGCAGGCGTGGAACCTGCCTTCCATGAGCGCCCGCATCCCTCGCCAAAGCACGGGATGCCACCCGTCGCCGGCGCTGATGGCGGCGTCCGCCTCGGCGACGTCACCCCACTCCAGGAGCGCGACCAACCGATCGGCCGTCGTCGGCACGGGCACGCCGTTAGTCTAGGAATGCCGGAAACCGCCGGAGCGGCCCACCTCAGCCGGCCTGTGCTCCTCGCTCGCGCGACTCGTCGGGCCGGGCGCGCGGGCCGCGCGCCGATCCCGCCGACTTGGTGAGCCGGACCAGCGTCTGCTGGACCTCGCCCATCCGGTCCCGGTTCAGCGAGTAGTACACGAAGCTCCCCTCACGCCAGCGGGTCACCAGCTCGGCGCGCAGCAGCACGGCCAGGTGGTGGGACGCCAGCGACGGCGCCATGTTGGTGGCCCGGGCTAGGGACCCGGCGCTGCGGGCGCCGCCGCGCAACTCGCTGAGGACCAGGAGCCGGTGCGGCTCGGCCAGGACGGACAGATCCGTCGCCAGCCGGCCCACTTCGTCAAGAGGGACGACATGAGGCATTCCCGACTCCTTACCCAATGTTCGGTGAACTACTCAGCCGCGGCAGAGAAGGGCTGGCCGCCCCGGGTGCCCGCTGGGTAGGGTTTGGCCCTGTTCTGATGCTGGCCACGCCCCGACATCGGATCGGCGGAAAGGTCGCGCTCGTCGCGATGGCTCTCGCGACCCTGGCGGTCTGGACATTGGGCGCCCCGCCCGGCGGCGCCCAGATCGACGAGAAGCGGGCCGAGGCGGCGGCGCTGGCCGACAAGCTCACCCAGCAGGGGCGGCGCATCGCCGCCCTCGACGCCGAGTGGCGGCGCGCCAACGACCGGCTGGCGGATCTCAACGCCTCCGTGGCCCAGGCCGAGCTGGAGCTGGGGGCCGCCACCACCCGCCAGGACCACCTCAAGCGCCAGTTGGTCGTCCAGGCCCAGGACGCGTATGTGGGCGGAGGGTCGATCGCGGTGATCAAGCACCTTATCCAGACGGGCGCCGACGACCGGATCGCCCGGCGCGCCTACCTCCGTGTCGTCAACGGCCAGGACCGCAAGCTCATCGGGGATCTCCGGGCCGTGAAGGAGGACCTGGTCGACCTGGGCAAGCGGCTGGAGGCGGCCCGCCGCAGGGCCCGCGCTCAGGCCGGCGCCCTGGCCGAGGACCGGATCGAGCTGGACGCCGCCATCCGGGCGCAGCGGGCCAACCTGGGCCGGGTGCAGGGCGAGCTGGCGTCGCTCGTCGCCGCCGAGCAAGCCCGCCGGGACGCGGAAGCGGCGCGCCAAGCGGCGGCGGCCTCCGCCCTCCTGCGCCCGTCGCCCTCCGCCCCGATTTCGACCGTGCCCGGCCAGATCCTGCTCACTTCGCCGTCGGTGGCCGAGACCTTCGACTGCATCCGCCAGCTGGAGTCGGGCAACAACTACGCCTCGCCGGGCGGCGGCGCGTACCAGTTCCTCGACAGCACGTGGCAGAGCCTGGGCTACGCCGGTACGGCCAGCGACTACCCGCCGGCTGTCCAGGACGAAGCCGCCCTCAAGCTCCAGGCCCGCAGCGGATGGGACCAGTGGACGACGGCGCCGCTCTGCGGGCGCGGCTGAACGTCGAGGAGCGGTTCAGAGCCCCTCGGCGGGCGGCGGCACGGGACCTTCGTACAACCGGCGGATCTCGCCGAAGCGCGCCTCGTAGCCCGTCATGTTGAGGTTGAGAGCGCGAAGGATCTCGAACGCCAAGGTGGGGGGGACCTTGATGCGGGCGGTGACCCGGCACGGCACCTTCACCGCCGGCCCGTCGGGCGTTTCCACCGACTCGGCCGGCAGGGTCGCGGCGAAGTCCAGGGTGAACTCGTGCGCCGTGTGCCACACACCGAGGAAGTTGGCGTACACCCCGCCCTCCAGCTCGGGCGGCACCCGCAGCTCGTAGTGCGTGGGCGGATCAGGCGGTGCGGCGGCGTCCTCCACCGCCGCTTTCTAGCAGGAGGCGACACGCCTCGTGCCGCGCCGCGCCTCAGCCGCTCGCCGCTCAGCCCACCTGCGAGCACCGGTTGCACAGCTGGTTGTGCAACGGCTGGTCGAGGTCGCGTGGGTGATGGATCGCCACCCGGTGCTCCACCATGTCGCCCCCGCAGTTGAGGCAGGGGATCACCCGGCGGAAGTGTCGCTGGCCGGGTGGGAGCACCAGGCGGTGCGTCCCCAAGCTGTAGACCTGCATGCCCTCGACCCGCTCGTCGAGGCTCCTCACGGTGCTGTGCAAGGTGCGGACAGCGATCCACTGCGTACCCATACCAAGACCTCGCACGACACCCTACCGCCGGGCCACCCGCTCCCAGCGGCCTCGACCAGCAGCGCTACGTCAGGGGGCTCGGATCGCCGGGCCGGCGCACGATCACCCGGTCGCCCCGGCGGATCTCGCCGGCGACGACGACCTTGGCGCATGCTCCCCGGAGCCGTAGCTCGTGGCCCACCGGCGAGTTCACGAACCGCAAGGCGTCGGCGCCGAACCGGGCCCGGAACTTGCCGCAGCCGGTGTGGGGCTCGGCGGTGATCTCGATCACGGCCGAACCGATCTGCAGCCGGGTCCCGGCCGGCAGGTTGGCGTGGCTGAGGTCGATGTCGAGGTGCAACTGGTCGCCGGCCAGCGCCCGCCGCCCGGGTTCGACGGCCACCAGCGCCGACGCCCGGGCGTTCATGACGTTGAGCTGCTTGTCCGGGTCAGCCGCCCGGTCCGGCGTGGTCGCAGTTCCCCGGGCGAGCCAGTTGTCGCCCAGCAGGCCCTTCTCCCGGTCGAGCACGGCGGCGTCCAGCACCACCCGCTCATCCACCTCCGGGCGGGCGACGATCAGCTCGAGCGTCCCCAGGTCGGCCGGGGCGGCGCGCACGTGGTCGAGGCCCGCTTCCAACTCCTCGTAGGTCGGGTGGGCCACGGCCGAAAGCCTGTCACGCCCCCCGTGTCATCGTGAATATTTCCTGCGCGTTCGACGCGTCGAAGGCGAGGTCGATGCCCGACCCGTCCGGCAGCGGCAACCGGGTGATGAACTCGTAGAACGAGCCGGGCACCGTCCGGACCTCGCCGCCGGCGAACGCACGCTCGACCGGCGCCGCCCGGTGCGCGGTCTGGATGACCCGCCCCGACCTGGACACCTCCACCCCGTCCTTGATGGGCCGCCCCGCCGCCCGTTCCGTTTCGGCCAGGGCCACGACGTCGGGAACCCGATCGGTGGCGTGGTTGAACGCGGTCCCCTCGGTGGCGATCCACGCCATCTCCGCCGACTCGGCGAGAAGGGTTTCGTAGTCCGCCAGGGAGGGCGGGTCGTGGTGGCGGCGGACGCACGCCACCAGCGTGGCCACCAGCGTGGGCAGCAGCGACGCCGGGTCGGCGCTGAGGTCGGCGCTGAGGTCGGCGCTGAGGTCGTCAAGGGCCACCCCCGCCAGGGGGTCCCGGGACGTGCCTAGCACCCGGGCCGCTGCGGCCTGGAACCCGGGCGAGAACCGCTCGGCGTGCAGCTCGCTCACGAAGTACTGGGGCACGTGTTCGGGAAGGTCGCGGTGCCGCCAGGACCGCCCGGTCATGCCCAGCCGGCCGAGGTCGTAGGTCTCGCCGTGCTCGTAGCCGATCTTCTCCAGCGCCCGGGTCAGGCTCCTATGGCCCTCGGGCAGCTCGCCGCAGTCCACGCCCGTCACCGTCCGCACCGCCCCGTGGTCGAGGAACAGCGTGCCGCCGGCCGCCACCCGGTCCTCGGCGTAGGCGGCCCCGCTCGGCACGCGGTCGAGCAGGCCGTCGAACAGCAGGATGCCCAGCGCCTGGGCCACGACCGCCGGGGTGGCCGCCGGCGCCTCGACCAGCGCGGGGTGCAGCTCCATGGCGTCGTACAGCCAGCTCCGGCGGACGTGCGGCGCCACCAGGTCCCGCAATGCCCCCATCAGGCCGCCGCCGCCGGAACCGAGCCCGCGCCCAGGAGCCGTCCCGTCGGCGTGGCCTGGAAGGCCGCGTGATCGACGTCCTCCTGGCGGACGAAGCCCCGGTCGGGCAACCCTCCCGTCGCCACCAGCTCGACGACGGCGCACGCCGAGGCGGCGGTGGTCCACGAGATCGCCCGCCACCGCTGGCCGTCCAGCCACAGCGGCTCGTACGACCGGACGGCCTGGTCCCGCACGAAGGCGCCGTCGCGCTCGCCCTCCACCGCGGCGTACAGGTAGACCACGTCGTCGTCCACCGGGGGCTTGGCCTGTACGAGGATGCGCCCGGCCAGCGCCCGCTCCTGGCGCATGTGCAGCTCGTCGAAGAAGAGCCGCATCAGCTGGCAGTGGCCCGGGTAGCGCAGCGTCTTGTAGTCGAGGCGCTCGAGGCGGCCTTCGTAGCTGGCGCACATCGTCCCCAGCCCGCCCGAGGTCGTGAACGCCTCCAACTGCACCCCGGCGATCCACACCAGCTCGATCTCGCTCATGGACGGGACCATCCGGCGGCGCCCGTCCCGGATGACCTCGCAGTCGTTGAGGTACTCGTTCACGACGCCCTCGGGCGACCAGTTGAAGGCGTACCCCAGCAGCCCGGACGGGTTGCGGGGCAGCGCCCCCACCTTCAGCTCCATCGAGGACAGGTGGTCGAACCGGCGGGCGAGCCAGGCGCCCGTCATGCAGATGAGGCCCGGCGCCAGCCCGCAGTTGGGGGCCAGCACCGCCTTGGCCCCGGCCGCCAACGCCTTCGCCTGCTCCGTCACTCCTACATCCTCGGACAGATCGAAGTAGTGCACGCCGGCGGCGGCGCCGGCGGCGGCGACGCGCCCGGTGAGCTGGTGGGGGAGGCACGAGACCACGGCCTCCACGTCGAGCAGGGCGGAGCGCAGGGCGCCGCCCTCGCCCACGTCCAGGGGACGTACCGGGAACGGGAGGCCGGCCCGGGCGCTGACATCGGCGCCGACCACCGAGTAGCCGGCGCCGTGCAGCATGCGGGCGACCAGCTCCCCAACCTTGCCCAGACCTACCACCAGGACGCTGGAGAACAGTCGCACGCTGCCTTCGATGGTAAAGCCCCCCGGCGCTCTATATCGTCGCCAAGACGAGGGATCTCCCGACCACCGCGCAGCTCGGGGAGGCCGCCCGCCGGGCCCTGGCGGCGTGCGGCGTGGCCCTGCCGGCCCTGCCGGAAGGCGGCGCCCTGGACGCCCGCAGCCCGATCACCGGTGGCCGGCTCGGCGGCGTAACGCCGGCCACGCCGGCCGACGTGGACGACGCCGTGGGCCGGGCCGCGGAGGCGTTCCTGCACTGGCGGCTCGAGCCCGCGCCCAAGCGGGGTGAGCTGGTGCGCCGGTTCGGTGATCTGTTGCGGGCCCGCAAGGCCGAGATGGCCGAACTGGTGGCGCTGGAGGCGGGGAAGATCCGCTCCGAGGCGCTCGGCGAAGTGCAGGAGATGATCGACGTGTGCGACTTCGCCGTCGGCCTCTCCCGGCAGCTCTATGGGCGGACCATGGCGACCGAGCGGCCGGGCCACCGCATGATGGAGGTCTGGCACCCGCTGGGCGTGTGCGCGGTGATCACGTCCTTCAACTTCCCCTCGGCGGTGTGGGCGTGGAACGCGGCGCTGGCTCTGGTCTGCGGCGACCCAGTCGTCTGGAAGCCGTCGGAGAAGGCGGCTCTGACCGCCCTGGCGTGCGACGCCCTGCTCCACCAGGCGGGCGCGCCCCCCGGTATGTCGCAGGTCGTCGTGGGCGGCCCGGACGTCGGCGAGCGGCTCGTCGACCATCCCGCGGTGGCGCTGGTGTCGGCCACCGGCTCGACGGCCATGGGCCGCGCCGTCGGCCCCCGGGTGGCGGCGCGCTTCGGCCGGTCGCTGCTGGAGCTGGGCGGCAACAACGCCGCCATAGTGGCCCCCTCCGCCGACCTCGATCAGGCGGTGCGGGGGGTCGTCTTCGCCGCCGCCGGCACGGCCGGCCAGCGCTGCACCACCCTGCGCCGGCTCATCATCCACCGTTCGGTGCACGACGAGCTGGTCGACCGGCTGGCGAACGCCTACCAGTCCCTGCCCGTGGGCAACCCGTTGGCGGCGGGCACGCTCGTCGGCCCCTTGATCGACCGGCGGGCGTACGACGTCTTCATCGACGCCCTCGCCACGGTCGACGCCGTCATCGGCGGCGAGCGCGAACTGGCCGAACAGGCGCCGGACGCCTACTACGTCCGTCCCGCCCTCGCCTTGATGGCCGAGCAGACCTCCCTCGTCCTCCAGGAGACGTTCGCCCCGATCCTGTACGTGCTCGCCTACGACGACTGGGACGAGGCAGTGGCCATGCACAACGCCGCCGCCCACGGGCTGGCGTCCTCCGTGTTCACCTCCGACCTGCGGGAGGCGGAGCGGTTCCTGTCCGCCGCGGGCTCGGACTGCGGCATCGCCAACGTCAACGTGGGGCCGTCGGGCGCTGAGATCGGCGGCGCCTTCGGGGGCGAGAAGGAGACCGGCGGCGGGCGGGAGTCCGGATCGGACGCGTGGAAGGCGTACATGCGCCGCTCCACCTGCACGGTCAACTACTCCAACGAGCTCCCTCTCGCCCAAGGCGTCGAGTTCCTGTAGGTCGACGACACGACAGGAGCGGAGCGGAGGACGACGGTTACGGCAGCAGCACGTTGGGGTTGAGGATCCCGTCGGGATCGAGCGCCCGTTTCACCGCCCGGAAGGCGGCGATCTCCGCCGCGCTGCGGTTGAGGCCCAACCACGCCCGTTTCGCACGGCCGATCCCGTGCTCGGCGCTGATGCTGCCGCCCAGTTCCGCCACGAACCGCAGAACGGCCCCGTCCACCCGCTCGTCCTCCGGCGCCAGGCCGGTGACGTTCACGTGGACGTTGCCGTCGGCGGCGTGGCCCCACATCCACGTCCGCGTCGCCACCGGCGCGGCGGCGGCCACCACCAGGGGCACGGCCCGGACGAACTCGGCCAGCTCGTGCGCCGGCAGGGTCACGTCGAACTTGTGGGGCGGGCCCAGGGTGTTGACGGCGGCGCTGTGGCCGAGGCGGTAGCGCCACACGTCCGGCCCGACCAGGGCGTGGGGCGCCGCCCAAGACAGCTCTTCGGCCGCTTCGACCGCCAGGTAAGCGGCGTGGGGCTGGTCGAACGGGGCGTCGTAGCCGAGCGCCGAGCAGACCAGCTCCAGGCCACCGGCCAGGAACAGCTCGGCCGCCTCCAGAGACGCGACATCTCGCCGCAGCGCGTAGGCGGTGGCGATGGCCTCCTCGGGCGACCCGAAGGCCAGCAAAGTGGCGATACGCCGAGGAGGAGGCGGCGCCAGGCGCAGGGTGGCCGCGGTCACGACGCCGAGTGTGCCCTCGCTGCCGCACAGCAGGGAGGGAAGGTGGTAGCCGGTGTTGTCCTTCAGCAGCCCGCCGAGGTGCGACACCACCGTCCCGTCGCCCAGCACGGCCTCCACGCCGACGATCTGGGCCCGGGTGTCCCCGTAGCGCAGCACCCGGAGGCCCCCGGCGTTGGTGGCGATCGTCCCGCCGACGGTGGCGCGGCCGCGGCTGGCGAAGTCGACGCCGTAGGCCCAACCGGCGGCCGCGGCGGCCGCGTGCACCGACGCCAGGCTGGCCGCCGCGCCGCCCGTCCACTGCCCGGCCCCAGCTTCGACGGCGTCGGCGTCGCCGGCGCGGAGGAGCCGGCGCAGGTTCAGCACGATCTCGCCGTCGACGGGCACCCCGCCCCCGACCAGCCCGGTGTTCCCGCCCTGGGGAACGACGGCGGCGCCGTGGCGGCGGCACACGTTCACGACGCCGGCGACCTCGCTCACCGTCGCGGGCCGCACGACTGCCGCGGTCGCCCCGCGGAACCGACCCGACCAATCGACACAGTAGGGGGCCACGTCCTCAGGCGCGGTGAGCAGGCCTTCCGCCCCCACCACGTCGGTCAGCTCCGCCACCAGCACGAACTCCGACCATAGAACCGTCGGCCGAACCTGAAGTAGATGGCGCCACATGCGGCGGTGCGTTCCAACGGCGGCACGCCCTGGCGCTGGGCCGACGGGCCACGACGGGATCTACACCCTGCCCGGCTGGCCGCCCACCTGGCGACAGCGCCTGCTCGCCGCCGTCCCTCGCCGGCCCGGAAGGCGCGGTCGCCTCCCACCGGTCGGCCGCCGTCCTGCACGGGGTGCGCGAAGGCGAGCCCGTCGAGATCACCGTGCCGCGGGGCGCCAACCGCCAGAAACTTGCGCTCGCGCACCAAGGGTTCGTCCCGCTCGCCGAGCGGACGCCGCTCACCGGCATTCCCACGACGCGGATCGAGCGCACGCTGGTCGACCTGGCCGCCGGTTGCCCCCGAGATCAGCGTCGAACGGTCCGTGGAAGCGGCCCGGCGCGGAGGGCTCACCACCGAGGGCCGGCTCCTCGCGGCGCGCCGGCGGGGTCGTCCCGGTGCCGCGCTCCTTGGCCACGTGCTCGCGCGCCGGCCGGCGGGCCGGCCCCACGGGGAGCCATCTGGAGGTGCGTCTCGTTCAGTTGGTGCGCGCCGCGGGCCTGCCGGAGCCGGTGCGGAGGCGAGCGCTACTTCCTCGACTTCGCGTACCCCAACGGCGTTCGTGCGTCGAGCGCGACCGCGCCGCCAGAACGCACTGGTGCTCGCCGGTTGGACGGTCCTGCGCTTCACCTGGGCGGACGTGACGGCCCGGCCCGGGTCCGTCCTCGCCCTGATGGCTAGTAGGGTGCTGATTTGCGGGTCGACGGCTCCGCCGTCGACGGCCTGACCAGGACTCTCGCGTGCGGTGTGCGGCCATCAGGCCTCTTAATCAGCACCCTCCTAGGAGCGCAGCGTGAAGCGGCGGGCCGCCAGCCGGGCCACCGCCGTCAAGATGAAGACGAGGAGGATCAAGGTCAGCGCCGCGCCCCACGCCCGCTGGATCGGCGCCTCGAAGGGCTGGGTGGCGTTCTTGAAGATCTGTGTCGACAGCGCGGTGTTGGCGCCGTCGAACAGGTCGGGGTTGGCGGCGGTGACGGTCCCGATGGTGAACAGCAGGGGCGCGGTCTCGCCCGCCGCCCGGGCGACCGCCAGCAGCGCCCCGCTCACCAGGCCCGACAGCGCGGCGGGGATGACCACCGTCAGGGTCGTGCGCGACGTCCGCGCCCCCAGGGCCGCGCTCGCCTCCCGCAGCTCATTGGGCACCAGTTGCAGGGCCGTCTCCGCCGAGCGGATCACGATCGGGAGCATGAGGCACCCGAGGGCGAGCGCCCCCGCGAACCCGCTCTGGCCGAAGTTGAGCACCCAAACGGTGTAGATGAACAGGCCCATGACGATGGACGGCACGCCTGCCATCACGTCGGACAGGAACCGGACGAAGTTGGCCAGGCGGCGCTTCTTGCCGTACTCGTTCAAGTAGACCGCGGCGAGGACGCCCAGCGGCACGGCCATCGCCGTGGCCGCCCCGGTGATGAGCAGCGTGCCGAGCACGGCGGGCCCCATGCCCGGTCCCGGGAGCCGGGAGATGATGGGGATGTCCTGGGTGAGGAAGTCCCAGTCGACGACCTCGGCGCCCTTCTGCACCAGGTACGCGATCACGAACAGAAGGGGCACCGCGGCCACGACGACCGACAGCCACACCCCGGCGGTGGCGACCCGGTTCTTGAACCGCCGGCTGCGGCTGAGGTTCCGGCTGAGTAGGGTGGTCGTGCTCATGCGCGCCTGAGTCTGCGACCCACGATGGCGCGTGCGATGACGTTCACGATGATGGTCAGGGCGAACAGCTCCACGCCCAGGGCGATCAGCGCGGACGCGTGGAGCCCCCCCGCCTCACCGAACTGGTTGGCGATGACGGCCGCCATCGAGTCGCCCGACCGGAACAGGTTCGCGGTGATCTGGGGGCTCGACCCGATGACGAGGGCGGCGGCGATCGTCTCGCCCATGGCGCGGCCGAGGCCGAGCATGACCGCTCCCACCATGCCGGCCCGGCTGTGGGGAAAGATCGCCGCCCGGATCATCTCCCACCGGGTCGCCCCCAAGGCGTAGGCCGCCTCCTTCTGCGCACGCGGCACGGTGTCGAACACCTCTTTGGTGATCGACGTGACGATGGGCGTGATCATGAGGGCGAGGATGATCCCGGCGGTGAAAAGGCCCCGGCCCTTGGACGGGCCGGCGAAGAGGGTGGACAGGATGGGGATGGGGCTGGTGACGTCGCTGATCCGGTCGTAGACGCCGCTGAGCCACGGCGCGAGCACGATCACGCCCCAAAGTCCGTAGACGACCGATGGCACCGCCGCCAGCAGGTCGACCAGCGAGCCCACCGGCCCGCGCAGCCGCCGGGGCGCCAGGTCGGAAAGGTAGAGGGCGATGCCGACGCTGACGGGGACGGCCAGCGCCAGCGCGATGACGGCGGTCACCAGAGTGCCGTACACGAACGCGAGGGATCCGAAGGCCTCGACATTGGGCGCCCAGCGCTGGGACGTGAAGAACCTGAGACCGTCGTGGCTGAGGGCCGGCCACGCCTTGCGCGTCATGGTCACCGCGATGAGCGCCAGGATGACCAGGACGAGGAGCCCGCACCCGATGCACAACCCTCGGAAGGCGCGGTCTGAGAGCGCGGCTCGACCGCGAGCAACGATCGGTTGCTCGCGGGCGGGCCGGGGGGAAGTGGTGAGGACGCTCAGGCCGGGACCACGATCGAGTCGACCTTGGCCAGCGCCTTCTGCTGGAGCCCGGACGGCAGCGAGGCGTAGTCGACCGCCTTGGCCTGCTTCTGAGCGTCACCGAGGACGTACCGGAGGAAGGACTTGATGGCCGCGCCCTTGGCCTGGTCGGTCTGGTTCTTGTACACGAGGATCCAGGTCGGAGCGGTGATCGGGTAGGCGTCGGCGCCGTCGGCGTTCAGCGGGTTGTACGACAGGTCGTCGTTGATGGTCACGCCGGCGAGGGCGGCGGAGGCGGCCTCGACCGTCGGCAACACCGCGTTGCCCGACCTGTTCCTGACCTTGGCGAACTGGAGCCCGGACGCCTTGGCGTCGGAGAGGTCGACGTAGCCGACGCCGCCCGCCGTGCTCTTCACGATCTGGGCCACGCCCTGGTTGCCGTTGCCCGCCTGGGTGTCGGCCGGCCACTCCACCGTCGAGCCCGATTTCAGGGACCACGAGTTGGGGGCGGCGGCCACCAGGTACTTGGTGAAGTTCTCCGTCGTCCCCGAGCCGTCCGAGCGGTGGGCGACGGTTATCGCGGTGGCGGGGAGGTTCTTGCCGGGGTTCAGGGCGGTGATCGCCGGGTCGTTCCAGGTCTTGATCTGCCGGCTGAAGACCTTGGCGATGGTGTCGGCGTCGAGGGTGAGGTCGCTGACGCCGGAGAGGTTGTAGGACACCGTGATGGGCGCGGCCACCGTGGGGATGTAGACGAACTCACCCTTGTACTTCGGGACGTCCGCGGCCGCCACCAGCCCGTCGGAGCCGGCGAAGTCCACCACTCCGTCCTGCAGTCGCTGCCGCCCCGTGCCCGACCCCGTCGCCGCGTAGTTGACGGTCACGCCCGGCTGAACTTGCTTGTAGCCGGCGATGGCGACCTCGTAGAACGCGTTGGGGAACGTGGCCCCGGCGGCGTTCAGCGTGGCGCGTATGGGCGCTTCCTTCCCAGCGCCGCCCCCAGCGCCGCCACCGGCGGCGCCGTCGCCGCCTCCACACGCGCTGGCGAGCAGCGCCACGGCGACGAACGGGGCGAGGACGAGGTATGGCTTTCGGCGCTGTTGTTCCACGCCCATGACCATAGAAATCCATCGTTTCCTCCAACTGGCCGGCGAGTGGACGCCAGGTGAACGGCAGGTGAAACCGCGGGGCCGGGCCTCCGATCGTTCACCCGGCGTTCACCCGGCGTACCGACCCCGGTCACCCGGGCTCGCTACCTTCGTCGGTGAGGTGCCAGGAGACCTGTTGACCGAGGGTCAGGAAGACCCCGAGAGCGAGGCCATCCTCGCTCCTCGACCCGAGGTCCGGGAGGCCGAGCTAACCGCCGACACGCCGCTGGTGTTCGCCCTTGCCGACGTGAGCGTCTACTACGGCTCGTTCCGGGCGGTGCGCGACGTCAGCCTCCAGGTGCGCGAGGGACAGATCACCGCCCTGATCGGACCGTCGGGCTGCGGCAAGACCACCCTCCTGAGGACCCTCAACCGGATGCACGACCTCACCGCCGGCGCACGCGTCGAAGGCAGCATCCGGTTCCGGGGCGAGGACCTGAACGGGCCGGGCGTCGACCCCGTCGAGGTGCGCCGCCGCATCGGCATGGTGTTCCAGCGGCCCAACCCCTTTCCCAAGTCCATCTACGACAACGTCGCGTTCGGGCCCCGCATCGCCAAGCTGCCGGTGAAGCTCGACGACTGCGTGGAGCAGGCGCTCCGCAAGGCAGCCCTGTGGGAGGAGGTCAAGGATCGGCTGAAGACGTTGGCCACCGAACTCTCCGGCGGCCAGCAGCAGCGGCTGTGCATCGCTCGCGCCATCGCCGCCCAGCCCGACGTGATCCTCATGGACGAGCCGTGCTCGGCGCTCGACCCGGTCGCCACCATGCGCATCGAGGACCTCATGCAGGAGCTGAAGTCCGACTACACGATCGTCATCGTCACCCACAACATGCAGCAGGCGGCGCGGGTGAGCGACATGACGGCGTTCTTCACCGCCGAGGTCGACGAGCAGGCCGACCGCCGGTGCGGCTTTCTCGTGGAGTTCGACCGGACCGACAAGATCTTCACCAGCCCGGGGGACGAGCGCACAGAGAGCTATGTGAGCGGGCGGTTCGGCTGATGCCGGCGAGGGCGTCGGCGAGGGCGTCGGCGAGGGCGCGGTTCGACGAGTCCCTCGAGATGCTGCGGGTGGACGTCGATGCGCTGGCGGGCATGGCCCAGGACGCGGTGGCCGGCGCCGTCGCTGCCCTGGTCGACCAGGACGAGGACCGCGCCCGCGCCGTCACGGGGGGAGACGACCGCACCGACGCCCTGTTCGTCGCCCTCGAGGAACGGGCGTACGCCCTGATCGCCCAGCAACAACCGGTCGCCGCCGACCTGCGGTTCCTCATGTCGGCGTTGCGAGTGATGTCGGACTACGAGAAGGCGGGCGACCGAGCCGTCGCCCTTGCCAAGGTCGCCCTCGCCCGCTGGGAGCGAGAGCCGGCCACGGTCACCCAGCTGGGCCGCATGGGCGACCTGGCCCTCGAACTCCTCACCGCTTCCCGCCAGGCCTGGCTGGACCAGGATCTGGCCATCGCCTCCGACCTGAAGCGGCGCGACGACGACCTGGACGGCTGCTACCGGCGGCTCGTCGCCCATCTGCTCACCCGCCACGGCGACAACGCCACCGGCCTCGTGCTGTACGCCTACGCCGCCGGCCGCAACTTGGAACGGATCGCCGACCACGCGGTGATGATCGGGGAGCGGGTGATCTACCAGATCACGGGCGACCCGAGCGCCTTGGCCGCAGAGATCGCATGATGGCGCCCGCGGAGGCGGCAGCCACCATCCTGGTGGTGGAGGACGAGGAGTCGTTCGTCGACGCCCTGACGGTCGGGCTGAAGCGGGAGGGCTTCCGGGTCGAGGTGGCGCGCGACGGCCTCACCGCGCTTGACCGGTTCGACGCCATCGGCCCCGACCTCGTGCTGCTCGACGTCCTGCTGCCCCGGTTGTCGGGGATCGACGTCTGCCGCGCCATCCGCACCCGGTCCCAGGTTCCCATCGTGATGGTCTCGGCCAAGACGTCGGAGATCGACACGGTCGTCGGGCTCGAGGTGGGCGCCGACGACTACGTGGCCAAGCCCTACCGGTTGCGCGAGCTGATCGCGCGGCTGCGGGCCGCGCTGCGGCGCGCTCCCCGCGCCGAGACATCCCTCGGCGAGGACCTCATCGAGGAGGGCGACGTTCGCATCGACCCCGACCGCCACGAGGTCTTCCTCCGCGGCCAGCCGGTCGCGCTGCCGCTCAAGGAGTTCGAGCTGCTCTCGCTGCTCGCCGCCAACGCCGGCCGCGTCCTCACCCGGGAGACGCTGATCGATCGGGTGTGGGGGCACGACTACGTGGGGGACACCAAGACGCTCGACGTCCACGTGAAGCGCCTACGGGCGAAGATCGAGGACGACCCGTCGGCGCCCCGGCGGATCACCACCATTCGCGGGCTCGGCTACAAGTTCGAGTCCGCTAAGAAGTGAGGACCCTCTACCTCCTACGCCACGCCAAGTCGAGCTGGGACGACCCGCGCCTGGCCGACCACGAACGCCCCCTGAACCCCCGGGGCCGCCGGGCCGCCGAGCGACTCGCCGCATACCTGCGCCACCAGGCGGCCCAACCCTCGCTCGTGCTGTGCTCCTCGGCCCAGCGGGCGCGTGAGACGTTGGCCGCGATACAGCCGGCGCTTGGAGCCGGCGTCGTGGTCGCCGTCGAGGACGGGCTCTATGGCGCCGGTGCGGCCGAGCTGATGGCGCGCATCCGCCAAGCGCCGCCCGAGGCCGCGTCGGTCATGGTGATCGCCCACAACCCGGGCCTCGAGGACCTTGCCCTCCACCTGGCCGGCGACGGCGACGAGGGCGCCCTGCGCCGGCTCCGGGCCAAGTACCCCACCGGCGCGCTGGCCACGCTCGACTTCGGCTCCGACGAGTGGGGCGCCCTGGCGCCTCGCGCCGGCTACCTCGTCAGCCTGGTGATTCCGACAGAGCGGTAACGCGCCGCCCGACGCCGAGCTGTTCAACGTCGCCGGCGTCCTCCAGAAGTGGTGGGGGGGCCTGATCGGGCCGGTCAGCCGCTCCCGTACGGGCGGGTGATGATCTCGAGCAGGTGGCCGTCGGGATCCTTGAAGTAGACGCCCCGCCCGCCGTCGTTGTGGTTGATCTGCCCGGGCCGGTTGAGTCCGGGGTCGGCCCAGTGCTCCAGGCCCCGGTCCACGATGCGCCCGAAGATATCGTCGAACTCGTCCTCGGTGATGAGGAACGCGTAGTGCTGCGACCGGACGTCGCCGTCGACGGAGTGGTAGTCGAGGGACACGCCGTTGGCGGTCTCGACCACCTGGAAGGGGCCGAACGACGTCGGCGCAGGGAGGCCGAGTATGCCGGCCACGAACGTGGACGAGGCGTGGTTGTCACGGCACCACACGATGGTGTGGTTCAGCTGCACGGTCATGGCAGATCGTAGGCTCGCCGCACTGGTGGCGACGATCCGGCCTGAGGAAGCGGTCGACGCGCAGGCAATCGCCGTGGCCGTCGGGCGCCGCCTTCGGGTCGGACGTCGAGACCCGCACGGTCGACGTCCTGCGCTGGTCCGACGCGCCCGCCGGAAGACCACGTAGCTGGTCCCGAGCTGCTTGATGCCTCCCGAGGCGCTGGAAGGCGCGTTTCCGGACGACGTCGATCTCCGGCCCATACAGCACGACCGAACCGCTCGCGGGCAGCGTCGAACCCGGGCGGGCACGACTTAACACCCAGGAGCTGAAGTACGTTCCGCTGTATGCCGACGACCGCGTGGGACGTCTTCGCTAGCTGCGAACGTGCCGTCCTCGCCGGTGTACCGACGCATCGAACCGCCGACGACAAGGAGTTCCACTTCCAACGGTGGGTTGAGCAGCGGATCCGGGAGGCCGGCTACGAGGTGCCGATAACGGGGCGCAACACCTATCCCGACTTCCCGGTGACTGGAGTGGCGGAGTCGTACGAAGTGAAGGGCATTACCCTTGGGACACCCTTGGGAGCCGAGAGAACGACTTCGACTGCAACAGCGCTCTCCCGTCAGGGCAGCACGGTGGAGCCAACGTCCTCTACATCTTCGGCCGGTATGAGGGAGGCGCCGCGGGCGAGAACCCGAACGTGCTCGACATCGTCATCGCCCATGGGTCCTTTCTCAATGCCGGCGGCGGATATCAGGCAGATAACAAGAGCATGCGCGTGCTCGGCAGCTATGGCGACATCTTGTTGCGCGACCGCAAGATGTACGTGTCGTACACCCCCTATCGACTGCTGACCGGTCTGCGCAAGCACTACGCTTGTCCTGCCCCAACATTGGCCAGACAGACCCGAAGCTGGCTGGGTGCAGGTGGGCGCCGCTGAGCGGACCGAGCACAACGAAGTCCTCGTTGCCTGCCACGCCGATCTGCCTGCAAACACGCTCACGCCCGCGTTCGTAACCAATCCGAACGCTGGAACGACCCATCGTTTCGAGATCTGGCGCACGGTCGACGGGGATGACGGATCCGTTGTGACAATGGCAAAGGGCTGGCGCTCCCTGGTCAGGCTGCTGGTCAGGCCGGCGCTTCTGGCGCCGATTTCGTCGCCGATGTGCGATCCGCAGCCGCGAAGAGGTCAACCAGCTCCTCGGCCAAACCAGTAGCCGCGGCCACCAGGTCAGCCGGCTCAAGCTGCAAATCGGCGCGAGTGAGGAGCGAGAGAACAGACCCCCGTACTACCGAGCGCACGTCGGCCGGTCCGAATCGGATGCCGACTTCCGCTATGGCAGCGAGTCGCTCATGGGCTCGGTCAGCAGCCTCGCAGGGAGTGTCCCCCATTGTGGCGACGGCTTCGCCTCGCTTCCGGCAGACGACGATCGTGTCGAGAGTCGAAGGCTCCTTCGCTCCGTGTTTTGGAGCGGCTACCGACATCTCGGCTTTGACAGGCTGCATCGAGGTGACCACGAACCCGGCCTGAGCGAGGGCTTGCAGTACTGCGACCCAACCCTCGATCTTGGCTTGATGGAACGTGAACGCCAGCAAGCCAGAGGGCTTCAGGACCCTCGCGCATTCAAGCCACACCGCAGCGATACTCTCGCCGAAACCAGCAGCAGTCGTGTCCTGAACCTCCCCAGGACTCCGCGTCGACATGCTCGTCGGATAGGCGGCGAACGGGCGGATGCTGCTCAGCCACGCATGGAAGAAGTCGGCGAGTTCGCTGTAGTGAACGTTGTCCATGTAAGGCGGGTCGGTGATGATGAGGTCAACCGACTCGCATCCCAGCCCAGTATCAGCAGAGTTGCCCGTGACGACGAGCGCGCCCGCTCTCTGATCGAGTTCATACGCGATCGGGACCGACAGCCCGGCCACGCGGGCAGGACGGTTCGATCCACTCGGGACGAGATCAACCGGAGTTTGCTTGTACTGATGCGCCCTGAGGAGGCTGCCGCGAAATGGGACAACTCTAGCAAGCGCCCACAAGATATTGGGTCTTTGACTCTGCCGTAACCCAAGATATTGGGGTCGTCGAGGGCGTCGCGAGGATTTCGCGGCAGCCTCTGAGGAGACGTGACTCGAAGAGCGTCGAGAAGGAGCCAGAGGAAGCCGTTGTGCCCCAAGGGTGCGCCTCGAGCGGCGTGCGCTCCGGCTTCAGCACATGATGGCTGAACATGTGGCGAACTGCGCCGGTTCCTTCGCCCTTGTAGGAACAAAAGAGGTTGTTGAACTCAAGCGTTCCTGAGAAGAGGGCCGCAAGTGCCTCTCGCTCTTGCTCAGTGCCATCGAGGTCACGGATTGCTGTCGCTAATAGCCCGAGCGAATAGAGCTGTCGGTCATTGAAGAAGTCCAACCACGCGCGGTATCCCCACCGCATCGCTTGGACGGTGTTGTAGCCCTTCTCAAGTTCGCCCACGGGCTGAACTAACGCGGCGCCCCTGGCAACGAGGCGACTTGCAGCTTCCGCATACAGCGTGCAATCGAAGTCATCGATCGGCTGATACGTCTTTCCAGACTGCCCGAGGACGAGCTTGGCGTACATCCGGTGATCTGGCTTTTTCTTGCGAAGCGCATCGATGACGCGATGGCAGTGTCCCTGTGGGCATGTAATCGTCTGGGCGCTGACGGGACCATCGAGTGAAAACTCGCTTCGACACGAGGCGCACCGGCCAGTCGTTTCCCTCGACAAGTCCACTGGGACGACGTGGTGGCAGCTGGGACATGTGGCCTGCGCCTCGGGGAACTTGCGAGGGTACGCGTGACGAGCGAAGACGCGCGTCGAGAAGAGTTCGACATCGGCCTCGCAGGTGATGCACCTAGCGGTGGCGACCCAGAAGTAGTACAGAACGGGGTCACCGTGTCTGTCGCGATGAAGCTCATCGATCTCGGTTCGGCAGGCCGCCTCGACTGACTTGTACGCGGCGCGCAGGCGCCCCTCGTCCCAACCGGCGAGCGCCTGTCGCTGCACAAGCGTTGCGACGGGGTTGATGTCGAATCCAATGACGGATGCGCCTGTCTTGGCGGCCTCGACGAGGGTTGTGCCCGAGCCGGCGAACGGATCGAAGACCGTCAGCCCCTCGAGCGACGTCGCGGCGCCGTAGGCAGCAAGGGCATCTTCGAAATCGGCTGCTGTCGCGGCCAGCAGGACCCCGCGGAACACCGTTCCGAGGCGCTGAGCCCACCACTTGTGCGTGTGGGTTGCTGGACGGTGGATCTCCTTTCGCCAGGATTCGACCTCTGCAAGCCGACTGATGGCTGCCCCTGGGAATGAACTCTCCAGCGCACTCACGGACGGAACCGTGAGGGCCGCACGGTGGGGGTACATCGGCAGCGGTTCTTCGATTCGCATGGGACCAGTCCTCGCTCTCTCCGCCGGGCTCGCTTGCCGGCGCGCCGGGTTGCGAGATGGCTGGTCGGAACTAGCGGATGGGGAGCCATCTGAGCCTCCAACCCGGACCTCAACTGGACCCGCCGCTGCCTCCCGGATGCGGGGTGCGGAACGGCGGGAAGTCACCGCAACACTATAAGTTACAGCTATGTCATTCAATAGAGGTACGAGACCGCAGGGTCCCCGGCCTTGGGCGCAGTGAACGATGGGCACCTCGTGTGACGCCATCCCTTCCTCCCCCGAGGCGCGGTTCCTCGGCGAAGGACCGTGGCAGCGGCTGACCCTGAGCGCATCGCGCCGGTCATGCCAGTGGGGCTAGCAAGAATCGAACTTGCGACCTCATCCTTATCAGGGATGCGCTCTAACCGACTGAGCTATAGCCCCGCGAAAACTGCTGTTCGGAGGCCACTACGTAAGCATGTCCACCGAGGACGGACGAGCTTTGCCGGTGGCCTAGAACCCTGGAGGCTAGCTCGCACAACAACCTGTCGACATGTCGATGAAGGTTGGCCTGTCGTGGTGTCACGGTCGTCTCCAACTGAGCTGAGCTGGCCGGCGAGAACGATCCCTCCCGGTGCGACCGGACTGGGATGAACGCAACCCCCTTCGCAGAGCCGGTCCGGTTGCGGGCAGGTCTCGTCAGGCGCGCGTAGGACGCCTTTCTGCCCGACCCCATCGCCGGGATCATCGTCGGGCTGGCCGGCGACGCGTTGGCCGCCGGCCCTGGCGCCGTTCGCGCGCCTGCTGCTGCGCACCGAGTCGGTCGCATCGTCGAAGGTCGCACGCAGCACAGAACCATGGCCACAGCGCTCCGCTCCTGGGAGCTCCTGGATGACGACGACGTCACCCACGATCCCCGTGAGTTGCACCGCCGGCGCGCCCACAAGGCGCCCGCCGCCATAGTCGACGTCCACGCCGGCCGGGCCGCCCACCGCAGGGCGAGAAGGCACGCGTACCCTCTGGGCGCGGCACAGGGGTAGGGGCCAAGGTCAGCCCACAGACGGCAAGGACAACCCCAAAGGGCGGCGGGGACCCGAGCTAGCCGTTAGCGAGCGACCTCAGACCGCCAAGCAAGGGCCGCGGTCGATACCAGCGAGTCGTGCCGTAGGGGCGGTCCGAGTTCTCTCGCGTTGAGGCCGGCGGTGGTG
>Ga0187892_10004886_pt1 | contig 21871 bp, 21 predicted proteins | sample MA1701073metaG_FD_139345 | JGI IMG/M metagenome (GOLD analysis project Ga0187892, IMG submission 139345) | Bio-ooze microbial communities from a basaltic lava cave in the Kipuka Kanohina Cave System on the Island of Hawaii, USA - MA170107-3 metaG ... | reverse complement strand
TCGAATTGGTTCCGCTGTTCAAATTCTTGTCCCAACTCAAAATGCGCAGTGGCCGAGTCGGGGGTGTAACTTAGCGCTTGTTGAAGCGCGCGAATTGCCTCATCCGATTGTTTATTGAGACGGAACATGACGCCTTGTTTGAAGTAATATCCGTAGAGTGCTTGTCGGGCTTCGGGCATACCTGGGTTCAAGCGGAACGCTTCCTGATAGGATTTGAGGGCGGCATCGATTGCTCCCAGGCGGTCACTGACCGCTCCTAAGCGATAGTGCGTAGCAGCATTGTTTGGATCGTACTTTAACGATTCCGTGTACGCCGAAAACGCCTCACTCCAGTGCTGCTCTTGCTCGAAGGCCTGGCCTTTCTGAAAGAACTCGCTTGCTGCATCTGCAGAGACGAGAGAAGGGAACAGCAAACAAAGCACAAGGATACCGGTCTGTTGAACGGTGCGGAATGTATTCACATAAACCTCCAGTGTCTGAAATTGTTTGTACCAACACCAAAGCCGCGGACTTGTCGCTGCTGGTGATGGTCATGGGACCTCTACGCTAGCTGTGGACAGTGGACGTGTGCAACCCCCGTTCCGACAGGGCTCTAGGCGATAGAGTGGTTGTCGGCTAAGATTGCGCCACTGATTTTGCCCTGACCGGGGGAACGGAGGGCCTTATGGCCTCGTGTGACCACCTGTGCAATGTCGAAGAGCAACTGCGTGAACTGTTAGTGGTGGTGAATGATCATCTGAAATTACACGAACCTGAAGAAGATGCGTATGGCTCACTGCTGGCCATTGCCTTCCATATTAATGAAGCGCTCCATGAGTTAGGCTATCTCCTTGATCAAGCTGATGAAGCTGATGTCGTGAATCCACCGAAAGAGGTAGGACACTAAACGGATTGAGAGAGATCAACCAAGGGAGCGAGATGTTCACCAAGCTATCGTTGGCACGCGAAGCTAAGGGAAAAACAATTATGGAGTCCCAGTCATCTCACACAGAAAAACCTGTACGACTGCTCACCGCCAAGAATGGATTCGTGTTACATATCTCTCCGTACATTGGTGCAAAGAAAATCACCCTGTCTAAAACCACTGGTCCTCATGTCGTCTACGGTATTTCCTATACCTACCCAGAGCGAATGCCGATGACGTTGAGCAACTAATCATACCACCGACGCCACTACTGCATGGTCTCAATCGGAAACAAAAATCCGGTCAGGCCATCCTGCGCTCGACCACGAGATTTCACCGGAGGACGCGGAGTAGAAGGCACGGCGCGGGCAAGATACGCGTCGGCGACCTTGCGGGGGATGCGGTACGAACGACCAAGCTGAAGAGCGGGGATTTCTCCTTTGCGAATCAAGGTGCGAACGAGGCGAGGCGAAACGGCAAAGAGACAGGCGAATTCGGCGACAGTGTAGACTTTTGGGCGGAGACGAGTCTTCATGTGCGCTTTACACGACTGAATACAAGCAGTGAAGTCCTCTTTCTTTCCGCCACGGGGCGTCACCTGGGACGCCCCGCCCGGTAGTCTCCGGCCCTTTCCCCGCAGGAGGCATCTCCCTACCACTCCGGCCCAACGCCCAGCCTCCTTCCCCTCGGAACAGGTTGTTCACTTTTCGTTTCCTCATTCTTAGGAACAACCACTGGTGGCACCGCAATTGAGGCATTTGTAGCATGCGCCGTTGCGGATCATGATTGAGCCACAATCTGCACAACTCGGAGCGTCGGCTTGTGATTGCCAGGTCATACTGACAGCCGAGGTGCTCTGCGTTGGAGCAGAAGATGGCCGCAGAGAACCCTCGTGGGAGGGGTGAGAACTATGGGTGACAGGAGTCTTAGGAGTGCTCGCTATTCCTATAGTTCCGTTGAGCGTGGCCCTGGCCTCATCCTTTGCTGTCGGACGGTGCGTCTGCTCAACAGTACCCCGTGAGGATTCTCTGTGGTCTTGTGGATCTCCTTGACTGACTTCTTGGCGCTGCTCTTTTGCCAGAAAACGGTTGCCCAGGAAACGGAAAATGTAGTCAGTGAGAGATTTTGCGTACGGAATATCCGGGTTCTGCGTAAAACCAGACGGTTCAAAACGAACGTGGCCAAATTTACTGACCAATGCTTCGAGGGGGACCCCGTATTGTAAGGCGAGAGAGGTGAGCGTGGCGATCGTATCCATGAGCCCGGAAATCGTGCTTCCTTCTTTCGCCATCTTGATGAAAATCTCACCCGGAGTGCCATCTTCGTAGAAACCGACGTGGATGTAGCCCTCGTGCCCGGCGATGTCGAATTTATGACAAATTGCTTGCCGGTCCATCGGCAGGCGGCGACGCACTGGTTCTGGTTCGACCATCGTCACTGGCACCGGTTCGGCTTTTTTCTCGCCAGTCGCTAACGGTTGTACCCGTTTGCACCCATCACGATAAACCGCTACCGCTTTGAGGCCTAATCGCCAGGACTCAACATACGCCTCACTAATATCCTCGACAGTTGCGTCATGGGGCATATTGATAGTTTTGGAAATGGCTCCAGAAAGAAAGGGTTGGACAGCTCCCATCATCCGTACGTGCCCGAGGTAATGGATCGAGCGCGTTCCGCGAGTAGGTTTGAAGGCGCAATCGAAGACTGCCAAGTGTTCATCACGCAGTGTTGGTGCTCCTTCGATCGTTTCGTGTTCGTCGATGTATTCAATGGTCGACTGAATGTCTTGGTTCTCGTATCCCAGCCGTTTGAGTGCACGCGGCACGGTGTTGTTGATAATCTTGAGCAGTCCGCCGCCAACGAGGCGCTTGTATTTGACCAAGGCGATATCAGGCTCGACGCCGGTTGTGTCACAGTCCATCATAAACGCTATGGTTCCAGTCGGTGCCAAGACACTAACCTGTGAGTTACGGTAGCCGGCTTTGCGCCCATACGTGAGTGCTTCATCCCAGGCTTTTCGTGCCTCAGAGAGCAGATCGAGTGGAACGAGTGACGGGTCTAGTTTGTGAGCAGCAGAGCGATGCTTGTCGATGACATTCAGCATCGGCTCACGATTCTTGGCATAGCCGGAAAACGGCTCCATGTGCTCAGCAATCCGGGCTGACTGGAGATAGGCTTCTCCCGTCATGAGTGCCGTGATCGCACCGGCATACTGACGCCCGGCTTCAGAGTCGTAGGGGAGGCCGAGCGACATGAGGAGCGCACCGAGGTTGGCATATCCAAGTCCCAATTCACGGAAGGCTTTCGCGTTCGCCGTGATCTCTTCAGTCGGGTAACTCGAGTTATCAACCACAATGTCCTGGGCCGTGATGCTGATGTCCACTGCCTGCCTGAACGCCGCCGTATCGAAGCTGTTATCGTCTTTCAGGAACTTCATCAAATTGAGCGAGGCGAGATTACATGCGCTATCGTCGAGGTGCATGTATTCGCTGCAGGGGTTACTGGCATTGATCCGTCCCGTATTGGAACAGGTGTGCCACGAGTTGATCGTCGTATCGAATTGCATCCCCGGATCGCCACATTGCCAGGTTGCCTGGGAAATTTTTTGCAGGAGTTCGCGAGCACGGAACGTTTCGCAGATTTCTCCTGTGGTGACAAAGCGCGTGGACCACGAACGGTCTTCAAGGACCGCTTTCATAAAATCGTCGGTGACGCGCACGGAGTTGTTCGCGTTTTGGAAGAAGACTGAATTGTAAGCGGCTCCGTCGATGGAACCGTCGTAGCCGGCATCGATGAGCGTCCACGCTTTTTTCTCTTCTTCGGCTTTGCATTGGATGAACTCGACAATATCAGGGTGGTCTGAGTCGAGCACGACCATCTTTGCGGCGCGTCGGGTTTTTCCACCGGATTTAATCACTCCCGCCGAGGCGTCCGCCGCTCGCATAAAGGACACTGGACCTGACGCGGTGCCGCCACCAGCGAGACGTTCCCTGGAGGAGCGAATCCGAGAGAGGTTTACCCCAGAGCCGGACCCGCCCTTAAAAATGATCCCCTCTTTCCGATACCAATCGAGAATCGAATCCATTTTGTCTTCAACCGAGAGGATGAAACACGCCGAGCACTGGGCGTGAGGCTCAACGCCAACATTGAACCAGACTGGACTGTTGAACGCGAGTTTCTGCTGGACCAGCAGATGGGTGAGTTCTTCGGCGAAGATGCGCGCGTCCTCTTCCGTCGCAAAATATCGGTCCTTCCGTCCCCAGTTGGTCATCGTATCGACCACGCGACCAATCAACTGTTTAACGCTGTGCTCCCGTTGTGGAGTGCCGATCTGACCACGGAAGTATTTCGAGACGACGACATTGGTGGCGAGCTGTGACCACGGTTTCGGAATCTCGACCTCGTGTTGTTCAAAAACAGTCTCACCTTTTTCCCCAGAAATGACGGCGCTGCGTTTTTCCCATTCGACTTCGGCAAACGGGTGAATACCCGGTCGAGTGAAGTAGCGCTTCAGTGTGAGACCGCGACGTTTAGCGGCAGGTGGTTCCTCGATCCGAGACGACTGAGTGTTGTCCATTGTGGCCTTCTTACGTAACTTCTCCCCCATACCCCCTCCTCCTCTCCTCTGGTTGGACAATGCCGTGTGTTGGTGAAAATGTTGATTACCACAATATATAGTATTGTCAAGTAAAAAATAACCCCAGGCCTTGTAGCTGCGAATTTCTTGCTTTTTCTCGCACTTTTTTCTGCGTATGATGTCAGCGTCTATGAAAAAGCCATCAAACTCTCCTTCCTGGAACGCGACACGTGACGTGCTTCGCGCAATCGTGCCGCAATTCGCGCAGTCGCAACGCTGGCAAGAGTATCGCGTGTGGGAAATGTGGGAGGAGGCGGTGGGCGAAACGCTGGCGCGAAAAGCACGGCCGACAAAAATTCATAATGGAAAACTTTTTGTGACTATCTCAAATTCGGCACTGATGCAGGAGTTGCAATTTGCCAAGGCGACCGTACGAGACCGGCTCAACGCGAAACTGGGAGTGAACGTAGTCCGAGACATTCTGTTTGTCATTGGGCGTGTACGTGACCGGGGAGTACGCCCAATCCCACCGGTGCAACGCGCACTCCCGCGCTTCACGGAACTGCACGTCCCAGCCCTGAACAACCCGGAACTCGAAGCAGCGTTGACGCAGTTACTGCGTGCCCGGCGGGAACGATTGCTGCAAAAAGGGAGGCGACGTGGCTGAATCATTACCTGAGAGTTCGGCGAAACGCTTCAGTCGACTCTTTCGTAAAGCTGGGGTCTTTATCGCTAAAGCGCAGTTCGATCAGGCCTTGGTAGTTTTTCGTGAAGGAGAGGCATTAGCGGCAGCATTAGACGATAAAAAGAAGCTCGCACTCTTTCGGGACGAAATTATCCAGTGTGAGAAACGGCTGGGAGAGCAGCCGTAGCGTGAATGTTCAGGATGCCCCTTTGTTCTGCATGAAGGTGGCCTTTCCCTGGATAAGAATCGTGGTAGTTTGTGCGCGGTCCAAAACATTTATCTCTCAATAGGAAGGAGGAGTGTATGGCAACACCACAACCAGCAATTCTCAATAGAAACATGGGCGAGCACCAATGGTACGTGCACTTGAGCCGCGAACCAGGAGCCAACCTCGTGCACATCAAGTCCGTCATTCAGACTCTGCGCCGGGTCTGCAAAGATAAAGGCATCAACCTGTGTCTCGGCTTTGGGCCCACTTTGCTGAAGGACCTGACCAAAGACGTTCCCAACGATTTTCAGCCCTTTGAGACTATTAAGTCGATTGATGGCAGCGGGCGGGAGGCAAAAGGTACGCAGGAAGAGCTGTTGTTCTGGATGAACAGCCCCAAGAAGGATCAGATCTGGAAAGCCCAGTGGGACGCACGCCAGGCCCTCAAAGGGCATATGAAGGTCGCTCGCGAGACGATGACTTTCATCTACGGCAATTCGCTCGACATGACTGGCTTTATCGACGGGACCGGGAACCCCGAGGTGGAAAGGGATCGTGAGGTCGCCATTGTTCCCGATGGACAGCCTGGAGCAGGTGGCAGTTTCATCAACGCCCAGCGTTGGGTCCACGACCTCGAGGCCTGGGAGAAGCTATCCCTCCCCGAGCAGGAGGGTGTTTTCGGTCGTACGAAGGCCGACTCTACTCGGCTGGCCGTTCAACCTGCACACTCTCATCTTGCCCATGTGGAGTTACGTCAGGGAAAGACTGCTGACGACAGCAAGCCGAAACGTGACGAGATTTCGCGGCGCTCCACGCCGTATGCGTTTCACGATGGCACGGTCGGGTTGTATTTCATGGCCTTCTGTAAGGCCCAAGCGCCATTGCGGGAACGGTTACGCGCGATGTACGGAGCGGATGGCAGTGTGCGCGACAAGCTAACGGATTTTAGCAACCCAGCTTCCGGTTCGTTCTATTTCGCCCCATCAGTAGAAACGCTCGACTCTAGTCTTGCGTAAGAGAAAGTGGGGGGTAGGTCTTCACTCTGGCACAGGGTATTTTTACGACCTGCCCCCACCAGGAAGTGTCCTGTTGTAAAGCCCTGGTGGCTGCCATCTCCTACCGAAAAGAGAAAAGGAGCAGTCATGGACTTGAGTAAGATTGGCGTGCTGGGATTTGTTGACGGTTTTCGCGGGCCACAAACGGTGCAGTTTGCCCGCAAGGTAGAACAGTTGGGCTATAGCGTACTGTGGGTTCCGGATGTGATGGGGCGCGAGATTTTTACCTTATCTTCGCATCTGCTGGGACAGACAGAGCGCTTAATCATCGGTACTGGTGTCGCTATCGCCTATGCCTACGAACCCGTTGCGGTTGCTGCCGCAACCAGGACACTTGGTGAGTTTTTTGAGGATCGTTTCATCCTCGGCTTGGGCGTGAGCAACCAAGCCTATAACGCCAAACGCGGCATTGGCTACGAGAAACCGGTCGCGTTCATGAGTGATTACTTGGGAAAAATGAAATCGGCTCCCTATGTCGCGCCAACTCCACAGCATGAACCCCCAATCGTTTTGGCTGGAATGATGCCCAAAATGCTGCAACTCTCAGCCACAGCGACGCAAGGGACATTGACTTATTTCACGACGACTGAACAAGTCGCACGTACACGCGAAACGCTCGGCCCGAAGCCGTGGCTGTGTGCGGTGCAACTCGTCATCCTAGAGACCGACGTCACCAAGGCCCGTGCCATCGCACGGCGCTACATGGCCACCTATATGGCGATTGAGCATTACCTCTATCGGCTCCGACGGTTAGGATTTACCGATGCTGATTTTGCCAATGGAGGGAGTGACCGCCTGGTCGATGCGATTGTCGCGTGGGGGAGTGAAGAGACTATCCGTCAACGTCTTGCTGACCAGTTCACAGCCGGAGCAACTCACGTCAGTATTCTCCCGATTGATCCCAACGGCGGGCGCGTGCCGGATGCCCGTGCGCTTGAGGCGTTCGCGCCGCGTACCGCCTGAGGTGGATCGGCTGCTGAATAGAAGCGCCTAGCATTGGCACGGTGCTATACAAAAATCCCCCGCGCTACGCGCGGCCCCCTTTATAAAAGGGGGCGGTTTTTGTTCTCCCCTTTGTTAAAGGGGAGCTAGAGGAGATTTCACTCTGAGTGCTACAGCGCCGTGAACCGATCCAGATGATGATCGGCATCACCAAATGTTTGTGCAATGGTAGTGAGCCGTCGAAACGTATGACTCACTTTTAGTTCTTCGGTCATGCCCATACCGCCGTGAAGCTGGACCGACTCCTGACTGACATGGCGGCAGGCGTCGGCAATTCTAATCTTCGCAGCTGAGATCACGTGCTTCCGCTCGGCGGCATCCGCGGTCTCCACTTTTACGCAGGCGAGACAGGCCATCGATTTCGCCTGTTCATAGCTAATCATCATATCCACCATGCGATGCTGCAGCGCCTGGAATGAGCCAATCGGGACGCCAAACTGTTTGCGGGTTTTCAGATACTCTAGTGTTGCCGCGTTGGCAAACTTGATGGCCCCAACGGCCTCCGTGCACAGCAACGCGGTCGCATAATCCACCACAGTTTCCATCAGCGACAACACCGCCCCTTTTTTCCCTAGCAAAGCATTGCCAGGTACCGTTGTACCGGAGAAGTGCACATCCGCTGCGCGCTGGTTATCCACCGTGCGGTACGTTTTCAGCGTCACCCCCGGAGCGTTGCGATCGACCAAAAAGAGACTGATGCCTTTCTCGCTGGTATCTGTGCCCGACGTGCGGGCGGAAACGACCAATTTGTCGGCACTAGGAGCATGGACGACGACACATTTCTCTCCGTCGATAACGTAGCCGCTCCCCGATTTCTTGGCACGAGTTGTTACATGCGCAAGGTTGTAACGTGCACCGCGCTCACTCTGGGCAAACGCGAGCTTGAGTTTGCCTTCGATGAGGGCAGGGAGGAGCGTTTTTTTCTGCGCGTCAGTGCCTACACGGGCGACACACTGGCCCCCGAGTCCCACTGTGGCAAGATAGGGTTCAACCACGAGGCCTTCGCCGATCGCTTCCATGACCGGCATCAAATCTACCGCGTTGCCGCCAAAGCCGCCATATTCGCTGGCAAATGGTAGTCCCAAGAGACCCATCTCTGCGAATGTTGCCCACACCTGCTCGCTATAGCCGGACGGGGATTCAATGATTCCCTTGCGTGCCTCAAACGTATAATTCTTGCTGATGAACTGCTGCACGCTGTTTGCCAGCAATTGCTGTTCTTCACTGTAATCGAAATTCACTGTCGGTGCTCCTCTACAATCCCAACGACATCTTCGCGATGATGTTGCGTTGAATCTCATTCGACCCGGCATAGATGGTCGTTTTGCGATAGTTGAAATAGCGGGGGAAGAACCGTGCCGTCAGGTGGTCGAATTCGGTCGTGTCGATGGGCTGGAACGGCTGGGCCAACGGGCCCGCGACTTCCACTAGCAATTCTGTGAGTGTTTGTTGGATCTCCGTGCCGCGAATCTTCAAGAGCGAAACATCCGCGCCTGGGTCGCGCCCGCCTCGCAGTTGATCGAGGAAGCGGAGGTTGGTGATCTCTAACGCCATCAGTTCGACTTCCACACGGGCGAGTTTGTCCCGGAACCGCGTATCCTTGATGAGTGGTTTGCCGTTTTTTAATTGTTTCCCGGCGAGGTCTTTCACTTTTGCTAATTCTCGCTTCGAGCCGCCGATGCCGCCGGTGCCCATCCGCTCGTGTCCGAGGAGATACTTTGCCACCGTCCAGCCGTCGCCTTCTTTATGCACCAAGTTTTCGGCTGGTACTTTGACATCATCAAAGAACACTTCGTTGACCTCATGTCCGCCATCCATGAGAACGAGTGGACGGATGGTGATCCCTGGTGTCTTCATATCGAAGAGCAAGAAGGAAATGCCTTCTTGTCGTTTCGGCGCATTGGGATCGGTGCGCACGAGGCAAAAGATCCAATCCGCATGATGCGCCCAGGTTGTCCAAATTTTCTGGCCGTTGACGATATAGTAATCGCCGTCACGTTTGGCACTGGTTTTCAGTGAGGCGAGGTCTGACCCCGAACCAGGCTCGGAATATCCTTGGCACCAGAACACGTCCCCATTATAAATACCTGGCAGAAAGCGCTTCTTTTGTTCGTCCGTGCCAAAGCGATGAAGGACCGGCCCGCACATCTTGAGGCCAAAAGGGATCAACGGCGGACACCCGGCGAAGGCGCACTCTTCCTCGAAGATATAGCGTTGAACAACCGTCCAGGGTTGGCCTCCCCATTCAAGCGGCCATTCCGGGGCGATCCAGCCCTTCTTGGCGAGAATACGGTTCCAGCGTAGAAAGTCGTCCCGACTGAGTTCTTGGTAGTTTACCACCTTTTCACGGAGATCAGTCGGAAGGTTCTCTTTTAACCACGCCTGGACTTCATCACGAAACGCCGACTCTTCGGAAGAGTAGTTCAGGTCCATAAGGGCTCCTCAATGTTGGGATAAGAAAAATTATGTAGCAGGTCGGGAGAGAATTCCTAGTCCAGTGCGAAAGTCTCGCAATTAAATCGAACCACAGAAGGTTCCTACACTCCCCCACAGTGAGAACTTTTCCCGCTCGTCCTGAGCGTAGCGGAGCGAAGTCGAAGGGCGCCATATCCAGTCCTCCGCATGCTTCGACTTCACCCTTCGGGCTACGCTCAGCATGAACGGTTCTAGTAGGTAGGGTGCCAATGCTGTGTGGTTCAATTCAGAGTGGCTGCCGCTCTACCAGATGCAGCAGGACACCATTGAGACTCTTGGGATGAATGAAACCAATTTGCGCGCGGCGCGACCCTGGACGCCCGACGTTATCGATGAGGGAAAGCCCGGCACGAGCCAACTCGGACAGAGCCTGGTTTATATCCGTGACTTTGAGGGCAAGGTGGTGGAGTCCAGGGCCGCGGATTGCGACGTAGCGGGCAATGGCTCCGCGATCTTGCCTGGTCGTGCCCGGTTGCTGATGCACGACGTTTGCGCTGAACTGCGGGCTGAGATCCTGTAAAAATTCAAGTTCACAATCGCCGGTGGTAATGAACGCGACCCGTAACCCGCCCACGGGTTCAGGCGTGCGAGTGTGATACACGACGCCATATTTATCAGAGGTGAAGCTTTCGACGGGAATCTGGACCTCCATATCGGTCTGCGTGCTTTCCAGGGGATAGCCCAATCGTCTGGTGAAGACCTCGATGGCAGCGTTATTGTCTGCACTCGCAATACCAATATGATCGATGCGCTCGACCCATGAAGCGGTGGTTGGAGCGAACTGTAATAGCTCGGCCAGATACGTCCTGACGCCAGCGGTGGACTCCACCGCAAGTCCGATTCGTTTCGTGCCATCAAGCCCAGGGATTGGTTCACGATCGCTGAACGACAAGTGCTGAGAAGTCGCAAGACCCACAGCCGTGGACAAGTCTTCAATTCCTAACGCAATGTGATGTAGGCCAGGTTTCGCGGCCCCGCCAACAAAAGGATCATCTGGGGCAAACAGCACCAGCGCGCTCTTGCCAACGCTGAAGACCGGGACTGAGCAGCTAGCAGTGCCAACAGGACAATCCGTTCTCTGCAAACCAAAGATACGGGCAAAAACGGTCGCTGTTGCTTCGACATCGGTGACCACGAGCGCTACATATTCCAGGCTATTTCCCAGCATGATATTCCTCCGAAACTCATTTTCATAACACTTGTCAGCTTCCGCGTCATTCTTTGTTGATGTTGATGATAGATCAACATAGAATATCGACATGAAAGCAATCCAAATTACTGTTGACGAACGCTTGCTCGCCAAGCTCGATAATGACGACGAGGTGAAACGGGAAGGGCGCTCGGCAGTGATCCGGCGTGCTCTTACTGAGTATCTGAGCAAGAAACGGCGGTCAGCGATAGCGAGTGCCTACCAACGAGGATATAAAAAATACCCAGTCACTGATGACTTTGTTGGATGGGCAGGTGAGGGCGTATGGCCGGACGAGTAGAGATCTCTCGTGGCGATGTCTGGAATTATGAGTTCCGGCGGCCAGACAAACGAAGGCCGGTAGTGGTGCTGAGTCGCCCAGAAGCGATCGCGGTGTTGCACACTGTCATTGTTGCGCCTATCACATCGACAATCAGAGGGCTTCCTAGTGAGGTTCTTGTTGGGACAAATGAAGGGCTCAAGCACGATTCCGCGGTGAACCTCGATCATATCCAAACAGTCGAACGAGGACTCTTGTCTCACTACGTTGGCCGCCTCGATGATGCAAAGCTGGGTGCCGTATGCCGAGCACTTGCTATTGCGACAGGATGCGATACGGGTCGCTAACCTCTTGCCGCCCGCGCCAAGCTCTGAAATAAAGATAAGGCGTAAAACAAAAGAGAGCCGGGAGGAAGCGTTTTTCCTCACACTGTAACAAAGGAGGAGCGATGCAATACGATCTCATTATTAAAAACGGTACGGTGATCGACGGGTCCGGGATGCCACGGTTCCGGGCAGATGTGGGAATTGTCCACGGGAAAATTGCCACAATTGGCAAGATTCGTGATCAGGCACGCGAAACGCTCGACGCCGAAGGACACGTTGTTTCACCAGGATTCATCGACGCGCATACCCACATGGACGCGCAGGTCTTCTGGGATCCATTGGGCACCTGCTCATGTTGGCATGGGATCACGAGTGTCGTGATGGGCAACTGCGGATTCTCGCTCGCTCCCTGCGCTGAGAAAGATAAACTGCTGGTGATGCGTAATCTCGAACGCGCTGAGGACATCTCGCCCGAAGCAATGGAAGCCGGGATCAAATGGAGTTGGACGACGTTTCCAGAATACCTTGACGCGGTGGATCGTCTTCCCAAAGGCATTAACTACTCAGCCTACATGGGCCACTCCGCGCTGCGCACCTACGTCATGGGGGAGCGGGCGTTTACCGATACGGCAACGCCTGACGATTTAGAAGCGATGAAACGCGAAATGCGGAACGCGATTCGCGCCGGCGCAATCGGCTTCACCACGTCACGCACGCGCAATCACCAAACGCCGGATGGCCAACCGGTCGCCAGCCGGTTAGCGACGTGGGACGAAGTGAGACAATTAGTCGGCGTCATGGGCGACCTGGGCGCGGGGATTTTCGAAATCGCCACCGAAGATACAGGTCTCGCTCCAGAACGCATTCATGAATTTCTCAACCGGCTGAAAGCACTCGCCCTTGACACGAACGTCCCAGTCACCTTCGGCATGTTTAGCAACCGCAAAGCGCCGGATTACTGGCGGCACTACTACGAGCTGGCGAACGAGACCGTTGCCGCAGGCGGCAAGATGTTCGTCCAAGCCCACAGCCGTGCCCTGAGCGTCTTGTTGTCCTTTGAAACGGTGACCCCGTTCGATAAGCTGCCGGTGTGGCGCGATCTTCGTAAGCTCCCGCTCGCGGAACAAGAAGCTCAGCTGCGAAATCCCGAGATCCGCCGCCAACTCGTGGCTGCTTATCACGACACCCCACGCGATTCGCAGCGCATTGTGGGAGCAGAGCCACGTCCAACCAACCCGAAATGGTTGCTGGTAATGGAGAACCCCAATCCGCCCCATCGCTCGATTGCCAAAATCGCGGCGGCGGAAAACAAGGACCCGATCGACGTTTTCATTGATGCGGCGCTGGCGAAGAATCTGAAACAGTTTTTCTTACAGCCGCTGGCGAACGAGCACGAAGGGCACGCCTTGGAGATGATCAAGCATCCGAATGCCGTCGTCACATTCTCGGACTCCGGCGCGCACGTGTCGCAGATCATGGACTCGTCTCTCCAAACCCATGTGTTCAGCCATTGGGTACGCGAGAAACAGGAATTGACGTTGGAGAATGCGGTCCGGATGCTCAGCTTTGTCCCGGCTTCGTATTGGGGCCTCACGGGACGTGGATTACTGCGTGAAGGTTGGAATGCGGATTGTGTCGTCTTCAATCCTGACACGATTTCGCCAGCCATGCCGGAGTTGACTTATGACCTACCGGCTGGCGCTCGTCGATTGAAACAGAAGGCAACTGGTATCGCGGCAACCGTGGTCAACGGTGAAGTGGTGTTACGCAACAACGAACACACCGGCGCGTTGCCAGGTCAGTTGCTCCGTGGCCCGCTAGCACGGGAATAAGACCAATCGAGAGGGGCGTATAGTCGTACGCCCCTGTAACCTTATGGACTCCCCTTCGATCCGTGACCTTAAAGATTTTCATGAGGTGATCCGCCTACTGGAAGAGCATCCAGAATGGCAGGCCGAACTCCGCCGAGTTTTGCTGACCAAAGACCTTTTAACCTTGCCTGAGCAGGTTGCCCAGCTTACCGAAGCCGTGCGCGAGTTAGTCGCTGCCCAGGCTCGTACCGACCAGCGGCTCAATACCCTGACCGATCAAGTCGCTGCGCTGGTAGAGGCGCAGGCCCGCACGGAGCAGCGGCTCAATACCCTGGCAGAGGCGCAGGCCCGCACGGAACAACAACTCGGCTCTCTGGCCACCCAAATGAAAGATTTGACGGAGCAAGTTGCTGTGTTGACAAGAACTACCCAGAGGCTGGTGGATGATATGGGTCAAGTGAAAGGTTACGGTCTGGAAACACGCCTCCGCCTCAGCGGATCTCCGTTCTTTGGGGTTGTATTGCGAAAGCCAGTCGTGCTCTCCCGTAGTGAGGTGACCGACCTGCTGGATGAAGCAGAAAGTCGGGGCCAACTCACTTCCACGGAAATCCTCGAAGTGCAATTGGCGGACCTCATCGTGCGTGGAATCCGGCGAGGTGATAACACGCCCGTCTACTTAGTCGTCGAAGTGTCATGGACTGTCGATACTGATGATGTTCGGCGTGCGGCAGATCGTGCCACCCTCCTCGCCAAGACTGGTACGGTCTCGCTTCCGGTCGTCGCTGGCGAGAAAGTAGGGGAAAGAGCATCCGAGTTAGCTAGAACGATGCACGTTTGGCAAATGACTGACGACAAGGTCACCGCACCGCTCGCAAACTGAAAGCCTGTTCCTTGTCCAGGCAGGGCCTAGGCACGAGAGAAAGAACCACAGGGAAGAGAGCCTGGTGTGAAAACAATCTCACTCGCTCTGGTTTTTTTTCTGGCTGGTTGCAGCTCTCTTGTGACCGAACAACGCATGGCAAAGCTAGACACTGATGTCCGGTCAATCCAGCATGATTTCCAGACCCTCTCAAACACCTTTACGTCGGAACAACGCGAGAAATATGTTCGTGCGAAAGCAACACAAGACGATCCGACGTTTCATGAATTTTTCACCTCGCTCACTCCTCAGCAACAAGCGACCATGACCGCACTCCTTACTCGCTCTCGTCAAGTCGAGGAAGATCAGCAAGCCCTTTTTGCTACACTCCAGCAAGACTTCATTTCTCGTTGGATTGCTCGACAGGAGGTCGCGCGCCTTCAAGGATTCTATGTTAGCGGGGTGCCGTAAGCACGATGCGCCTCTAGACGGAAGGTTGACAGCAAGGCCGTATCAGCAGAATAATCGGTCTCTATGAAGGACGAGACCAGTAGCGGAGTATCAACTCCGAATCGGCGGCTGGCGGCGATCATGTTTACCGACATCGTCGGCTTCAGCCGTCAAATGGGTGCTGATGAAACCCGCATGCTGCGCATCCTGGCCGTTCACAATCAGGTGATTGAGCAAGCGGTCGCGGAGCATCATGGCCATGTCATCAAGACGATGGGCGACGCTTTTGTGGTTGACTTTCTGTCAGTGGTCCACGCCGTCCAATGCGCCCAACATGTGCAGGAACGGTTTCGTCACCACAACGCCGAGATAGCAAAAGAGGAACAGATTCACGTCCGTATTGGCATTCACTTGGGTGACATCATTGAACAGAATGGCGATGTGTTCGGGGATGGCGTGAACATTGCCTCACGCCTGCAAACGCTGACCGAGCCTGACACCATCTGCATTTCCCAGGCCGTCTACCAAGAAGTCGAAAAGAAACTCCAGTTAGGGACCGTCGTCTCCCTCGGGCGACCAAAGCTGAAAAACATTGCCCAGCGTTTTCAGGTCTATGCGCTACTGCCCGAAGCCCCTCAAGGAATATGGCAACGGCTACAAGTGCAACGCTTGAAGCTTTCGCACCGGATGGGGACAGTCGTGTTCGTGCTCGTGTTCGTGAGCGTAGCGCTCGTCGCTAGGAGTATCGTCGCTCGCTTTTCCCCTGTTCTTTTCCCTAACACCCAACCCCTAACACCTAGTCCCCGGCCTCTTCCCCTGCCGGACAAACCCTCCATCGCAGTATTGCCCTTTACGAACATGAGTGGTGACCCCGAGCAAGAGTATTTCAGTGACGGGATCACCGAGGACATCACCACCGGGCTCGCAAAAATTTCTAGTCTGTTCGTCATCGCTCGGAACTCTGCCTTTACCTACAAAGGCAAGGCAGTGAAGGTACAAGACGTGAGCCGCGAGATGGGTGTGCGATATGTCTTGGAAGGCAGTGTGCGCAAGGCCGACAACCAAGTGCGCATCACCGCACAATTGATTGATGCTACCACAGGTGGGCACCTGTGGGCGGAACGCTATGATCGGCCACTCACAGGCATCTTTGTTTTGCAGGATGAGATCGTGCAGAAGATCGTGACGACGCTGAAACTCCAGCTTCCCTTAATGGAGCAAGGACGCTTGGTGCGCAAAACCACGGGCGACATGGAGGTCTATGATTTCTACCTGCGTGGGGTGGAGGCTGGTTGGCGGGCGTGGAGTGAGAGGAAGAAAGAGGCGAACGAACAAGCGCAGCAGATGTTCGAGAAAGCCATCGAGGTAGACCCGCAGTATGCCGAGGCGTATGCATGGCGGGGTATGACCTATATGCTCGGTTGGTTCAACGGCTGGAATAGGACCCCGCAGGTGTTGGAGCGGTGGAGTGAAGTGGCGCGTACAGCCCTTGCGCTTGATGCCTCCTTCCCTGTAGCTCACCAGTCTCTGGCTTGGCTCTCGCTCTTTCAGCGGCAGCATGAGCAAGCGATTGCCGCGGCAAAACAGAGCATCGCCCTCGATCCGAATTGGGCTGAGGGCTATCTGACTCTAGCCACCATGCTGAACTTTGCGGGATCGCCCGGGGAGTCCATTGAGTGGATCAAGTGGGCGATGCGCCTCAATCCTCGCTATGGGCCGGAGTACCCGTTGACATTAGGTTGGGCGTATGTGATTGCGGGGCGCTATGAGGAGGCCCTGGTCCCTCTCACGCAAGCCCTTCCCCTCATACCCAATAATCTGCAACTCCACTGGGCTTTGGTGATTTGTTACGTAGAGTTAGAGCGGGAGGCAGAGGCACGATCAACGGCAAGCGAAATGCTACGGATTAATCCGCAATTTTCTACCGAGATGGTGTGGCCGTTTATGCTGAACAAAGATCCCGCATGCACTGAGCACCAGCTTGCTGCCCTGCGCAGGGCGGGGCTGAAGTGAGTGCACCACTGCTTGCTGAGGTGCTAGGCCATGTGAATAATGGTAAGAAAAGAGCATGGGAATAATTTTACAAACCGAGGCTCCCCCATTGCGTCGGGAGGCGTCAGGGGCTCTCCGAGTTGGTCGCTCTCGTGTTCTCTTAGAACTGGTGATTCGCGCATTCCAAGATGGAGCGACTCCCGAAGTGATTGTTCACCGTTACCCCAGCGCATTGTTGGCCGATATTTATGCTGTTATCGCCTATTACTTGCGTCATCGAGAGGACATCGAAGCGTATCTTGCAGAACGTGAGCAACAGGCACGGGAAGTTCGCCAACGCATTGAGAGCCACCAAGGAGACTTGGCCGACCTCCGAAGTCGCTTGCTCGCACGCCAGTCCAGTCCCTGAGAGTGACGCATGGTGCGCCTGTTGAGCGACGAAAACTTCAACGGGGAGATCGTGCGCGGGTTGTTGCTTCGTTACCCTGACTTGGACCTACGCCGCGTGCAAGATGTCGGGTTGGAGGCGGCTGATGACCCGACCATTTTAGAGTGGGCCGCCGTAAACAACCGCATCGTGTTGACACATGACCGAGCGACCATGCCGGACTTTGCATACGCCAGGATCATTTCAGGACAGCCGATGCCCGGAGTCTTCATTTTAGATGATCGTATGTCGATTCGGCAAGCTATTGATGAGTTGTTATTGGTTGAGGCTTGTAGCGAACAGGCGGAATGGGCTGGCTTAGTGGTGTATTTACCTTTGTAAGTAAGGCTCTACATTCGACGCTTCCGCCGTTTGCTTTTTGCCGGAACAGCGGTCGCCTTTTGCTGCGATGAAAACAGTTGCTGAAACTCGCTAAAAGCATCCCCTAAATACGCCGCCAGAGTATCGAGTGCCGGAATGGTATCCGGACAAGCGAGCAGTCCCACCGCCAAGGTATCGCCGCAACTGAGGAGAGTGATGTTGAGCCCCATCGTGCCGACCAACGCACTCAGCGGGTAGATGCCTTCGAGCTTGGCTCCGTGGAAATAGAAATCCTTGGTAATCCCTGGAACATTGGAGATTGTCAGGTTCGCCGCCGGTGGCAGAAGATTACTCACGCCAAGCAGATCGGTCAGGATCGGCCACCCCCCGCGTAGTAACGTCGCCCATTCGGTTGCTTCACGGCTCCGTGTTGCCACTTCTTGTTTCGCTGCCGTAGTGCTGGCTTGAATCGCTCGGAAGCGCTGCAACGGATCCGCAATATCGGTTGCTAGTGAGACGCACGCCATTGTGACCTGGTTGCTCGGTCGTTGGTCTTCCTTGCTCCTGGTGGAAATTGGCATCCAGGTCACGAGCGGTGCCTGCGGGAGGGCATCATGCTCAGCCAGGTAACGTCGCAGCGCACTGGCGCAGACCATGAGGACGACATCGTTTAAGGTGCACCCAGCAGCTTTAGCGACTGTGGTCACTTCTTGTATAGAAAACTCATGCGACGCGAATTGCCGGCGGCTGGTAATCTGACGATTCAGAATGCTGCGCGGAGCCATAAAAGAGGACAGCGCTGTCTCGTGATCCAGTCCGATCCCGTGCAGGAGCGGGCGCACCGTTTCCTGAGCGAAGACTGGAGCGACAGTGGCCATACTGCGTAACGAAGATTGAAACTTTTCCAGACTGGCCAAGAGAGAGGATCGATCGTCTGCACCACCAGGACGCGCTGAGGGAAGCTCTGTTTGCCAGAGCAGATGGGGAGGGGGAACATGAGGGGAGGTGGAGAATGACTGGAGGATCGTGCGGACCGCCGAAATCCCATCGACCAAGGCGTGGTGGATTTTGATATACAACGCTCCACGTCCCCCCTCGATCCTTTCAATAAAGGCCGCTTCCCACAGCGGGTGGTGACGGTCGAGTGGCTGCGCGTGAAGGCGCTCGACCAAGGCGTACAACTGCTGGCGGCTCCCAGGCCGCGGTAAGGCCAGGTATTGAATATGAGTTGCGGCGTCGGTTGTGTCGTCTGCGACCCAGCCCGGCTTTATCCCGGTACGCTGGAGCTTGAGCTTGAAGACTCCCCTAGCCTGACGCCAATCATGATGGCTCTCCACGACACGTTGGAAAAATCCTTCCCCCACATTATCCGGAAGGGCAAAAAGTGCCAACCCACCGACATGTCCCGTCTGCACACGGGATTCGAGCACTAGGAATGCGAGATCAAGCAGGGTGAGTTCTTTGTCCATGTGCTTTTCGTACTCCATTGCGTTGGGCAGATGTGACGGTTCTCCGTTTCACTCCTGGCGTTCGTGAGCGAGGAGTAGCACGCAAGCGAAATGTCATGAGGTCTATCTCTTCAGTCAACAAACGACGAAACTCTTCCGGGCTTCGCGCTCCGGCTTCATGGCCGCTTTTCTGTTCGATCGCGGCGCACGCTTGTTCCCATACCTGTTCCCGCTGCGCAATCTCATCGGCATCGCGTACACGTCCGAAATGCTGGACGTATTTGTTGTGACGACAGAGCATGCGAAATGCCTGTTCGGTATTTGGACGGCGAATCGGTAAGCCAAGAAGGCGGACATCGTTGCCAACGCTATGAATCAGTTGTCCCCACTCACTATACCCACCAAAGATGGTACCGAGCCGCTCCAAGCCGTCGGCCAAGCGTGGTTCGTTCAACGTCAAGAGAATCGACTTCACTACCGGCAAGGTCAGATTACGGTAGATGGTTGGGTCAGCCAGCCGTATGGCCACACCTAGTTCTTCACGGTTGATCCGCAGCATGTCCTCAGAGCGGATGCGGTTATCGGTGGCAAGATGAATACGCTGTCCAATAGCCTCGGGGGCAGTGAGCGCGGCCAAGATTCCGGCGGCCACTCGGTCAACCGGGACGAGATTAAGTTCTGCAGTCGGGTCGCCGGGAAAGTTGCTGGCGAGTTTACTGACCAGCCAGGTTTTCAATTGTTCACTGACACCAGCAGCTTGGGCGAGCGCCTGCTGCACCCGGCCAAAAGCGTTGATCGGAGCATTGACGACCTTTGTGTCACCGCGATTGTTGCCGGTGCGTGAGTGACCGATGACAATGGAAGGCAACAGTTGCGCGACACGCAGACCCTTCTCGATGAGGAAACGATCAGTTTCCATCGAAGCCATCGCTTTGGTCAGCTCGTAAAAGTTGTTGTAGAAGTGGCGGGGAAACTCCAATATGTGCTCTTGCGCGATAGTGTGACGTTTGCGCCCGTGGATATATGACGTTTCGATAGTAATGTGATGTACAAACGGAGCGCCTGGGGTTTCTTGCAACGCGAGAGAGAATGTCAGTGCATTGCGGCAGCCGAGGACGTTTGCCCGATAAGATGTGTCGTATGGGTCCTCAAACGATACACTGGCGGCGCAGTGAATGACGTGTGTCAGAGTGTGACGCAGATGCTCGAACTCCTCAGAAGTGACGCCCAAGTTGGGTTGTTCAATGTCTCCAGCGATGAAACGGAACTTCTTGCGACGGGCTTTCGGGATATGCAACCGTTCTAGGAGCAAAGCCCCGCGCTCTTGAGATGAAAGAATCTTTTCTACTTCTTTTGTTTTTGGGTTGCGGATCGCTTCGGGTCGCAGCACCGCAACCAGCTCAACAATGCGCGAGTCCTCTGTCGCCTGGAACAAAATCTCTTTGCCTAGAAAGCCAGTCGCTCCCGTCAACAACACCCGCAATTTTGGACTACGCCCGCGTGCGTTCAGTGCTACTCGTGCTAGCTGTTGCAGAGTGGCAATGTGAGTGGTCACCTCCTGTTCTGACAAATGCGAGGAGTGGCGAAACTGAAAGACGTAATCACGATCAATCACGCCCAGCAGTTTCTTTGCCTGTTTCTCGACTTCTTTACTGCCTACTGCCGTGCCGACGGCCTGAGCAACCAGGGTGCCCAGGGTGTTGATCGTCCGCAGTCCTTTGCGCGCAATTGCCTCACTGCCTGAGAGTTTCACGGCACGACTGGCTAGAAATTGCACGGTCATTTCCAGCGGGTGGTTATCGCGGTGAGTGTCGATCAACAACTCGTCCGGGTCGATCGGACCAGGAATTTCTTCGCCGGTCCGTCGATGAACCCGCATGAGGTAACGGGAGGGAGAGAGGTCTTCGGTGGGGGTGGTGGCATTCATGACGATGGGCTTCTAAACCAGACTTCAAGAGATTGGTACACCGAAGCTGTCACCCTGAACGAAGTGAAGGGTCTCTCAGAGAGATTCTTCGCTGCGCTCAGAATGACATGGCTTGATGTGCTCGTCGTAAAGTGTACGGACGAGATTGCTTCGTCGCTCTGCTCCTCGCAATGACGCAATGACGCCTCAACTTCCTTCAGACGGATTACTACGCCGCCCCCCACTGCTCACGCAGGAATGACCCAACCCGAACAATGGCTTGTTTGGCTTCGGGCAACATGGGGTGAAACGCATGCCAGACGTGAATCATGTCATCCCAAATCTCTAAGGTGCTGTTGACACCATCGGCTTTCGCCTTTGCATCCAACTTGATCGAGTCATCAAGCAGAACCTCATCTCTTCCGACGTGAATCAATAACGGCGGTAATGAGCGGAGGTCGGCAAAGTTCGGCGACGCGTATGGCTGTTTGGGGTCTTGTCCTTGGAGATAGAACCCTACCATGCGGTTGATACCACCCGGCGCGACCATCGGGTCAGCCGCTGCACGGGTCTTGTAGGATTCATTCGAACAGGTCAGGTCTGACCACGGGCTAATCGGCACCGCAGCGGCCGGCATGGGTAACCCTTGATCTCGTGCCGAAACCAGCGTGGCCATCGTCAAGCCGCCGCCGGCAGAGTCGCCAGCAATTGCGAGTGACTGTGGTTTGAAACCCTGATCGAGAAGCCACCGATAAGAAGCAACACCGTCTTCAACCGCAGCAGGGAAGGGCGCTTCTGGACCCATGCGGTAATCGACAAGCAATACTGCGGCCTGAGCCGCGCGGGAAACCTCGCCAGCGAGCGAACGGTGGGTGTTGAGCGAGCCCATGACATAGCCACCGCCGTGCAGGTACAGAATCGCACGCCCTGCTTGAATGCCAGGAGCACGCACCCAT
>Ga0187892_10004885_pt1 | contig 21883 bp, 14 predicted proteins | sample MA1701073metaG_FD_139345 | JGI IMG/M metagenome (GOLD analysis project Ga0187892, IMG submission 139345) | Bio-ooze microbial communities from a basaltic lava cave in the Kipuka Kanohina Cave System on the Island of Hawaii, USA - MA170107-3 metaG ... | reverse complement strand
TCCGTACCGTTTATCCTGCTCACGCCGAGCCTGACGTTCTCTTGTATCGCGTTCTGGAGCAGGTCGCCCGGCTTGTTCTTCGCTTTTTGTACAGCAGGCTCGATTGTCTTTACGATAGTTTCGATGGAGCCCGGAAATTCCGTACCGTCCTTTAACGCCTTGATCGCACCTTCGACGGCCCCGCACCTGCTGTGACCGAGGACCATTATTAGATTTACCCCGAGGACTTTAACCCCGTATTCCAGGCTCCCCAGGATGCCGTAATTAGCGGGGCTGACTATATTCCCCGCCACCCTGACGACGAACAGGTCGCCTATCCACTGGTCGAATACTATCTCGGGCGAAACCCTCGAGTCCGCGCAAGCGAGGATTATCGCGAACGGGTTCTGCCCCTCCGCGACTTCCATGCGGCGCTCAGGAGTTCTCATTACGCAACTCTCATTCATGGATTTAACGAATCGCTCATTCCCGTCCATGAGCTCCTTAAGCGCTTCGTCCGACGTCATGGGCGATGTGACTTCGGCCGCTTTGGCTTCGGAAGTAATGAATGGAACCCCTCCCGATCTCAGGAACTCCAGTCCCAATACCCCCGCCCCGCTCACCTGTATGAACCTCCGTCTCGATAAAGCAGAATCGTTATTCATTGTTAATCCCTCCTTTGTGCTTCTTTTTTCGGACTCTCGGCAATTGCAGTCTTATCGTCAATTCTAATTCATAATTATAATATTGTATAATGTCCTCTCGATTGATTTCCATGACAACGCCATGAAAAAAACAAAAAGCCTCTCCCAGTTCGTCTGTCAGAATTGCGGGAACAACTCCCCCAGGTGGCTCGGCAAGTGCCCCGAATGCGGGAGCTGGAACTCATACGTCGAGGAAAAGGTGGAAAGACAGAAAAAGACCGCGAAAAGGTCAAGCGCTTCAGAGCCCGTCGCAATAACGGATATCGGCAGCGGGAGTGAGGAGAGAATACCCACGGGGAATATGGAGCTCGACAGGGTGCTCGGCGGCGGGTTCGTCCCGGGCTCGGTCGTGCTCGTGGGAGGGGACCCCGGAATAGGAAAGTCCACACTCGCGCTCCAGATGTTAAACGACATAGGGAGGGAGAAGACGAAACGCGGCCCGTCCGGATCGAGCTACCTTTATGTGACGGGCGAGGAATCGCCCACGCAGGTAAAGATGAGGGCCGCGAGGACAGGCGTTTCGTCGGAGAGCGTGTTCGTGCTCACGGAGACATCGGTCGAAACGATTCTGGACGAGATAGAGAAGCTCGGCCCCGAGATCGCGGTGATCGATTCGATCCAGACTATGTACACGGAGGATTTCGGGTCGGCACCGGGGAGCGTCGGGCAGATAAGGGAGTGCACCGCCAAGCTCATGCAGTACGCAAAGACGATGGGTACGGCCATATTCCTAATAGGACACGTGACAAAGGAGGGGACTATAGCGGGACCCAGGGTATTGGAGCACCTGGTCGATACGGTTCTCTATTTCGAAGGGGGGAAGGACCACCCCTACAGGATACTGAGGGCGGTCAAGAACAGGTTCGGCTCAACCAATGAAATCGGGGTCTTCGAGATGCTCGACAGCGGGCTGAGAGAGGTAAAGAACCCGTCCGAGATTTTCCTTTCAGAGCGCCCTGTGAACGCATCGGGCTCGGTCGTGACCCCGAGCATAGAAGGCACGAGGCCGATATTGGTCGAGATACAGGCCCTCGTATCCCCGTGCGGCTTCGGCGTGCCGAGGAGGACGACGATAGGGCTCGACAACAACAGGGTCTCGCTCCTCCTGGCGGTCCTCGAGAAGAGGGCGGGTCTCCAGATACTGGGCCAGGACGTATTCATGAACGTCGCGGGAGGGGTTAAGATAGAAGAGCCTGCGATAGACCTCGCGATCTCCATCGCTCTCGTATCGAGCTTCCTCAATAGACCGGTCGAGCCCGCTACTATCGTATTCGGGGAGGTCGGGCTTGCGGGGGAGATAAGGGGGGTGTCGCAGGCGGACCTGAGACTCAACGAAGCGATGAAGCTCGGCTTTACCAGGTGCGTGCTTCCTAAAATCAATCTTGACAGATTGAAGTCCGGGGATAATTCTATTGCCCTTATCGGCGTCGATTCCGTTGAAAAGGCTATAGAAGCATTCTTCTGATCCGGGGCCGTATATCCTGTCCGGGAAAGGCTGCAAATGACGAAAGATATGAAGAGAGCGCCAATCGGCGTATTCGATTCGGGCATAGGGGGGCTTACAGTCGTAAGGGAGATAATCAGAAGGCTCCCGGGGGAGAATATTATCTACCTCGGCGACACGGCGAGGGTCCCTTACGGGACGAAATCGGGCCGGACCGTGATTGCGTACTCCCGACACAACGCCCGGTTCCTGGTGTCTAAAGGGATTAAAATGCTCGTTGTCGCGTGCAACACCTCCTCCGCAGTATCACTCCCCAGCCTGAGCACCGAGTTGGAGATACCCGTAATAGGCGTGATAGGGCCGGGAGCAAAAAAAGCCGCAGAGGTCACCAAATCTATGAGGGTGGGAGTCATAGGCACGCCGTCGACTATTAAAAGCAGCGCCTATAAAAGGGCGCTCGAAGCCGTATCCCCCGACATAGAGGTTTACTCGAGGGCATGCCCCCTTTTCGTCCCCCTGGCCGACGAGGGGTGGACGGAGGGAGAGATATCCGAACTAATCGCGAAAGAGTACCTCGCCCCGTTTAAGGAATACGATATAGACGTGCTCGTCCTCGGATGCACTCATTACCCACTCCTAAAGCCCACAATACAGAAGGTAATGGGCGGAGGTATAACGCTCGTCGATTCAGCCGAAGAGACGGCGAAAGAAATAGAAAGGGTGCTCAGAGAGAAAAACCTACTCAATGATGGCGGCGAAGCCCCGTCGAGGGAATACTACCTTACGGACGTGTCCGATACGTTCGTTTCCGTTGCCGGTAGGTTCCTCGGAGAGAAGATAGAGAATATAAAAATGGTTGATATAACGGGGACGGCACCGTAACCGCCCCCGAATTTGATATCTAGCTTTGGGACACGAGCGCCTTTACCTTCTCCGTGAAAGGCGGAAGCACGTCGAACAGGTCGCCTACTATACCGTAATCGCACTTCTGGAAAATCGGGGCCTCGGGGTCTTTATTTATCGCGACTATGACCTTCGAGGAGCCCATACCGGCGAAGTGCTGTACCGAGCCCGAGATCGCGATCGCTATATAAAGGTTGGGCGAAACGGCTTTGCCCGTCTGGCCGACCTGCATATCGTACGGACAATAGCCTGCGTCAACGGCTGCGCGCGTAGCGCCTGCGGCAGCCCCGAGCATATCCGCGAGCTGATAGATAAATTTGAAATTCTCCTCGCTGCCGAGCCCTCTCCCTCCCGAAACCACCCTCTCGGCCTCCGTCAGCTCGGGCCTGTCCGATTCTTTCGTCTTTATCTCCACCAACCTCGATTTTATATCAGCCGGATTAATCGTTACCGAGCCGTCAACCACTTCCGGGGTTTTCGGGTCCTCTGAGACTTTAAACGAGTTCGGCCTGACTGTGGTCATCATAGGTTGGTGGTCGAGGAAGACCTGGGTCGGTATAGCCTTGCTCGAATGAGAAAAGCGTTTGATCTTGAGTTTCTTATCGTCGGTCAGACCGATCTCTATCGCGTCCATCGTAACGCCTGCCCCGACTCGGGCGGCGACTGCCGGGAAATAGTCCTGACCGAAAACCGTGTTCCCCGCTATTACCACGGCGGGACTGTGCTTCTTTATCAATTCGCCGAGCGCGGTCGTATAACCTTCCGTGTTATAGTTCTTCAATAGCTCGTTATCGACGACATAGACCTTCTCGGCCCCGTATTTGCCTAAGTCTGCGGCATGTCCCGATACGCCCGACCCGATGAGCACTCCGCAGAGCTGACCGCCGAGCTTGCCCGCGATCTTGCTCCTCGCCTCCGATAACGCCTCGAAGGTTACCTGTCTGACGCTGCCGTCTATTTTCAGATCCGCTACAACCCAAACTTCGTTACTCATATATATTCCTCCTGAAAACTCTGTGAACTTGAGTGCTATATAACCTTGGCCTCTTCCCTGAGGAGCTTTATAAGCTCTTCGGCCGCTTGTTCGACCTGCGCGCCCTTGACCATAGGCTCGTCCTGCCCCTTTATTATCTTGAGCTTCCTCTCGATCTGAGGGACCTTGATCTCGACAGTCTTCACGCGTGCGAGGCCGTCGAGGTTGATATCGGAGACCTTCACCTCGGTGAGCGGTTTCTTTTTCGCTTTCATGATCCCAGGCAGCGAGGCGTACCGTGGCTCGTTCATGGCGTCAGGGCACGTGATAAGACAGGGGAGCGGGACCTCTACCACCATATGCCCTCCGTCTATTTCCTTCTGGCACACGGCTTTTTTAGCAGACGGGTTTATCTCTATCACCTTGCTTACGAGAGAAACGTGCGGGATACCGAGCTCTTCGGCTATCTGGACGCCGACCTGACCCGACTCTTCGTCGATTATCTTCATGCCGGTAAAAACAATATCGAAGTCGCCGAGCTTCTTTATCTCGCCCGAGATTATCTTCCCGGTCGCGAACGGATCCACGTCGGGAGACCCTTCGTCTAAAATATGGAGCGCGCTGTCGGCCCCCATTGCTAGAGCCTGCCTTATGGTTTCGACCACTCTCGCAGGGCCCATGGAGACTACGACGACTTCGCCCCCGTGCTTTTCCTTAGTCTGGATCGCTTCCTCGACGGCGAATTCGTCGTAAGGGTTCATGATCCATTTCATGCCTTCGGTATCGATAGAGTTGCCGGCAGCGGAGACCTTTATCTTCGCCTCCGTATCCTGAGTCTGGCTTACTATTACGAGAATCTTCACCTTTAGCCCACCTCCGACTTGTTATAGTTTTTCTAACCCGATACTGCTCAATTATCCACGGAAATATAAATCACGGGGGTTTCTTGAAACGCGATTAGTTTAGCACCCCTGAAGCTCTTTTCAACCCGCACCGGAGTTGCAAAATAACTAATGAATTTAACGGAATAAAGAATTATTTTATCCGGCGGTTAAAAGCTGTGTAATTATAAATATTGGCCATTCCTTGTCAAGACGATAAAACCGTCTAGGATAAAGCGTGTATGCGCTATGTCCATTCGGCGGAACACCCCGCCTGTAGAATCCCCGGCAGCTGCTCCCGAACAGATAACAAGTAATGAACCGAACTGCGATAAATATCCTGCTCCTCGTTTTCGTAATACTCACCTGGGGATACTCGTGGGTGCTCATGAAGATCGGCCTCGGCTACATGGAGCCCTTTACCCTTGCCGTATGGCGGTGCGGAATAGCGGCAGCTGTATTGCTTATATACGTGAAATCGAGGCCGATTAAAATGCCCCCTCCGCGCAGGTGGCCAGATTTTATGGCCGTCGGGTTATTCCAGACCACGCTCCTCTTCGGATTGATGCTCCTCGGGATGAAGCGCATCACGGCGGGAAAGACTTCCGTGCTCCTCTACACCATGCCCGTCTGGACGATACTCCTAGTCCACTTCTACCTCAGGGAAAAGATAAACACCCGGCAGTGGGCCGGTGTTCTACTGGGCTCGGCAGGGATAATGTCGATCCTCGGCTGGGACATAATCTCAAAACAGAATCTCTATATATTCATAGGGGAGATACTCATTATCATCGCGGCCATATCGTGGGCGGTATCGAATATCTGGGTAAAGACAAGGATGGCCGGCGAGGATATTTACAGGCTGAGCGCGCTCCAGCTCTCGTTCGGAACGGTAGGCCTGCTCATCATAGCCATACCCACCCACGGGGTATTCAACGTCGAATGGACATTGAACTCGGTATACATACTCCTCTTTACGGGGCTCATAGCTTCGGCCGTCGACTTCACCATATGGTTCTATCTTATAAAGAAGCTGGATATCAACATCACGACGTTCTCTTCCATGCTCGTGCCGGTGTTCGGCCTCTTCTTCGACTGGCTGATTCTGGGCAGCCGGCTCGACTGGGGCACTGTAACGGGAGGGGCGCTCATCCTGGCGGGAATTTATATGGTGTCAAGGAAATGACGTAAGCTCTGAAGACCGTTTTTGCAGGTTCATTTTAAAAGCCCGTTAAGGTATAATAGTGTCAAAGCCCGAGGGCGTGTATTTTCACATTTCAGATTTATGATAACGAGAACCGACTCTTCATCTACCCCGAGAAAGTCACGATATGCGTCATAAGATTCTGATCACTTCCGGAATTTTAATCGCCCTGATCGTATTCATCACAATAGCCGCCTACTTCTTTACCCAGACGGGGTATTTCAGGAGACTCGTCAAAAACACCGCAGAACGTATCGTCAGCTCGTCAACCGGGCAGTCCTTTAAAATCGGAGAAGTAGAGGGCAATTTCTTTTACAACATTAAGCTGAAAGACGTCACGTTCGAAGTCGGGAACGAAAGCTTCGTCTCAGTGAAGGAACTTTCCGTCACATATTCCATCCCCCAAATGCTCGACACCGCGGTGCTCTTTAGCAAAGTGGTCCCCGTCGACAAGCTGGCAGTAAACGGAGCGCAGGTAAGGCTCATTAAATACGGCGACGGCACGTGGAACTTCAGCAAGATCGGGAGCGGCGGCAGGAAAGAAAAGGAAGAGGATAAAGAGAAAAAGGGCCCGCCCGGGTGGAGCATAATAGTCTCGAACCTCCTGCTGGATGAAAGCGGTCTTACGGTAGAAGACAGGGAGGGCGGCAGGGTCTCGAAATACGGCATTGATAACACGGAGCTTTCAGCGAAGCTCATTAATATCACAGAGGAGATACAAGTGGACCTCAAAAACGCCGACCTGGACGCGCCGACACTGGGATTGAACATAAGAGACTTGAGAGCCAAGGCGCTCTATACGGGCGACAAGGCCGAGATCAGCGGCCTCGAGGTCATTCTGAACGGGGCCGAGATCAGGCTCGACGGCGAAGCGGGCGACCTGAAAGGGGACCCGAAGATCACCTACTCGGTGTCGGTCCGGAACTACAGTCTCGAGAACGTCGGCACTTTCAACCTTGAATCCGAGGGAGAGGGCGTGCTCAAAGACCCGAAAAATATCGATGCCCGGATAAATATTCAAATCCCCGAATCGGTCGTATTCGGGAAAAAACTCTCGGGCTCGCTCGACAAAATCTCCATCTCCGGCACAGTGGTGGATTTGGGCGAAGGGGATATAAAATCCGACCTCGGCGAGCTCGTACTGAGCGGTAAGGGAGACCTCGCACGGTTAATCGCCGGGGAGGGTAAAAACAGCTTCGACGTAAAGGTCTCTCTTAAAGACGTGAAGACGACGGAGATATTTTCACTCATCGAAGAGAAAACCGAGAAGAAGACAGAGGCGGTCAATACGAAGCTCGGGGCGATACTCAACGCAGACCTTAGCGCGGAAGGAAGCTGGGCTGAATGGGGGGATATGACCGTCAACGGAAAGATCGAGCGCCTCGACATACAGGGGAAGCAAGCGGGGGATTTGAAATTGTCGGGGACCGCGGGCTACTCGCCCTCAGGGGTGGGAGTGGACGTAAAAACCGTTTTCAAGAACGTCGACCTCGGGACAATCCTCAGCAAAAAGAATCTCCGCAGCAGGATAAATACAGACCTGGCTATAAATGGGCTTATCCCGCTGGAAGGGGACGTGCTTCAAAAATTGAACGCGTCCGTCAAGGGACATATAGGACCGTCCGGCATATTTAACCTGAATTTAAAAAAAGGGAACGTCGACGCATCATACGACAAAGAGAAACTGACCGTGAGGGCGTTGTCACTCGACGGGGACTCGTTCAATCTGAGCGTAAAAGACGGCAGCGCAAGCAGGAAAGGGGTGAGCCTCGGTTACGACCTCGAGGTCGGGGACCTGGGCCTAGTCTCCAGATTCGCCCCGGGTACGGAGCTCACCGGAACGCTCAAGGCCTCGGGGAGGGTGGAAGGGGACGTCAGAAACCCGAACATAAGTATCGACGCCGAAGCCGGAGACTTCAAGCTCAACGATATCTTCGCCGCGGAGTCCATAAAAATAGAAGGAGACGGATCGATAGACCTGGATAACCCCGACCTGCGCGCGGAGATCAGCACGGAGAACGCCAAATTCAAGGACAGGGATATAGAGAGTATCAAGGTCGCCACCGAGAGCGAAGGAAACGGAATCGACGTAAACGCGGTGATAACGGAGAACGAGCGGTTCGAATACGAGATCGCGACGACGCTGAGGGACCTCGGGAAGAGCGAGAAACATATAGAAATCAGCAAAATCAGGCTCGAGATGGAAGACACCGAGCTTGAGAACAGAGACCAGATACTTCTGACCTTCTCACCCGGCAAGCTGATAGTGGATTCGTTCAACCTCTACTATAAAGATTCTTCGGCGCTTGCGGACGCCAGCATTTATTACGACGGCAGCGTCGACGGGCGGGTAAGGCTCCGCAACCTGGATATGAACGACATAGTTAAGGCATTAAATCCGAAAGCCGAAGTCGAGGGGACCCTGTCGGCGGATGCGGATATAAAGGGAACGATGGCTCAGCCGCAGTTCAGTGTGAAGCTCAATACGAGCGACCTCGCCTATAAGGATTTCAAAGACGACATATCACTCGACCTCAACTACCTCGACCGTAATCTGAACGTGAAATTCCTCGTTACGAGCGGCTCGGCCGTGATATTGCAGGCGGACGGGAGAGCGGACGCGGACCTGGATCTCAATCGTTTCGGAGAGAGCATTAAGGAATCGAGGTTCTATCTAACCGTGAGCTCGAGCGGGGTAGATTTAAGCCCCTTAACTAGCGTAAGCAGTGAGATCGACAAATCGTCGGGGCTGCTCGTAATAGACGTAAAGGCCTCGGGCACACTCGACAACCCGTCCGCTACCGGACAAATCGTGTTAAAGGACGCCCTGTTTAAAATCAAATCCCTCAGGAACGAGTTTACCGTCACGAACGCGCTTATCGAGCTCGAGGGACAGAAAGGGACCCTCAGGCAGACCGAAATCGTATCCAGCAAGGGTAAAGGGACGTTCGAAGGGCACATCGACGTTCCTTCGATGACCTATGATTTGACCGGGAATCTGCAGAACTTCCTTCTAAGACCGAAGGGGATCACGGCCAATATAACGGGAAATCTCGCCCTCAAGGGCGAGGGAGCAAAGCTTGCGGTCGAAGGGAAAGTTACGGTAGCGAAGGCCAGGATCACGATACCCGAGGAGCAGGAAAAAGAGATTGAAGACATTAAATTTATAGACGAGGACGAGGACGAATTCGTAGTCGGCAGCGGTGCTAAGACGGATTACTTTAAGGAGAGCGTCGCGTTAAATCTTTCTATCAGAATGAGACAGAACAACTGGGTGAAGGGACGCGGTGCGAACATCGAGCTTAAAGGGGACCTCGATATAAATAAGGCCTTCGGCCGGGGCGTTAGAATCGCGGGCACAATCAACACGGTCAGGGGCACTTACGAAACCCTGGGCAAGCTCTTCAGGATTCAGGAAGGGAACGTCAGTTTCTCAGGCACAGAGAACATCAACCCGTTCCTCGATGTAACTGCGTTATACAGGGTCTCGAGCGTCCGGATCTACGTGAACATAAGCGGTACGGCGGAAAAGCCTGTGTTAAAACTTTCAAGCGACCCCCCGATGTCGGAAACCGATATAGTTTCATATATCGTGTTCGGCGCTCCTTCCGACCAGATAGGCTCAGGGGACAGGGCGTCTATTCAGGGAGTAGCCACAGGCGTGGCAGGAGGCATAGCCGCAGCAGAGCTCGAGAAGCTCCTCGGGAGCAAGCTGTCGCTCGATGTCATAAGCGTCGGAGGCGGCACCGACGGACCGCAGGTAGAGGTGGGGAAATATCTTACACAGGACCTTTACATCGCCTACGAGAGGGAAACCTCGCAGTCCCTGACAGATTCTACAACCATCACGGAAAACAGGGTGCTCCTCGAATACACGGTCTTTAAAAACGTCACCATAAACGGCGACGTCGGAGGGGAGAACCCCGGCATCGACGTGTTCTATAACTTTAATTACTAATCCCGGCCTTACTGTTTATTGAAGGTTCTGATTCGACGCGGCCTCACCAGCGGGGACAGGTACGGGGGACGCATGGTGGATCACAAGACGCCAGGAAGAGCCGCGCAGCTCGAATACGTTCGTCGACTGAGCGTAGCCGAGCCGGGTTTGGTCCCCCGCCGCCTGGCTTATCTTCTCAATGCAGATAACCCACGCCATCTCGCCCGCGACATAAGCCTCCGCGTCAGTAATCTCGATATGCGCGGGCGGGCCCGCCTGAAATATATTCTTCCAGCTCTCTTTTATAGCATCCCATCCGTACAGCATCGGCCAGCCGGGATGAACACACTTGGCCCTGGGCTCGTTAAGCCACACTTCCTGCATCGAATCCGGATCCCCGTCGCGGAGCGCCTTATAGAATCTCGAATTCGCTTTTAAAACTTCTTCCTTGCGGTTTACTTCCATGAGTCACTCCCGTGTGATCAGGTTTCCGGGTCCGGCATCCCTAACCTGGCATACCTATTTAACGACTCTCGAAGCAATAAGAGACTCCCGGCCCTGTATATCCCTGAGGAGCGCGTCTATTTCCTCGATCACATTTGGGTCATTTTCAAGCTTCTTACGTTCGAGCAAGGTGTCCTTCGATCCCTCGCCTTCAAGTTTCCAGAGCGCCCAGGCAGCATGAGCACGCACGAGCGGCTCTCCGTCAGCGAGGTATTCCTCAATCGCGGAAACGAGGCTGCTGTCCCCGGAATTGCCCATGGCGATAAGGACGTTACGCAATAACCCCTTTCTTTTGGTCCGTCTGACAGGGCTCCCCTTGAACCGCGCGTCGAACTCGCCGGGACCGAGCCCGGAGAACGAGCTGAGCACGGGGTTGTAAAGACCTTCCCTCGGCTGAAAGGCCGGCTCGGCTGTCTCTTCCGCTTTTCTGTTCCAGGGACATACGTCCTGACATATATCGCAGCCGAATATGTTGTTGTCAACCCTGTCCCTTAATTCTTTCGGTATGCCGTCTTTCAGCTCTATGGTCAGATAGGAGATACAGAGCCTCGAATCGAGCACGTAAGGCTTAGTGATAGCGCTCGTCGGACAGGCGTCTATGCACCGGGTGCACGTGCCGCACCTGTCGGGGGCGGGGCTGTCGTAGTCGAGCTCCATGCTGGTGATAATCTCGCCGAGAAAAATCCATGAACCGATTCTCTGGTTAATAAGACATGTATTCTTCCCGGTCCAGCCTACGCCTCCGTACTTTCCGTAGACCCTTTCCAGGACCGGTCCGGTATCGACGTAACGGCGTGAGGCCGATCCGTGAGGGGCTTCCCCGGAGATGTAGTCCTCGAGCGCCCTGAGCCTATCGTCCATGACCGCGTGGTAGTCCTCCCCCCACGCATAACGCGCGATCCATCCCCTGCTCCTGCCGTCCACCTCAGTCGAGTAGGGATAACCCGTATTGTAATTGAGCCCGCACGTGATCACGGATTTCGCGCCGGGAACTATCCGGCCCGGGTCCTCCCTCTTTTCCGGGTTTCTCTCCATGTATTTCATCTCCCCCGCGTACCCCCTCGACAGCCACTCCTTATAGAACTGGCTTTCAGGGAAGCTTCCGGCGGGAGAGATACCGACCAGATCGAAGCCGATCTCGTACGCCTTCGCCTTTACGGAGTCAGTGGTTTCCTTGATCCCCATGAGATCTAATTTTATCATATAAGTCACGCCGGAAGGGAATTCGAAGAATGAGGAGAAGCGTACTGCGGCTACTCGGACCAGCCGCCGGGATATTTTTTAGCCACCAGGATGAGCGCCGCGATCTCGCTCACCGCCCCGCTGCCCGCGGAATAGGCCGCGAAATAAGATTCCGCTTTAACGCGGAGCGGGGCGTCCTGCGTGACCGCAGTGAAGATAACCTTTTTCATTACCGGGATGTCCTCATGGTCCCTGCATATGAATGCAACCTGATCGTCGGAGACCGCGTAATCGACTTTTATCCCGGAGTAGAACCGGGAATTTTCAGTAATCCCCTGGTGGAGGGTTATTCCCAGCCGCTCCGCAGCTGACGAAATCAGCTCGTCTTTGGACCTCGAAAACGCCACGAATTCCACGTCGTTATTCTTGAGCGCACGGATATTAAATCCGTTCGGGCCGTGCGCCCCGTGAACTGGCTCACCGTCCGGTACGAAACCGTCCGCGTTGACCAATACGAGCTTTATCCCGGCGAGCTTTTTAACGAGGTCTGTCCTGAGTTTTTGAAACATACGCACCTGACCCGCTTAATAATAACACGCCTTCAATTTTATGTTATCGGCTTCATAATACAAGTGGTGAGGGCAAGACACCCTATGTATAATCTTAAGTCAGATGATCCCTCTCCGAGATACGACCAGATCCCCCGGATTCCCTTATGTGAACATTATACTCATAGTACTGAACGTCCTGATATTCCTATACGGGTATTCAATCGGCGAATATGTGAATGTTTTTATATCCCGTTACGGACTCATACCGGCCAATGTATTTTCAGCTTCTCCCGATACGGATCTCACTGACCGTATCTACCCTTTCATGACCTCTATGTTCCTTCACGGCGGCTGGCTCCACCTTATCGGCAACATGCTCTTCCTCTACATATTCGGGGACAACGTCGAGGGAAGGATGGGACATTTCAGGTACCTCGTCTTTTATATCGTATGCGGACTCATCGCGGCACTCTTTCAATTCGTCACGAATATACATTCGATAATACCGATGGTCGGGGCGAGCGGGGCGATCTCGGGCGTGCTCGGGGCCTACATGACGTTCTATCCGAGGTCGAAAATCCTGACGCTCGTGCCGATTTTTTTCTTCATACAGTTCATACACATCCCTGCTGCGGTATTTATATTCGTCTGGTTCCTGATTCAATTCCTGAGCGGGCTAGGAACTCTGACCGCCCCCAAAGAAACGGGAGGAGTCGCATTCTGGGCACACATAGGGGGCTTCGTCGCGGGTCTCATGCTCGCGCGTTTCTTCGACAGGAAGCCTTATACCCGGGAAGCGCCGACGGGGAGGTATTATCATTAAGACAAAACAGTCATTCAATTTTCCATCGACTCACACATATTATATAATGACACGAATATTAAATCGCGCTCTGCGGGGACTAGGCTATGGCCGGGACAAAAAGACGTAAAAGGAATATACTCGCCATTCTCGTGGGGGGCGGGCCTGCGCCGGGGATCAACGGCGTCATCAGCGCATCGACGATCGAAGCCGTTAACAGGGGCATCGAGGTGATAGGGATCAGGGAGGGCTTCAGATGGCTCGCAGAAGGCGATACGAGCCAGATCGAGAAGCTGACGATAAATAACACCTCGCGGATACACAACACCGGCGGCTCAATCATAGGCATATCGAGGGCTAACCCCACGTCTACAAAGGAAAGGATGAATAACACTATAAGAAGCCTCACGAAGCTCGGCGTGAGATACCTTATAACGATAGGCGGCGACGGTACGATGTTCCTCGCGAGTGAGGTCGAGAAGGCCGGCGGCGGCAGGATAAAGGTGGCGCACGTCCCGAAGACCATAGACAACAACATCCCGCTGCCGGGTTACATTCCCACGTTCGGTTACGAGACAGCCCGGCACATAGGCTCTCACCTCGTCCATTACCTCATGGAGGACGCAAGGACCACCAAAAGATGGTTCTTTGTCGTAACGATGGGGAGAAGGACAGGACACCTCGCCCTCGGCATCGGCAAAGCCGCGGGAGCTACATTGACATTGATCCCCGAGCAGTTCGGCGAGGGCAAGATATCACTCAGGAATATCACCTCTATTCTCGAAGGCTCCATAATAAAACGCCTTGCGTCAGGGAGGGAGGACGGGGTAGCCATTCTCGCCGAGGGGCTCACCGAAATGCTCGACGAGGAAGAGCTCGAGAGCCTGAAGGACCTGAGCAGGGACGAGTTCGGACGTATAAGGCTCTCCGAGGTAGATCTCGGCCCGCTGCTGAAGCATGAAACGATGAAGTCCCTAGCCGAAAAAGGGATTAACGCCAGAATAATCGACAAAACGATCGGTTATGAGCTCAGGTCGGCGCCGCCCATACCCTTCGACGCCAAATACACGCGCGACCTCGGTTACAGCGCCGTAAAATATCTTCTCAGCGGCGGCTCGGGAGCGGTAATATCGATACAGACCGGAAGAATGCACCCGATTTATTTCGAAGAAATCATAGACCCGGCGCTGAATCAGCCCAGAATAAGGTACGTCGATATAAACACCGAATCATACGAAGTAGCCCAGAAGTATATGATAAAGCTCAGGGAAGACGACCTCACCGACAGAAAGAAATTGAGGGCGCTCGCCAGGGCCGCGAACATGAAGCCCGGAGATTTTAGAAGATATTTTTCAGGCGCTGTATAAGGGCCGCATCATCTTAATAAAATCTTGACGCTGAGATTCGGAACCGTAAAGTCGCCGCAGAAATTAATTATAGTACAGTCGGAAATTCGGTATTATACAGCGTGATGTTTGATTTTTTTAAGAAGTGCACTTAAATTATGCATCTCAATCCATTGACATTCATATAAAATTATGATAAAAAAAAGCCAATGTTTTATAAGTACTTACTACCACTCGCCGGCACTATAACTCTCCTTCTGATCGGTTGCGGTGCCAAATCGCCCACCAGCAGCACGTCAGGTCCCGCCATTTCGGGAATCCGTCTCGAGGACACCAAAATCGACTCCGAGATTAAAATAGTCGATGAGGATGCGGGAGCCGGGACCGTCGAAGACACAAGGTCGAGCTTCTTCATTCTCAACCCTCAGGTGCAGGGATGGAGAACCTACTATTACATCGAGAACATATTCGATCAGTTCCCCGACGTGGCCCCCGACACGGAAAAAGAAATTCCGGTCGTTCTGAACGACAAGGTCATCCACTACATGGTCTATTTTCAGAACCAGGGGCGCAGGTCGTTCGGCATATGGCTCGAGCGCTCGGGCAAATTTATCCCCCTGATGAAAGAAATCCTTTCGCAGAGGGGTATGCCCACCGACCTCGTGTACCTCGCAATGATAGAAAGCGGGTTCAACGTCAAGGCTGAATCCCATGCCGCCGCCGTAGGGCCCTGGCAGTTCATAAAGCCTACGGCTCTCCGCTACGGCCTCAGGGTCGATTCGTGGGTGGACGAGAGAATGGACCCGAAGAAATCCACTATGGCAGCCGCGGATTACCTGAGCGACCTTTACGCGATGTTTCAGTCCTGGGAGCTTGCCGCAGCCGGCTATAACTGCGGGGAAGACCGGGTCCAGGCCGCCATAGACAAATATCAGATAAACGACTTCTGGCAGATATCGGAGTTCACCCTTCCGACCGAAACCAAGAATTACGTCCCCAAGCTCATGGCCGCTCTCATAATCGCCAGGAGCCCCGAAAAATACGGGTTCGTCGGAATCGACTACCATGAACCCTCGTTCTATGAGACCGTCATGGTCCCTCCCCAAAAGAGTCTCAACGATATTGCGAGAGTAATAGGCGTCAGCCATTACACACTCGTCGAGCTCAATCCCGCGATACTGCTGAACGCGACTCCCCCGGGCGGCCCTTACCAGATAAACGTCCCCCAGGGGTACTCGAACGTGGCGTCCCAGAAGAGCAGAGAGCTCTATGCCCTCAATGACGTAAACCCGGTAATTGCCCGGAGGAGCGTAGGAGGCACGCATAAGGTCAGGCGGGGAGAGACTCTCGGCAGGATAGCCGGGCGGTACGGAGTCAGCGTGTCGAGTATAAAAAGAGCTAACGGCATGAGGAGCTCGACTATCAGAACGGGACAGGTGCTCACAATACCGGGACTCTCCGGCCCTTCGAGTTCGTACGCATCGAACGACAGCGGCGGCGCGACCGTAAAGTACAAAGTGAGGCGCGGAGACACGCTGGGCGCTATAGCAGCCAGGCACAGGGTGAGTATCGCTTCAATAAAGAACACCAACAACCTGAGGAGCTCAATGATACGGTCAGGACAGGTGCTCACAATCCCCGGATCTACCGGCCGGTATTACGATTCGGAAGTCGAGACGGTCAATTCCACAAAAGTGGCCAAACACAGGGTGCAGCCGGGCGAGACGCTGGGCGGTATAGCGGCTAAATATAACGTCAGCATAACGACGATAAAGCGGGCTAACGGTATTAAGGGATCGACGATAATGTCGGGGCAGGAGCTTGACATACCCTACATCGCGAGCGGAAGCACTTATAAAGCGGGCTCGGAAGTTGCGTACAGCGATACTTCGGCGGCCACATCGACTAAGGCGACGTCGCGGACTTCGGCCCCGCGCTCCTCGACGCGCTATACCGTTAAATCAGGTGATACGCTGGGCAAGATAGCAGCCAGGCACGGCGTTTCGGCCGCATCCATTCAAAGCGCAAATAACATGAGCGGCACGGTCGTAAAACGAGGAGAGGTGCTAACCATACCCGGAACTTCATCGACTGCCGTTTCGAGCGCCGAGGCCGCGGAGAGAACGAGTTCTAGCAGCGCCGGAAGCAGATACACGGTCGTGCGCGGAGACAGTCTGGGCAGTATCTCGCGGAAATTCGGCGTATCGGTCGCGTCCATACAGAGCGCCAATAATCTTAACGGCTCGGTTATCAAGTACGGGCAGGTGCTGACTATTCCCGGAGCATCGAGCGCGTCTTATGCGAGCACGGGAACGAACAGGTACAAAGTGCAGCCGGGAGACACGCTGGGCAGCATAGCGGCAAAGCACGGCATCGGAGTATCCTCTCTGAAGAGCGCCAACAATCTGAGCAGCTCCGTTATAAGATCGGGGCAGTCGCTCGTAATACCCGACGGAGGATACGCCTCGGCAAAATCGACGGCGGGTAGCAGCGACGTAATCAGCTACAGGGTCAAGAAGGGCGATACGCTCTGGGAGATCGCGAGCAGGCACAACGTGTCGGTGGCGAGCATTCAGAAATGGAACAACCTGAGCTCGGCGGAGCTGACGCCCGGAGTCAGCCTCACTATCTACAAATAGAACCGTCAAACATCCCCTAGCAGCATCTTCAATACCTTTCCCGGGCAAACGGTAAATGAATAAGGAACTTCATGAAAAGCTCAGGGTGTCCTATAACGCGAAGAGGGGGATTATCAGGGCGAGGCTCGAGGAGTTCCGGGAAGTTTATAGACAAGGTGACGACGGAAGGATATTCGAGGAGCTCGCGTTCTGTATCTGTACGGCGGGGGCGAGCGCCAGGATGGGGCTCAGATCGGTCGAAGCGCTCAAGGACATACTCCTCGACGGGAGTCTCAGGCAATTCAAAAGCAGACTAAAAGGTATCCACAGGTTCCCCAACTTCAGACCTGACTACATAATTCATACGAGGGAGTATCTCAGGCGCGAGCACGGGCTCAGGCTGAGGGACTTAATCGAATCGTTCGACGACCCTCTCGACAGGAGGGACTACTTTGCCCGGAACAGGGACATAAAGGGGATCGGCTACAAGGAGTCGAGCCACTTTCTGAGGAATATAGGGTATCGGGGTTACGCAATTCTCGACAAGCATATACTCAATACGCTATATGAGCACGGGGTAATCGACAGTCCGAAGCCCCCCGGTACGAGGGACAGGTATATCGCTGTAGAAAACAGCCTCAGGCAATTTGCGGTCGATATAGGCATCCCGTTCGACGAGCTAGACCTTTTGCTCTGGAGCGAGAAGACCGGGGAGATTCTGAAGTAGGAGCGAGGAGTGATTCAGGATTCAGGATACAGGATTCAGGATAAAGATGAGATTCCGGGTCAAGCCCGGAATGACGTCCTTCGATCATTCGACAAGCTTCCGGCTTCGCTGCGCTTCGTCGTGGCGAGCAGGATGAACGGGTTAGGGTACGTTGTCGGTTTAGCACCGTAGGTACACTAGAACCATGGAACACACAATGTGTGCGCCGGACAAGCGGGACGAACGGGTTGGGCTGCGTTGCTGGTTTAAGCAAAAGAGATACGGAAGAATCGTTTATGAGCACACATTGTGTGCCGCAGATTCTGCGCATTAAGCGGGCTTCTGCGATCCGCGCTCCCTCAGGTTCTCGATTATCACGTAGAATACGGGAACGACGATGAGACTGAGGAGCGTCGAGACTATCATTCCGCCGAATACCGCCGTTCCCAATGAATGTCTGCTGTTAGCACCCGCCCCTGAAGCGACGACGAGCGGGAACACGCCGAGAATGAACGCGAACGCAGTCATAAGGATAGGCCTCAATCTGATGAGGGCGGCGGTCATTGCTGCTTCCTGTACCGGCATACCCTCCTCCCGGCGCTGCTTCGCGAACTCGACGATCAGGATCGCGTTCTTGCTCGCGAGACCTATAAGCATAACGAGCCCGATCTGGCAGTAGATATCGTCCGAAAGGCCGCGGAGCCATTGAGCCGTCATAGCGCCCAGGAGCGCGAGCGGGACGGCGAGCATGACCATGAAAGGCATCGCCCAGCTCTCGTACAACGCCGCGAGGAATAAGAATACGAATACGAGAGACAGGCCGAATATGAGGGGGGCGAGGTTCCCCGCCTTTATCTCCTGATACGATATGCCGGACCACTCGTACCCCATGCCTTCGGGCATAAATTCTTCCGCGAGCTCCTCCATGACTTTCATGGCCTGTCCGGAGCTGTAACCGGGGGCGTTATCGCCGTCGATCTCCGCCGAGCGGTAAAGGTTATAATGGGTGATCGTCTCGGGACCGACTATCTGGCTCACGTCTATCAGCGTATCGAGCGGGACGAGGTCCCCCCTGTCCGTGCGCACATAGAGGCGTGATATATCGTCCAGGGTGTTGCGGTACTGTTGATCGGCCTGTATGAAGACCTTATAGACCTGACCGAAGAGGTTGAAGTCGTTTACATAAAGGGAGCCCAGGTACCCCTGTAAAGTCTGGAATACCTCAGAGATCGATACCCCCTGCGTTTTAGTCTTCGTACGGTCGAGCTCGATAAATAGGCCGGGGGTGTTCACCGAAAAATAAGCGAACAGTCCAACGAGCTCGGGCCTTTTCTGGCCCGCTTCGATTATCTCCCCCATAACTTTCTGGAGTGTATCCAGGCCGAGGTCGGTCCTGTCCTCGAGCTCGAACTGAAACCCGCCCGTCGAGCTCAGGCCCTGAATGGCGGGCGCGTTGAACGCGACTACCTGAGCCCCCTGTACCCCCGCGAACTTCTGCCGCACGCTGGCCAGAATATAATCGATCTGCGTGTCCTTTGATTTCCTCTCGCTCCAGGGCGCGAGCACCGGGAACATGGCCCCCGAGTTCGAATCGGAGCTCGAGGTAAGGAAATTAAGTCCCGATATGGATACCACGTGTGCGACTCCGGGAGTATTGATCAATATGTCGTACACTTGCTTCATCGTCGCGTTCGTGCGCTGGAGCGAAGAACCCTCGGGCCCCTGAATATTAACGATGAAGTAACCCTGGTCTTCCTCGGGTACGAAGCCCGTGGGCACGACCTTGAACATGTAGACCGTCAGAACCATAAGCCCCGCAAATACTATAACGACAAGCTTCCATCGGGCGGTCAACTCCTTTACCCAGCCCTGATACCCGTTCCTGAAGCGATCGAAGCCTTCGTTGAATTTCCTGTAGAACCACCACTTCGGCCCGGTCTCCTTTCGGAGAAAGAGGGCGCAGAGGGCAGGGCTCAGGGTGAGAGCGTTGATAGCGGAAATGCCTACCGAGAACGCGATCGTCAGGGCGAACTGCCTGTACATCTGCCCGGAAATACCAGGCATGAAGGATACGGGAACGAAGACGGCCATGAGCACGAGAGAGGTCGCGACGATGGGCCCAGTCACCTCTTTCATGGCTGCGCTGGTCGCTTCCTTCGGAGAAACATCTTTTTCCTGTAGCAGGCGTGAGACGTTCTCGACGACGACGATCGCGTCGTCCACGACGAGGCCGATAGCGAGGACGAGCCCGAAAAGACTGAGTGTGTTTATGGAAAAGCCGAACGCATTTATGAGCGCGAACGTGCCGATAAGTGAAACGGGTATGGTTATCGCGGGTATAAGCGTCGCCCTGAAATTCTGCAGGAATACGAACACCACGATGAATACAAGAATGAACGCCTCGAAGAGGGTCTTGATCACCTCGATTATAGAGGCCGTAACGAATTCAGTGGTGTCGTAGACTATCCTGTAGTCGACGCCTGATGGAAAGTTCTTTTTAAGCTCCTCCATAGTGGCCCTGACCTGCTTGTCCACGTCGAGGGCGTTTGCACCCGGGAGCTGGTAAATGCCGATGCCGATAGCCGGTTTGCCGTCGAGGAGGCTGTCCTGGTCGTAGCTCTGGGCGCCTAATTCGACTCGCGCCACGTCCTTGATGCGGACGACGGTGCCGTCCGTCTCGGCGCGTATTATTATGTCTTCGAACTGCTCCACGGTCTCGAGCCTGCCGAGCGCGGTAATCGTGTACTGGAACTGCTGGCCTTCAGGGACCGGCGGCTCGCCGATCGAGCCCGCGGCCACCTGGAGGTTCTGTTCGGATATGGCGAGAGCGACGTCGTTAGTGGTGAGACCGAGGCTCGCGAGCTTGTCCGGGTTGAGCCAGACGCGCATCGAGTATTCCCTCTCGCCCCATATCGTAAGGTTGCCCACTCCGGGGATTCGCTGGAGGGTCTGGTAAATCTGAATGCCTATGTAGTTGCTCAGGAAAAGCTCGTCTCGGCTCCCGTCGGGAGATATGAGGTGGACGGCCAGGATAAGGCTCGGGGACTGCTTTTCAACCGATATGCCGTACTTGCCCACCTCCTCGGGAACTAGCGGGGTGGCGAGCTGGACCTGGTTCGTCACGTCCACGTTCGCTATATCGAGGTCGTAGCCGACCTCGAAAGTGACGTTTATATTCATCGTCCCGTCGTTCGAGCTGTATGACTCCATGTACGTCATACCCTCGACGCCGTTTATCTGCTCTTCGATCGGGTCGGTAACCGTAGTCTCAACGACCTCGGCGCTCGCGCCCGTGTAAGTCGCCGAAACGTTTACGGTCGGGGGCGCGATGTCCGGGAACTGCGCAATCGGCAGTATGGGTATGGAAATAGCGCCGACAAGGGTTATCAATATCGCGACGACTGTGGCCAGAACGGGACGCTGTATAAAAAAATCAACCAAACCGATTCTCCTTAACTGGTTATGAAGAGCGCTGTGCTATTCAGCTTTTTCCCCCGACGGCGACGGTTGAGGCGTGGATTTCTGCGAATCCTGGGAGGCGGTTTCGGGGACCACGGTCATGCCGGGCTTAACCTTCTGCAGGCCCTCCGTTATGACTTTTTCCCCGGTTTTGACTCCATCCTGAATAACGACGAGCTCTTTGTAGTTAGAACCGGTCGTAACGTTCCTGTACTCGACCTTGTTGTCCGCTCCCACGACATATACGAATTGCTGTCCCTGAAAATCGCTTACGGCCTGCTGGGGCACCAGGAGGGCGTCCGGCTGTTCCTTCAAGAGGAGCTTTACCTTTACGAACTGCCCCGGAAGCATGGTTTTGGTGCTGTTCGGGACGACCGCCCTCATCTCCATTGTCCCCGTGTTGACGTCGACTTCGTTGTTGATGAAATCGATCCTGCCGTCTTCCGGAAGAGTGCTCTCGTCGGGGAGGACTATGCTGACGGCCAGGTCGTTCTTGCTATGCTCCTCGAATATCTGGGGTATGTCGCGCTCGGCGACGCTGAAATATACGTACATCGGATCGAGCTGGACCATCGTGGCGAGCTTCGTGGGGTCGCCCGCTGCGCCGACCAGGTTGCCGACGTCCACGTAACGCCTGCCTATCCGACCGTCGAATGGCGCATACATCGTGCAGTAGCTGAGGTTGAGCTT
>Ga0187892_10004884_pt1 | contig 21898 bp, 11 predicted proteins | sample MA1701073metaG_FD_139345 | JGI IMG/M metagenome (GOLD analysis project Ga0187892, IMG submission 139345) | Bio-ooze microbial communities from a basaltic lava cave in the Kipuka Kanohina Cave System on the Island of Hawaii, USA - MA170107-3 metaG ... | reverse complement strand
CGCCGACGAGCCGGTTCGGCGGACCGAAGGACTTGATGGCCCTCATCGACACGCTGCACAAGGCCGGCATCGGCGTCATCCTCGACTGGGTGCCCGCTCACTTCCCGACCGACGAGTTCGCACTCGGCTACTTCGACGGCACGCACCTCTACGAGCACGCCGATCCGCGGAAGGGCGTCCACCGCGACTGGAACACGTTCATCTTCAACTACGGCCGGAACGAGGTCCGCGCTTTTCTCACGTCCAGCGCGCTCTTCTGGCTGGACAAGTACCACATCGACGGCCTCCGCGTGGACGCAGTCGCCTCGATGCTCTACCTCGATTACTCCCGATCGCCGGGCGAGTGGATCCCCAACGAGCACGGCGGGCGCGAGAACCTCGAGGCGATCCATTTCCTCCAGCGCCTGAACGAGACCGTCTACCGCGAGTATCCGGACACGATCACGATCGCGGAGGAGTCCACGTCCTGGCCGCGCGTTTCGCGCCCCGTCTATCTGGGCGGGCTCGGGTTCGGCTACAAGTGGGACATGGGCTGGATGCACGACACGCTCGAGTACATGTCCCAGGACTCGGTGTTCCGGAAGTTCCATCACAACAAGCTCACGTTCCGCGGACTCTACTCCTTCTCGGAGAGCTTCATCCTCCCGCTTTCGCACGACGAGGTCGTGCACATGAAGGGCTCTCTCATCGGGAAGATGCCCGGCGACGAGTGGCAGAGGTTCGCGAACTTGAGGCTCCTCTTCGCGTCGATGTTCTTCCAGCCCGGCAAGAAGCTCAACTTCATGGGCAACGAGCTGGCGCAGTTCCGTGAGTGGAACCACGACACGAGCCTCGACTGGCATCTCTTGAACGAGCCCCCTCACGCGGGCATCCAGCGACTCGTTCGCGACCTCAACACGACCTACCGCGCGTACCCGGCTCTGCACGAGAAGGACTGCGATTCGCGCGGGTTCGAGTGGGTCGACTGCCACGACGTCGAAAAAAGCGTCGTGAGCTACCTCCGCAAGGGGTCCGGCGAGAACGACGTCGTCCTCGTCGCGTGCAACCACACGCCCGTCCCGCGGCACAACTACCGCCTCGGCGTCCCGCTCAAGGGGCGGTGGAAGGAGATCTTCAACGGCGACGCCCCGCTGTACGGCGGGAGCGGCCAGGGCAACCTGGGCGGCCTCGACGCGACGCCCGTTCCGTCGCACGGGAGGACGCACTCTCTCAACGTCACGCTGCCGCCGCTCGCGGCCGTCGCCTTCGCGCCGGAGACCTGAACCGAGGATTCGGTTCTCATCGGATATATCGTCTCGGACCGAAACCGCACCATGTCACACTCCACGCTTCAGGGACTCGTCGCGATCGTCCTCCTGTCGGTCGGCGCGCAGTGGCTCGCCGCCCGCCTGAAGCTCCCGTCCATCCTTCTCCTGCTCCTCGCGGGAATCCTGGCGGGGCCCGTCACCGGCATCGTGCGGCCGGACGACCTGCTCGGGGACCTTCTGCTGCCGATCGTGTCCATGGCGGTCGCCCTCATCCTCTTCGAAGGCGGCCCGTCCTTGCGGCTCGACGACCTCGAGGAGATCGGCGCTCCGGTCTGGCGCCTTCTCCTCCTCAGCGGGACGGTGACGTTCGCCCTCGGCGCCGCGGCCGCGCGATTCGTCGCCGGCCTCGAGACGCCCCTCGCCCTCCTTCTCGGCGCGATCCTCGTGGTCAGCGGGCCGACGGTGGTCTTGCCGATCCTCCGGAACGTCCGGCCGTCGGGAAAGGTGGGCTCGATCGCGCGCTGGGAAGGGATCGTCATCGATCCGATCGGCGCGCTCCTCGCGGTCATCCTTTTCGAGATCCTCTTCGCGGGTGACGCGCGGGGAGCGACGCGCATCGCGGTCGGCACCGTCCTCCTCACGATCTTCGTCGGAACCACCACGGGCCTCGCCGGCGCCTGGGTTCTCGTCACGGTCCTCCGGAAGCACTGGGCTCCGGACCACCTTCACAACGCCGTCGCGCTCGCGCTCGTCATCGGCACGTCCTTCGTCGCGAACTCGATCCAGGAAGACGCGGCGCTCCTCGCGGTCACCGTGATGGGCATCTACACCGCCAATCAGAAGAAGGTGCCCGTCCGGCACATCATCGAGTTCAAGGAGAACCTTTCGATCCTCCTCATCTCGAGCCTCTTCATCCTGCTGGCGGGCCGCCTTCGTCCCGACGTCCTCGCGCGCGAGGGGATCGCGAGCGCCCTCTTCCTCGCGACTCTCGTCTTCGTCGTGCGTCCCGCGTCGGTCTTCCTCTCGACGATCGGGACGGACCTCACGGTGAAGGAAAAGCTCTTCCTCTCGTGGCTCGCTCCGCGCGGCATCGTCGCAGCGGCCGTCGCCTCGATTATGTCGCTCAAGCTCGGCGTGGCGGGCTGGACCGAGGCGGATCGCGTGCTCTCGCTCACGTTTCTCGTGATCATCGGCACCGTGGTCGTCTACGGGCTCACGATCGGTCCCTTCGCGCGCCGCCTCGGCCTCTCGAACCCGAATTCGCAGGGCGTCCTCTTCATCGGCGCTCCGGCCTTCGCTCGCGAGATCGCGAAGGCTCTGAAGAACGAGGGATTCAGGATCCTCCTCGTCGACTCGAATCGCGCCCACGTCTCCGCGGCCCGGCTCGCCGGGCTCCACGCGCTGTCCGGGAACGCGCTCAACGAGGACTTCGTGTCGGAGCTGGATCTCGACGGCATCGGCAAGGTGATCGCGCTGACGTCGAACGACGAGGTCAACGCGATCGCCGCGCTCCACTTCGCCGAGATCGTCGGCCGCCAGGGGGCGTTCCAGATCCAGCCCGGGGAGGAGAGCCGCGGCGAGATGGAGGGGGCGCCGAGCCACCTCCGGGGCCGGCTCGTCTTCGGCGACGGCACGACCGAGTCGAGGCTCGCGCGCCACCACGCGTCGGGCGCCCGCATCAAGCTCACGCGGCTCACCGACGAGTTTGACTGGAAGGCCTACTCGAGCCATCACGGCGGCTCGGCGATCCCGCTCTTCCTCATCAGCGACTCCGGACGCCTCGACGTGATCACGGCCGCCGATCCGCCCGAGCCCCGGGCCGGGCAGCGCGTGTTGTCGCTGGCGCTCGCGGACCGCGAGCCGGCGCCGGCGGAGCCGGAGACCGCGCGGACGACGGCCGGCTGAGCCGGGCGTCATCACGCGGGCTCCAGGCCTTGGGCCGGAAGCGAAGAAAGGACGTGACGATGTCGGATGCGACGGCGAGTCAGCGCCGGGGCGCCCTCGACCGGTTCCTGACGATCGTCGAGAAGGGCGGCAACGCGCTGCCTCACCCGGCGACGCTCTTCATCATCTTGACGCTGGCCGTCGTCCTCGCGAGCGACCTCGCGGCGCGAACGGGCGTCGAGGCGATCCACCCGGCCACGGGCGAGACGGTCCGGCCGGAGAGCCTCCTCACGGTCTCCGGACTGCACAAGATCCTGACGCGAATGGTGACGAACTTCACCGGCTTCGCGCCGCTCGGGACCGTGCTGGTCGCGATGCTCGGGATCGCCATCGCCGAGGCGAGCGGGCTCATCGGCACGACGCTGCGCCTCCTCGTCATCGCCGCCCCGCGGAAGCTCCTCACCGTGGTGATCGTCTTCTCCGGCGTCATGTCGAACGTCGGGAGCGAGATCGGATACGTCCTGCTCATCCCTCTCGCGGCGATCATCTTCCAGGCGGCCGGTCGCCACCCGCTCGCCGGGATGGCCGCCGCGTTCGCGGGAGTGTCGGGTGGCTACAGCGCGAATCTCCTCCTCGGCACCGTCGACCCGCTCCTCTCGGGGCTCACGCAGGAGGCGGCGCGGCTCATCGATCCCGAAGCGACCGTGAACCCCGCGTGCAACTACTACTTCATGGCCGCGTCGACCGTGCCCGTCACGTTCATCGGAACTTGGGTCACGGAGAAGATCGTGGCGCCCCGGCTGGGGACGTTCTCGGACACGGGCGGCGAAAAACCCGCGGGCGAGGAGATGAAGCCCCTCGGTTTCCGGGAGGTTCTCGGCCTCGTCGCGGCGCTCGCGGCGACGCTCGCCCTCGCGGCGATCCTGCTCTGGGGAACGGTGCCGGCGAACGGCTTCCTCCGCGATCCCGAGACCGGCGATCTCCTCCACTCCCCGTTCATGTCAGGCATCGTGGCCATCATCTTCCTCGGCGGCGCCGTCTGCGGCCTCGCCTACGGCATCACGGCCGGGACGTTCAAGAGCGACGCCGACGTGATGAAGGGAATGGGAAAGTCGATCTCCGCGCTCGGCAGCTATCTCGTCCTCGTCTTCTTCGCGGCGCAGTTCGTCGCGTACTTCAACTGGACGAATCTCGGCCTCATCCTCGCGGTGAAGGGCGCGGCGGCGCTGAAAGCGTCCGGCCTCGGCGGCGCTCCCCTCCTCGTGGGGTTCGTGCTACTCGCCTCCGTCATCAATCTCTTCATGGGAAGCGCCTCGGCCAAGTGGGCGCTGATGGCGCCGGTCTTCGTGCCGATGCTGATGCTCGTCGGCTATCCCCCGGAGATGACCCAGGTGGCGTACCGCATCGGCGACAGCTCGACCAACATCATCTCGCCGATGATGAGCTACTTCGCGCTCATCATCGCGTTCTTCCAGCGGTACGAGCCGAAAGCGGGCATCGGAACGCTCGTCGCGACCATGCTGCCGTACTCGGTCGCCTACCTCGTGACGTGGTGCGCGTTCTTCGTGGGCTGGATACTCCTCGAGCTTCCCCTCGGGCCGGGCTAACGGCGCGGCCGTCGTCCTCGGATCGTTCCCGAGCACGGCGTCTGCGAGCGAGCGGGGGTCGTCGCGCCGGAAGTGGACCTCCTGGGCCGGAAAGTAGATCGTGCGGTACGCCCGCGCGGTCTCGTCCGGCGCGAGCCCCTCCTGCGCTCGCCCGATCGCGCGCTCGAGCGCCGTCTCGAACCCGCACTCGATCCAGATGGAGTAGTCGTAGAGCGGCAGGTACTCGCGCTTCAGGAGGAAGATCCCCTCGAGGAGGACGATGTCGACGTCTTCGAACTCGTAGAGGCGAGGCCGGTATTCGGTCGCCGTCTCGTCCGCATGATCCGCGAGGACGCGCGCCCGCCTCCGGTCGCGGAGCGGAACGACGAGCCGCGAGAACATCTCGTCGAACCGGATCGCGTGACGGTAGAAATGCTCGCCTTGGTTCTCCCGCGAGAAACGGACGTGCGGGAGCGAGAGCCACCCGTCGACATTGAACGACGCGACGCGGGCGCCCGATCGACCGAGGAGAAAGGAGAGCCGCTCCGCGACCCAGCCCTTTCCCGACGCGTCGATGCCGCTCAGAGCGACGAGGGCGCTCCGCTCGCCCGGGACCGACCGGCGGACGGCGAGGATCCGCTCGGCCGCCGCTTCGGGCGAAGGGAGTCGTTCGGGCTTCGAGGTCGGCACGTCGAGCGCCTCCTGGCGGCGGGCGGGACGAGGGGCGGATAAGGAGTGGATGTCCCTCGGCGTCTTCCGGTTTCGCGGCATCAGCTCGCCTGAGACATAAAGCATTCCTTACCGGAGCTTTGCCTCATTCGCGCTCGCGATCGTGACCGCGCTGTCAGATCCGCCCTCTCCCCGGCGTACGGTCGATCAGGAGAGGCTCATCCCGGCGACGAGCCGGCACCCCCGCCTATTCCTCCGACGACGACGCCCGCGACCCCGAACATCGAAGGAGGTTCCCGTGTCACGCCGACGCCTTGTCGCCTTTCCGCTCGCCGTTCTCCTCTCGGCGGCGCTCGCGCCATTTCCGCCGGCCCGCGCCCAGTGCGTCCCCGACAACCTCGACTCGCTCCCGTGTTGCACGCCGGTCGCGGCCAACCTGCCCGTCATCCCGGCCGTCTCGCAGAGCGCGAAGTACGTCTGCTTCAACAACTGCGCGACGCAGGTGAACCAGAACCTCTGCGTGGACATCGACCCGCCGGCGCCGGCGAACCTCGGCGGGCCCATTTGCGGCATCTACCTCATCAGATTCAAGGTGAAGACGTGCGGCGGCGGCCAGGTGCTCTGGCAGGGCAACATGCGCGCTCACTACTCGCGCAATTGGCTCGAGACCGACGCCTCGGGCCAGTCGGTCGGAGTCTGGCGGTTCCTCCTGAACGGCGACTTCAAGGCGAGCGCGTTTCTCCAGGGCACGACCCAGTGGTCGAGCCCGAACGTGCGTCCGGGCTGCTACACGACCTTCAACGCCATCTACGTGGCCGGCTATGTCGACTACGCTTTCGACTGCACTTTCAACACATGGTCGGCGGCGTGGGTGCTGAACCACGACTGCGACTCGAACCACCATCCGGCCGGATCGCCGCGCCCGGCGCCGCTCGGCGGCTTCCATCCGACGCGCTCTTTCACGTTCCTCGGTCCGGGAGCCGGTTTCGTCGTCGATCCGAGCACGACGCTGACCGGCGGCGGCGCCGTGGGGAACGAAGCCGTGCGGTGGAACGACTGGAGCGCGCTTCCGAACATTTGCCGGACCGAGGAGCAGGTGAGCGGCCTCGTCACGAAGCTCGGCCCGTCGTGCCCGTGCTCGACGATTCCGGGCGCTCCCGGCCAGTACGAGTGGACCGACGTGCAGCTCTCCGGAGCCTGCGGTTCCGCCCAGAGGACCATCCAGCCGGCGATCGTCCCGCTCTGGCAGAAGAGAATCGGCCGTTGGACGAACCCGGCCGTCTTCCCCGGCATCGAGTACGTCAACGTCGACATGGGCAACATGGACTACTTCAACTCGTGCAACGGGAACTTCACGACCGAGTTCATGGAAGGCGTCACGACGCTCGGCGGCTTCCCGGCGACGAACTACGCGTTCATGCCGCTCGGCCGCACCTTCATGGACCTCGGCAGCTCGAACCGCTCGCCGAATAACCTCGCGCGCCGCGTCGGCGTCCCCCACATCACGCAGTACCTCGTCAACATCGACCTGCCGTAGGCCGTTCGTTTCTCCTCACGCCCGACCGGATCGGAGGGCGCTCGAAAAGCGAGCGCCCTCCGCCGCGTTTTCTCGGGGCGAGCCGTCGTCCGCGCCGCGCCGCGCAGCCCGGGCGAGCCGGCCTTGAGTCCGACGGCAGGCGATCCGTTCGCGGTTGTCCAAAGCCCCGGCTCCCGAGCGAGATTGCCGGCGAGGGCTCCGCCGGTCCGGCGCGGCTCCGCGAATGCGATATAATTTTCCGTCCAAGAAGCGATGGGATCGCGGACGATTCAAGAACCCGAGTGAGGAGGTTCCATGCGGATTCGATTCGCGCTCGTTCTCTCGTTGTCCGCTCTCGCCGCGACGGACGCCGCGTCCGCCGCGGAGCCGCTCCACGGATGGACGGGCGCCTCGTCGGGCCGCTTCGGGTACTCGGTCTCGTGCGTCGGCGACGTGAACGGCGACGGCCGCGACGACGTCGTCATCGGCGCACCGGACGCGAGCATCTACGCGCCGCACGTCGAGGTGCGGTCGGGCGCCGGCGGCGAGCTCCTCTGGGCGCTCTACGACACGACGAACGGGCTCCCCGGCGGCGTTTTCGCGATGACGCGGCTCGGCATCTCGGTCGCCGGGATCGGCGACCTGAACGGCGACGGGATCCCCGACGTCGTGGCCGGCGCTCACGCCGACAGCCGCGAGCGGCACCGCTCGGGCAGCGTCCGCGCCTACTCGGGGCTCGACGGCGCTCTCCTCTGGGAGGCCTTCGGCGGACGCGTGTACGACGAGATGGGTTACCGGATCGCCGGCGCCGGCGACGTCGATCTCGACGGGGTCGACGACGTCGTCGCGGGCTCCCTCACGCCGCTCAGCATCCGCCGGACGGTGGCCGTGCTGAGCGGGCGGGACGGGTCCGTACTCCATCTCATTCTCGAGCCGTCCGCCCCCGACGCCGAGGGTCTTTACGCAAACTTCGGCTCGGCGGTCGCGGGGCTCGGCGACGTCAACGCCGACGGACACCCCGACTTCGCCGTCGGAGCGACCCACGACGACCGGAACGGCGTCGACGCGGGGAGCGTCACGGTGTACTCGGGCCGGAGCGGGCTCGAGGTCTATACGGTCCGCGGAGACAGGACCGGCGACCTCCTCGGCATCTCGGTGGACTCGATCGGCGACCTCGACGGCGACGGGAGAGCCGAGTTCGTCGCGGGAGCGACGGGCGCCGAGAGCCCGCACGGCGTCGAGGACGCGGGCATGGCGCGGGTCTACGACGGCCGGACCGGACGCCCGCTCCGCACGATCCACGGCGACGAGCGCGACCGCTTCCTCGGGATCTCGGTCGCGGGCGTGGGCGACATGAACCGCGACGGCTTCATGGACTTCGCCGCGGGCACGTTCGGTTACCCGCTCACCGTCGGAGAGGAGCGCGGGGACTACGTCGAGGTCCGATCGGGCGTCGACGGATCCCTCCTCGGACGGCTCCGTTCCAGCGGGCGGCACGACGGCTTCGGCTTCTCGATCGCCGGACGGGGGGACCTGAACGGCGACGGGTTCGCGGACCTCGTGGTGGGTGCGTTCCAGTCTTTCGTCGATCGCGCGGAGTCGGGCCGCGTCGAGGCCTTCGGGGGACGCCCGCAGCACGGCATCGTCGCCGAGGCGCCGAGCCCCGGAATCGCGGGCGGCTCGAACAGCGTCGTGATCCGCGGCGCACGGCCGGGCGCGGAGCTCGAGATCTACGTGGGCCGGCGGATCGCGGCGACGCCGATCGCCGGCTGCCCCGCGGGCCGGGCGCTCTCGATCCGGAACCCGAACCGCTACGGAACGGTCCGAGCCGACGCGAACGGCGAAGTGGTCCTGCGCGGAAGCGTCGACTCCGGGCAGAAGGGCCGTCCGGTCCTCGTCCAGGCTTTCGAGCCGGAGACGTGCCGCATCTCCACTCTCATGACCCACGAGTGGAAATGACGGTGCGGCCGCGGCGGCGTCATCGTCTTTTACTCGCCTCCGAAGTCTGACCTCCGTCCAGAGCTCTTACGAGCCGCTTCGGAGCGACCGCGCGGTAGCTCTCCTCGATCCACTCCTCGAGGAGCGGCATCGGGACCGCGTCTTTCGGCGAAAAGCGCGCGCTCACCCAGCCGCTCTTCCCGAGGCCGTAGCCGGTCGGCTCGGCGAACGGGAGCGCGAGCGCCTCGAATCGCGACTCCGTCAGCTTCGCCGTGACGCCGAGCCCGTCGGATCCGGCCGCCAGGATGAGGAAGATCTTCCCCCGCACCTTGATCGCGCGGTGGCCCCACGGGAAGTCCTCAACGGCCTCGGGGTACGCGAGCGCGGCCTTTCGGAGCAGGGCCTCGGCGCGCGCGGTCCTTTTTCCGGGGGGTCCGGGCGGATGGCTCATCTTGGCGCTCCTCGCTCGATGCGGTCTCGAATGCGGCGAGCCACTCGCGCACGACGCCGAGCTTCCCGCGCTGGAGGCGGTACCGCCGCGTCCGCCCCTCGCGCGCCGGCGTGAGGAGCCCCGCCTCGACGAGCACCTTGAGATGCCGCGTCGTCGTCGGCCAGGCGTGGCCGAACCGCCGGGCGATGTCGCCGGCCGTCATCGAGCCTCCCCAGTACCTCACGATGAGGAGCATCTGCCGCCGGGCGGGATGGGCGAGCGCGGCGCAGACGGCCTCGAGCGCCGCGAGGCGCTTCTCGAGATCGGGCGCCCGCGACCGGCGAACGCCGCCCATTCACGGCTTTGCCGCGTCGAGGGGCTCGATCCGGGTCAGCGTCAGGTTCTCGAGGATCGGCCCCATCGGCTCCCAGATAGCCATGACCTCGGGCGTCTGGTGCGCGACGTCGGACGCCCGTCCGTCCTTCCACTGGAACATCTCGAGGAAGTAGGCGCGGCCCGAGTCCTTGTCGGTCGCGCGCCAGATCCTCGCCTTCGTCTTCGTGACGAGGCCCAGCCGGTCGAGCGTGGGCCAGTGCTTCGCGACGAGCGCGATGAGCTCCTTTTCCTTTCCCGGCTTCGGGTGGTAGCCGACGAGCATCGTGACCGGGGCCGCTTCGAGCATGGGCGAGTCCTCCGTGAACGGGATCGACATTTATCACGAAGGCTAAATGTCCGTCAAGCCCGAAGCCTCATCGCCCGCCCCCCCGGTAGCGCTCGAGCCGTTCCTCAGCCGCGCGGAGGGCCGCGGCGTCCCCCTCCCCGCGGAGCCGGGGGATGAGGCGCTCGATCGCCCGGGCCGCGTCGTCGAACCGCCCGGCGAGGGCGTACGCGGACGCGAGGACGTCGAGCGCGCGAGGGTGATCCTCCGGCAGCCCGCGCGCCGCGGCCTCGGCGGCGCCGACCGCAAGGGCGGCGTCCCTCAAGCTCTCGACCGGGCGGTCGACGAGGAGCGACGCGAGCACGAGCGCGGTCGAGGGCTCGAGCGCCCTCTCCTCGGCCGCCTGCCGGAGGGACGCGACCGCTTCGGCCCACCTCCCGAGCGCCGCCAGCGCCTCCGCGCGGGACGCGAGCGCCTCCTCGTGCGACGGCTCGATGGCGAGCGCGGTCTCGAAGCGCTCGACGGCCTCTTCGCGCTCGCCGCTCCCGTCCAGGAGCTGCCCGAGGAGGACCTGGAGCGCGGGCTCGGCCGGCTTGACGCGGACCGCCTCCCGCGCCGCCGCGATCGCCCTCGGCGCGTCGCCGCGATCGAGCCAAAGGGTCGCAAGGAGCGCGTGAGCGCCCAAGAGATCCGGATCGAGGGCGACCGCGCGGAGCGCCTCTTCCCGCGCCTCGTCCGGCCGCCCCTCGGCGTACGCCGCGAGGGCGCGCTCGTGGAACGCGCGCGCATCCACGTCCGCCGGCATCTCGGGCGGCTCTGCCGACGATGCGCCGCCCGGCGACCAGAAGGAGACGTAGGCGTTGAGCCCCCAGCACGCGAGGAGCGCGAGGACGGCGGCGGACAGCGTGCGCGAGCGCCCGGCGAGAAGATCGATCCCGAGCGCCGCGACGGCCGAGATCGGTACGAGCGTCGCGGCGCCGTAGAACGCCTTCGCCTGGGCGTGCGACGGCACGACGAGCGTCATGAGGATCACGCCGAAGGCGGTCAGGAAGAGGAGCCCGAGGAGAAGGAACCACTCGGCGCGCGGCTCTCGTGCGAGGCGGACGACGGCCGCGAGGAACCCGGCGACGAGCGCGCCGGACGGGACGAGCGCGAGGACGTAACCCGCGGTCATGAGATCGAGGTTCCACGGCGGCCACGGGCCGTGGAGCGTCCGCCCGCCCAGCATGCCGTCGCCCCAGAGCGTCGAGTAGATCCCGTCGGGCACGGAGTGCGGGGAGCTGAAGACGGGCATCGCGAGCGAGAGGCCGAACCTCACGTAGTCTTCGAAGACTCGGTAGCCCGGGTCCTGCCACCAGGAGAAGCCCGTCGCCGGGTCCCAGTTGCCGATGAAGGGGTTGCCGAAGCGCATCGCCACGCGCGCGAAGTGCCAGCCGCTGACGAGGACGCACGCCCCCGCGGCCGCGCCCACCGTGCGCGCGAATACGAGCGGATCGCGGACGCCGCGGAGGACGAGGCGCCCCGCGAGGACGGCGAGCACCGCGGCGAGCGCGAGGAGCGCCGAGAACTTGCCGAGGAGCGCGAGCCCGAGCACGGCGCCGAGGAGAAGGTGCGAGCGGAACGAGCGGTCGTCCCGCGAGAGGATCCGGAGCGCGAGATACACGGACGCCGAGACGAGCATCGCCGAGAAGCTCTCGTTGGTCACGTACTGGCACAGGTAGAGCTGCATCGGGAGAAAAGCGGCGGCGAGGACGCCGGCGATGGCGCGCCGCGGGCTTCCCGGGAAGAGGATCCGAAGGCTCGCGAAGACGAACACGATCTGCAGGACGCCGGAGATGCAGCCGATCCAGCGGATCGCGGCCACGGCCGCGGGATCGCCCACCTGCTCGAGCCCGAGGAGGCGCAGGACGCCCGCCGCGATCGCGTAGTAGAGCGGGGGCTGGAACATCTCCCAGCCCTCGTCGGCGAGCGGGAGAGCGCCGCGGTCGAGGACGTACTGGACGTAGTCGGTGTGCCCCCGGCAATCGAAGCCGACTCCGGTGAGGAGCGCGCGATTGTGGAAGAAGAGCGCCGCCCATGCGAGCGCCGCGGCGGCGGGAACGAGCCGGACCGCCCCGGCGCGAGCGCGGACGAGCGCCGGGAGCCCGAGCACGGCGGCCGCGGAGATGGCGGCGAGGATGAGGAGCGACGGCCAGCTCCTCGCGAGCGCCTCCGTCGCTCGAGGCGCTCGCGATAGGAGCCTCCGCTCGACCGGATCGCCCGCCGCGCCCTTCGTCGACCACTCGCTCATCGGCGTCGACGCGAGGCGCGCCGGAAGCGGCGTCCCGCCGGCGAGACTCGCGGTGAACGAGGCGTCGCTCCGGAGCGCCGAGTCCGCGCCCTCGAGGACGAGCCACAGGGCCGGCGGCCCGGAGCTCGACCGGACGCGCGCCACGATCGCGTTCTTTCCGGCGCGAAGAATCGACGAGACGGCGACGGAGCGCGTTCGCTTGAAGCCCCCTCCGTCCGCCGGACCGAGAGTCACGGCCGATCCGTTGACGCTCAACTCGCCGCGCCGGAAGAAACGGACCGAGAGCGTCTCGCGCCCCGTCACGCGCGCGAGGTCGAAGTCCCGCGAGAAGACCGTCTCGAGCTCGACGACCGGTCGCGTCCCCATCTCGGGAGGATTCGGATAGACGATCCACTCGGCGTGCCCGTCGCGCGGGAAAAAAGCTATCCGCGGGTCCCGCGTTCCCTTCCACCAGAGGAACGCGATCGCGGCAACCGCCGCGCCGGCGACGAGTACGACGGCCAGCGCCCCGCGAGCCGGAAGTCGCTTCCCGGACGCATCGCCTCGAGTCGCTCCGCTCAACGCGCGTTCACCTCGCGCCCGCTCCGGCGCCGTGAGCCCTCGGTTTCACCGGGCGATCAGGGGAGCCGCGGCTCCGGGCCCTTTTTCGGGGCCCGCGCGGGCTCCTCCTCTTCCTGGACGTCGTTCGACTTCTCCTCGCCGTCGTGGGCGGCGCGCTCCTCGCTCACGACGCGCAGCGCCGCGCGCGCCGAGACCACGTGGAGGTCGCGCTGCGGGAACGGGATCGTGATGCCGTTCCGCCGGAACGCCGCGTCGATCGCGAACCGGATGCTGCTCGCGATCCTCCACCGGTTGAAGGGCTCGGAGATCCAGAACGCGAGCACGAAATCGAGCGAGCTCTCCCCGAAGTCCATGAAGAACACGTCGGGCGCCGGCCGCTCGAGCACCTGGCCGTGGTCGTTCGCGACGTCGAGCAGCACCTTCCGGACGAGAGCCGTGTCGCTCCCGTACGCGACCCCGACCGGGACCCGGAGGCGGATCTTCGGGTCGCCGTAGACGTAGTTGACGACGTTCTCGGTGACGAACGCCTTGTTGGGGATCAACATCGAGATGTTGTCGAAGGTCTGCACGGTCGTCGCGCGGATGGAGATCTTCTGGACGACGCCCTCGGTCTCGCCGACTTTGACGATGTCACCGACCTTGAGCGGCCGCTCGAAGAGGAGGATGAGGCCGCTCACGAAGTTCGAGATGATCTCTTGGAGGCCGAAGCCGATGCCGACCGTGAGCGCGGCGACGATGTAGCCGAGGCGGCCGAGGTCGAAAACCTGCGTTAGCGCGAGGTAGGCGCCGATGATCACGAGCACGTACCCCGCGATGGTCGTAACCGTGTACTGGAGCCCCGAGTCGACATTCGACCGCGGGAAAACGACGTCGCGGAGGGCGATCTTCAGGTATCGCGAGCCGTAGAGGAAGAGCGCGAAGACGATCGCGGCGAAGACGAGATCCCACCACGTCACCTTGTCATCGACGTCCACTCCCTGGAGCGGCAGCGGGATGTCGAGGAAGAGCCGGAGGTCTTTGAGCGTCGCGCCCTGCGCCATGAGGAACACGGTCACGACGATGACGAACACGGCGAGCTTGAGACCGAAGCGCAGGAGCTTCGCGATCGCGCCTCGCCGCCGCTCCTCGATCTCGTCCTCGTCGTCGTGGTGTGGCGAGGCGAGCCAGCGCTCGATGAGGTAGCTCGCGCCGTGGAAGAGGAGGAAAGAGCCGAGCGCGATCGTGACGACGAGCGCCGAGATGCCCGCGATGAGACCGGAGAGGATGTCGAACCGGAAGAGGTCGACGACGAGGACGGCCGGCACGAGGAGGACGATGAGCGGGTGCAGCCAGCGAACGAGGAAGTGAAGGAACCGCCCGACCGCCTTTTCCTCGGACGGAAGGAGCGCGAGGAGGAGGCTCCGCCGGAGGAGCAGGAGCGTGAGGACGACGACGACGACGATCTTGTACGTGGCCCACGAGAGAGCGAGCACTCCCGCGTTCCGGTAGCCGAGGTACGAGAGCGCGAAATTGACCGAGACGAAAGCGAGCGACACGTAGAGGAGAGCGCTCAGCCCGCCGAACGCGACGAGCGCCGAGCGCGCGTCGAGCCGGATCGCCGCCCGCTCCGGAGGCATCGGACGGAAGATCTCGGTCAAGAGGCGCTGGCCGAGCCAGAACGCGCCGAACGCGATCCCGAGCCGGAAGAGAAGCTCGGAGACGCCCTCCGAGAGGTCGGGGAGCATGACGGTCGCGAGGTACGGCACGAGGAAGAGCACCGAGGCGAAGCAGACGGCGCGCGCGAGGAACGCCATCGTCACCGCCGTCCGCGCGGCGAGCGTCGTCAGGTCGGACTCGATCAGGCGGGCGGCCCGGGCTCCGAGCCGCCGCCGCGTCGCGAGCAGACCGAGAGCCACGAACCCGCTCGCGAGGAGCCAGCCGACGACCGCGCGGACGCGGTCCGGCTCGAAGAGATACGCGACGGCGCCGCGCACGGTCGTCACGATGGCGCCCGGAAGACGCGGCAGGTCGGCGATCCCCTGGGAGATAGCGTCCCACGTGATGAGGTTCTCGCCGCGGAGGAAGAGGTTCTTCGAGCGGAGGAGGAAGATCGTCTCCTTGCCCACGTCGAATAGATTCCGCCGCGCGCGCTGCGTCTCCAAGAGGTCGGCGATCACCCGGTCGAGCGTCGCCGCGGTCTTTTCGAGAAGCCCGCGTCGCCGCGCCTCGAGTCCGTTCCAGCGGAGCGCTTCCTCCCGCCAATCCGCCGCGGCGAGCTCGGGCGTCACCGCCGCTCCGGCGACCTCGAACGCGGCCCGCGCCTGCGCCGCTCGCTCGGCGATCGTCCCCCCGAGCCGATCGAGCCTGAGCTGCGCCACCTCGCGCTCGGCCTCGAGCCGGCGGCGGAGCTTCGCGTTCTCGTCCTGCGCCTTGAGGTGGGCGGAGCGGTCGTGTTCGTCCTCGAGGCGCCGGATCGTCGCCGCAACTTCTTCGCCGGAAGGAGGCAGCTCCGCGCCGGCGCCGCCACCGTAGACCTCGCGGAGGAGCGCCAGTTTCTTCGACGCCGCGTCCAGCGCCGCCGCGAGCTGGACGCGACTCTCCGCGATCGCCGCGGCCTCCTGTTCGAGGGTCTTCTGCGCCGCCTCGAGCCTCCCGTTTTCGAGCTCCTCGACGGCGAAGATGCGCTCGTGCTCGGAGCCGGTTCGCTCGACCTCGGCTTTTTTCTCCTCCACTCGCTCGCGCGCGGCACGGCTCTCCTCGGCGAGCCTCTCCTTGAGGAGCGCCGCTCCCGCGTCGCGGAGGCGCGTCGCGGCGGACAGGCGGTCGGCTGCCGCCGCCCGCTCGAGACGCGTGATCTCCGCCAGTCGCTCGACCAGGGGCCGTCGCGCGGCGAGATACTCCTTGCGGCGGGCGAGGTGCGACAACGCGATCGACCGGATCTCGGCTCGCTTTCGAAGCGCGTCGCGCTCGGATTCGGTCGCCGTTCCGCCCGCCCCGATCGCCGCCTCGATCTCCGCGAGGCGCGCCGCGTGCTCGGCCCTCTCCCTCTCGGAGTCGGCTATCTCGCGCTCGATCCCGGCCAGTTCCGCAGCCCACGATTTCGCGGAGCCATCGGCCTCCTCGAACTCGGTCTTCGCCCGCGCAAGCGGCCCTTCGAGTTTTTCGTCGACGGCAGCCCGGACGACTTCCGCAGACGCGATCGCGAGATCGGCGAGGGCGGCGTTCGCGTCGAGGTTCGCGAGCTTCCTCGCGGCGTCGTCCGACTTCGCTTTCGTTTCGGCGAGAGCGGCGTCGCTCGCGCCGGCGGCGAGGTCCTTGTCCCGCTCGATCGCGTCGAGGAGGGCGAGCTGGCGGCCGAGAACGTCGACGCGGATGGAGAACGAGGTCCGGAGCGGATCGCCCTCGGCCATCCTTTCGAGCGCGGCCTTCGACGACGCGAGCGCCGAATCCACGGAGGCGCGGTTCCCGAGGTCGAGATCGGCGGGAACCCGCGGAGCCGGATCCGGCGGACGATTCTGCGGCGCGGCCGCGGCCGGCCGCGCCAAAAGGACGCAGAAGAAGACCGCGGCGGCGGTGAGCGCCATTCTCAACGGCCGCGCATCGATCATGGGAGAGCGCCTTTTTTGGCCGTCCGCCGGCGTGAGTGGAAGCGAAGAGACGGCATCCAGGTTACCAATCCCCACGTGCGGCTTGCGCCCGGCGTGCGGCGCCCCCTATCATCCGGCCGTCGAATTCGCCCCGGGACGAGAGGAGGCCGCAATGCCGTACCTGCCGATCGAAGACCACGCCGTCATCGGGGACCTGCACACCGTCGCGCTCGTGGGGAAGGACGGCGTGATCGACTTCCTCAGCCACCCGCACTTCGATTCGCCGACGGTGTTCGCCTCGCTCCTCGACGCCGAGAAGGGTGGATCGTTCCGCGTTTCTCCGCACCTCGACGCCGAGGTGACGAAGCAGCATTACCTCCCGGACACGAACGTCCTCTTGACTCGATTCCTTTCCGAGCACGGTCTCGCCCACGTCATCGACTTCATGCCGGTCGTCGACCTCGGCCACGCGCACGCGATCTACCGGCGGGTGAAGACGATCCGCGGCGAGGTGACGTTTCGAATGAGCTGTGCTCCGCGGTTCGACTACGCGCGCTCGCAGCACAGGGTGACGCGCGGCGCTGACGACGTCGTGTTCCAGCCCGAAAAGCTCGAGAACTCGGCGCTGCGCCTCCGCGCGACCGTGCCGCTCTCGGTCAAGGGCGGCGACGCCGAGGCGCTCTTCACGCTCCGCGCGGGCGAGACCGCGGAGTTCATCCTCGCCGAGGCGGAGGACGACATCCCCGGCGGCGCGTCGCTCTCGCCCTGGAGCGAGCGGATGTTCGAGACGACCGTCGACTACTGGCGGCGATGGATCGCGCGTTGCACGTACCGCGGGCGCTGGAAGGAAATCGTCGACCGATCGGCGTTGACGCTCAAGCTTCTCACCTCGCGCCTCTTCGGCTCGATCGTCGCCGCGCCGACCTTCGGGCTCCCCGAGGAGATCGGCGGCGAGCGGAACTGGGACTACCGGTACACGTGGATCCGAGACTCCGCGTTCACGCTGTACGCGCTGCAGCGCCTCGGCTACACCGAAGAGGCTCGGGCGTTCATGGAGTGGCTCGTCGAGCGCTGCGCCGAGCCACCGACGCGCATCGGCCCCCTCCAGATCATGTACGGGATCGACGGGCGGAGCGACCTGACCGAGACGACGCTCTCTCACTTCGAGGGATACCGGAAATCGTCGCCGGTCCGGATCGGGAACGGAGCGGCGACTCAGCTCCAGCTCGACATCTACGGCGAGCTCATGGACTCGGTCTACCTCTACGACAAGTACGGCGAGCCCGTCTCCTACCAGCTCTGGACCGATCTCGTGCGCCTCGTCGACTGGGTGCGCCTTCACTGGCGCGAGAAGGACGAGGGGATCTGGGAAACGCGCGGGGGGAAGCAGGAGTTCCTCTACTCGCGCCTCATGTGCTGGGTGGCGTTCGACCGGGCGCTTCGCCTCGCCGACAAGCGTTCGCTGCCCGCGCCGCGCGCCGAGTGGCTCGCGACGCGCGACGCGATCCACCGCGAGATCCACACGGCGTTCTGGAATCCCGCGCGCAACGCGTTCGTGCAGACGAAGGGCGGAGCGGAGCTGGACGCCGCCTGCCTCATCATGCCGCTGGTGCGATTCGTGGGGCCGACCGACCCCCGCTGGCTGTCGACTCTCGACGCCGTGCGCGACGAGCTGGTCGACGACACGCTCGTGTACCGCTACAGGCTGGGAGACGCCGTCTCGGACGGACTCCGCGGCGAGGAGGGGACGTTCAGCATGTGCTCGTTCTGGTACGTCGAGTGCCTCGCGCGCGCGGGACGGATCCACGAGGCGCGGTTCGCGTTCGAGAAGATGCTGGGCTACGCGAACCACGTCGGGCTCTACGCGGAGGAGCTGGGCCCGCGCGGTGAGCACCTCGGGAACTTCCCACAGGCGTTCACGCATCTCGCGCTCATCAGCGCGGCGTTCCAGCTCAATCGCTCGCTCGCGGACGGCGGGTGGCGGGCATGACCGTCGGCGCCACCGTCGAGCCCGGCGGCGTCCGGTTCTGCGTGTTCGCGCCCGGCGCGCGCGCGGTGGAGATCGTGCCTCACGAGGGCGCGGGGCCGGAGGTGGCGCTCGCGCGCGACGAAGACGGCTTCTTCACCGGACTGGCCGCGGGCGCCGAGCGCGGCTTCCGCTACAAGATCCGCGTCGACGGGCGCGGGCCCTTCCCCGACCCCGCGTCGCGGTTCCAGCCCGAGGGCGTCCACGGGCCTTCGAAAGTCGTCGATCCGTCGCTCTTCGAGTGGAAGGCGACCGCCTGGCGCGGCGTCGCTCTCGAGGACGTCGTCTTCTACGAGATGCACGTCGGGACGTTTTCGCCGGAGGGGACGTTTCGCGGCGCGGAGCATAAGCTCGGCCACCTGAAGGACCTCGGCGTCACCGCGCTCGAGATCATGCCGGTCGCCGATTTCCCCGGGCGACGGAACTGGGGCTACGACGGCGTCTCGCTCTTTTCTCCCGCGCGCTGCTACGGGGCGCCCGACGACTTGCGGCGCCTCGTCGACGCCGCCCATCGGCTCGAACTCGCGGTCTTCCTCGACGTCGTCCACAATCACCTCGGGCCCGACGGAAACTACCTTTCGGGGATCTCTCCCGATTTCTTCACCGACCGGCACGAGACGCCGTGGGGACAGGCCGTCAACCTCGACGGGAAGTGGTCTGCCGGCGTGCGGCGCTTTCTCGTCGAGAACGCGCTCCACTGGATCCGCGAGTACCGCTTCGACGGGCTCCGACTCGACGCGACCCACGCGCTCATCGACGACTCGCCGCGGAACTACCTCGCCGAATTGGCCGACGCGGTGCGCGCCGCGACGCCCGAGGGACACCGCGTTCATCTCGTCGCGGAAGACCACCGGAACCTCGACCTCATCGTCCGTTCGCCCGGCGACGGTGGCTACGGCCTCGACGGCCTCTGGGCGGACGACTTCCACCACGAGGTGCGCCGCATGGTCGCCGGCGACGACGAGGGGTACTACCGCGACTTCCGCGGCGACGCGAATGACCTCGCGGCGATCCTTGAGAAGGGCTGGCTCTATTGCGGCGCCTTTTCGAAGCACATGGGCCACGCGCGCGGGACGGAGCCTCGGGGCATCCCTCCCGCCCGATTCGTCGTCTGCGTCCAGAATCACGACCAGATCGGGAATCGCGCGATGGGCGACCGGCTGCACCACGGGATCGACCCCGCCGCCTTCCGGGCGGCGACGGCGCTTCTTCTCTCGGCGCCGCAGACGCCGCTCCTCTTCATGGGCGAGGAGTGGGCGGCCTCGAGTCCTTTCCTTTTCTTCACGGACCACGAGGAGGGGCTGGGAAAACTCGTGACCGAAGGGCGGCGGAAAGAGTTCCGGCACTTCCGGGCGTTCGCCGATCCGGCGACGCGCGAGAAGATCCCCGACCCGCAGGCCGATTCGACGTTTCGCCGGAGCCGGCTCGACTGGAACGAGATCGAAGAAGAGCCGCACGCGGCGGTGCTCCGCCTCCATCGAAAGCTCCTCGCGCTCCGCAAGACGCTCTCCGGTGCGCACGCGGTGGAGGCGTCGGGACCGGATGCCGTTCTCCTCCGCCGGGGCGCATCCGTCCTCGTGGTCGCGCGGCTCCGCGGCGCGGGCGCGATCGAGTTCGGGTCGCACGCGATCGCGCGCGGGCGGCGGTTCGAGACGATGCTCCTTTCGACCGAGGACCCGGCGTTCGCGCCCGACTCGCGGCCGATCGCTCTCACGGGAGAGGTCGCCCGGTTCGAGCGGCCGGGCGCGCTGATCCTCCGCGACGCGGCGGGCTGACCGGAGCGCGCCGGGTTAAACTCCCCGCTCCATGCCGAAAGCGAATCCGAAGCTCCTGGTCTCGAACCGCGGCGAGATCGCCGTGCGCGTGCTCCGCGCCGCGCGCGAGATGGGCATCGAGACGGCGCTCGTCGCGGCGAAGGACGACGCGTCGTCGCTCGCCGCCTCGCTCGCGGGCGAGGTGATCCTGCTCGACGGCGAGACGCTTCGCGAGACGTATCTCGACGGAACGAAGATCGTCGCCGCGGCAAGATCGTGCGGCGCGACGCTCGTCCACCCCGGGTTCGGGTTTCTCTCCGAGAACGCCGAGTTCGCGCGGCGCGTGATTGCGGCGAAGCTCGCGTGGATCGGCCCGCCGCCCGAGGCGATGGACGCGTTGGGCTCGAAGCTCGGCGCGAAGAAGCTCGCGGAGAAGCTCTCGGTTCCGACGGCGCCCTGGGCGCTCGTCGATGCCGAGAAGGCGTCGAAGCGCGACCTCGAGGCGGCGGCGAAAAGGGTCGGCTTCCCGTGCCTCGTCAAGGCGAGCGCGGGCGGCGGCGGGAAGGGCATGAAGGCGGTCGAGAACGAGAAAGACCTCGCCGCCGCGGTCGAGAGCGCGGGCCGCGAGGCGCTCTCGGCGTTCGGCGACGGGACGCTTTTCCTCGAGCGCCGCATCGAGGCCGCGTGCCACGTCGAGGTGCAGGTCTTCGGCGACGCGAAGGGCGCCGTCCACACGTTCGGCGAGCGCGACTGCTCCGCGCAGCGGCGGCACCAGAAGGTCATCGAGGAGTCGCCGTCGCCGGTCGTCGACGCGAAGAGGCGCGAGGCGCTCGAGGCGTGGGCGGGAGCGCTCGCGCGCGCGGTCTCGTACCGGAGCGCCGGCACCGTCGAGTTCCTCTTCGACCCGAAGAAGAGCGAGGCGTACTTCCTCGAGGTCAACGCGCGCCTTCAGGTCGAGCACGGCGTGACCGAGGAGCGCTACGGGATCGACCTCGTGCGGATGCAGCTTCTCACGGCGCTGGGCGAGCCGGTCGACGCGATCGTCAAGGCCGCCGCTCCGCGCGGCCACTCGATCGAGGCGCGCCTCTACGCGGAGAACCCGGCCACGCAGTTCCTCCCGCAGCCGGGGAGGCTCCGGCGCGTCGAGTTCGCGAATGCGCCCGGCGTCCGCGTCGAGACCGGCGTCAAGTCGGGCGACGCGATCTCGGGGAAGTACGACCCGATGATCGCGAAGATGATCGCGACCGCGGCCGACCGCGCGGCGGCGATCGACCGCCTCGTCGCGGCGCTCCGCTCGGTCCTCATTCTCGGGCCCACGACGAACCGCGACTTTCTCGTCGCGCTCCTCACCGACGCGGACTTCCGGAAGGGCGGCGTCACGACTCGCTGGATCGGCGAGCACTTCACAGGGTGGAAGCCCGACCCCCCGCGCGAGCTACTGGCGCGCGCGGTCGTGGCGGCGCTCGAGGCGCCCTCGTCGCCCGCGCGAGACGGAACCGCCGCGGCGCCCGCCGCCGAAGCGGCCTTCTCCGAGATCCGGATCGGGCGCGAGTTTCTCTGACGCAGGGCCGTGGCGAAGGGAGGCACTCTGCCGCGTCCGGCGAAGAGTCGAGAGACATGCGGTTCGCGGTCCACGTGGACCGCGCGAGGCGGTCGGGGCACCGACCCGGAGGCCCCGAGACCGACGAGAGACCTGCGGTCAACGGTCCACGTGGACCGCCCGCTTCCTTCGGCGCGTCACTCGATGCCGAATGCCCGTCCGCGTCCGACGGG
>Ga0187892_10004883_pt1 | contig 21902 bp, 18 predicted proteins | sample MA1701073metaG_FD_139345 | JGI IMG/M metagenome (GOLD analysis project Ga0187892, IMG submission 139345) | Bio-ooze microbial communities from a basaltic lava cave in the Kipuka Kanohina Cave System on the Island of Hawaii, USA - MA170107-3 metaG ... | reverse complement strand
CATGGCGAGCCGAGGAGCAAGACCTGCTTTACTCCGGCGTCTCTCAACAGGGTTTCGATCTTCTGGGCTCGACGACCGGAGAGTCCGGCGTTCGTCATTAGCACGTAGACATCGACCAGGTTCTGCTGGACGAGGCTCTTGACCTTGCTCAACTCGTCGGTGAGATCGGAGGGACGAAGGGCATCCGTAGCCGTGCTGGTGAACTTGCACTGGATGACGAGCCGGCCGCTCAGTTCCTCGTTTCCGGTCCGGTTCCAATGGCCGACGAACGCGCCGTCTCGGCCGCCGTCGTTCGAATCGAGGAACGACTCGACGGTCTGCCCGAGCACCTCTCGAGTGATCGTCAGGCAGAGCTGTTGGAAGCTGCTCCATCCAAGGCGGTGCAAGTCGTACATGGCGCGGTTTACTAACGTCATCAACGTTCGGTGCCACTGCAGCGGTGGACTCACGCGCGCAAGGTCTGGACAGTCTTCGATTGAGCGCGGCGCAGAGCGACCGCCTCCTCGATGATCCGACTCACCGGGGTAGCGAGAATCTGCTGGTCCACGGCGTTGGACCGGCGCGCCGCCATCTGCTCGCTCAGCGTCGCCTTGGCGCGCTTGAAGTAGCGCGCCACCGCCGCCGCCGAGCACAGCCCATGCTGGAGAGCCAGACAGCCGACCAGTCCGCGACCGCGTGCGGCCCCGGCATTCGATGCTCCGTGCAACGCGTGCGCGGGGTTCAGATTCAGTTTGGCGGCGACCCAGGTTTCGAGGATCCCGAGCGCGCCGTCGATGCCATTGCCGTCGCCGGCCGCCACCAGCGCGGCCGCCGCGATGCGCCGCACTTCCTTCGCCGCGGCGGGCCGCTGCGCGTCTGCGCTGTCGGTCGCCAGCACCAGGCCGCGCGTCAACTCCCACAGCTGCCGTTCCTGCTCCGACGGGCGCTGGGATACCCACGCTCGCAGCGCGGCGCGCGCCTCCGGCACCGACACGCCAAACACACGCAGCAGCGGGCGCGCGTCAAACCCTGCGCCGGACGCCATCCCGAGCGCGATGCGGTAGGCGCCGTGCGGATAGTGCGCCGGGGTCGTGCATAGGCCGAGAAACACCGCGCGCCAAGCCAGCATCCGCGCTTGTTCGCGCTGCTCGACGGCCGAGCCGATGCGGCACGCCCGATAGGGACCGGCCAGCACCGGGCTGCGCACACCCACTGCTGCGCGCACCCAGCGCGCCACCACATTGCCGATGGCGCGTGCCACGCTGCCGGCCGTGTCGCCCGGCGCAATTTCGGCCACTACGTGAATCTCGCTCGGCAGCAGCGCGTAGTCGACCAGGACCCGTCCCTTCTGCTGGTGCGCACCGATCAGCAGGTCGCGGATGCGACCGTACAGCGACGGCTCCGGAAAGAACTCGCGTCCGACCGCCGCCTGCCAGCACAGGTGCCACATCGCCGGCGCAGCGCCCGGCATCTCCTGCATCGGGGCAGGGCTCCCTACGTGCTCCATTCCATCGCACAGCATCACTGCCGCCGAGGGTCTTGTTCCCTGCGGGCCAGCCACGCTATCACTGCGTCGTTTCTCGCACTTCCAGTCTCGTTATGTCGATATGCGCAAACCAATTACTTTGTTGAACGAATCGCGCGCATGCCCGCGCGCGACGACGATCACGGGACAGACACGATTCGCACAGACGACAATTGACATTCCGTTTCAATGGTCCGTAGCATGTTCACATGGATGAACATCGTTTACGCGCATGAACACGGACGTCAAGTCGGCGGGCCGCATTCTTGACATGCTGGAGATGTTTGCGGCGACGACCGAGACGATGGGCGTGAGCCGCGTTGCCGAGAAGCTCGGCGTCCCGAAGAGCAGTGCGCAAGGGCTGCTTGCAACGCTCGCCGGCCGAGGCTATCTCGCCCGGGTGGGTGTCGAGTACACGCTGCCCAAGGAGTTGCGCAGCGGAAGCTGGGTCGGCGGTGCGCGGGCCCGGCTTCTCCTGCTGGCCGCTCCGGTCCTCAAACAGATGGTGCAGAAAAGCGGCGAGTCGGCTTTCCTCGCAGTGCTGGTAGCCGACGAGATTCAGTACCTCGCCAAAGAGCTTGCGACAGACGAGATTCTCTACGACGCATCGCTCGCGCTGAGACGGCCGGTTTATTGCACCGGGTCAGGCATAGTCATGCTGGCACATCACAGTCCCGAGGCGGCGAAGGAGGTTCTCGCGCGCGTGAAGCTCACCGCGTTCACGCGCGGCACCATTGTTGATCGCGATGCGATCCTGCGCTGGATCAAGCGTGCCAAACGCGACGGCTTCGCGGTAACCCATGGCGGCTACATCGCTGGCGCGTCAGGTATCGCTGCGCCGGTGTTCGGTCCGACCGGCGAAGCCATTGCCGCGGTTGCCGTCGGCGGACCGACGGTGCGCATCAGGAAGCAGCAAAAGCGTCTGATAGAAATTGTCGTTACTCAAGCAACTGCCTTGTCCAGCCGACTGTCGGGACTCGCGTCGGCGGACGCTGGCGGCCTGTAGCGGCAATTCGGGAGGAATGTGCGGGCCGCGATAGCGTCATTGGAGTGACAGGAGTTCTCTGTATTGTCATGGGACTTGGCGTCGATCATCGATATTGCGAGGGATCAACATGCGTCGATGTTTTCTATTTGGAGTTGCACTCAGTTTTCTGTTCCCGGCACATGCGCAGTTGCCGGCCGGCGGGTATCCAGAAAGACCTGTTCGCATAATCGTCCCGTACGCGGCCGGCGGCGCTGCAGATTCTGTTGCGCGACTGGTGGGGCAGAAGATGTCCGAGGCGCTCGGGCAGGCGGTTGTCATCGAGAACCGCGCCGGCGCGGACGGGAACATCGGTGCCGAGTTCGTCGCGCGCGCTGCGCCGGACGGCTACACGCTGCTGATGGGTGAGGTGGGCAACCTGACAATGGGGCCGGCTGTTCGCCGCTCCGTGCCGTACGACGCCGAGCGCGACTTTGCGCCGATCATCCAGATCGTCTCGGCGGCGAACATCCTGGCTGTGCACCCGTCGGTGCCGGCCAGCAATTTTCGCGAGTTCATGACCTATGCCAAGGCGAACCCGGGCAAGTTGAGCTACGCCTCGTCCGGCACCGGCGGGTCAGCGCACTTGGCGGGCGAGTTGCTGAAACGAGCGACCGGCATCGACATAGTTCACGTGCCCTATAAAGGAGCCAGCGCTGCCATCACGGACGTTTTGCGCGGCGACGTGCAGATGATGTTCGGCTTGAGTGTTGTCCTGCCCAATGTCAGGGACGGCAAACTGAAGGCGCTTGCCACGACCGGCGCCACGCGCCTGGGCATATTGCCCGACGTGCCGACCATTGCTGAATTGGGTTACCCCGGCTTCGAGGCGACCGCCTGGTATGGCCTGTTAGCGCCTGCCGGCACGCCAAAGCCGATCGTGATGCGCTTGCACCAGGTCGCCGTGAAAGCGCTCGAGGCTGCGGATGTGAAGCAAAGGCTCGAGGCGGCCGGCAACCAACTCATCGGCAGCTCGCCCGATGAGTTTGGCGCATACATCAAGTCGGAAAAGATCAAATGGTCTGAAACGGTGAGGGCCGCGGGGATCAAGTTGGAATGAGTGACTCGGCGCGCCGCTTACCTCCCTGGCATGGGCGTTCGCTCGATTTCGAGTCACTTTGGCGGGAGTACCCGCCGCCTCCGGATTACCTGGATCGCGTGCATTCCATGCCGCGCGATGCCCTGCGTGACCTCCAGGAACGCCGGTTTCGGGAGCAAGTGAAGCGTGGCTGGGACATACCTTTCTATCGGAGGCACTGGTCCGCGGCGGGAATGGAACCGGGCGACATTCGCGGCCTCGAGGATTTGCCGAATATCCCGAGCTACACCGTCTACGACATCCGCGACAGCATTGCGCGGAAGCCTCCGTGGGGCGATTTCATGGGCATCGATTTCGAGACCGACCAGCCGATCCCGTTGATTGTTCAGACCAGTGGCGGCACCACGAGTCTTCCCAGACCCATGCTGTATTCACCGCGCGATCGCGAGGTGATGAGCATCCTCATGGGCCGTCGGCTGTCCTTGCAGGGTGTTCGTCCGTTCGACTTGGTGCAGATAACACTTTCGTTCGGCCTGACAAACGCCGGAATGGCAGCGCGTGAAGGCGCTTGGAAATACTCCGGTGCCATTCCGATCGCAACGGGTTCGGGTGCAAGTACTCCGACGCGCCGGCAGTTGGAAATCATCAGGGAATGGAGTACTTCGTTCTTGATGGGATTCCCGGCCTATCTGCGACACATGGCCCTTGTGGCCCGTGACGAACTGCACTTCGACCCGAAAGCATTGGGTCTGAAAGGCCTCCTCGTACATCTTGGCGTGGATAGTCGTGAAGCGCTGCAGGAGCTCTGGGGTGCAGCGGTGTACGACACTTACGGGTTGCACGAGTGTGGCACGGTGGCGGCCGACTGTGAGCACCGAAGCGGAATGCACATCTTTGAAGACGCTTTTTTGGTGGAGGTAGTGGATCCGGACAGCGCAGTACCGAAGCCGGCAGGTGAGCGAGGGTCTGTCGTCCTGACGGCACTCTTTCGACATCTCGCTCCGGTCATTCGCTACGACACGCGCGATGTGTCGGCATTCGTCTCTGGCACCTGCGCCTGCGGCGGAACGCACCGCCGTCTCGAGCGGATTTTCGGTCGTGCGGATCACATGGTGAAGCTGCGCGGTGTCAACCTGTTTCCTGAAGCGATCGGCGAGGTCGTGGGCCGAGATGTGCGCAGCAACGGTGAGTACGTTTGCATCGTCGAAACCACGGGCCGCAGCCGGCAGGACGAATTGACAGTCATGGTCGAGACGGTTTGCGATGCAAGCCAGTGGTCGACTTTCGCGGAAACGCTGCAGCGCGAGTTGAAACTGTGTATCGGGCTGCGTGTTGTCGTGAAGGTTGTGGCCAGCGGCGAGCTGAACGCGCTCACCGGGCTGACAGGCGCGTCAAAGGTCCGACGCTTGATCGATCGGCGCCAGTCTCCAGTCTCGTTACTGACCGGAGTACGCGATGAAGTGGCCGAAGCGCATCTTTGATTGCCATTCCCATTGGGGAACCGAGAAGGGCCATGTGTTTCAGACACCCGACGATCTTGCCAATCAGAAGAATGTCTTTCGGACGGAAGGACGCCTCTACACCGAGGAAGAGATGGCCGCGTACTTTCGTGACCACAACGCGCGCGTGATTTTGCACCTCTACATCACAGCCAGAATGCCGATCGAAAAGGTTCGCGAGTACAACGACTACACGTTTGACTTCGCACGCACGAACCGCGATGTCGTCTTCGGTCACTGGCTCAATTTCGACCCGCGGCGAAAGGAAGACGGCCTCGGGGAGTACCGGCGCGCGCTTGACGCCGACGCCGGCTTCGTGGGAATGGCCATGGCCGGCCACGGGATCGGCGTCGCGGCAAGCGATCCGCTGTGGGACCCATTTTATGAGGCGGCCATCGAAGCGAACAGACCTGTCATGCTGTTCGCGGGCCTGACCGGAATCGGACAGGGCATGCGAGGGGGCAAAGGCATCGTCCTCGACAACATGCATCCCCGCCACATCGATTCGGTCGCCGCACGGTTTCCGGACCTGAACATCCTCGCTGCTCGGCCCGCGTGGCCCTGGCAGGACGAGATGATCGCGGTGCTATTGCACAAGGGCAACGTGAGTTACGAACTGCACGGCTGGTCGCCGAAGTACCTGACCCCCGCGCTCAAGAAGGAGATTCGTGGGCGACTGCAGGACCGTGTGATGTTCGGCTGCGACTTTCCCGCGCTCGGGTACGAACGCGTCGTCAACGATTGGATCGCAGAGAGTTACTCGGACGAGGTTCTGGAAAAACTGTTTTTTCGCAATGCCGAGAAGTACTTTCATGCAACGGTCGATGAATGACTGCGTCGCTGCGGTGACCGCCACCGAGAGGAATAGAGTTCCGTTTCTCGCTGATCGCTGAAGGGGACTGGCCAATGACTTGCCCCGCGAAATCTCTGCTGGCGTCGCTCTGCGCTATGTCGATGTGCGGTTGCGCCACGACGGTCGATACCCAAACCGTCGCCGCGGCCGACTGCAAGGTCTATCTGCGCGAAGCGGGCTCGCTGCCCAGCGGCCGCCGTGCGCCGGACAACGATCGATTGGAGCGGCAGTACGCGATTTCCAGCCTCTCAACCAGCGAACTGCGCTGGCGGATGCAGACCCGGGTCGGTCCGACCGGGCTGATCGAAGAAACATTGAGGAATTGCGAGCGGTAAAGACGGTCGGGCAGCGCGATCAGCGCGCCGCTCGACTTTATTTCCGGTTTATTTCGGTTCATTCGTCTACTGTGTTGGGAGACCCTCCCCTGAGTCTCCCGTGTGAGCAAGGCGGGCCGGCCATTCTTCCGAGCGCCGGCCCGTTTCACACGTGATGTCGGACATGCGCTCCCGATGGCGGGCGCAACGAAGAACGCCACCGCGTAACGTTGCTCCGCACGCGCGTGAGGGAACCTCAACGCGGACTGGGCCGTTGCGGCTGAAGTAGCGCGCGATCGGGAGACCTCGGTCGCTGCGTAAGCTCGAAGCGCCCATGCCGATCGCCGACGGTCAGGTCATGGAGCGCAGCGACCGCCTGCGCGAAAGCGAGGTTGTCGCCGGTGCGAAAGACGCCGCTGACGCGCCGGGCGGCGAGCCCATCGTCCGCGAGCACGATGCGTATGCGGCTGTAGCGGTTCATCTCCGCCACGGCCTCGTCGAGCGGCACGTCGTCGAACGATGCTTCGCCGCGTCTCCACGCGGTGACTTGCTCGAGGCGAGGCTTGTCGACCGTAGCCGCGGTGTTCCGGCGGCCGGCGTTCAGGCTCAGGCGCTCGCCGGGTTGGATCATCACTTGCTGCGCAGGCGATTGGCCTGCCTCGGCCGGCGCGGGCCGGACTGTGACCTGGCCTTCGATGAGTGTCACGGCCAGCGCATCGCCCGTGTGGCGGACGGAGAAGACGGTGCCGATCGCCACCACCTCGCCGCCGGCAGCGCGGACCACGAAGGGACGCCCCACGTCCTTGGCCACCTCGAAGAGCGCTTCGCCGCGATCCAGCGATATGGTGCGGTGCGCGGCCGAGAAATTCACGAAGACGCGCGTATCCGTGTTCAAGGTGACGCGCGAGCCATCGTTCAACACGAGGACCCGCTGCTCGCCGATACCGGTGCTGACACCGCCGGGCGTCGAAAACACCACGCCGAGGGTCACGATGACAAGGGTGGCGAGGGCCACTGCCCAGCGTGGCAGGCGGTTCGCCCGGGTCCAGTGCACGGCCGGCGAGGGGGCCGAGATGGCGTAGGCGGTCGCCAGCGACACGCCGCGTACCTCCTCCCAGGTGGCTGTGCAACGCTCGAACGCTTGGCGGTGCGCTTCCGAGCGCGACTGCCACTCCAGGCACTCGCGCTCCATCTGCGCCGAGCGATGCGGGCCGTGCAGCCGCGAAACCCACACCGAGGCCTCGGCGGCGATCGGCATGGGAACCTCGGGCATCGTCGAGGCGCGCACGGTTACCAGCCCTCCATCCACGCCGTTGTAAGCAGCGTGGCCTTCGCGATATGTTTTTCGATGGAACTCACGGTCAGGTTCTCGCGCCGGGCGATCTCGGCGTAACTCAGGTCGTCAATGCGATGGGCGAGGAAGATGTTGCGCGTCTTGGGATTCAGGCGGCCCAAGCCCGCGCTTAGCCGGGCGAGGCGTTCCTTGGCGAGCAGGATCGCGTCCGCGTCGGGGCGGGTGTCCAGGACTACCGTCTCCTCGGTCAGCACCTCGTCGCCGTGGCGCGCCTCCATGCGGTGCGAGTCGATCGAGAGGTTCAGCGCGGTGCGCATCAGAAACGCGTCGGCACATTCGACCTCGTGCTCGCGCTCGTAGCAGGTCAGGCGCACCCAGGCCTCCTGCACCAGGTCATCGGCATCGTGCTCGCTGCGCCCGCGGCGCATCAGGGCGCTCTTGACGCGGGCAAAGAGCGGCTTCCAGTCCTTGACCATGAGAGGGTGACGTCTCAGCAGAGCGAAGCCTCAATGGTGCGGTAGCCGCCTATCGCGACATTATCCCGCGCAGCACCTGCGCGCCAGCTGTATTCCGACAAATATCACACATGCCGCCATCGCTGCGCGCGATTTAACGGCAATTGAATCGGCAACGTGACCAGCGGCGAATCGTGGCGAAGACATTAGCCGAAAGCTGAAGATCGACTCGTTGGAGCATGATGTTGCAATGCTCGTGAGGCGGTCGAGCAGCGCTAGTTGGGGGCCACGAGCACGCTGGTCCTCGCACATGCCCGAGGACGACGCGCGCAGCCACGCGACTCCGATGGCTACGGTGGTGAGGGTCAGCGTCGCCGGGTTGCGAACCCGCGTTAGAGAATCGACCAGTCCTGCCGCCACGCAATGAGCCGTATCGCGACGATCAACGCGGCCGAAGTCCAAAGCGCTGCCGACTCTGGCGCACCGGACGCAATCATCACCAGGTACAAGCAGCAGCCGGCAAACGCCGCCAACGCGTAAGGCTTGCCGTCGCGCAGGACCATCGGCACTTCGTTCAGGATCACGTCGCGCAGAATGCCGCCGCATACGCCCGTGATCACGCCGAGAATGACGGCGACGATCCAGGGCGAGCCCATCGACAGCGCGACGGCCGAGCCTGACACTGAAAAAAAGCCAAGCCCGATCGCATCAGCGACGACGAACGCGGTCATCGGCACTATCCGTTGCGCAAGCCGCATTGCGGGTGTGGCCACCAGCGTCAGCACCAGAATCACGACCACGTATTCGTGATTCTCGACCCAGAAAAAAGGCCGGCGATCGAGCAGAAGATCGCGCAGCGTGCCGCCGCCAAACGCCGTGACAAATGCGATCGCGAATACGCCAACCGGGTCCATGCGCTTGTTGCGCGCCTCGGCAAACCCGGAGAACGCGCTCGCCAGCACGGCGACGATTTCGATCGCCGGCACCAACGCCTGCGCCTTTTCCATGTTCCGTTCCCCCTCTCCCCAGCCCTCTGCCGCCAGGGGAGAGGGCGAGAACGGCGCGGCTAGCGCCGCGAATGATCGGCAGGCCGCAGCAGCACGATCAACGCACCCGCACCGCCTTCCGCAGGTCGCGCCTGGCAGAACGCAATCACCGCGTCACGCTGGATCAGCCACACGCGCGTCTTGTCGCGCAGCACGGGCTTGCGATGTTTCGATCCCAGGCCCTTGCCGTGCACGACGCGTACGCAACGCAAGCCGCGCTTGACCGATTCGCGCAGAAATTCGCCCAGCGCCGCGCGGGCTTCGTCGACGCGGTGGCCATGCAGATCGATTGCGGCCTGGATCGTCCATTCGCCGCGCCGGAGTTTGCGCAGCACGTCCGGACCGATGCCGGTGCGGCGATACGACAGCGCATCGTCGGTATCCAACAGCCGCTCGATATCGATTTCATCGGAGACTGATTCTTCCAGCACCGCCGCGTCGTCGCGCTCGCGGCTCGCGGGTCTGGCCGAGTGCGGCTTCGCCTTGTGATGTTTGCGCGCGAGGGGCCCGAGTCGGGCGACGCCGAGCTCATCCATCGCGGTGCGAAAGTCCGTCGCGTGTTCGCGAGCCTGTCGCGCGCGTTCCGCTGTTTCGCGTTGTGTCAGTTCGGTTTCGCGCGCGCGTTGCGCGAGCCGCTCGCGCAGGTAGCCAAGCTCGCTCAACTGCTTACCGCGCGCGGCCGCCACCTCAGACGTACGCCGCCGCAGCGCTCGGTGCCGGCGCGGTGTGAGTGTCCTGCGATTCGAGCCAGCGCTGCGCGTCGAGTGCCGCCATGCACCCGGTACCGGCCGATGTCACCGCCTGCCGATAAACGTGGTCCTGCACGTCGCCGGCGGCAAACACGCCGGATACGCTCGTCATCGTCGCGAGGCCGGACAAGCCGCTTTTCGTGATGATGTAGCCGTTCGCCATCTCGACCTGGCCCTTGAAAAGGTCGGTGTTCGGCTGGTGGCCGATCGCGATAAAGCAGCCCTGGACCGCGAGTTCATTTTTTGCGCCGCTGCGGCTGTTGCGAATTCGTACGCCGGTGACGCCGCTGTCGTTACCGAGCACTTCGTCGAGCTCGTGCCATAGGTGCAGCTGCACCTTGCCTTCCTCGACCTTGCCCATCAGCCTGTCGACCAGGATGGCTTCCGAGCGAAACTTGTCGCGGCGGTGGATCAGGTGGACTTTCGTCGCGATGTTGGTCATGTAAAGCGCTTCTTCAACCGCTGTGTTGCCGCCGCCGACCACGCATACGTCCTGATTGCGGTAGAAAAAGCCGTCGCAGGTCGCGCAGCCTGATACACCTTTGCCCATGAACGCCTGTTCGCTCGGCAACCCGAGGTACTTGGCCGAAGCGCCGGTGGCGATGATGAGCGCGTCGCTCGTGTACTCACCGCTGTCGCCGATCAGGCGGAACGGCCGCTGGCGCAAGTGCGCCGTGTGGATGTGGTCGAAAACGACTTGCGTGTCGAAACGCTGCGCGTGTTTGAGAAAGCGCTCCATCAGTTCGGGGCCCTGCACGCCGGCATCATCGGCAGGCCAGTTGTCGACATCGGTCGTCGTCATCAACTGGCCGCCTTGTGCGAGCCCCGTGATCAGCATCGGCTTCAAGTTGGCGCGCGCCGCGTAAACGGCCGCCGTGTAACCGGCCGGGCCGGAGCCAAGAATCAGAACGCGCGCGTGTTTTTGGGTCGCCATTGTTGGCACCTGATCGCCGGAAGGAGGAGTGCGGCGATTATATGGAGGGGTCAGAGCCGAATTTCGTTGTTGGCTTATGCCTGTTCACTGTTGCCCGGTCGAATTCGGGTCTGACCCCAAGGATAGGAAGGGCTGATTTGCCGGCGCTTCGCTCTGTTTCAAGCGCGGCTTCACTCCAATGGCGGAAACTCTGCGTGCCTCGGCAGATCATCTGCAAATCGGACCCACGGCAGGCGCTTCGAGTCCCAGTAGTGAAACTCCGGAGTAACCATCTCGGGTTTGTTTGTCGAGACTGCCCACGGTGATGTCGATCAGACCTGGAATGTACGTCGCAATGAAGCTCAACTGCGTGCCGCAGGCCGCGCAGAAGCCGCGCTTCGCGCGGACGATGATGCATAGAGTGCAGGCTTGCCGCGCGTAAACGAGACCTGGGATTGCTGAAACATCGCCCACGCGACAGCCGGCGCGGCATTCGCACGCCGGCACATCGTGCAATGGCAGATGGCAACGATCACGGGCGCACCCGTGATCTCGTAGCGAATCGCCTTGCACTAGAACCTAGCAACCACCCGCGAGTTTTTCTTCGGCCATCGCGTCACATTTGCCGGAACAGATGCGTGTAGGTATCGCTGACCAGCAGCGTTTCATCGCGCTTTTTCAGCTTGACCAGCATGCGTCCGCGAAAGTCGCGAGTCACGCCTGCGATGGCGGCGGCGTTGACCAGTGTGGAGCGGTGGATCTGCCAGAACTGCTGCGCGTCCAGCTCTTCCATCAATTCCTTCAGCGGCTTGCGGATCAGCGCTTCGCCGTCGCCGGTGACCACGCGCGTGTATTTGTTGTCGGCTTGGAAGTAGACGATTTCCTCGACGGTGATCAGGCGCAGGCTCTGGCCGACCGATGCATTGATCCAACGCAGTTTGCTGCCCGCCGCCGCTGCGCCGATATGGTTAAGCACCGGCTCCAGATGCGCGGGCGGCGCCGCGATTCGACTCTTCAGTCGCTGCACGGTCGTAAACAGACGCGCCGCCGAGATCGGTTTCAACACGTAGTCGATCGCGCCCTGCTCAAATGCGGCGACCGCGTATTCGTCGTATGCAGTGACAAACACAACATGGCAGCGGCCACTCGCCTGGCGCGCGACTTCCATTCCGGTGGCGCCGGGCATCTGGATGTCGAGGAACAGCACATCGGGTTTCAGCTCGTCCAGCAGTCGCAGCGCCTGCACGCCATCGGCCGCTTCACCCGCCACGTCGAGCTCCGGCCAGAGCTGGCCGAGCTGTTCAACCAGCTGGCTGCGCAGTGTTGCTTCGTCTTCGGCGATCAGTGCGGTCGGCATTCCCTTTAGAAACGGTTAGAGATGGTTGGGGACAGAGCGCTGCGCGGTCTGGATATGGTTAGAGATGGTTGGGGACAGACCGCGCAGCGCTCTGTCCCCAAGAGTTTACGAAGGCACGTGCAGTATGAACTGGGTGAGGCCGGGCTGCGGCTCGGTGCATTCCAGTGTTGCGTCGGTTCCGTACAAGCCGGCGAGGCGCTCGCGCACACGCGCGAGCTCGGCGTCCTCTTCGCACAAGCCCGACGCGGCGATCCTCATCACCGCCGCCAGCGTTTGATTCGGGCGGCGCGCAAGCACCACCTCAACCCGCTCGGGCACTGTGCCGCCCGCCGCGTCGGCCGCACGCATCGCACGCTGCACCAGCGGTAACAACAGCATCGGATAAAAGCGCGCGGTGCCCACGTCGGGTGCCACGACCAGCTGCGCGGCAGGCTTGCCTACGTGACGGGCGCTGACGACGGCGAGATAGGCAGCGACGAGTTCCACTTCGGCTTGCACGGTCGAACCGGTTTCCCGCAATCGGGGCAACGCGGTGCGCAGATAGGCAATCAGGCGATCCAGAGTTGAGCTGCCCGCCGCAACATTGCGTTCGTACAGCGCTTCGATATCGACCAGGCTGTCGAACAGGAACTGCGGCTCAACCTGCGCCTGCATCGCAGCCAGGCGCGATTCGAAAGCGTTACGGGCCAGGCGGCTGCGTTCCTCGCGCGCGGCGTTCAACGCGCTGTCGAGCTGCGCCTGGCGGCGTCGCTGTTCGATCAAAGCGAACATCAATCCGCCGAATACGATGACCAGACCGACGCCGCCTAAGTGCCGCAACGCGCGCGGCGGCGCCGGCCAGCCGGGTTTGGAGCAGTCGTCGAAAGTGCACGGATCCGGCAACTGCAACACGTCGTACAGCAGTACCGGCATGGTCGCCGCGTGAATCAGCGCGGTGATCACGAGCGCCAGTGCCAGGCGGCCCGGTCGCGCCATCGTCGTATCGTCAACGCGATCGGCCACGCTCCACGCAAGCAGCGCGAGAAACGGCACGACAAAGGGGTTCACCAATGTGACGGCCAGCATTGGCCAGAAGAAATCCTTGCGCTCGGCCGCATAGAGAAAATCGAGCGACATCAGCAATCCCGCCAGCGCGACGAAGACGCCGAAGCCCGCGTGCGTCACCCACTGGCGCGCCGTGATCGAGCGCCAGCACTCCCAGATGAAGCGCAGGCCGTTCGCTAAGGGATTCGACCTGGCCGCACCTGCTGCGATCGCGTTCATGCCGATCCTTCGATTGCGAGCGGCAGGCGCACTTCGGCTACCACCCCGCGCGGGGTGTTCGATCGCAACGCAAGCCGCGCGCGCTCGCCATACAGCGCGGCGAGGCGAGAGCGGGTGTTCGAGAGGCCGACGCCGGAACCCGATTCGCCCACGAATCCGCACCCGGTATCGGCCACCTGCACCAGCAGTTCGCCGTCTGCGATTTCGGCGCGAATATCGATCGCTCCGCCTTCCGGCAACGGCGACAGTCCATGCTTGATCGCGTTTTCAACGAGCGTCGGCAGGACCATCGGCGGCACGCGTGCGGCCGCCGGCGCGCGTTCGGCGTTGATCGTAAAACGCAGTCGCTCACCCATGCGCAGCTGAAGAATGGTCAGGTAGGAGCGTGCGAGTTCCAGTTCGCGGCCGAGGGTCGAGCCGGACCGGCGCATTGAAGGCAATGCCGCCCGCAGATACTCGAGCAGGTTGCCCAGCATGCGCCGGCCGCGTGCGCTGTCCGTTTCGTACAGGCGTTTGACGTTGGCGAGCGTGTTGAACAGAAAATGCGGCTCGATCTGCGCCTGCAACGCAGATAGCCGCGCCTCGAGCGCCTGCGTTTCAAGCGACTCGCGATCGCAACGTGCCTGCGTAAGTTGCGCCTGCGCGGCCATCTGGCGCCGCGCGCCGTCGAGCACGATCCAGGCCAGGCTTCCAAGCAAAGTCCATAACGACACCACGCCGACGTACCAGCGCCAGCGCATCCCGAAATCGGCCATCCCACCCACGCGCCCGATCTTCATCCGGATGTAGACCGACAGCGCAACCGCCGCGAAGATCGACAGCGCGACGATGGCGAGCCGCGCTGCTCGCGGCAAAGTCGACGCGGTCGTCAATGCATCGGCGGCCGCCAGCGCAAACAGCATCAGCATTGCGCTGACCAGCCATTGGCGCACGATGTAGGCGAGAAAAAATGCGCCTTGCTCCCATCCCTGCATGTACATCGTCTGCAGGAACGCCGACAGCACGAACAGCAGCGCCACGTAGAACATCAGCGCAATGCTGGTGAAGTTGAAGATGCGAAAGAACGCAACGCGCCGCGCCGCCCAATCGGAACTGCTGGAACTGCCCGGCACGGCGGGTACAAGCAGGGTCGCGAGGCTTGCCATCACGCGATTGTCGCGCCACCGGTTGGGTGATTACAACGCCACACGACGAGGCGGTCGCGCAACGGCGCCAAGCCGATCAGACGAGGATGAAATCGCCTTCGTTGCAGCGCAATCGATTCCTATAATCGCCCGCATGTCTTCGCGACCCATTTCGTCTCGAGTCAACACAAGTGCGCGTGCTCGGAGCGGCCGCGACGATGGCGCTGGAAAACCCGCACCGAGCCGCCTGTCGCGGCTGCTGCGCGAAGCCGCCTGCATTGTCGGCGCGGTGGCGGTGATCGCGTTGGCGACGTTCCTGTTCTCGTATGACCGCGCCGATCCTGGCTTTACGCACGTTTCATCGACGGCCGGCGCAGTCCACAACGCCGGCGGCCTGGTTGGCGCGTGGAGCGCCGACATCATGCTACTGCTGTTCGGCTTGTGCGCATGGTGGTGGGTCATCGGCGGCGGTGCGTGGGTCGTGCGCGGGCTGCGGCGGCTGCATGCGCCGTATGCCGACGAAGGACTGCCGGATTGGGCGCAGGCGCTCGGCTTCGCGCTGTTGCTGCTCGCAAGCGCGGCGCTTGAATACCTGCGGCTGCGCGGCTTGAACGCGGCGCTGCCCGGCGCGCCGGGCGGAGTCATCGGTGAACTGCTTGGACCGCCCGTCGCGCAGGCATTCGGATTCACCGCTGCCAGCGTGCTGCTGATCGTGGCGGTGGCGATCGGCGCCAGCCTCTTTTTCGATTTCTCATGGCTGGCGTTCGCCGAGCGAGTTGGCCGCACGCTGGAAGGATTTGTCGCGCGCCGACGAGCGCGCCGCGAAGCGAAAGAAGATCGCGCGATCGGCGCCGCCGCGGCCAGTTCGCGTGAAGTGCTGTTGACGCAGGAAAGAAGCCGCATCGACGAGGCGACGCCGGTACACATCGAGCGATCGTCGGCGCGCGTGCCGCCGTCGGAACGCAGGCAGAAGGAGAAGCAGGTTCCCCTGTTCGCCGACCTCGCCGAGGCGAAACTGCCCGCGCTCGATCTGCTGGATGAACCGTCTGCGACCGTGGAGGCGATCGGCACCGAGACGCTGGAGTTCACGTCGCGCCTGATCGAAAAGAAACTGAAGGACTTCGGTGTCGAGGCATCGGTCGTGGCCGCGTATCCGGGCCCCGTGATCACGCGTTACGAAGTCGAACCCGCGGTCGGTGTCAAAGGCAGCCAGATCGTCAACCTGGCGAAGGATCTTGCGCGTGCCTTGTCGCTCGTTTCGATCCGCGTGGTCGAAACGATTCCGGGCAAGAACCTGATGGGCCTTGAACTACCGAATCCGAAGCGGCAGGTGGTTCGGCTTTCCGAAATTCTCGGCTCCGGCGCGTACGCCGACAGCCATTCGTTGGTGACGCTGGGGCTCGGCAAGGACATCAGCGGCAAGCCGATCGTTGTTGACCTCGCGCGCATGCCACACCTGCTGGTGGCCGGGACGACGGGCGCCGGTAAATCGGTCGGCTTGAACGCGATGATCTTGTCGCTGTTGTACAAGGCCGATCCGTCGCAGGTCCGGCTCCTGTTCATCGACCCGAAGATGCTGGAGTTGTCGCTCTACGAGGGCATTCCGCATTTGCTCGCGCCGGTGGTGACCGACATGCGCGAAGCGGGGCACGCGTTGAACTGGTGCGTGGCCGAAATGGATCGGCGCTACAAGCTGATGAGCCGGCTCGGCGTGCGCTCGCTCGCGAGCTATAACCAGAAGATTGTCGAGGCCCGCGCGAAAGGCGAGCCGCTGACCAATCCGTTCACGCTGACGCCCGAAGCACCCGAGCCCGTGGAGCCGATGCCGATCCTGGTCGTGGTTATCGACGAGTTGGCCGACCTGATGATGGTGACCGGCAAGAAGGTGGAAGAGCTGATCGCGCGCATTGCGCAGAAAGCCCGCGCGGCCGGCATGCATCTGATCCTCGCTACACAGCGGCCGTCGGTCGATGTGATCACCGGGCTGATCAAGGCGAACATTCCGGCGCGCATTTCGTTCCAGGTATCAAGCCGCGTCGATTCGCGAACGATCCTCGATCAGATGGGGGCGGAGACTCTGCTGGGGCAGGGCGACATGCTGTATCTCGCGGCTGGCACCGGATTGCCGATGCGCGTGCATGGTGCGTTCGTGTCGGACGCAGAAGTGCATCGCGTGGTCAACGATCTGAAGAGCAAGGGCGCGCCACGTTATCTGGATGGCGTGCTCGATGCGCCGGAGGCGCAATTGCCAGGAACTGCCGGCGACAACGGCGGTCCACCCACAGGGGAATCGGATCCTTTATACGACCAGGCGGTGGACATCGTGCTGAAGAACAAACGCGCTTCAATTTCACTGGTGCAGCGCCACCTGCGCATCGGCTACAACCGTGCCGCGCGGTTACTCGAAGACATGGAGAAAGCCGGTCTCGTGTCGCCGATGCAGTCGAGCGGCAACCGCGAGATCCTGGTGCCGAACCGCGAGGTGGGCTGAGCATGGCGCGACGGCTTGTTGCATCGCTCGCCGCATTCTGGCTCGCCGTCACCGCCACGCCGGTGAATGCAGCGCCCACCGAACAACTTCGCGCGTTCTTGAACGACACCAAGACTGCCAATGGCGAATTCACGCAGCGCGTGCTTGCCGCCAACGCGAAGCCCGGCGCGCAGCCTTCCGTGTCGAGCGGCCGTTTTGTTTTCCAGAGACCAGGCAAATTTCGCTGGAGTTATGAGAAGCCTTACGAACAACTGCTGGTTGCCGACGGCCAGAAGCTCTACATCTTCGACAAGGATTTGAATCAGGTGACGGTGAAAAAACTCGCAGCCGCGCTGCCGGCGAGCCCGGCATCGATCCTGTTCGGCAGCGGCGATCTGGAACGTGACTTCGATATCAAGGACGACGGCAAGCGCGATGGCCTGGAGTGGATAGTCGCCCAGCCGCGCGTGAAGGATTCACCGTTCGAGCGCATCCGCATCGGCTTTCGTGACGGACTGCCGGCGGCGATGCAACTGGCAGACAGTTTCGGACAGACGACGCTGTTGCAGTTCTCGAAGGTTGAACGCAATCCGCGTGTGGATGCGCAGGCCTTCAGCTTCACTCCGCCGAAGGGCGCGGACGTGCTCGAGGATCGGTAGTGGGGCACGTCACTGGATTCCCGCCTGCGCGGGAATGACGAGGAGCGCGTTCGTCGTCCCCGCGAAGGCGGGGACCCAGTGTCTTCTCGCTCGAAGGGACGGCGCGCTAAGTGCCGGTGTAGCCTTCCTTTCGATGAATGACCTGTTCGACACGGAAGCGCCCGGCACGCGCGCCGGCGCACCGGCAGGCCAATTGCCGAACGCGCCGCTCGCTGAACGGCTGCGGCCGCGCAATCTCGATGAGGTGGTCGGCCAACCGCATCTGCTTGCGCCCGGCAAGCCGCTGCGCGTCGCGTTCGAATCGCGCCGCCCGCACTCGATGATCTTCTGGGGCCCGCCGGGCACCGGCAAGACAACGCTCGCGCGCTTGATGGCCAACGCGTTCGGGCTGGAGTTCATCGCGATCTCGGCCGTGCTCGGCGGCGTGAAAGACATACGCGACGCAGTCGAACGCGCAACGGCAACCCAGCGCGCGCGCTGCGAGCCGACCGTTGTCTTCGTCGATGAGGTGCACCGCTTCAACAAAGCGCAGCAGGACGCGTTTTTGCCGCACGTCGAATCGGGCCTCTTCGTGTTCGTCGGCGCCACGACCGAGAACCCTTCGTTTGAAGTGATTGGCGCGTTGCTATCGCGCGCGCTCGTGTACGTGCTGGAGCCGCTCGGCGAAGCTGACCTCCAGCGCTTGATCGACCGCGCCCGCGTCGAACTGGGCAACATCGACGTCGATGACGACGCGCGCCGCATGCTGATCGATCTTGCCGATGGTGACGCGCGCCGCCTGCTGAACACGATCGAAAACGCCGCCGCCTCGGCGCGGCGGCAGAAACAAAAAATGTTGACCGCGGCATTCCTGCGCGACGCGTTGCCCGCCACGCTACGGCGCTTCGACAAAGGCGGCGAGAACTTCTATGACCAGATCTCGGCGCTGCATAAGAGCGTGCGCGGCTCCGATCCCGACGCGTCGCTGTACTGGATGGTGCGAATGATCGATGGCGGCGCCGATCCGCGCTACGTCGCGCGGCGCGCGATCCGCATGGCCTCCGAGGACATCGGGCTCGCCGACCCGCGCGCACTGCGCATCACGCTCGATGCAGCCGAAGCGTACGAACGGCTCGGCTCACCAGAGGGAGAACTGGCGCTCGCGCAGGCGATCGTCTATCTCGCGCTGGCGCCGAAATCGAACGCCGTTTACCGCGCCTTCGGTGACGTTCGCGCGTTTGTGGAGAAAGATGCATCGCGTTCGGTGCCCATGCACCTGCGCAACGCACCGACGCGACTGATGAAGGATCTGGGCTACGGCGACGACTATCGCTACGCGCATGACGAGGATGGCGCGTTCGCCGCGGGTGAGCGTTATCTGCCGGAAGGCGTTTCGGGCGAACGCTGGTATGAACCGACCGACCGCGGGCTGGAGCAGAAAATCGGCGAGCGCTTGCGCGAATTGCGAGAGCTGAATGCGCAGCGCGATGGCGGGGAAGACAAGTCGATCGCCTGACTCGACCCTGCGCTGTCACGCGTCATGTGGTTGAAACGCCAGGCCGAGTTCTGTCGGGATCAATGCGTCCGTGCTTCGGGTACGGACGGCAGGCTCACCGGATGGCCATGATGGACATGGGCAGGTGCCGGGGCCCGGCCCTGCCCGAGCCGCCGCCCTTCAGCCCGAACTGCCTCCGAACCCCGCCTTCAGCGCGAGCACGATGGCCTGGGCGCGGTTCTCGACTAATGGCCGGAGGGAAGAATCCCTCTAGGGAAGCTCTGAAAAACTACTGCGCGACCCGATCTTGCGCCTGCGCTGCTCGCTGTACTACTCGTACAGGTCCGCTGCTCGGCGCAACCTCGGGCCGCTCGCTACGTTTTTCAGAGCCTCCCTAGATCGGATCGAGATCGAGTCGAACGCGGTAATGGCCACGCGCTTCCCCTCGACATCGCGGACATAGGGATCGCGCTCCAAGGGGTCGCGCCCTATGCGGCAAGTCTTTTGGTGGACGCGAAAGGCGGCTCCTTGCCCTATGGTTCTGCCGTCGGCCCGGCGGGGAAACGAGCCTCTTCTTCCTGTTCGGAGCGGCCAGCAGGGAGTAGGCATGAGAACCGTCAAGCCGATCGTCGCGGCGCTCTTGACCATGGGCGTCATCGTCCTGACGGTGCAGCCCGACATCGTTGCCAGCAAGAGCCGTGCAAGACAGGCAGCGAGCCGTCCCGCGTTGGCGATGCAGCATTTGCCACGCCCTGAGAGGTTCAAGCCGCGCGGGACGCTCGAGAGCGAAGGCGAGGCAGTCGTTGTGGCGAACGGTGTATCGAATGAATCCCAACCGCGGTTCGACGCACGGGTGATTGAAGCGCCCGCCGGCTTCGACAATCTGACCAATGGGTTCACCGAGCAGGGCCCCGACTTCGAGACGCTGGACGAGGACAACGTCGTCGCGCTGCGTTCGTTCAACGATAACCGCTTCATCTTCGAGGAAGTTGAAACCGCGGCCGACGGACTCGGCCCCACGTACAACGCGCAAAGCTGCCGCGAGTGCCACCAGAACGTCGTCACGGGCGGCGCGAGCCAGGTTGCGGAGTTCCGGTCGGGCCGCGCCAGGAACGGCCAGTTCTTCGAGTCGCTCGGCGGGTCGCTGATCCAGTCGCGCGCGACGCATGCCGACATCGTCGAGCGTGTCGCCCACGAAGATGCCGTCCGCGCGTTGCGGATCTCGACTAACACGCTGGGTAACGGGTTCGTTGAAGCGATCGCGAACTCGACGCTGCTCGCTATCCGTGATCGCCAGCCCGCCGCCATGCGTGGGACCGCGGTGCAGGTACCCGTACTCGAAGCGAACGGCGCGCCGCGCATCGGCCGCTTCGGCTGGAAGAGCCAGCACGCGAGCCTGGTCTCATTTTCCGCCGACGCATACCTGAACGAGATGGGAATCACGACGCCGCTGTTCCCTGAGGAGAACACCTCGGCGGGGCGTTACATCGGTTTCGGCACGCAGTACGACCCGGTGCGCGACCCCGAAGACGACGGCGTCGACGTCATCGCGTTTGCCGATTTCATGCGCTCGACCAAGGCACCGCCGCGTGGACCGATCAACGCCGATGCGAAGAGCGGAGAAGCGCTGTTCACGAAAATCGGTTGTGCCATCTGCCACACGCCGACGATTCGTACCGCGAGCCCCGGCACGAGGATTAACGGCGGCGCTTTCACAGTGCCGGCCGCACTCGGCAACAAGGTCATTCATCCCTACAGCGATTTCCTTTTGCACGACATCGGTTCCGGCGATGGCATTCCGATCCAGCCGACGCCGGAGTTTGCGGGCACCGCGAACCAGATTCGCACCGCGCCGTTATGGGCGCTGCGAACGCGCAACCGCCTGATGCACGACGGTCTGTCATCGACCAGGCAGGATGCAATCGCACGCCATGGCGGACAGGCTGCAGGTGTCCGTTCGAGCTACAACGCGCTGTCTGATGCAGAAAAGCTGCGCGTGTTGACGTTCCTGGATTCGTTGTAGCCGCGTCGGTTCCGCGCGATCCGTCCTCGGCTTGCCTGATTTGAGCCGCGCGGTCAAACTCGCGACATGCGCTCTTCTGCAAATCAAGTTCACCGCCGCGCCAGTCGTAGCCGCTCGCACGGCTGACTGCTTGCGTCCGAGCCGCGCCGAGGCGGCTTCAGCAGGATCCCCAAACCTACTACGCTCGCGCGCTGCACGCGTGCCGACCGGAGAACACCACCATGCTCGATGTGAATTTGCTGCGGAAGGAAATCGACACGGTTGCCGCGCGCTTGCGCTCCCGTGGGTTCGAGCTCGATGTTGGCGCTTTCAACGATCTGGAAGCCGAACGCCGGCACGTGCAGGTCGCGACCGAAGAACTTCAGGCCCGTCGCAACGTGCTGTCGAAAACGATCGGTGCGCTGAAGGCGCGCAACGAAGACGCGGCTGCCGCAATGGTAGAGGCGGCCGCGATTCCGGATCAACTGAAAGCGCTCGAAACCAGACTCGCCGACGTGCAGGCGCGCGTGCAACCACTGCTGCTCGAAGTGCCGAACGTGCCGCACGCGTCGGTGCCGATCGGGCGTTCAGCCGATGACAATGTCGAAGTACGACGCTGGGGCGCACCGCGTGAGTTCGACTTTGCGGTCAAGGATCACGTTGATATCGGTCTACCGCTCGGCCTTGACTTCGAAACTGCGGTCAAGCTTTCGGGCGCACGTTTCTCGCTGCTAAGGGGCCCGGTCGCGCGGCTGCATCGGGCGCTCGGGCAGTTCATGCTCGACATTCAGACCCGCGAACATGGCTATACCGAGTGCTACACGCCGTACATCGTCAATGCGGAAACTTTGCTTGGCACCGGT